>Ga0335397_10008743_pt1 | contig 12737 bp, 8 predicted proteins | sample MAT04_FD_205740 | JGI IMG/M metagenome (GOLD analysis project Ga0335397, IMG submission 205740) | Freshwater microbial communities from Lake Fryxell liftoff mats and glacier meltwater in Antarctica - MAT-04 (spades assembly) (version 2) ...
GCCGCCGCTGGCGCACATTGACCATGTGCAGATGGATAGTGTGCCGGTGCGCGGCGATCGCGGCTTTGTCATCGTCGCCAGCGCACGTGAATCCACCCAACGCACGTTGGTGTCGCCCGACCTCTGCCTGTGCGCCGATTGCCGGCGCGAGCTTTTCGACCCATCCGACCGGCGCTATCTCTACCCATTTGTCAACTGCACGAACTGCGGGCCGCGTTTTACGATCATTCGCAGCACGCCGTACGACCGGCCCGCCACGACGATGGCGGACTTTCGACTGTGTCCGGCGTGCCAGCACGAATACGACGATCCGCTTGACCGCCGCTTTCATGCCCAACCGAATGCCTGCCCGCGCTGTGGGCCGCAGGTGGAGTGGCGCTGGAGCGAGCAGGGCGAACTGAACCGTCGCTTTGCGGGTGAGGAATGCGCTCCCGCCGGTATCTTCACGTTGGCGCAGCGTGTGCTGGCCGCCGGCGGCATCATCGCCGTCAAAGGCATTGGCGGCTTTCATCTGGCGTGCGATGCGACGGGTGACGAGGCTGTGGCGACGTTGCGTGCGCGCAAGGGGCGCGTCGACAAACCGTTTGCGGTGATGGCAGCCGGCGTGGCGAGCGTGGAGCGCATCGCCCACGTCGACGCGGCCGAGTTGGCGCTGTTGACGAGCCGTGAGCGACCCATCGTGCTGCTGCGCAAGCGGCCGGGCAGCGTCCTGTCAGCCCTGGTGGCGCCCGGCAACGACTTTGTGGGTGTGATGTTGCCCTACACCCCGCTCCATGAATTGCTCTTTCACCGCGGTGAAGCGTCCTGCGCAGCGCACAGCCCGCGCCTGTTGGTCATGACCTCCGGCAACCGCTCCGACGAACCGATCGTCTGGGACAATGCGACTGCCCTCAGCCGCCTTGCCGCGCTGGCCGACGCCTTCTTGTTGCATAACCGCGACATCCAGATCCCCTGTGATGACTCCGTGATCCGTGTCGTTGGGGGGCGCGAACTGCCCATCCGGCGCTCGCGCGGCTATGCGCCTTTTCCGGTTAAGCTGCCCTTTGCGGTGCCGCCCACCCTTGCGGTGGGGGGCGAACTCAAAGCCACTTTCTGTCTGGCGCAAGGTGAGGATGCCTTTCTCAGCCAGCATATCGGCGACATGGACAATCTCGAGACGCTGGACGCATTCACCCAGGCCGTCGATCACATGCGCAGGTTGTTTCGCATTGAGCCGGCGGTCATTGCCTGCGACCAGCATCCGGGCTACCTGTCGGCGCGCTGGGCGAAAGCGTATGCCGGTGCGCGCCCGGTCGTGGAAGTACAGCACCATCATGCGCATGTGGCGGCCGTCATGGCCGAACATGGGTTGGACGGCACGCAGTCCGTGATCGGGTTCAGTTTTGACGGCACGGGCTATGGGGTGGACGGCGCGATTTGGGGCGGCGAGGTGCTGATCGCCGATTATCGAAGTTTTCGCCGCGCCGCCCACTTACGCTATGTGCCGCTGCCGGGGGGTGACGCCGCCGTCCGGCGCCCGTACCGAACTGCCCTGGCCCATCTTTGGGCGGCTGAGCTGGGCTGGGAAGAGTTTTTGCCGCCGGTGCGCGCGTGCTCGGCGACTGAGCGCGCCGTAGTGCGCCGGCAACTTGAAACTGGCTTCAACACGGTGCCTACCAGCAGCATAGGCCGTCTGTTCGATGCCATTGCTGCGCTGGCGGGCGGGCGCCAAACGGTAACCTATGAGGCACAGGCCGCAATCGAGTTCGAAGCGCTGCTGGGCGCCGATCCCTTCACCGTCGACCGCGCCTATCGCTTTGCCATCGATCGTGTGGACGGCACGCTGGTTTTTGATGCTGCGCCTGTGGTGGCGGGTGTGGTGGCTGACGTGCAAACCGGCGTAGCGCCCGGCGTGATCTCCGCGCGCTTTCACCTGGCCGTTGCCGGCCTGATTCAGGATCTGGCGATCGCGCTGCGTTTCGACACCGGTTTGAATGATGTGGCCTTGAGCGGCGGTGTGTTTCAGAACGTGACACTGCTGACACTCGCCAAAGAACGCTTGATCTCCGCTGGTTTTGTGGTGATCACCCACCGCCGGGTTCCTCCGAACGACGGTGGGTTGGCGCTCGGTCAGGCTGTTATCGCCGCCGGCAAGGCCGCGACCTGACCTGGCCGGCGCGCCGCCGGCAGGATTGGCGTGCGCTTGCAGCGCTGGATTACCGGTGTCGGGCGATCAATTGTGAGTTAACGCCGATTTCTAGACAAATGTCCGATGTAATCAGCCGCACTCCATGCTACCTTTAGGGGTAGTCGTGATCTTGTTCGCTCTTCAGAAAAAAGCTGGCGTATCCGGGAGACTTTTATGACAGGCTCAAGCAAAGTACTCATCATTGATGATGAACCGATTGCGCGGGAATCCTTGGATGCGCTGTTGGCCGGCGAGGACTATCAGCTTTTCTTCGCTGCGGCGGGTATTGAAGGGTTGGCGGTGGCTGCCGCGGTCAAGCCAGACGCAATTCTCTTGGATGTAATGATGCCGGGGGTGGATGGCTTTGAGGTCTGTCGCCGTCTGCGCGCCGATCCCGAGCTCGAACAGATCGCCATCATCATGATCACGGCGCTGGACGATCGATCCTCGCGGCTGGCCGGCTTGCGCGCCGGCGCCGATGAATTTCTCTCCAAGCCGTTTGACAGCGTGGAACTCAAGACGCGTCTTCAGACGATTACGCACCTGGGGCGCTATCGCCGCTTGCTGGCCGAACGCACGCGCATCGAGTGGATGGTGGAACACTCCGAAGATGGGTTTGTGATCGTCGACGCGTCCGGTATCATCCGTTTTGCCAACCCACGCGGGCGGAACTATCTGAACCAGCCGGAAGAAGTCGTCGGTCAACATTTCCTGGCTGCCCTGCGTCAGTGCTTCCGGCTGGAGCCGGCGGAGGCATGGAATCACTGGGAGGTGGCGGGCGAATTCAAGGTCCCGTGCTTCTTGGTACAGCCTGAAACGTTGACGGCGCGGGCTTTCTGGTTACAAGTCGATACGCTCAGTGATCCTCACGACGACGAGTTGGGGCGCATCGTGCGCATGCGTGACGTGTCGAGCCAAATGGGCAATTATCAGGATATGCGCCGCTTCCATACCACGGTGGTCCACAAGCTGCGGACGCCCTTGGTTGCCATGTATGGTAGCTTTATGTTGCTTGACACCTATGGCGCCGAAATGCCATTCTCGGAAATCCAGGAGTTTGTGCATACGGCCCTACATGGGATTGAGCGCCTTAAGTCCGAAATCGACGACATTCTACAGTATATCAATGTGCCTGTCCTGGCGCTGTCGGGCGAGACGATCATGATCTCCTCTTTTCAGGCCCATGTCACGAGCTTGAGCACGCAAATGGGACTTGCTCAGATCACGGTCTCGATTGCCGATGGCCTGGAAGATCTCCTGATGCCGCTTACGCCGCAGGCGCTCGACACGATTTTGTGGGAGCTCTTGGAGAATTCGGTCAAGTTTCATCCGACCAAGACGCCGCATGTGGCGGTGACCGTGCGTCCGCAGGGCGATCACGCGCTCTGTATCCAGATTCTTGATGACGGCGTCTCCCTTTCATCGGATCAATTGCGTTCGGTGTGGACCCCCTATATTCAGGGAGAAAAATACTTTACGGGAGAAGCGCCGGGAATGGGGTTGGGCCTGGCGCTGGTTGCCACGCTCGTATGGCAGGTCGGCGGCGAAGCCCATCTCGTCAATCGCGTCGATCACAGTGGTGTCGAAGTCACCCTGATTCTGCCGATACTGGACCTATCGTAATCTGGCGCCCTTTCCACGGCCACGAGACTGGCGTACAATAGCGTTCGCCAGTTCCTTTTTTCAATCGAGCAAGTGAGGTCCAGCTATGGGTAGTGTGTTTTACGTTCCACAACGGGCGATGGTGATCGTTGCCCATCCCGACGACATTGAATTTGGCAGCGCCGGCACCGTCGCGCGCTGGGTGCAAGGCGGCAGCATGGTCTGTTACGTGTTGGTAACCAGTGGCGATGTGGGCATCGCCAGAGCGGATATTACGCGCGCACAGGCGGCCGCCACGCGTGAAGCCGAACAGACGGCGGCGGCGGCCATGGTGGGTGTCCATGAGGTCATCTACCTGCGCGAACCCGATGGGATGGTCGTGAACACACTCGATCTCCGCCGGCGACTGGTGCGTGAGATCCGCCGTTTCAAGCCAGAAGTCGTCATCTGCGGTGACCCCACCCTGTTCTTTGTGGACAACAGTTATATCAACCACCCCGACCACCGCGCGGTGGCCGCTGCCGCGCTCGACGCGATTTTTCCCGCCGCCGGGCAGCCGCACCTCTTTGAGGAGTTGGCGGCAGAAGGGTTGACGGCCCACAAAGTGCGCAAGGTCTATGTGGAGGCCTGGGGTGGCGGCGATACGTGGGTCAACACCAGCGAGGTGATCGATCTGAAGATCGCTGCCTTGCGCAAGCACGTGAGCCAGATGGGCGAGTGGGATCCCGAGCCGATGATTCGCCAATGGTCGCGCGATGCCGGCAAGGGCAAGGAGATGGAATACGCCGAGACCTTTCGTGTCATGTCGATCGTCAGTGACGAGGACTGGGCAAAACTGGCAGCGTGAGCGTAGCTTGCTCTGCGGGGCGCACCGGGTTACTATAGGCCAATGCGACGCAACGTCTTACTGACCATTAGCTTGCTGATCGGGTTGTTGGCTACGCCGGCGCTGGCAACCCCTGTGCCGGATTTTGATACAACCCAGGCGATGGCGAGCGCGGCCTATCTGTCCGTCGACATCGGTGAGCGCGCGGCCGGCGAACCCGGCGAAGTGGTCGCGGCCGCTTTTATTTCGGAGACCCTGGGTGGCTTCGGCTACCCAATTGCCCTCCAGTCCGTTCCGTTCGAGCGCTTCACCGTGCCGTATACGTCTACCAATGTGATTGCGGTGAAGCAGGGAGCGCCCGGATACGGTACCCTCTATATCGGCGCCCATTTCGATACAGTCTATCGACCGCAACCGGACTGGCCGCTGGGGGGGCCGGGCGCCAATGACAATGCCTCTGGCATTGCCGTGATGATGGAGGCGGCGCGCATGTTGGCCAGCGAACCGCTTAGCCCGACGCTGGTGTTTGTGGCTTTTGGCGCCGAGGAAATCGGTTTGGTGGGGTCCAGGTACTACGTCGACCACCTTGCGGCGCCAGACCGGGTCACCGCCGACGGTATGATCAACCTTGATTGCGTCGGGATCGGCGACAAGCTGGGTGTCTTCTGGCGCGACCCAGCGCATGCGGATTTTGCTGAGAGCCTGGGTGTGGTGGCCGATGTTGCGGAACTGAATACGTTCGCCATGAGCGACCATGTGTCGTTTGCCACTGCCCTCATTCCCGCTGCCTTCCTGAACGCGAGCGACAACGGCACGCCGTCGTGCGGCCCCAATTATCATCTGCCGACCGACACCATCGACACGTTGGAGCCGGCGGCGATTAGTCGTACGGGCACTGCGGTGGTGGTGGCGATCCAGCGCGTGGCGGCCAATGCCCAGCCGCGGCAGGCGAGGTTCGCCTATCTGCCGATCGCGCTCAACCGCGCCGAACCTGGCCCCGCACACTAGACTCCAATCACAAGGAAAGTCACAAGAGAAAGAGGGTACTGTCATGTTGGACCACCAGGGTCGTCTTTTGCGCGTGCAGCAGGCAATGGCCGCCGCGCACATCGATCTGTTGTTTCTGAACGCTTCGGCAAATCTTCACTACCTGACCGGCATCGCACGTGAGGAACCCAACTACGGGAATACGATGTACCCAGGTGAATGGCTGACCGGCGCCTGGATTCCGCAAGCAGGCGCACCGGTCCTGACGCTGCCGCGCATGCTGGCCGACTTCCATCTGGGCGCGCTGCCTGGCTACAATACCCGCGTATTGGCGGACGCCGGCGATCCGGCGCTTTTGGCCGCCGATGTGTTGCGCACGTTGCAGATTCAAGGTCGCGTGCGCGTGGCGGTCGAGGATCGTGCGTGGGCGGAGTTGGTGATCAATCTCCAGCGCCTGCTGCCTGAGGCTGCGCTCAGCCAGGCATCGGCGCTGCTGAGCCCGCTGCGGCGCATCAAGGACACCGCAGAGATCGGCGTCATGCGTGCGGCCGGCGCCATTACCGAAGCTGCCTATGCAGCGACATTGTCGCGGTTGCGGCATGGTATGACCAGTTTGGATCTGATCACCGAGGTCAACTATCAACTGCGCAAGCATGGCGCACGCACGCACTCGTTTGTCACCAGTTTTTACAATATGGGACAAGCCTATCCGTTCGATTTCACGAACCGGGAGGAGTTATTGCAGACGCCCTTGGTGGCCCCTGTGTCGGTTTCGTACGATTTTGGCGCCGTGTATGAGGGCTATTGCTACGACTTTGGTCGCGCCGTCTTTTTTGGGGAGCCGGATGCCGAGTATCGGCGTGTGTATGAACTGGTGATGGCGTCACAAGCGGCCGGCATCGCCGCGCTACGCGTGGGCGGCACGTGCGAAGCGGCCGATGGTGCCGCCCGTGCGATCATCGCTGACGGCGGGTATGGACCGGCTTTTCGCCATCGCCTGGGTCACGGGATTGGCCTGGACGTGCATGAGGCGCCCTTCCTGACCGCAGGTGATCGCACGCTCCTTCAAGAAGGAATGTGTTTCACGGTAGAACCCAGCATCTTTGTGCCGCATCAACTGGGCGCGCGCGTCGAGGATGTCGTGGTCGTGCGCGCCGGCGGTGGCGAGCCGTTGACGGCCGGCTACCAGGCGCTAGCGGTTATCGCCTGATCAGGTTTGTGAACTGCGGTGCTGCGCTCGATCGCGTGGCGCAGTTCAGCCACTTGAATGGGTTTGCTGAGATAATCATTCATGCCCGCCGCCAGGCAGGCATCGCGATCCCCTGATTGGGCATTTGCTGTCAGCGCAATGATCATGACTGGTGGGCGCTCTGGGTTGGCCTGGCGTTCGCTCTCGCGAATATGCCGTGTGGTTTCCAGGCCATCCATATCCGGCATTTGCATGTCCATCAGCACCATATCATAGGGCTCATTGCGCATGGTTGCGAGTGCCACCGTGCCATTGGCGGCGATAGCGGCACGGTAGCCTAACCGTTCGAGGATCCGTTGGATGACGATTTGGTTGACTGGGTTGTCTTCGACCACGAGGATGCGCAGGGGGATGCGGCGCGCAAACTCCTTGTCGAAGAGGTTGACCGCGCTTTCAGCGCTGCGGACCAGCGGGTGCGCGCCGCCCACAGCCTGCACCAGGGCTTTTTGCCACTGCGTGCTCTTGACTGGCTTGCTGAGATAGCTGGCGATGGTGACGCCATCGGCTGGACTGTACTGCCCGACAGGCGCCAGGACGAGCCAGGGCAGACCCGTCATCGACGGGACGATCGCGTTCGTCAGGCCATCGGCGGTGTTGAGCAGTTGTTCGTCGATGACGGCGACATCCACCCGCTTGCCAGCGGCTCGCCAGGCTGCCAGTTCATCGATCTGGGTGCAGAAGCGCACATCCATTCCCCAGGTCTGTGCCTGGAGTGTCAGGCTGCGCCATTGCGTGGCCGTGCCGTGGGTGCCGAGCACCAAGACCATGTGTTTGTCTTGCAACGCGCGATGGCTGACCGGCAATGCGTGTGTGGCGCCCATCTGGGCGGGCGTGTCGGCCAATGGCTCGCGCGTCGGCAGTGTGAAGAAAAAGCTGGCGCCCTTGCCGGCGATACCGAGGCTTTCTACCCACATGCGGCCGCCCATAGCATCGCACAAGCGGCGGCTGATGGCCAGCCCCAGGCCGGTGCCGCCATACTTGCGCGTCGTCGAGGTGTCGACCTGGCTAAAGGACTCGAAGAGATGCGCCTGCCCCTCCACAGGAATGCCGACGCCGCTGTCGTGGATGGCAAAGTGCAGTTCAATGGTGTGATCCGCCGTGGTGAGAGGATGCGCGTTGACGGTCAATGTGACCTCACCGCGCTGGGTAAACTTCACGGCATTGCCGAGCAGATTGAGCAGGATCTGGCGCAGGCGGGTCTCATCGCCCACAATGGTGTGTGGGGCCGGCTCTTCGATCAAGTAGGCCAACTCAAGATCTTTTTCGTAGGCCTTCGGGGCGAGGACATCGAGGGCGCTTTCGATACAGCGCCGCAGGTCGAACGGGCGGCGTTCGATATCGAGGCGGCCAGCTTCGATTTTCGAGAAGTCCAGGATGTCGTTGATCAGCGCCAACAGGGCATTGCCGGACTCATGAATAATGTGGGCGAATTCGCGCTGTTCATGGTCGAGCGGCGTGGACCCCAACATTTCTGCCACGCCGATGATGCTGTTCAACGGGGTGCGAATTTCATGGCTCATGTTCGCCAAGAAATCCGACTTCAACCGCGATGCCTCTAGCGCGCGGTCGCGGGCCCATTCCAGGGCCTGCTCGATTTGCTTGCGCTCAGCCATGTTCGTCACGACGGTGATCGATCCAAGAAACCTGCCGTCGCGCATGCGCGGCACGCAGGTAAAGAGCACATGCACGGGTTCGCCGCGGGCGTGACGCAGCCGTACCTCTTGGTTGTTGGTGCGACCCTCGCGCAGCAACGTGTGCGTGTGCGCAAAGCGGTCGCGGTCGTCGGGCAGGATAAACTCGTTGGCGGCGCGGCCAATCAGGAGATTGGGCGCATAGCCTAGCAACTGCGCAAAGGCCTGGTTGACATATTCGTACTTGCCGCTGCTGTCCGTGACGGTGAGCCCCTGGCCCATGTTGCTCATGACCTGCAGGGCAAAGTCGCGCTGCGACTGCAGTTCTTCGGCGGTGCGCCGGCGTTCCGTGATGTCGGTGATGAAGCTCATCACCAAGGTGCCGCTTTGGGTCTTGATGCTGCTGAGGCTGATCTCCAGCGGCAAATGGCTTCCATCCTTGCGCCGGCCGGTCAGGGTGAGCCCTCCACCCATCGGACGCGTATGTGGATTCATCATGTAGCCGGTGCGATGCTGCTTATGGAGGCCGGCCCAGTTGTCGGGTAGCAAGACCTCAACTGGTTGGCCCACCAAGGCGTCGCGGGGGTAGCCAAAGAGAGCTTCGGCGCTGGCGTTGACCAGGACAATGCAGCCAGTGTCGTCGACGATCACGATGGCCTCGGATGCGGCTTCTAGCAGCGTCTGAAAGCGATCTTCGCGTTCCCGTAGTTCCATCTCGGCGGCTAGCCGTTCGGCCATCTCTGCCTTGAGCGCAGCATTCGCTGTGCGCAGTTCCGTGCGTTGCGTGGCGAGGCGGTCGGCCAATTTGCATGTATCCGCCAGCACCATGGCCTGGCTCTGCATGACTTGAAGCAGGTCCGCCACAGGATCGTGCAGGGCAAAGTCCGTGAAGGTCAACCCCAGCCGTTTCATTTCGCTGGGTTCCGTGATCCAGGGTGAGCCCAGGAAGATGATGACATTTTGTTCCGCGACATGTACCATCTGCCCGCGCAGGCGAACCGCTTGTGCCGGCAGTTCCAAGATGAAGAGCATGCCTGGGTTCTGGCGAATGGCATCGTAATTGACAGCGGCGGCCGGATAGGTGATTTGGATCTGATCGTTGAATTGGCTGCCAGGGGATAAGGTGGGGCAGAGGCGCGTCAGGCTGCCGCCAACTTGGCGAACCACCATGTTGGGATCAAAAGCAACGTGAAATGGAAACGCTGCGGCAAAGTGCTCAGGCGAAAGGGTTAGCGATGCAACGGCATTCATAATACACCCACGGCTTGCTGGCTTGCCGGCGCCACTGTCCAGTGCACGAGGAATTCATCGTGATCAGCACCTAGTTCGCGCAGGTGCAGCGCAGTGGTGTGGGCCTCGGTGGCGAACATGGCCGCCAGGCCCTTGACGATGCCGGTTACAAAGGGCTGCAGGCCAGCGCGATGAGAATAGTAGTGGAGATGCAAAGACGTGTCGGTGACGTCGCTGACCCGGAAAGTCGGTGGCGTGAGATCAGGATAGATCAGTGCCACACGCGCGTGGAAGCCAGGGAGGTTGCTGAGAAATTCGGGCAATGAGGAGCCGCCGGCTTCCAGCAAGTCGCCGTACCCTTCCTGCGCCGTATGCCGCACCCAGTGGCCGCCGAAGGCTTCGAGTACTTTCGCGGTGGGTAGGTCCAGTACCTCGGCGGCGGCGGCCACCAATTGGTAAGTCACCGCATCAGGATAGGCCTCATTGCTGATAAATACGTCGACGTCGACGCCGGCCGCCTCTTTGATACGCACCCAGGTGTCTTCATCATAGGTGCTGCACACCATGTCTTCGACCGCTTTGTTGACCATACCGTACATAGGCTTATCTCCTTCTCTCTACTGAGCTATTGTAAGCGTCTTGTACAGCAATCAACGTTACACTTTCCTGTCAGACGGCCGCAACGACGTCCGTCAGCCGAGACGCCGCAAGCCCGGTTGTTCACAGCTTGTGGTCGTGTTATGCTTGAACGCATCGATCAGAACAGCGCCGCTTTGGTTACAAACTGTAGGAACGAGTAGGTCTAAGCAACTGCTCAACTTTAACGGCGTCGAATTTGACACGGGCGATGTCGATACAGAGAGCGCGGAGAATCAGGAGGAAAATCGCATGTCCACGGATGAGACACCCAAAAACGATGCCGGTACGCAAGCGCAAGATTCACCGGTTGCGGCTTTCTCGCCGGCGCCTCAGGCGCCGGCCGAACTCAAACTCGATCACCCCGAGCTGTATAAGGCCTATGTCAAGCATATCGAGGCGGGCTATCGCAACAATGACCGCGTCTTCGGCCGGGTGCTCAACGCCTTTCTGCTGTCGCATTACTCGACGCTGGTCATGTACTGGATTTTGTTTGTCGTTGGCATTGTCTTCTTTGTGGCGGCGGTTTCGCTTGCGCTTTTTCAGAAGGAAGTGCTCGGCGGTACTGTGTTTGCTGGCCTCAGCGTGGTTTCTTTTCTGATCTATTTCATCAGCGGGCCCACGCAGGCCGTGGAAGAGAATCTCATCTACACCACGTGGCTTGGCGTGATCTACAACAGCTACTGGACACATCTGGCCTGGGCAACCAAGCCCGACGATGCTCAAGCGGCGCTGGACAAGGCGACGACCGATGCGCTCCAACAGTTGACCACCCTGCTTGATCGGCATGCCCAATCCGTGAAAGCGCGGCCGAGTATCAAGGAGACCGTGGTCGGGTGAGCGGCCCAGGCATCATCATTCGTCGTGCCTGTCGTAGCCGCCGGCTCGGGACGTTTGCTGGGAGGCACGGGCGCGCCGATGTCCCGCACCGTTTTTGTCAGCATATTGTAATGCGAACCGGGGTATGGCTCTGTTACACTACATGCCGAGACGAGGGCAACGTCTTGGACGTGGCCTCTTAGGAAACGAGGGATGGTTTGTCACGGTTGCAAGGGCTAGTTCGGCCACAAGCGCAAAGCAAGGGTCTGCGCCTCTATATCGAACGCCAGGCCAGTTCGGCGCCACGCTATTGGGCAGAGCAGCTTGTGTTTGCGCTGTGCGGATGGATACCGACCGTGATTGGCATTGGCGTGCGCGCGCTGCTCTACCGCCTGATCATGCGGCTGGACGGGGTGGCGGCCATCGAGAGTGGGGTGCGGTTCCGTTTCGCCGATCAGGTTCATCTAGGACGCTCGGTCTATATCGACCAGGGCGTTTACTTGCATGCTTGTCCGGGCGGTATTGCGGTCGGCGACAACAGCTTTGTGATGCACGGCTCGATCTTGCATGTATACAACTTTCGCGACCTGCCGCATGCATTTATTCGCATCGGTCGCGACAGCCTGATCGGCGAGTTGAACGTACTGCGCGGCCAGGGCGGCATCACGATTGGCGACCGTGTCTACACGGCGCCGCAGGTGCAGTTGCTCGCCGTCAATCATATCTACGATGACCCGACGCGACCGATGGTCGAACAAGGCATTACGGCACAGGGTATTGTGGTCGAAGATGACGTGTGGATCGGCGCCGGCGCAATTGTGACCGACGGCGTGCGCGTGGGCAAAGGGGCCGTGGTCGCCGCCGGCGCGGTAGTGACCCAGGATGTGCCGCCCTACACGGTGGTGGGCGGTGTACCGGCCAAGGTGCTCAAGACGATTACGGCAGGGGGATCGAGACCTGTCGACAAAGAGGTATTTTATTAATGGCAAATGCACTGGCGACGCGCGCAGAGGAGAGACTATGAGCAAGCTGAGTATTGTGATCCCGGCGCTCAATGAAGAAGATGGCATTCAAGCGATCATGGATCGTGTGTTGGCGGTGCAATCGGCGCTGCGCGGTGTCGGCATCGCCGAACTTGAGCTGATCGTCGTCGACGACGGTTCGACCGACGGTACGGCCGCCGTCGTGCTGGCGACGCCGGGGGTCAAGCTGGTTCAACATACCCAAAACTGCGGCTACGGCGCCGCGCTCAAGACTGGCTTCGCCGCCGCGCAAGGTGAGTGGATCGGGTTCCTCGATGCCGACGGCACCTACCCACCTGAGTTCTTCCCGAAGTTGGTTGAGGCGGCCACCCAGCAAGGGGCCGATATCGTCATCGGCTCGCGCATGGCTGGCGAGAAGAGTGAGATGCCGGCGGTGCGGCGGCTGGGCAACATGATCTTTGCACGCCTGGTCAACCTGATTGCCGCGGCGCATATTACCGATTCGGCCAGTGGTATGCGCGTCTTCAAACGGTCGGTATTGGCGCAACTGTACCCGCTGCCGGACGGGCTCAACCTGACACCGGTGATGAGCACACGCGCCCTGCAC
>Ga0335397_10008745_pt1 | contig 12735 bp, 9 predicted proteins | sample MAT04_FD_205740 | JGI IMG/M metagenome (GOLD analysis project Ga0335397, IMG submission 205740) | Freshwater microbial communities from Lake Fryxell liftoff mats and glacier meltwater in Antarctica - MAT-04 (spades assembly) (version 2) ...
TGGGAACTTTACCGACCCGGAAGCTGGATTTCGTCATGATCGATTCTCTCCTGAACTAGTCAAATAGTGCTCGTGCCGGACTGGATCGGCATCAAATGCAGCCAATGCCCACCGAATTGGCTCACCACAGACAACTTCGGCTGATTCGGCGGGACTTCGACGCATTGTGAACCCTGTGACTGATGAGCGTAACAGTCAGTCTATGACGGTTTTTCTCTTTTCACCGTTAATTTGCGGGTTTGATTCTCAACGGAACGCAGTCTGCTATGATCGTTGTGCGATCCTTAGCGCAAAATACAGAACCAGGAAGTACGGCTGAACAAAGCCGAGGAAGATTCATGTCGGACGAGAATCAAGGTGATATTTCGGCGCAGGCCGTTGATCTGCTGCACAAGGCCTACGGGCAACTCAAAGAACAAATCAACAAGGTGATCGTGGGGCAGGATGACGTGATTGAGCAATTGCTCATCGCGTTGTTCAGTCAGGGACACGTGCTGCTGGAAGGAGTTCCAGGGCTGGCCAAGACGCTGATGGTGAGTACGCTGGCTCGCAGCCTGTCGATGAATTTTTCACGCATTCAGTTCACTCCGGACCTGATGCCGGCGGATATTACGGGCACTGACATTCTGCAGGAGAATCGCACCACAGGGCATCGCGAGTTCCGATTCATTCAGGGGCCGCTGTTTCACAACGTCGTACTGGCGGATGAAATCAACCGCACACCGCCAAAGACTCAGGCCGCTCTGCTGGAAGCGATGCAGGAACGTCAGGTCACCGTCGGTCAGACGATTCATAAACTGAGTTCCCCATTCTTTGTGCTGGCGACGCAGAACCCGATCGAACAGGAAGGCACGTATTCACTCCCTGAAGCGCAGCAGGATCGGTTCATGTTCAAGGTGTTCGTAAAGTATCCGTCGTTTGAGGAAGAGCGTCAGATCGCGCGGCAGACAACATCGAATGCGAAGCCAGAAGTTGTGCCTGTACTGACCGGTGAACAGGTCCTGCAGATTCAAAGTACAGTTCGTCAGGTCCCCGTATCGGATCACGTGATCAACTACACGCTGGCGATTGTTCGTCAGACGCGAGTGGGCGAACCGGGGACTCCTAAATGGATCAACGAATGGCTTGGCTGGGGCGCGGGGCCGCGAGCGGTTCAGAATCTGTTGCTCGGCGCGAAGACGCGCGCATTGCTGAGTGGCCGCACGATTGTCTCCACGGACGATATTCAGAAACTTGCGGCACCGGTGATGAGGCATCGTATCGTGCCAAATTTTGCCGCCCAAAGCGAAGGTATTACATCCGACAAGGTCATTGAACGGCTGATTCAGGAAACACCTGCCCGAGAAAGTGAACTCACAAGTGACCCCGCACTTGGAAAGATTTTTGCGGCCTGAAGAAATCGCGCGAATCGCGCGATTGGAATTGCGGGCGCGCCGAGTGGTCGAAGGGTTCGTCTCAGGCCTGCACCGCAGTCCCTACTTCGGACAGTCGCTGGAATTCCTGCAGCACCGTGAATACGTGGCCGGTGACGACCTGCGCCGTATTGACTGGAAGCTCTGGTCGCGTTCCGACCGATATTACCTGAAGCAGTACGAAGAAGACACAAACGTCCGCGTTATGCTGGTGGTTGATGGCAGCGAATCGATGCAGTTCTCGACCGGAGCCATGTCGAAATTTGACTATGCCCGAACGGTTGCTGCGGCCATTGCAATGCTCGTGCTCAAGCAACACGATTCCGCGGGTGTCAGCGTTTTTGATTCTACAATCCGCAGTCAGATTCCTGCCAGCAGCCGGAACAATCATTTGCAGGCCATCATGGCCGGACTGGAAGTGCAGACCGCAGGTGGGAAAACGGATATCTATGGTGTTCTGAAACGAGTGAATGAGTCGCTCGTTCGCCGGAGTATTGTTGTGCTGATGTCCGACCTGTTCTGCCCGCGTGAAGAACTGTTCAAGGGACTCACCATGCTGCGACAACGTGGCCACGAAGTCATCGCCATGCATATCATGGACGACGAAGAACTGGATTTTAAGTATTCGGGCACACTGCGTTTTGAAGGTCTGGAGGGCGTTGGGAATCTCACCTGCGATCCTGCCGCACTTCGCGCGGGTTACATGCAGGCTCTTGAGCGGTTTCTGGACTCGATCCGTCGCCGATGTGCCGGAAGTGGTGTGGATTACAAACTCATCAGAACCACGGATAATCTTGACGCCGCTCTGGCACAGGTGCTGATGCAGAGAATGAAGAAAAGATGAATGACCAATGACTAAATCCCAATGACCAATGGAATCGCATTTAAAGTACCGTCAGCCGTCGTGTGGTAGACTTCATTTGGCCATTAGTCATGGTCAATTGACACAGCGATTCCACACTCGGCGCGCATTCTGCGAAGCAACAGGTCTGTCTGAGATATACTCAGCCATGTCGCGGCCGGGCGCAAACATCTGGCGATCAATACGCTTGAAGAATCGCTGCACCGGATCGGCTACTCACTTTATGCCGGAATCGTCGAAGTGACATTGCAGGATCAGAAAAAAAACGAGGGGATTGGCAAGAAAGTCGATGCCGCCCATTGATTCAACAAAATGAGCTGCGTCCATTTCTTGTTTTCGGCTGACCGGGAATCGAACAGGTCATAGCCATACTATCGACCATGTTCCAAACAACTTCAATCGAGCAACTGCTCGATCGATCACATGAAGGCAGATTCAGGCCGGGCACTTTCATGGTCGTCGTAGTGTTGGCAAATGCTCACGCATCGGACCAGCGAAAACAATGAGTCGTGTCCGTCGTGTCCCCTTAGCTGGCTGGCGTTTGACCTGCGAAGAGGCTTAGTATAGAAGTATGGTATGGATTGGAAACAAGGCGCAGATGAGCAAATCAAAAAGGACATCGGGATGGTGATGCTATTGGGGTATCGCTGCCCATGTTGGGTTGAGTGACTGGCTCGCCAGGGCGAGAAGCCCCGTGTCTGCACAAAGTACATGACTTCGAATTGGGATCGGTCCCAGCTACTTTCGAGGGATGCTCATGGAGCGGTGGTAGGAAGTGACGCTTCATGATTGCGATTAACGGCCACCGTGTTCGCCACCAAAGACAGGAATAGAGGGCTGCTCACCACAACTGGACAAGAGACGACGACAAACAGCGATGGTAAATTCCATATTGAGGTCGAAACCGGGACTTACGTATTAGTTTCAGGGGTATTCTCGATGCCTTTGGACAAGCTCGTGTGGTGTAAGGCAATCAAGGCTGAAGGATCGGAGTTAGCGTTGAGCTTGAATCAACAAACGGCCTTGACAGGAAACCGGATGGGTAATACGCCGTATGCCCCACTCGAACACAAGATTCTGGACGAAATCGTAACGCAGATTGAACCATGAATTGGTGGAAAGGCACCCAAAGGGTGTCGGGAGTCTATTTCTGCGGGTTGCAGATTGGTATGTTTATTTGGAAGTGGGTATCAATTAAGCTGAGTGGCAGAAAAAGACTCCCGACCCTCTGTCAGACTACGCATGTTGCGGGGACTTCTTCTTGCGTGATGTTGTTTTCCTGACTGCCTTCGTCCTGGTGGTGCCTTTCTTTCCGGCTGCCTTGATCGTCCCAAGACGCTGGACAGCCGCCTGAAGCTGCTCGGCGACCCAGCCGTTCAAGCTCTTGCCGGACACGACCGCAGCCAAATTCGCCTGACGGTGAAGCTCCGGGGGAATCCGCGTCACGAACTGGCCCGAAAATGGCTTATCGGGAGCCTCGCCGCGCTCCAGACAAAAGGCCAGGTAATCATCGACTGAATCGTGGAACGCCTGCATCAGTTCACTGACACTCTCACCCTGGAATGTGATCACGTCACGGGTGTTGATCACTTCTCCGTGGAAGATAGCTGCTTCGTCATCAAACTCGACCTTACCAATATATTGTTTGTATTCCATCATGGCGTAACTCCTGCTTCTGTCAGGAACCGCCGCATTGATTTTACGGCTCCCTTGTCGGTTTCTTTGCTGGGATGCGGACGGTGAAACACGGCCCGAACTTCGCCGAGGGCGATTCGCACGCGCGAACCCGCCCCCTCAGTGATCTCGGCACCCACCGCCGTCAGCATGGATTCGATGTCCCGCCAAACAATATTCGACCGGACGGGGTCTTCGAAAACTGCTTTAAGCGTGCGTTTGTGCTTCGGTCCCATGCTCCCTATAGTATCATTAAATGATACTGTCGTCAAGATCCATGCGTGTCTTGGTCTCACGACGTTGTCATGTTGGACGGTGTCATGCCAAAGAACGTTTGTCCGTGAACTTCTGTCATGGTTACGGGGCCACTACACTGTGGAATGACCAATGTCCAATTCCGAATGACCAATGGAATCGCAACCGATTATGTCGCTTTGTGCCATGTGACTCATTCGTCATTGGTCATTCGTAGATTTCAAAACTCACATTTCAGATGACTGACTCTTCAAAAACATGTCTTCCCTCACCCAGTTCTTCCTCAATCCAGCCTACGTGCTGCCGGGGGCTGCGCTGGTGTTGGTGCCGATTCTGATTCATATTCTCAGTCGGCTGCGATACAAAAAGGTACGGTTTGCGGCGATGGAGTTTCTGCTGGAAAGCGAAGAACTCAATCGACGCCGCATTGTGCTGGAACAGTTGCTGCTTCTGTTGCTGCGAATTCTGGCGGTCATTTTGATTGGCTTGCTGATTGCGCGACTTGTTCTTGATCCCAGTCGGCTGCTGATGCTGCGTGGAGCCAGTGTGCATCATGTTGCAATTCTGGATGATTCACTTTCCATGCGAGACAGGGAAGGGGATTCGACGGTCTTCAAAAAAGCGTTGCAGACGCTTGAGAACATGTTGACGGAAGGCAGTCAGCAACCAGGTGCATCGCGAGTCACGATATTGTCGATGACGGACCCTCAGCGACCGATAGTTTCCGACAGAATGCTGGACGCTGCGTTTGTTCAGGAGATCCTGCCGCGACTTCGTAATCTGACATGTTCCTGGCGAGCGGCGTCACCAGTGGATGCCATGAACGCCGCCAAAGATATTCTTGCCGCCGATGGCAGTGCAGCACCACAGGTGCATGTGTTGACCGACCTCCGTGCCACGGACTGGAACAGCCGCCCGGACGTTGTCGCTGCGCTGGAATCGCTGAAGACAATTCAGGCGTCGGTGGATTTGATCAGGATTGCAAAAGACACGCATTCGAATGTGGCGATCCGGCAGTTGAAGGCGGAGACACTGGCTGTGGCTCAGCACGTGCCGTGGCGTATGACGCTGACGTTAAAGAATCACAGTTCCAGTAAAGCTGCGGGACTGCGTGCTGTAGTGTTGCTGGATGGAGTATCGCTGCCTGGCCGAATTCTGATCCCGGATATCGAACCAGAAGCCGAGCTGCAGGTGTCTCATGACATCACGTTTGATACAGAAGGCCGACATCAGATCGAGGTGCGTCTTGAAGACGATGCTCTGCGTGAAGACAATCGGCGATTTCTTGCGGTGGAAGTCACCGAACGTCGAGCCATTCTGATCATCGACGATGAAGGGCAGCAGGATGATGCTTCGTTTGTGGCGGCGGCATTGAGTGCTGATCCGTCGTTGACGGGATTGACCAGCGAAGTTCGAGCATCGCAGACATTGACTTCCGCCAGTCTGAAAATCTACGACTGCATCTATCTGCTCAACGTGCGCGATCTTCCGGCAGACACGACGCTGCTGCTGGCCGAATATGTGCGCTCGGGCGGTGGCATTGTGTGGTTTCCCGGCGAGCAGGCGAACGTGCGATGGTATTCCGAAACACTGCGCGAGCCGTCACGGAAACTATTTCCCGCACCGCTGGGAACGGTTCATGAAATAGATTCCGAAAACTCCGTCGATTCCGACGTGAATCCATTCGTGACTCCGGTCTTCGAAGAACATCCAATTTTTCTGGTCTACAATTCTCCCGACAGCCCGTTTCCAGACACCGTTCAGATCGCGCGCTGGCTGCAGGTGACCGATGACTGGAAAGCCGACGACACGGAACGAGCCGACGGTGTACGAACACTGATGCGACTGAAATCGGGGCAGCCGGTGGCTTTCGAACATGCTTTCGGGAAGGGCAGGGTGCTGACGTTTCTGACAGGTGCCGGACGTCGCTGGAGCAACTGGCCGATCGCACCGGCTGCACCCGGATACGTTGTGATGCACCTGCTGATTCATCAATATCTGCAGCGGCCCATCGACAGCGTCGAGTTGCATGAATTGTCCGAACCCCTGCGTCTGACATGGCCAATGAGTCAGTTTACCGAAAATGTCGAAGTCTATCTTCCGGAAGCCGGTCCTTACGATGAGCCTGTGGCAGAAACTTTTGTGCGACTTCAGGCCACGCCTGTTAAAGCCGATCAGGATGCAACAAACACGACCGCGCCGGCGAAACAGGATCTGGGACTGACCATCAGACAGGCAGAGCGACCTGGGATTTATCGTGTTCGTCGCTTCGACCTCGAGGGCGGTATCAATGACACTTCCATTGCGCTCAACGTACCAGCTTCCGAAAGCGCGCTGGCGATCGCCGATCAGGCACAAATCACCAGTCAGACGGAATTGAATCACGTACGAATTCTGGAAGCGGATTCCGCGAACTCGCTGGGTGGTTCCGCCGCTGGTCGCGAACTTCGCTGGCTGCTGCTGGGATTGTTGATCGCGACACTGGTTGCCGAACAACTCCTCGCGCTGCGTCTGAGCTACCATCCGGAGGTGGCAAAATGAGCGAGGGAAGTTTTCAGTTTTCAGTTTTCAGTTTTCAGTTTCCATGTCTTGGGGTTCAGGTGGCGAACGCGGAACCTGAGGGTCCAGCGTCTCCAGGCACGGCGGTCGCTGCGGGCACGGAAGTGGAATCGCAGTCATTTCAGACGACTGAGCTGGATCTTCCGGTTTCGTCCGCCGGGATTCTGTTGCTTCTGGGCAGCGTCGCCGTGCTGATTGCGTTGACGGTTCGCACGGCATTGCGCGACTCACGATTTCTGAAAACGCGAAATCGGGCTGTCCTGTTAATTCCTCGTCTGCTGATCCTGGCCCTGGTGCTGTTGATCGTGCTGAATCCGCAGCGCAGAACACAGTTAAGCCGCATCGAAAAATCCCGCGTCGCAGTTGTGCTGGATACTTCACTTTCAATGGCCTGGCCCGCAGAGGCTTCTGCGGCGACTACCAGCGGTTCTGCGACGAGTGATCGATCAGCGACTGCTGTTGCTTCAACAACTGCCAATGCCGAATCACGTGCGGATGTCGCCGTGAAGTCATTGATTTCATCCGGTGTTCTGTCGGAAATCAGCAAGAGTCACGCCGTCTCGATTTATACGTTCGATTCCGCGTTAGCAGGTCCGTGGGCAATTGTTTCAGACGACGACGTGCGCTTCGTCGATGTCAAAGCAAATGACCCAACTGCTGCTGCTCAGGATGAAGCTCGATCAGAAGGAACAAAAACGACGCTGACTATGAATCAGATGACCCCAGCCGCTGTGAGTAAAATCTCCGACTTGGAATCGATGGCAAAATGGAAGACGATCACGCAGCCACGCGGTGCGGAAACGCGGATTGGCGAGTCACTTTATCAGTTGATCGGTCAGATTTCCGGAAGAACACTGAGTGGCCTCGTCGTTATTTCTGATGGTCAGTCCAATACCGGTCTGGATATCGAACCTGCGCGAATGCGAGCCGAACGATCCGGCACACGAATCATCAGCATCGGTGTGGGAAGTGAAAAGCCGCAACTGAATCTGTGGGTCGCCGGAATGCAAAGTCCAACAGATGTGCATCAGGGTGATCCGTTTGATATTACGGTCATGTTGCAGGGAACAGCTTCGCGCGATCAGGAAGCCACCGTGCGCTTGTTTGAACAGTCGTCCGATGGCGACGGAAAGGATCAGCGGCAGATTGCAGAAAAGACAATCAAGCTGGGTGGCGAATCGATTCCTGCATCGATTCGATTCAGCCAGGAGTTGAAGGTTCCGGGCAAGTACGATTTTACGGCGCGGATTGAATCGGCTGCTGGAATCACCGAAATGACGCTCGATGACAACGAGCGTCGGCGGACGATTGAGGTGACGGATCGCCGCATGAAAGTGCTGATCATTTCCAGCGGTCCGATGCGCGACTATCAGTTCGTGCGGAACACTCTGTATCGACACAGCGGAGTGGATTCGGACGTCTGGCTGCAGTCTGTGACTCCGGAGAACATCGGCTTTGTGTCGCAGGAAGCCAAAAAACTGCTGACGAAGTTTCCGGCGACAGAGGCTGAGCTGTTTGAATACGATGTCATCGTCGCGTTTGATCCGGACTGGAGTCGACTTTCCGGCGAACAGCAGGCGTTTCTTAATCGCTGGGTTTCGGAGCATTCCGGTGGATTGGTTGTCGTCGCCGGGGAGATTTTTACACCAAAGCTGGCTCAGGAGCCTGATTCGTTTCGCGACATCAGCGTGCTGTATCCGGTGTTGCTTAACCGTATGATGCCGGAGCTGCAGCTCAGTCAGCGTGCGGATGAACCGTGGCCGATTACTTCCACACCGGAAGGTCGGGCGACGGAGTTTCTGAAGATCGCGGATGAAACAGGGAATGCCAGCGCGGATCTGTGGAAGACGTTCAAAGGCATTTTTCGTTCGTACCCCGTGCGTGGCGTGCGTGACGGTGCGGTGGTCTTGCTGGAATATGGAAATCCGCGAGCGAGGACGGAACTGGGCCAGCCACCGTTTCTGGCATCGCAGTTTTATGGAACGGGAAGAACGATCTTTATCGGCTCGGCTGAGACATGGCGATTGCGTGAGATTTCTTCGCAGGCCCATCAGCGATTCTGGACTAGTCTGATTCGTGAAGTCGGGCAGGGACGCCGAAGTCGCGGCAATGCGCGAGGCCTGTTGTTGCTGGATCGCACGGAAGTTGCACCGGGGCAACCTGTGTTCGTACGAGCTCAGCTCTATGATTCTCGCCTGCAACCACTGTCGGCAGAATCTGTACCGCTGTCGATCGTAGATGCCAGCGGCCAGACGTTGACAGTTCCGGATCGATTGTACACCGATAGTCGCGGGGCAGGGCAGTATGTAGCCAGCTTTCGTCCGCAGGCCACGGGAACCTACCGTTTGTCGGTACCTGTCCCGGAATCGTCCGATGTGCTTCAGGCTTCGATCGATGTCGTGCTGCCGAATCTTGAATCGCAGAAGCCGACTCTGAACGCCGAGTTACTAACGAATCTGACTCGGGACACGCAGGGCCGATATCTGCCGGTCTCCGAACTTGCGACGTTGCCGACACTATTACCCGGTCAAAGCCAGCCGGTGGTGGTCGATGAGCAATTGCGAACGTTATGGGATCGTCGCTGGCTCATGTTTCTGATGGTCGGCCTGCTCGCGTTCGAATGGATTATGCGTCGCGTATGGCGGTTGTCGTAGTGGCTTCTTCGATCACGGGATTCGTCAGGCGTCCGATGTTTTCGATTTCAATAGTGACTTCATCACCGGGTTGCAGGAACACGGGTGGCGTGCGAGCGGCTCCGACTCCGTGCGGTGTGCCGGTCAGAATCACAGTGCCCGGAGCCAGAATTGTACTGGCACTGAGGAATTCGATGAGTGTCGGCACATCGAAAATCATGTCATTGGTGTTCCAGTCCTGCATCGTGTTGCCGTTCAGGATTGTGCGAATCTGGAGCGCGTTGGGATCTGGAATTTCGTCAGCAGTGACGAGACATGGGCCGAGCGGACAGAATGTGGCAAACGTTTTGCCACGACACCACTGACCACCGCCACCTTCTTTTTGCCAGTCTCGAGCGCTGACGTCATTGGCACAGGTGTACCCGAGAACATGTGACAGCGCATCAGCGCGGCTGACGTTGTGACAACGTTTTCCGATGATGACGGCCAGTTCGCATTCGTAGTCAACTTTGTCACTGCGCAGTTTGCGCGGCAGGACAATGGGATCGCCTGGATTCTGCACGGTGGTTGCAGTCTTCATAAACAAAACCGGATGTGGCGGAATCGCCTGCTTGCCTTCTTCGGCATGTTTCCGATAGTTCAGACCGATGCAGAGAATGGCAGCAGGTTCCAGCGGTGCAAGGATTTTCGCGGCGGTGACGGACTGGCCGGTTGGTTTCAGACCATCAAAAAGATTGCCTTGCAGTTGTTCAAGCGCGCCATCAGCTTTTTGACTTGCCAGGGAAATCCTGCCGTCACCGGTCTGGATACGAACGATCTTCATGGAGTTGCCTTTGAGATTGGTGTGTTTGGTTTCGGATCGATGGAAAATTCACTGTCTGAAACGAATTTATACTCGACGCGGTGTGAAATGATGGCAGGCGAGCGGAGCGGTGTCAGCCCTCCTGGACACCTGCGTGTAACTCGGCGGGCTAACACCCACCGCTCGCCAAATCACCTCAATGATGACCGCGCGATCCTTAGCGGCAGGTTAACGATGTCGGCTTCGGAGCAACAGTGTTGCAGAGTAATCCCTCAAATGCTGAAACGCTCCGGGCCGACTTTCGAAGGCACGGAGCGTTTCTGATGGGGAGTTTTCTGCGTCAGCCAGGCTGAATTATCGCTGGTTCATGCGTTCCGGGAAAATGTGAATCGGTCGTTCAGCGGGATCTGATCCATTGCGAGGTCCGGAGAATTCCTGAGTTGCCTGGCGCAGTTCGTCCTGAGTCGCATATCCAATCGGACGGACGGCACTGACTGGGTACGAGTTGCCCGGAATGCTCTGCGTCGAATACGCCTGCGCTGAGAACGGTTGAGCATAGTGCTGCTGGTCCGGAAACTGCTGTTGTTGATTTGTCTGAGTCGGATAACCGGGTGGCTGAGGATTCTGGATCACGGGCTGAGAATCCGCGTGCAGATTTCCGTCGAGGTAACTGCCGCGATACCGATTCCAGAACTGCTGAGAGTATGGCATACCGTGGGTATGACCCCACTGTTGAGCGAGCTGTGTCTGAGCAAACACGTGACGGTAGTTGTAAGGACGAAAGCTGGAGAATCCGCCGTAAGAAGGCACACGCTGAAAGTGCCCGTGGAGCCAGGTATCCTGCTGATCGTATGGGTACAACTGGACGCCGTCACCGGCAGCGATGGTGTTGCCGTATTCGATTCCAGGTGAACCAACCTGCGCTCGTGCGGAAGTGGCAAGAATCGCGACGACAAGAAACGCAAACAACGATGTTCGACGCATGGATTCCCTCCCTGGCACTGTATGCTCTAAGTCTTGCAGGATAACGTTCCGACTCCTCGAAACGACGGCAATGCCGTACTTATCCATTCTTGTGATCGGCTCCGCAGTCAGACCGACACTTGTTGAAATCTGGAGAAACCACAGCCTCGGCCAACTCAGCGTGTCATGCACAATTCGAACGGATCGACCGTCATATTTTACCTTTCAGGCGTTTCGAGTGTGAAACTTCTGGTCGCTGCGTGTTTTTGCGGGTACACCATCTCCTACCGTCGCATGCGCTGTCCTGCGTCACGAGCGTTTCGAAGGAACGTTTAACCGGAACGTTTCACAATGGTGACAGCATCAACCTCAATGCTCCTGATGAAGGAAGACTTGCATGATTCGTACTGCAAAACCCTGTTTGGCACTGACCGCAATTCTCCTTGTCTCCGGATCATCATGGACACACGCTGGTCCACCAGGCTGCGGCTGCTCAGGAAAGTCCGCCGCTCATTCGCACCCATCACTTGTTCATTCCGCCCCTGAGATTCACGGCAGTTATGAGGCGCACACATACCCGGAGTTGTACACGAGCCCTGACGTTCAGGACGCCTATGAGCCGTCCGGAAGCTGCGGATGCGCTTGTGCCGTTCCTTCCTGCTGCGGGGTTGGGGGCGTTGGTGGCGGACTTATGCAGTTGGGCAATCTGTACGGATCGACGGGCCTTTACAGCTACCACGGAAGCCCGGATCCTCGAAGTTTTGAGAGCGGTTTCGAAAATCTTCCTAATATGGACGGGGGCGGCGTGCATCACCGTCTGCCATTTCACAGTTACCGTCGTCCATGGGCTCATCCGGGCATCGCCGACACCAACATCAACATTGTCTGGTAAACCGTTCAAGATTGCCCAATCGGACAAACTCTCGTGCGGTACTCGAATTCAGGACGCTGACGCAAATCAAGTCACGATCATAGTGGTGGCCCGGACGATAGTGATTGTGCAACCAGGTCTTTGCAGCCGCTGATATGCAGCCGTCAAGCCACGCTCAGTAAGGATTACGACAGCGGGGCAGAATAGACGAAAGACCGGTGGAGAAGAATTCGGTCCGAATTCTTCCTTGATGTGACACGGAAGGAGCACGTCGAATGTCAGCCGATCAAGCCGGTCAGGGATTCTCCCTGAAAAACTGGTGTCACCAGTTTCAAGCGAAGTCACTGCGGCAGATCCTGTCAGGAGCCGTTGCCCTTTCGGCACTCGCGTCCGGATCCCTTTTCGCTCAGCAATCTGCGCAACTTCCGACGGGATCTCGCGGGCAAATTCTTCCCGTCCAGATGCAGCGGCTGCAGCTCGACGGACCCTTGGCTACAAACTCGGCAGTTTCCGGACAGGTCGATGCGATCCATAGTCCAAACGTGGATCGTCTGCTGAAACCTCAATTCAATCTGGACTTGGAAAAACGTCACAGTCAGCTAGTGATGACGAATCGAAACATCCGCCGAATTGCGGTCACCGATTCCACAGTCGCCAACTACGTTCAGTATTCTCCGACGGAAGTCAGCGTCGTCGGAATGGAG
>Ga0335397_10008746_pt1 | contig 12735 bp, 9 predicted proteins | sample MAT04_FD_205740 | JGI IMG/M metagenome (GOLD analysis project Ga0335397, IMG submission 205740) | Freshwater microbial communities from Lake Fryxell liftoff mats and glacier meltwater in Antarctica - MAT-04 (spades assembly) (version 2) ...
CGATCCTCACGGTCGAGCCGGGTGACGTCTTCGGCTGGTCGGCCATCGTGCCGCCCTACCGCGTCACCTCGAGCGCGATCGCCATCGAGCCGCTGGAGGCCGTCGCCTTCGAGGGCGCCCCGCTGCGCGCCGCCTTGCGCGAGGACCCCGTCCTGGCTCAGGCGCTCTACCCGCGGGTGCTCGTCGCCGTCTCCCGACGCCTCACCGCCACGCGCACCCAGCTGCTCGACCTCTTCGCAGCGGAGCAGGTACGGACATGGTGACCGCGATCTTCCCCCAGCCCCGTGGCATGCGGTCCCAGCCCGAGGGTCCGGGCTTTCTCGCCCGCGCCGACCTCCAGGTCCTGATGGACCTGCTGCGCGAGGACCAACGCCACCTCATCGGCCCAACCATCTCGGACGCGACCATCATCTACGACGAGATCACCTCGGTCGAGGACCTGCCCATCGGCTGGGGAGACGACCAGGCCCCCGGCCGGTATCGCCTGCGCAAGCGTGCCGATGAGCGCCTGTTCGGCCACGTCGTCGGGCCCACCGCGTGGAAGAAGTGGACCTTCCCGGCGCTCGTGCCCCTCACGACCGCCACGCGTGACGGCCACAAGGTGGGCTTCGCACCGGAGACCACGGTGCCGCCGAAACTCGCCTTCCTGGGCGTGCGCGCGTGCGATCTCGCTGCGCTCGCGAGCCAGGACCGGGTACTCATGGGCGGCTCGTTCGTGGACCCCGACTACATCCTGCGGCGGGCCAGCGTGCTGGTCGTCGCGGTCCAGTGCACCACCTCGTCATCGACCTGCTTCTGCACCTCGATGGGCACGGGGCCGGAGGTCACGAGCGGCTTCGACCTGGCGCTCACGGAGGTCGAGGACGGCGTTCTGGTGGACGCCGGCTCAGCTGCGGGCCGCGCGATCGTGGAGCGGCTGCCGCTGCGTCCCGCCAGCTCCGCGGAGCAGTACGGCGCCGCGGCGACGGTGGCCCAGGTCCGGGCGCGCATCGGCGACCCCGTGCCCATGGCGGGCCTGCACGACCGGCTGCTGGCGCAGCTCGACCATCCACGCTGGGCGCAGGTGGCCGAGCGCTGCATCACCTGCGGCAACTGCACGCTCGCCTGCCCCACCTGCTTCTGCACCACGCTCACGCAGCGGACGGATCTCGCGGGCCGGACGGCGACCACCGACCGGACCTGGGACAGCTGCTTCAGCCCCGGCTTCGCCAAGGTCGCGGGCGGCAGCTTCCGCTCCCGGCCGCGCGACCGCTACCGGCAGTGGCTGACCCACAAGTTCGCCACCTGGGTGGACCAGTTCGGACACTACGGCTGTACCGGCTGCGGCCGGTGCATCACCTGGTGCCCGGTCGGCATCGACGTGCGCGACGAGCTCAACGCGATCGCGCCCGCGGTGCCCCTCAACCCGGAGACCGTGCTGGTCGACCCGGTCGCGGCGACGCCCAACGAGTTCGTCGGTGCGCGCGTGATCCACACCAAGCAGGAGACCGCGGACACCACGACGCTCACGCTCACGGGCGCGGACCCGGCGTTCAGCAAGGGATCCACGGGTCAGTTCGCGATGGTCGCGCTGCCCGGCTTCCCGCCCCTGCCCATCAGCATCAGCCGCTTTCTACCGGACGGCATCGAGCTCACCATCCGCGGCGCGGGCCCCGCCACCACGGCGATGTGTGCGCTCCAGGTGAACGACCAGGTCGGCCTCCGCGGGCCGCTCGGCAACAACTGGCCGCTGGACCGGGCGGTGGGACGCGACCTCGTGATCGTCACCGGTGGCATCGGCCTCGCGCCGCTGCGCCCGGTGCTCCACGCGATCGTGGCCGGCCGCCGCCGCTTCGGCGACGTGAAGCTGTTCTACGGCGCCCGCACCCCCGCCGACCTGCTCTATCGCGACGAGCTCGAGCGGTGGGCGGCACGCGACGGCATCGAGGTCGCGCTCACCGTCGATCGCGCCGGACCCGAGTGGACGGGTCGTGTGGGGGTGGTCACCCACCTCTTCGACCAGGCCGACTGGGACGGCAGCAACACGATCGCCTTCGTCTGTGGTCCGGAACGGATGATGCAGGCGACGGCGACCACCCTGGCCGGCCGCGGCGTACCCGCGAGTCGCATCCACGTGACGCTCGAACGGCACATGGAGTGCGGCATCGGGCTGTGCGGCCACTGCCAGATGGGCAAGTACTTCGTGTGCCGAGACGGGCCGGTCTTCTCGATCGCCCAGCTCGGTGACACCTTCGGCCGGGAGGGCATCTGATGTCCACAGTCGCCGTCGCCGCACGCCCCCGCGTCGGCGTCGTCAAGTTCGCCTCCTGTGACGGATGCCAGCTGACCCTCCTGGACCTGGAGGACCAGCTGCTCGACGTCGTGGAGCACTTCGAGATCGTCGACTTCCCGGAGGCGACGTCCGCGCGCTCCGCGGGACCCTACGACGTCCTGTTCGTGGAGGGGTCGGTCTCCGAGCCTGCCCACCTGGAGCGGATCGTGGACCTGCGGCGCCGGTCACGCTACCTCGTGACCATCGGCGCGTGCGCCACGGCGGGCGGCATCCAGGCGCTCCGTAACTGGGGCGACCACGACGCCTTCCGGGACGCGGTCTACGCCCACCCGGAGTTCATCCACTCGCTGGCCCGTTCCACGCCCATCGCCGAGCACGTGACCGTGGACGCGGAGCTGCGCGGCTGCCCCATCGACCCCGGCCAGCTGATGGAGCTGCTGACCGCGCTCATCACCGGCCGGCGCCCGCAGCTGCCCGACGAGGCCGTGTGCATGGAGTGCAAGCGGCGCGGCGTCGTGTGCGTGATGGTCTCCAAGGGCCTCCCGTGCCTGGGCCAGGTCACGCAGACCGGCTGCGGGGCCATCTGCCCGCGCTTCGGACGCGGCTGCTACGGCTGCTTCGGACCCCGCGAGCAGGCGAATGCCGCGGGTCTCACGCGCCACCTCCAGATGGCCGGCGATCGGCCGCGGGAGGAGATCGGACGCCTCTTCGCGGGCTATACGGCCTGGTCGGAGCCGTTCCGGAGCATGGTCACCGAGCTCGGTGGCGCAGGCCGGGGGCCCGCGGACGCGAGACCCGGTTCGACGACGACGACGGCCGATGATCCGGCCGCGACGGGAGGCACGCCATGAGCGCCGCGACGAACCCGCCCGTGGACGAGCGCATCTACGAGGTCGGTGAGCTCACGCGTGTCGAAGGCGAGGGCTCGCTGCGCCTGCGGGTCCGGGATGGCGAGGTGGTCGAAGCGCGCCTGGGGATCTTCGAGACCCCGCGCTACTTCGAGGCGCTCGTCGTCGGCCGCACGCCGGACGAGGTCGTGGACATGGTGGCGCGCATCTGCGGCATCTGTCCGGTGGCTTACCAGATGAGCGCCGTGCACGCATTCGAGGACCTGTTCGGGGTGCGCATCGACCCGGTGTCGCGCGCGCTCCGGCGCCTGCTGTACTGCGGCGAATGGATCGAGAGCCACGTGCTGCACATCTACCTGCTGCACCTGCCCGACTTCCTGGGCTATGAGAGCGGCATCGCCATGGTGGCCGACCACCGGCCCGTGGTGGAGGCCGCGTTGCGCGCCAAGAAGGCCGGCAACGAGCTCATCAAGGCGCTCGGTGGGCGACCCATCCACCCCGTCAGTGTGCGCGTCGGCGGCTGGAGCCGGGCACCCCGGAAGGCGGAGCTGATGGCGCTGCGTCCCGCGCTCGACGAGGGGCTGAGGATCGCGCAGGACACGGTCCGGCTCGTGGCCGGCCTCCAGATGCCGCCCTTTGCACGCGAGACCCGCTTCGTGTCCATCAAGCACCCATCGGAATACCCGTTCAGCGACGGGCGCATCGTGAGCTCGGACGGCATCGACAGCCCACTGGGCGCGTGGCGCTCGCTGTTCGAGGAGTTCCAGGTGGAGGGCACGAACGCCCTGCATGCACGCTCGCTCGACGGCAAGGGCGTCTACCTGCTGGGGCCGGCCGCGCGCATCACCCTCGCGGGTGACCAGCTGCATCCGCTGGCCGCGGATGCCCTCGCGGCCACCGGCATGGCGCAGCTGATCCAGACCAACATCTATGCCTCGATCGTGGCGCGCGCCGTGGAGACGGTCCAGGCGTTCGCGGAGGCCATCGATATCATCGACGGGTACGCCCCGCCGCAGGAAGCGCTGGTGCCCTGGACGAGCCGCCCGGGCACCGCCGCGTGGGCCACGGAGGCGCCGCGCGGGATGCTCTTCCACCAGTACGAGGTGGACGAGGCGGGGAGGATCGCGCATGCCCAGATCGTGCCACCCACGAGCCAGAACCAGGCCGCCATCGAGGCCGACCTGGTGGTGGCCGCCAAGGAGGTGCTCGACCTGGAGCACACCGCGGCCACCCACCGGCTGGAGCAGATGATCCGGTCCTACGACCCCTGCATCAGCTGCGCCACCCACTTCCTCGATCTGACCATCGAAGAGGTCTGACCTCCAGGAGCCCCATGTCCCAGCTGCCCCCCACCCCCCCACCCGCGCCCATCCCGGTCCTCGTCTGCGGTGAGGCCGCTCGCGGCGACGACGCGGCCGGCTTCGTCGCGAGCGGCCTCCTGTCGCCCGCCACGCTGGCGGCCGCGCGCATCGAGCGGGTGGGCCAGCTCGATGTGCTGTTGCTGCTCGACCTGCCCGCCGAGCTGCCCTGCGTCGTGGTCGACGCGGTCACCGGCCTGGCACCTGGCGAGATCTGGGTGCGTCCCCTGTCCGATCTCGTGGACCGGGCGCGGGCCCTGGCCGCGAGCGGCCGCCGGCCGGAGCCCCGTTCCTCCCACGAGCTGCCCATCGACGCGGTGCTGACGCTCGCGGCGACCCTTCGTGCCGCGCCCCCGAGGGGCGTGTTCGTGGGCATCGGCGGCGAGACGTTCGCGCTCGGCGCGGGGCTGTCTGCGGCCGTGAGTGCGGCGCTGCCCGCGTTCGCGGCAGCCATCGACGACGCGGTCGCCTGGTGCGTGGCGGAGCGCATCGTGGGCCCGGCACGCGATGGCACCACCCCGCCACCCATCCAGGAAGACCCTGGCGGCACGGCCCCTGAAGCCGCTGCCGGCGCCGCACGCGTCGCCGAGTCCCGTCTCGCGCTCGCGGGAACGGACGCCCGACCATGACCCACCCCATGACCCAGCATCCCGGGGCGCCCGGCGCCATCGGCGGCGCCTTCTTCCTGCCCCGTGAACATCTCCAGGACCTCATCGACGTGCTGCGCGAGGACGGTCGCCGGCTCATCGGCCCGACCATCGCCGACGGCGCCATCATCTATGACGAGATCAGCACGGTCGCGGAGCTGCCCATCGGCTGGCGCGACGAGCAGTCCGCGGGGTCGTACCGGCTGATCGAACGCCACGATGGCCTCGCCTTCGGCTACGTGGTGGGCCCGACGAGCTGGAAGCGGTTCACGTTCCCGCCCATCGTGCCCCTCACCATCGGCACCCAGGACGGCAAGGACGTCGTGTTCCGGCCCGCGGAGCCGGACATCCCGAAGCTGGCGTTCCTGGGCGTGCGCGCCTGCGAGCTCGCGGCGATGGGCGTCCAGGACCGCGTCTTCCTGCGCGGCCCGTACATCGAGACCGACTACCAGGCGCGCCGGCGTTCGGCGATCGTGGTCGCGGTGCAGTGCACGACGGCCGCGAGCACGTGCTTCTGCACCTCCATGGAGACGGGGCCTGAGGTCAAGGCGGACGCAGGCCACGACCTCGCGCTCACGGAGCTGCCGTCGGGGTTCGTGCTCGAGGCGGGCACCCCCACGGGCATGGAGCTGATCGCCCGACTGCCGGTGTCGGCGGCCCGGCTCGACCAGTCGGTGCAGGCGGTCCAGGCCGTGGCGGGCACCCGGGCAGCCATCGGCAACCCGGTCCAGACCGCGGGCCTGCGCGACCGGCTGATGGCCAAGCTCGACTCCCCGGAATGGGCGGCCGTCGCCGAGCGCTGCATCACGTGCGCCAACTGCACCATGGCCTGCCCCACCTGCTTCTGCACCAACGTCACCCGCAAGAGCGACCTGACCGGCCACGAGTCGATCAGCGAGCGCAACTGGGATTCCTGCTTCAGCCCCGGGTTCGCGATCGTGGCCGGCGGCGACTTCCGCACCCGGCCCAAGGACCGCTACCGGCAGTGGCTGACCCATAAATTCGCCTCTTGGTGGGACCAGTTCGGGCAGTCGGGGTGTGTGGGCTGCGGCCGCTGCATCACGTGGTGCCCGGTGGGCATCGACGTCCGCGAGGAGCTCGCCACGATCGCGCCGGCGCTCCCGGAGCCGCCGCCACCGCCCGTGTTCGACCCCGTCGCGGACGACCGTCAGGCGTACCAGACCGCCATCGTGACCGCGATCCGCCCAGAGACGGCCGACACCTTCACGCTCCGACTGGCCGGCCTGGACGCTGCCCATGCCGCCGGCAGGCCGGGCCAGTTCGGCATGGTCGCGCTGCCGGCGTTCCCGCCCGCGGCGATCTCCATCTCGCGGTTCCTGCCGCCGGGTGGTCTGGAGCTGACGATCCGCGCCGCGGGTCCGGCGACGACCGCCATCACGGCCCTGGTGCCGGGTGCGACCGTGGGCTTCCGCGGCCCGGTGGGCATCGGCTGGCCGGTGGACGTGGCCTATGGCAAGGACGTGGTGGTCGTGACCGGTGGCACCGGGCTGGCGCCATTGCGGCCGCTGCTCGACGCGCTCATGGCGGAGCGTGAGCGGTTCGGTCAGGTCCGCCTCTACTACGGCGCCAGGTCGGCCGGGGACATGCTGTTCACGGACGAGCTGGAGGCGTGGGACGCCGGCGACCAGCTGGACGTCACGTGTCGCTGGCTGTCGCGCGCGCAGGCCGAGGCCGTGAAGGGCGGCGCCGGACGCTCCACGGTGAGCGCCATCCACCAGGCCTCCTGGGACGGCTCGGACACGATCGCCTACGTGTGCGGACCGGAGCGGATGATGGAGGCCACCACGATCGCCCTCGCCGGACGCGGCATCACCCGCGATCGCGTCTGGGTCACCGTCGAGCGGCACATGGAGTGCGGCCTCGGATTCTGCGGGCATTGCCAGATGGGCCGCTTCTTCATCTGCAAGGACGGGCCCGTCTTCCGCCTCTCCGACCTGGGGGACACCTTCGGCCGGGAAGGGATCTAGGGGGCTTGCCAACATGAAGGTGCTCGCGACGGGTGCAGCGGGCTTCATCTGCACTCATCTCATCCCGGACCTCCTGGACGCGGGGCACGAGGTCGTCGGCGTCGACGACCTCTCGCGCTACGGCCGGACCCACCATGTGTACGACAGCCACCCGCGCTATCGCTTCGAGGCATGCGACGTGCGCGACACGGACCGGTTGCGCGAGCTATCGATGGATGCTGACCAGATCGTGGCCGGCGCGGGCCTGGTGGGCCGCTCCGCATCCCTGCACGAGCTCGCATACGACCTGCTCGCGGAGAACGAGCGGATCCTGGCATCCACGTTCGACGCGGCCATCGACGCGTATCTCGATGGGCACCTCCAGCGCATCGTGGTGCTCTCATCGACGATGGTGTACGAGTCCGCGACCGTGTTCCCCACGCCGGAGGGCGCCCAGCGGTCGTCGCCGCCACCGGTGTCCACGTTCGGGTTCCAGAAGCTCGCCTCCGAGATGTTCGCGCTGGGCGCCTGGGAGCAGTACCGGCTGCCGTATACGATCCTGCGGCCCTCCTCGCCGGTCGGGCAGGGCGAGCGGCGCGTGCTCACCGGACTGGGCACCGGGGAGGGGCGCGCGGGCGGGGAGGGGCGCGCGGGCAAGCTCGCCACCAACCACGTCGTTCCGGACCTGGTCATCAAGATCATGTCCGGACAGGACCCGTTGCACATCTACGGCGAGGGTGCCCAGGTGCGCTCGTTCATCTCCGTGCATGACCTGGCCGTCGGGATCCGCGTTGCCATGGAGTCCGCCGACGCCGTGAACAACGACTTCAACCTGTGCCGCGGCAAGGGAATCACCATCCTGGACCTGGCACGCAAGATCTGGGCCAAGCTCCGCCCGGATGACGAGTTCCGCTCCGTGTCGGACACGCCGTATCCGTACGACGTGCCCTACCGCGTGCCGGACGTGCGCAAGGCGAAGGCCGTGCTGGGCTTCGAGGCGACCACGCCTCTGAACGACATGCTCGACGAGGTGATCTCCTGGATCCGCGCCGAGCTCGACGCGGGGGTGCTCACGGCCGAGACCCGCGCGTAGGGCCGCAGGTCGGGCCGCCCCTGGTCAAGGGGCCGTTGGTGAACCGGGCGCACCAAGCGGGGAGCGGCGGGGCCGAACGTGGTCGATCGGTGTCCTCGGTGCACCAACCCACGAAGCAAGGGACGTTCTGGCTCCCTCGTTCGTCATTCGGTGCGCCCCTTCCACCATCCGACCACAGAGCGCCGCGATCCAGGGGTCGGGCCGCCCGTCCATCGTCGGCTGGTGGGCAGCCATCACCAAACAACCAGGCAGCACGGTCACTCGGTCGCGGACAGCGGCCAGCATAGGAACGGCAGCCCGATCGCACCCAGCGGCAGGATCGCCCAGCCGATCAGGGTCGTTGGCGCGCCCCCGCCGCCGCCCCCCCGCGCCCGCGCGCCTCCCGGGTACCACCTACCCACCGTGACGTTTGGTGGGGCGCGCGCGCACCACCCGCGCTCGTATCGTCCACGTGAGCCATGCAGACCACGACCGACGAGGCACGCCCGTGACCGTCACTCCCCCCGCGGCGACCACCGTGTCCGCCCCCGCGAATGCCCTTGCCGCCGCCCGCCCCTGGGCGCGCAGCGTGACCCGCCGCATGACCGCGATGCCGCGCCCCGCCGCCTATCCCGTCCTGCTCGCGCTCCTGGCGCCGGTCAGCATGTACAACGGCGTCGCCGACCAGCTCGCCCTCGGGTCCGTGCTGCGCGCGATGGTCGTCGCGGCGCTCATCGGGCTGGCCGTGGCGGTGCTGTTCACCACACTGCTGCGCGACACGGACCGCGGCGCCGTGCTGGCCGCCGTGGTGATCATGGTCATCGGCTGGGGTCGCCAGCCCGGGCTGCTGGTCCTGCCGGCGATCGTGCTCGTCTTCCTGGGTCTGGACAAGCTCAACCGCCGCCGCGGCCGGCCCGCGCTGCCGTGGAGCCTCGTGACCACGCTGATGACGCTGGGCGTGAGCATCGCGCTGGGCGCCAATGTCATCGCCGCGGTCCAGACGACCGCGCCGTGGCAGCCGCAGCCGCCCATCGCGACGGGTCTCCCCGCCGCGGTCGCAGGCACCACACCGGACCCGGCCACGACCCCGGATCCCGCGACCCTCCCTGACGTCTACCTCATCCTGCTCGACGGTCATGCCCGACCGGATACGCTCGATGACCTGGGCATCGACACCCAGCCGCTGCGGGCGGGTCTCGCCGCGAACGACATGACCCTCGCCCCCGACGCCTACTCGAGCTACGGCTTCACGGCGCTCGTGCTGAGCAGCATGTTCAATGGCGACCACTTGGACGACCTGGAGGCCGAGGGGGTCATCGATCGTGCCGCCAACGGCGGCCTGGACACCTGGAACGCGATCCAGCGGGGCCGGATGCTGGAGCGCTTCCGCCACGCCGGCTACCAGATCGTGTCGGTCTCACCCGGTTTCGACCACGTGGAGCTACGCTCGGCCGATCGGTTCATCGACACCGGCCAGCTGGGCCTGTTCGAGTTCAAGCTCCTGAACCGGGGTCTGTTCGGGGCGCTGGCGGAGCGCTTCTACCCGGAGCTCCCGTTCGACGAGCTGCGCAACCGCATCAAGGATGAGCTGGACGCCACCTCGGCGATCGCCGGCGAGACCTCCACCCGTCCGCGGCTGGTGTTCACGCACCTCCCCGCGCCGCACGGCCCGCTCGTGTTCAATGCGGACGGCACCGCCCGCGCGAGTGATGGCATGGACTCCTACGAGAACGAGTCGCCGCACATGGCGCGCGTGGGCAAGGAGGCCTGGGCGCGGGAGTACAGCGGCCACCTGCTGCATACCGATGAGCTCGCGCTGGACGCGATCGAGCGCATCGTGGCCCAGGATCCGGACGCGGTCGTCGTCCTGTTCTCCGATCATGGGCACCAGTGGATCCGCTTCCCCTACGGCAGCCTGGACGACGAGCCGCTGGCCGAGTACGGGACCATGGACCAGCGCTCGAAGGTGCTGCTTGCGGCTCGGACCCCGGGCAAGGAAGGCGTGATCATGCCCGACACCAGCCTGGTCAACCTGCTCGGTCGGCTGCTGCATGCCTACACCGGACAACCCTGGACCGACCAGCCGGACCGCCTCTTCGACTGCACCCCGGACGCGGCCCGCTGCAACCCGTGGCCTGAGACGGAGACCGAGGCCCGAGTGACCGGCGTCTGACGGTCGCCCCCTGAGCGGCGGGCGCGACACGTTCGGTGCCCGCTTCGCGAGGGCTGAACGACGACCCGTGGTGTCCACGATAGTGCCGCCGCCGAGCGGCCCACCACCACCACCGCTACATCCCCCGTTCGCCCCGGACGTACGGGATGCCCAGTGCGGCCGGCGCCCCCACCCTGCGTTTGATCGCTTCGCGCGCGCCCAGGACCATGATGAAGATCACCAGCGCGTAGGGGAGCATGTCCAGGAAGAACGTGTACGGCTGGTACGTGAAGAACGGGTTGGGGATGCCGAAGAAGTCGGTGGGCCCCTGCAGGTCGATGGTCAGACGCCGGATGGTCGCGATCAGGTAGGCGCCGATGAGCGCCCGCAGCGGCGACCACTGGGCGAAGATCACGAGGCCCACGGCGATCCACCCTTGGCCGGACGTGGTCTGGGTCGAGTTCCAGCCCGGGCTCACGACCATCGAGATGGTCGCCCCGGCGAGCCCCGCGAGCGCCCCGCCTGCGATGGTATAGGCGTAGCGCAGCCGGTAGACGTTGACGCCCAGCGCATCGGCCGCCGTCGGCTGTTCGCCCACCGCCCGCAGGTGGAGGCCCGGCCGCGTGTGGCTGATCCAGTACCCGATGACGGGCACCAGCAGGTAGCCCAGGTACACCAGCACTGATTGGTCGGTGAAGAAGACCGGCCCGATGACCGGGATGGACGCCAGCAGCGGCAGCGTGATGGTGGGCAGCCTGGGGCCCACCATGCCCCCCGCCAAACCTTCGCCCAGGACCAGGGCGACGCCGGTCCCCAGCAGCGTGAGCGCGAGTCCGGACACGATCTGGTCAGCCTGGAACCCGATGGTCACGATCGCGTGCAGCGCCGCCAGGGCCCCACCCGCGATGAGTGCGGCGACGAGGCCGATCCACGGGTCGCCGGTGTCCACGCTGACCTTGAAGCCGGCCAGCGCGCCCACGAACATCATCCCCTCGACGCCCAGGTTGATGACGCCCGAGCGCTCCGTGAGGATCTCACCCAGGGCCGCCAGCAGCAGCACCGTTCCGCTCGTGACCCCGGCCGCGAGGATCAGCTCCAGGTTCACGTCCGCACCAGCCGCACGCGGTAGCGCGACAGCGCATCCGCCGTGATGACGCAGAACAGCACGATGCCCTGGATCATCGCGGGGATGCCCGCGGGCTGGATCTCGCGGCCCGCCAGGATGAGCGCCCCGAACAGGATGGACGCGAGGACCACGCCGAACGGGTTGAACTTGGCGAGGTACGCGATGACCACGCCCGTGAAGCCGTAGCCCGGCGAGAACCCGTCCTGGAGGCGGTGCACCACGCCACCGATCTCGGCCATGCCCGCCATGCCCGCGAGGCCGCCGGAGAGCAGCATCACGAGGATCACGTTGCGGCCGATGTCGATGCCCGCGTACCGCGCCGCCCGCGGGTTGTCGCCGATGAGCCGGATCTCGTAGCCCTTGCGGGTCCGCTTCAGGAGCCACCACACGAACACCGCCGCAACGAGCGCGAACACGAAGCCCAGGTGCACGGTCATGCCGCCGAAGTCCGGGACCATCTTCGCGAAGTCGGTCAGGCGCGGCAGCCACGCCTCGCGCGGGAACTGCGGGGTCATCTGGAAGCCGCCCTCGCTCCACGGCCCGAACACCCAGAACTTGATCCACGACAGCGCGATGTAGTTGAGCATCAGCGTCGTGATGATCTCGTTGACGTGGAAGCGCGCCTTGAGCCAGCCCGCGATGCCGCCCCACAGCGCGCCGCACAGCGTCCCGCAGAGCATCATCAGGGGCACGTAGATGAAGGGCGAGGTGCCCGCGGGCACGACCCCCGACAGGACCACCGCGGACGCACCCCAGGCGCCCAGGAGCAGCTGCCCCTCCGCGCCGATGTTCCACATCCGCATCCGGAACGCGAGCGCACAGGCGAGGCCCGTGAAGATCAGGGGCGTGGCCTTGACCAGCGTGTCGGACAGGACGTACAGGTCGCCGAAGGCGGACGTGCCGATGTGCTCGAAGGTGGCGAACGGGTCCCCGCCGATGATCGCGATGAGCAGGCCGGAGAGCAGCAGCGCGACCGCGATGGCAGCACCCGTGGACGCGAACGGCAGCCAGCGAGGCGTGTCCAGGCGGCGCTCGGCGCGCAGCCGGAACGGCAGCAGCGAGCGGCGGTGCCCGGGCACGGCCGTCATGCCGCGCTCGTCATGCGACACCCGCCGAGGTCGCTGCCTCGGGCGCGTCCCCGTCGCGGCGGCCACTGGTCATGAGCATCCCGATCTCCGCGAACTCCAGCATCAGCTCGGGCGCCACCTCGCCCGCGATGCGGCCTTCGTAGATGACCAGCACGCGGTCGGAGAGGCTGACGAGCTCCTCGAGCTCCTCGCTGATGAGCAGGAT
>Ga0335397_10008747_pt1 | contig 12734 bp, 9 predicted proteins | sample MAT04_FD_205740 | JGI IMG/M metagenome (GOLD analysis project Ga0335397, IMG submission 205740) | Freshwater microbial communities from Lake Fryxell liftoff mats and glacier meltwater in Antarctica - MAT-04 (spades assembly) (version 2) ...
GGACTTCCGAGCCTTTCAAAGTCCCCCAGAATTGGGGGATCTAGGGGGCTAGAAAGCTAACGCATCCCATTGGGACTTTATTTCAATGCAGATCCCTAATCTTGGGAATATTCACAGGCTTATCTTTGAAATAATTGATGTTTTGCAACAGCATCTCAATCAGCCCCTGGTCGTCAGTCACGTTGGCTTTCGTACAGTGAGTCAAGAATGGAAAGCCCATTGTCGCAAGACAATCGTGACCATAACGCAGCCATCAATATCAAACAAAGGGCGGTGGGTCATCCCGTCCCTAAAGCTCGTGGAGTCCTAAGCAATAGCCGGACTGCGAAGCGAGAAGCCCGCTCTCTATGCGAAGCATGAGAGTCGGGAGTATGTCACGTGAGAAAGAATGTGGGATCAAGGTAAGAAATATATTTACATTCTTATTTTTCCACATTTTAATAACAGGCATGGATAAAATGAATGTCGCCTCTAATACGAGTCGTATAACGTTTTGGATGAATGAATCATTTTTTAAGGTCACTGCAAGCGATTATTGCAAAATTGCATCCAAAAGCAGTTCTGCGCCAAATCGAATCGAATCAGTGCAGGGCAATCCGGTTTCGAGCTGAGCTTGTTCGATCGCCATTTCTGCTTCAGATTCGCTTAAATCAAACGTATTAAGGGCAATCCCTACGACTTTGACGGGTGCAAATGCTCCACCCGCAGTTGCGACGGTTTCGTAGAGTTGAATCACCTTGGGCAAAGGCGGAATTGCCACATGATTAAAGTTGTGAATATGAGTTTGAGAGGCGCGATGAACCAAAATTAAATGGGTAGGCTGAGAGCCTCTAAGTAAGGGTAGTGTGGCAGTTGAGGCTGGATTGATCAATGAGCCTTGCCCCTCAATGTGCAACACGTCATAATCGAATCCGTAGCGCATTGTTACCTGCTCGACTGCACCCGAGGCAAAGTCAATGCGCACGGCATCTAAGGGAATACCATCGTGACCTAGCATTAGCCCTGTTTGTCCGGTGGCTATAAAGCGCGATCGCCAGCCTCGGGCTAAAGACGCTTTGTGAAGCTCCAAGCTGGTAGACATTTTGCCAACGCTCATATCTGTACCCACTGTCAGCACTCTTAGACAGGGCAGCGATCGCGCTTGTCCACTACCCACCGTGAGTCCTGCGGGTTCCCGTCGTACATCCCAAATCCATTGCTGGGGCTGCAACAGTGCCTGGAGTTCAGGGTCGATCGCCATAGGCGTGTGCAATCCGTTAACGATCGATAATCCGGCGGCAATGCCCTGCTTCACTTCTTGCAGCCAAGCAGTAGGCAATGCGCCGCCAGAAGGAGCAATACCGATCGCCAGAACAGTCGGGCGCTGGGATAATGCCTTGCTCACGGATGCCACGATGGGGATATCCCGGTTAATACCAGTGAGGGCGGATAACGATTGCCCGGCGCAAGTGTGATCGATGACCGCCACGATTTCCATATCGCTGTAACGCAATAGGGAAAGACCCGTTTTGCCTTTTGAGGATTGGATGCCTTCGTGGAGCAGAATGGCAATGCGATCGCGAGGGGTGAGCATAGGGGAGAATAAGACTGTGGATTGCAACTATGATTATTATGAACTAGAGGCTCTGGCATCCCATCAGCCTAGGAGATATTTAGATGACAGCATCTCAAACTAATGGAACTCAAGTCACCAGTTTGTACAGCCAAGACTTTTGTTTGTGGGCTGAACAAACTGCACAGCTTTTGCAATCAAGGCGATACTCAGAAATTGATCTGGAAAATCTCATTGATGAAGTAGAAGATATGAGCCGCAGCGAGAAACGAGCTTTACTGAGCAATGTTCGGGTAGTGCTGATGCATTTGCTGAAGTGTCAATATCAACCTGAAAAGCGCTCAAATATTTGGCTTAGCTCAATTCGAGAACATCGAACTCGGCTCCAAGATACGTTTAGAGACAGCCCGAGTCTGCGGAGTTATTTTCAGGAAATGTTTGATGAGTGTTATCAAAATGCTCGGAAGCAAGCCGCCGATGAAACCGCTTTACCCTTGGATATATTCCCTCCAGAGTCACCTTTTACTCTTAACGAATGTCTTGACGAGGACTTTTTGCCCGAAACATTAGGAAGCTAACCCAACCCCTAATCCGGGTAAGTCATTCGGCATCAAATATCCATCCTGCATTATGGCTCCGCTAAAGGGATCATCGACCAAGTTGAGATGACTATCCAGGTCAAGATGATCGGCAAAAGGGGCGAGGTGGGCGGCGGCGGTGTTGGACAAGATGCTGTCTGAGTAACAGCCCAACATGATTTGTAGACCGTGGGATTGGGCGGTGTGTACCATGCGCAAGGCTTCGGTGAGTCCGCCAGATTTCATGAGTTTGATGTTGATGCCGTGAACGCGATCGCTCAACCCTGGAATATCTGAGCTAGTAAAACAACTCTCATCGACAAAGATAGGCAAAGGAGATTGGCGGTAGAGCGTTGGTAAATCTTGCGCTTGTCCGGCGGGCAAAGGCTGCTCAATATAGGTAACGCCTTGGTCAGCCAGCCAGTGAGAGAGGGCGATCGCCTCTTCCAGGCTCCAGCCACCATTAGCATCAATGCTCAACTTGGCATCGGCAGGCGCAACTTCTTTGACTGCCAGCAGCATGGCTTGATCGGCTGCTGTGCCTGCTGGACTTCCGAGCTTCACTTTAACGGCTTTTACGGGGGTGACCTGTAGCCAATCGAGCATTCGCTGACGAGCTGCTGCGGGGGAACCAATGCCAATGGTGACGGAGGTCGGCACAATGCGCGATCGGTCGAGTCCCCAAAGTTGCCAGAGAGGATGCCCAACCCGTTTGCCTAGCCAGTCGTGGAGGGCGAGGTCAATGGCAGCGCGGGCGGCGGAAGGCACGTTGAGGTCACGGCAGATTGATTCGATCGCTTGTCGGTCAAAGGGTGAGAAGGGCTGGAGGTGGGGAATTGCGGCTTGGAGTTGGGCGACAATGACTTCAGGAGTTTGGGGAGGCTTGCCAAGGGAAGGCTGCTTGTCAACAGAAAAAGGGGAGGCTTCGCCCCAACCTTCAATGCCATCGTGTTGAATGCGAACCCAAACATTGGTAGTGTGACTCGTGGTGCCTCGGCTAATAGTGAGCGGGAAACGCTTGTTGACGGTAAAGGGTTGCAGGTGAATTTGCATAGTAGGGAGATGGAGTGAAGCTTGCGGGGTGAAATTTTTAGGATGGCAGTAATATGGTACGCTGCACTGTTAATTGAATCGGTAGTGCTGTAGTGCGTCTTTCTATTATTAAACTAAAACGTTTTTCCAAGATCTCGTTGCAGGCGATCGCCTCACAGGTCTTAAAGTTACCGACTTTAGACTGCTGGCTAATTTTTGTGATTTGCGTTGGCGTTTACCTGGCAAATGGTCAAGCGATCGCTTCTTATGACTCTTTCCCTAATGCCCTACTGGCGTTCAATTGGCTTGATCAAAAAACCTTTCATTTTGATGCCTTCAGGACTTATTGGGGCGTTCGTCCGGTTCCTTACGCCTTTGCTGAATCACCCAATGGGCATTTAACTTCGACCTATCCGATTGGGACGGCGATCGTCACGTTCCCCATCTATTTCACTTACTTCGTCGGCATTCGATTATTAGAATGGTGGCAAAGTAGAGACTTAGGGCATTCAGTTGACTTATTAAATATTACTGACCCTAATTCATTTCAACTTGTTCATCAGTATGAGAAAGTCGCCGCAACGTTGATTACTGCGTTTGCAGTCGTGTTATTTTATTTAATCATGCGATTGAAATTTCAGCGGGCGATCGCATTAATCACCACGTTTATTTATGCATTTTCTACGAGCGTTTGGAGCATTAATTCCCAGGCTTTGTGGCAACACGGGAGCGCTAATTTAGTTTTACTGGCGATTACTTTGGGGCTGTTGAAAGCCAACCGAACGCAGGGGAATCAGCAGAAGGCTTTGCTACTGGCAATTGGCTTTCTGTGTGGTCTACTGCCGGGCATTCGTCCGGTGCATCTGTTGTTTGCGATCGCGGCTACGGTATACGTGGTTTTTACCTATCGCAAAAATGCGCTCTACTTCTTGATCGGCTTACCCTCAACCCTAATTAGCGCCAGTTGGAACTTTTACTATTTCGGTTTCAGCCTCAAAAATTTCTTAATTGCAGGCTATGCTCACCTCAACGAAGCGGGTAAATCTTTTACAGGCACTTATTATCAGTGGAACATTCAGCAGTTTTTAGAAGGTTTCGGGGGGCTATTAATTAGCCCTAGTCGGGGATTGTTGATTTATTCTCCAGTGGCAATTTTGGCAGTTCCAGGAACCTATGCGCTAGTACGACGACCCGGCAAAGATGAACAATGGTTTTTGTGCTTAACGTTGGCTTCGCTGCTATTGTTTTTGCAATATTGCTTTTTTACCGTTTGGACGGGCGCTTCTTGTTATGGCACGCGCTATCTAACAGACACCATGCCTGTCCTATGTCTTTTAATCGGCTATGGCTTGGGTTTTGGTTTGGAAAAATTGCGGCGGCAACGTTTCGGCTTGATCTGCCTGTCTGTTTTGGTCATTTACTCGACTTCAGTGCAGGCAGTCGGTGTTTTTGGCAGCAACTTTTGGTTCGGAATTCCTTACGCTGCGTCGGAGCGGTTTTGGCAATGGCAAGATACTGAAATTGAACGCCATGTCCGGCGTGTTTATTTCGACTGGCTCAAACCGATTCGGTATCCCGGAGAATATCGCAAAAGCATGAGCGGTAAAATGGTGAGCTTGAGCTTGCTAGGGGAGCAACCGCTACAGACTTTAACCGTTAAGTCGGCAGCACTTGTCACTTTAGAGGCACAGTTGCAAAATACTGGGCGAGCGCCTTGGTATGGTTACGAAACTGGCATGAAGAGAGGTATGGCGATCGTCATGGTAAAATTTCTCGATCAGCAACAGCACGAGATCCAGATTAATACTCAAACTAATCGGTTATATGTTTCGGGGTTAGATGCCTTGGGGGTTGCCAAATCTGGCAGCCAGGTTACGGCGTCGGGTGCAGTGATGTTTCCCCAAGAGCCTGGAGCATACGAAATGGTTTTTGGTTTGGCGGCATCATCGATTAAACCCAACATGGGTTCATTGCCTTTGAACTATTCGATCGAGGTGCAGGTTGAGCCGAGTGCTGTTTCACCATTAGGGAGTAGCAATGAAATAACGTCCCGATCCGCCCCCTAAATCCCCCAATTCTGGGGGACTTTGAAAGGCTCGGAAGTCCCCCAGAATTGGGGGATTTAGGGGGCTAGAAAGCTAACGCATCACATTGGGACTTTATTTCAATGCAGATCCCTTACCGCAGTAAAACGTGACATAATTTGCTTTAGAATTGAACCGTGTTTTAGTAGAGCTTTCCATTCAAAATTTATAGCGGATATGACACCAAGCATTTCGACTGGAGCCTCACTGAACTTTCTTTCTGGCAGACCGTTAGTATCGGTCGTGATGCCCTGTTTAAATGAAGAAGAGGCGATCGGGGTTTGTATTGAAAAGATTCAGCGGACTTTTGCAGCAGCAGGCATTGATGGCGAAATTGTAGTCTGTGACAATGGCTCAACAGACAATACGGTGGCGATCGCCGAGCGCATGGGGGCGCGGGTAGTGCATCAGCCGATGCGAGGCTATGGCAATGCTTATATCAAAGGATTTGCCAGCGCTAAGGGCAAGTATTTGATTATGGGCGATGCCGATGACACCTATGACTTTACGTTAATTCCTAAGTTTTTAGAGTATTTGGGCGATCGGGGCTACGATTTTGTCACGGGTAGCCGCTACCTAGAAGGGGGCAATCAAAAGATTCCGCTGCTGCATCGTTTAGTGGGTAATCCAGCGTTAACGGCACTCCTTAACTTTCTGTTCAGCACGCCTTATACTGATGTCTACTGCGGCTTTCGGGGGTTTAGCCATGCGGCTTACGATCGCATTCAACCCGTCAGCTCCGGCATGGAGTTTAATTTAGAGCTAGCGATTAACGCCGGACTGGCAGGGCTAAAAATCGCTGAAATCCCGATCGTTCTGCAACCGCGCCTGGGCGAATCCAAACTCCGCACGTTTTCCGACGGCTGGCGCAGTTTGCGAATGATGCTGATTTACTGCCCTAATAAAGTATTTCTGTTGCCAGGGGCGGTGCTGCTGACCCTGGGAATGCTGACGCATTTGGTGGTGCTGCTGGGGTTTGCCCAATATGAAGGTCGTCCGCTGGGTGTGGTGACGGGCATTTTTGCCACCATTTTTAGCGTAGTTGGGTTTGAGGTGCTGAGTCTGGGGGTGCATACGAAAACCTATTCCTGGAGCCGTCGGTTTGATAAAGACAATCGGCTTTTGCGGAAATTCTATCGATTCTTCAACTTAGAAACAGGTTTATTGCTGGGGAGTACGCTGATTTTTATCGGTGGGTCAATTTTAGTAACACTGCTGACCCAGTGGTTTCGGTCAAACCTGATGCCGTTGCCCCATCCTGAATGGGCTTCTTTTGCGGCAACGCTGTTAATTATGGGGTTTGGCACCGTGTTTTCGGCGCTGTTTATTTCGGCAATGTCTATGAAGCGAATTGAGGGCTATGAGCAAGAAAGGTAAGTCGAGCCAATCTGGACAAAGCCTTTACGTTCAGCCGAACCTGGGAGGAGTCATCAGCAAAGTTTCTTGGCACGCCCGCCAAAAGATGTTTGCGTCGCTAACTCAGTTTTCACCGCCAACGCCCGAAATGACAGTGTTAGATGTGGGGGTTACCTGTGACTTGCGGGAAGACTCGAATTTTTTTGAAAAGCTTTATCCCTATCCTCAAAATATCACTGCTGTCGGCGTTGAAGATGCAGCGTTTTTAGAGCAGGGATTTCCAGGGTTGACCTACGTTAAAGCCGATGGGTTGAGTTTGCCGTTTGCCGATAAAAGTTTTGATTTAGTGGTGAGCTTTGCCGTCATTGAACATGTGGGCAGCCGGGAGCAGCAAGCTGCGTTTGTGAAAGAGCTGCTGCGGGTGGGCAAAGCCTGCTGCATTACGACGCCTAACCGTTGGTATCCGGTAGAATTTCATAGTATTCTGCCATTAGTGCATTGGTTGCCGCCCCGTTGGTTTAGACGCATTCTTAAGCTTTTAGGCAAGAATTTTTGGGCTGACGAAAAGAACTTAAATATACTCTCTGAGCAAGAGGTGTTAGGAATGATTCCGGCTGACTTACAGGTTTATAAAAAGCATTTTAAGCTACTGGGTTGGGTGTCTAATCTTGTGTTTTATATCGTGGATCAGGAATCAATTTATGAAAGGACTATTGACTAAAATTAAAACCCTGATTCAAAAAAGACCTCAGGCTTGGATCGGTCTACTCATTTTTTGTACTTGTGTATTTGTCTACCTCGCCAATGGAGAAATAATTAGTTCTACCGATAATGCCTCTAGTTCTCTGTTGGCATTAAACTGGCTAGACAATCACAGCCTCAATTTTGATATCTTTCGGGATGGATATATGTACCGAACTGATACTAAACATGGGGCAAATGGTATTCCTCACTTTTTTGTGGAAGCTACTAATGGTCATTTGTCTTCGACTTACCCGATTGGAAATGTCATTTTGACGTTTCCAATTTATTTTCTATTTTTTGTCGGTATTAAGGTTACTGAGTTTTACCAAAATTTCGTTTTAGGAAATTCGGTTGATTTCTTAAGGCTGGCTGATCCTAGCTTTGAAGGACCTTTGCAAAACTATCAAAAGCTAGCTGCTGTCGGAGTTGCGTCTTTTTCAGTAGTGATTTTCTACTGGGCGAATCGGCTCAAATTTAATGGGGCGATCGCTCTCCTCTCCACATTCATCTTTGCGTTCGCTACCTCGACGTGGATGACGGGTTCTCAGGGGTTATGGCAGCACGGTAGCTCTAACTTAGCGGTGTTGTGTATTATCTTTTGTTTGTTAAAAGCGAACCGCACTCAGGGTAAAAACCGTAAAATTTTGTTGGTTTTGACTGGAGTATTTTGTGGCTTATTACCAGGTATTCGGTCTACGAGTTTGCTGTATAGTGTGGCGGCGATCGCCTATGCCTTTTTCATCTACCGTAAAGAGGCTTTATATCTGCTGCTCGGACTGCCCTCTGCCCTGATCAGTGCCAGTTGGAACATTTACTATTTTGGCTTCAGTCTCAGTAAATTAGTGATCGGCGGGTATTCCAGATACGATGATAAAGGCGTTTCGTTTACCAGTTCCTATTACAGTTGGACAGTGGAGCAATTTCTTAAGGGCTTTTGGGGGTTGCTGATTAGTCCTAGCCGGGGCATTTTGGTATTTACTCCAGTTTCACTAATAGCGGTTCCAGGCGCATGGCAAGTTTGGCAGGGTCGAGCCGGGAAGGATGAGAAATTATTTTTATGCTTGACCATTGCAGCCGTTGGAATTTTTTTACAATATTGCTTCTTTAAAGTGTGGACAGGAGGGTCTTGCTATGGTTCAAGATATTTAACTGATATTTTGCCTGTTGTTTGTTTTTTAATCAGCTATTGCTTGGCAATCTGGACTGAAAGGTGGAATCAGGGCAAGCATCAATTCGTCGGAGTTAAGCTGGCAATTCTAACCCTACTGATTGCAGTTTCTACATTTACTCAAGCTGTAGGAGCCTTTGGATCGACCAATTGGGATGGCATTCCTGAACCAGCGGCGGAGAGGATTTGGCAATTGCATGACAACCAAATTGAACGTCATGCTAACCACGTTTTTTATAAGGCGTTTAATCCTATGGGCGATCGCGATCGCTATCTCAAGAACTGGAATGGTGTGATTGAATCGGTTCATAAACGCAACGGTAAACCGCTGAAAGATGTACTGGAAGGAACACCCTCTCGGAAGATGTTTTTGACCGCTCAGGTAAAGAATACTGGACAAGTGCCTTGGATTGGCTATGAAACCGGGTTATCACGAGGACGCGCACAGGTGGGAATAGAGTTTTTCGACTCGGAGAATCAACCTGTACGCATTAAAACAGGTCAACGTAGCCGTCTTTATATTGCTGGAACGCCTCAGCCTGGAGAAACGGTGACGGCAGTTGGGCGGGTTGTTTTTCCACAAAAGCCAGGGGATTATAAGTTGGTGCTGGAGTTGGGCGTGGGAGGAATTAAGAAGCCTGCCGATATGAAAAAACCGACTTATACAGTAAATACGCGGGTGGTGCCAGAGCCATGATCCTTAGTCATACGACACGCCAAGAACAAGTCCAGCGTTTTGCTGTTACAGCAGCCCAAATGACCCAAATTGAATCGCGGGTGTTTGCGGCGGGAATGCCTGTAGCGGCGTTGATGGAAAAAGTTGCTGGGCTAATTGCTCGACGAGTGCAGGAGCTTTATCCGGCTCCCCAAAAGGTGGGAATCTTGGTAGGGGCTGGGCATAACGGTGGAGATGCGCTGGTTGTGGCGCGCGAGTTGCACCTGATCGGGTATGAGGTTTTGGTCTACTGTCCGTTGAGCAATATGAAGGAATTGACAGCGAACCATGCTCAGTATGGAGCGAGTTTAGGTATTTTCCAAGCAGAGCAGATAAGTAGGTTGGATGATTGCGATCTGTTGATCGATGGGTTGTTTGGATATGGTTTAAACCGTCCGTTGGAAGGAGTATTAGCAGAAGCGATCGCCCATCTCAATTCTCTTCCTTATCCCATTCTCAGCATTGATCTTCCTTCTGGTATTCATACCGATACCGGAGCCGTTCTAGGTACTGCCATTCGAGCGACTCACACGTTTTGCCTAGGGTTGTGGAAGCGAGCGTTCTTACAAGATTCTGCCTTAGCGTATATGGGTCAGGTAGAGCTGATTGATTTTGGTTTACCTTTGTATGATATTGTCGCGGTGCTAGGAGAAGTACCCGAAGTGCAACGGATCACTTCCGAATGGGCGATCGCCCATCTGCCGTTATATCGCTCACCCACTACTCACAAATATGAGCAAGGTCATCTGCTGCTAGTCTGCGGCTCCCGTCAATACTTGGGTGCCGCCATCCTCGCAGGTTCTGCTGCCCGCGCTAGTGGGGTAGGAATGCTATCGATAGCGGTGCCGGAATCGCTGCGGTTGTTATTGGTGAGCCAGATTCCAGATGCGTTGGTGATCGGGTGTGAAGAAGGGACAGAGGGAGAAATTGCTCGATTGCCAGATGATTTGGAGCTGGAGCGTCATGACGCGATCGCGTGTGGCTGTGGTCTAACTCAGCAAGCGCGGTTTGTGGTGCAACAGGTTTTAGCTAGCGATCGCCCCTTAATTCTAGATGCAGATGGATTGAATATTTTAGCAAGTCTGGGCACCTCTCTCTTAGAACGACAAGCCCCGACTGTTTTAACGCCTCATCCCGGTGAATTTAAGCGATTGTTTCCAGAGCTAGCATCAGAGTTGGAACGCGATCGCATCTCGGCAGTGCAGCAAGCAGCGCGGCAAAGTGGGGCAGTGGTGGTGTTGAAAGGAGCTAGGACGGCGATCGCACATCCTAGTGGAGCAGTCTGGGTTATACCAGAAAGTACACCCGCTTTGGCACGGGGCGGGAGCGGTGATGTCCTGACTGGATTAACGGGAGGATTACTAGCTCAAGGAATGAAACAGAGAACGGATTTAGGAGCGATCGTTCGCAGTGCCGCTTGGTGGCATGCCCAGGCTGGAATTGCCGCTAGTCAAGCGCGAACCGACTTGGGCGTAGATGCCTCGACGCTGGTTGAATCTTTAATTCCGACTCTAAGAGGCATAGTCAAGGCATAGTCCATCCGCATCATTTTGCCTCGTTCAGTACAATTTCTCCATCCTCTTTAATGAGTATCGGCGTCACTGAAAAATCGCTTTCAAGTAAATTGCGCACTACGCTAACGCTGGTAAAGTCGTTGTCAATATAAGGGACGCCGTTGGCATCTAAGCTGACCGGAATTATTTTTCCCGAAACAAATCTGCCTTCGCTATTCATCTCAACCTGCAAAATCATTGATTTTCCTAAAATACCCTCACTTGATAGCGTCCGATAACCGACAAAGTTGCCCAAAGAGTAGGCGATGAGTCGGCTTTTGTAGAGTTCTATCGATCGCAGCACATGAGGCCCATGCTCTAAAACCAAGCTTGCTCCTTGATCGATCATGGCACGGGCGAATTGAACTGAATTCCCGCGATCTTCGCCGAAAAACGGCTCTGACTGATCGTAAGTATAGGTAGCATCGCTGCCTTCCGCTCCCTGATGAACTGAGATGACGATGATCTTCGCCTGCTGTTTTGCCTGATCTACTAAGGCTTTCGCTGCTTCCAGATCACTCATAGAATTGTGGTCAGACAAATAGCTGAAGCCAATAAAGGCGATCGTCACACCCTTGACCTTGAGATAGGAAATCTGTCCTTTCTGCCCGATCGCTTTCATGCCCGACTGCTCAATGTTGCTCACGGTATCAGCAAAGCCCTGGTCAGAAAAATCAAATGAGTGATTGTTCGCCACGCTAATGACATCAAAGCCCGTCTCTTTGAGTACACTGGCAAACGCAGGCGGCGATCGGAAGGCAAACGTCATGCCCTGACTGATATCTTTTGCTACGTAGGGGTAGTCTGTCAGGGTGCTTTCAAAGTTGCCAAACAAAACATCTGCACCGCCTAAGAAGCGTTTGACATCAGTAAACAGAGATTGCCCACCGTCAATTACTCCGCAAATAGAATAAGCGCCTCTAATAATAGAACCTCAGAGCGATTTGTGACGATATGGCGGAGAAGTTTTTTGATATCCGCTGTAATCTTATCGGGTCAAAAAGTCACTAGCTTGTAAGGCTTGAATATGAGTGAGTTTCGCTAACACTTGCCCTGAGTTCTGAATCAAACTATTTTGTCCTTGACGGGTTATGGCGATCGCGCCAAACGTTAAGCCCTGAGGCAGAAGCAGAAGATCTTCTCCTTGCCGAAAATCTGCAACGATTGCCATTCCTCTTATTTCCAATCCAAAGCGATCGCGCCCCTTTCCTCCCACCAGCCTGTTTTCCCCCTTACCCCCGTTCAATGTATCTTTACCCCTACCGCCCACTAACCAATCTTTACCGACTCCACCCACCAAAGTATCTTGTCCCCCGCCACCATTCAGCGTGTCATTGCCCCGATCGCCTATCATCTGATCATTACCGCCATTCCCTAATAGGTAATCATTACCTCCATTGCCGTCAAGAATATCTTGTCCCGCGCCTCCGATCGCCCAGTCAAAGCCGCCTGCTCCAATCAGTTGATCATCGCCAGCCAAACCCAGCAAGTTATCTGCGGCTCCTGTCCCCCGTAAAGTGTCGTCGCCCAAAGTGCCCATAATTTGACTAGAAACAGACTGGAGCACTGCGGCATCAGCTTGAATAAATCCGTTGCCAGATGCGGCGAACCCTTGCGGGGATCTCGAAGCGAACCCTTGCGGGGATCTCGAAGCGATCGCCGTACTCTGCAACGTCGCCAAAACTTGAGCTGGAGTCAAACTTTTTCGACCACCTGCACGCTGTAACATCAAAGCAGCCACAGCCGCAGCGTGCGGTGCAGCAGCAGACGTACCAAAAAATGGGCTAAAATCAACCCCGCGTGTGAATGGATCATCGACTGTTGTGGACACGCCATCGGGGGCGGCAATTTCCGAGTTGAGTCGAGTTTCTGAAACAGGTAAGCGATTACCATTAATATCAAATAGAATCGGTGTTTTACCCTGACTTGAGAACGTTTCAAGGACAGGAGGA
>Ga0335397_10008748_pt1 | contig 12733 bp, 8 predicted proteins | sample MAT04_FD_205740 | JGI IMG/M metagenome (GOLD analysis project Ga0335397, IMG submission 205740) | Freshwater microbial communities from Lake Fryxell liftoff mats and glacier meltwater in Antarctica - MAT-04 (spades assembly) (version 2) ...
TCGCCCATAGACGAATTTTTACTAACCGGCAAATATACAATTATTTAATCGGTTGTTACTGCATCATTTTAGTAATTAGTGTGTCAACAACTATTAGGGTTTGCTATAATTCCTTAATTTTGAGGCTTTAATCCCATACAATGAATATTGAAGAATTAAGAGATTATTGCCTCTCAAAACCTGCCGTTACCGAAAGTTTTCCATTCGATGAATCATCGCTTGTGTTTAAAGTGGCCGGAAAAATGTTTCTGTTAACCGACTTGGTGGATGCTTTTTCGATGAATGTTAAAAATACTCCTGAAAAAGTAATCGAACTCAAAGAGCAGTATCCTTGTGTTTTACCAGGCTATCACATGAGTAAAATCCATTGGATTACAGTGAGGATCGACGGGAGTATAACGGATTCCTTAATACGTCAATGGATTGATGAATCCTACGACCTTATTGTATCAGGATTTTCACGAAAAGAGAAACAGCTATATTTGGAGATGTCAGGCAAAAGGTAATTATTGCAACTGTACATATTTTGAAAGCGCATTTACCAAAGCTGCTTTCGACTGAACACCAACGATTGTTTCGACCAGCACACCGTCCTTGAAAATCAAAACTGATGGAATGGCCTGTATTCCAAACCGGTTGGCAAGTGGTCCGTTTTGATCAATATCAACTTTTCCAACCTTTACTTTTCCAATCGTCTGGCTGGCAATTTCCTCAATAACCGGTGCCATAGCTTTGCAAGGCATGCACCAGGTTGCCCAAAAATCAACCATAACAATGCCTTTGCCGGTTTCGTCAGCGAAATTGTCGGTTGTAAGTGTGATAATGTTTTTATCTGATGAGCCTGATTTGCACGAGGACATACTGATTATTAATGTGGTAAACAGAAAGATAAAGAGGATGGCTTTTTTCATTTTGGAATGTTTTAAAATTTGTTGATTTGTTTATTGTCAGTTTTTTAGTGCTATTTATGCAGTTTTTAATAAGATATTACAAGGGGCTTTCGGAATATTGAATATTGAACATGGAATAAAGAAAGTTTAAGTTGAACTTTGAATAGATTAAGATTTCAGCAGGCAAATAATCTCTCATTTTCACTTCATTATTCAGCGTTCCTTGTTCATGATTTGTTATTCAAAAAACCTTGATTTTGATTTTTCAGTTATAGTCTATTTTAAAGTCACTTGCGTGATTCCTGAGCCTCCGTTTTGGAGCGAAGCATCTTCAAAATGTTTCACCTCGGGAACTCCTGAAAGGTAATTGCGTATAATATTCCGAAGCACACCGTTTCCTTTTCCATGAAGAATACTTACTTCGGAAACATGCAGCATAATGGCTTCATCAATATACTTTTGAATAAATGATTCGGTTTCGTCGGCACGTTTTCCCCTCACATCAATAGTGATTCGGAAATTCGCCATGCGGCTATTCATATCATTTACCATATTCTGGTAAGCAACTCCACGGTTAACCGATTGCCTGGCTGGTATTTTTCCTGAAACTACTTCCAGGTTTTCAGTTTTAACTTTTAATGTTACAGTATTAAAAGCGACGGTTGCATCTCGGCCATGGAGATCAATTACCTCACCCGATTCGTGTTGCCCTTTCATCCTTACGCGGCTTCCTTTTACAACTGGTTTTCCTGTTTCGACCTGAAGCGGAGGTATAATTTCCTTTTCTGGTTTCTGGTCAATTACAACAGCAGGGATTTCAACTACCATTTCGGCAAATTCCTTGATTTCTATTCTCAATTGTTTGGTGCGGGAAGCATCAGCCTGCGATTGTTTTATTTCCCTGATTGTTTTTTCAATAATCTGGTTCGATTTATTCAGTATCGTTTTTGCTTCGTTGCTGGCTTTTTCAAGAATTTCTTTCTTGCTGCGGTCCAGTTCTTCTTTCAACGAAGTATAACGGTTTATCAGTCCACTCAGCATTTCATCCGCCTGCTCAAGCTGCTTTTCTTTCCGGCTCAGCTCCAGCTTTTCGGCTTCCAGATACTGCATCTGCTTATCGAAATCGAGTTTTGCATGTCCCACTTTTTCCCCGGCTTTTTCGAGTACTTCTTTCGGGAACGAAATGTTTAAAGCAATTTCAAAAGCAAATGAACTTCCTGGTCTGCCGGTTTTAAGCACAAAAAGTGGCTTCATGTTTTTGGTGTCGTAAAGCATGGCACCGTTTAAAAAACCGCTATGGTTTGAAGCAAGCAGTTTGAGATTGGCATAATGTGTTGTTACAACTCCGTAAGCTTTTTTCTCATTTAATGTTTCCAGCACTGCTTCGGCTATTGCTCCGCCCGACTGAGGTTCGGTGCCGGCGCCAAATTCATCAATAAGGAACAAAGTGGAGTTGTTGGCAATTGCCAGCAGGTTTTTAATATTCAGCAAATGGCTGCTGTAGGTACTCAGATCGTTTTCTATCGATTGCTGGTCGCCAATATCAATAAAAATATGATCGAAAATACCGGCTTCGGATGTATCAAGAACAGGAATCAGCAATCCGCATTGCAACATATATTGAAGCAATCCAACGGTTTTGAGCAAAACTGATTTTCCACCGGCATTAGGACCTGAAATAATAAGTATTCGGTTGTTTTCGTCGAGTGAAATATCCGATGGAATGATTTCGCGTTTTTGCTTTTTCAGCGAAAGCATAAGCAATGGATGCCTGGCTTGTAACCAGTTGAACGATTGTTGTTTGCGCAAAACTGGTTTCATTGCCACGGTTTCGATGGCCAGTAATGCCTTTGCCCTGAGAAAGTCGAGATGTCCTAAAAAATCCAGCGATTCTTTCATTAATTGAATATAGGGACGCAATTGGTCGGCCAGTTCAATAAGTATTTTAACAATCTCGCGTCGTTCGGCCAGTTCAAGTTCCCTGATGCTGTTGCGAAGTTCAAACACCTCGGTGGGTTCAATATAGGATGTTTGTCCGGTTGCCGACTCATCAATAATTACGCCACTGATTTTACGCTTGTTTGATGAATTCACCGGGATTACAGCATGACCATCGCGTATGGTAATTTCAGTATCGGCCGCAACATACTTGTCGAGTTTGGCCTGGGTAAGAGCCTGCGCAATCTTTTTATCAATCATGTGTGTCATCCGCGAAAGACTTTTTCTGATTTCGAGTAAAGCAGGGGAGGCGTTGTCGCGGATGTTTCCCTCCACATCAAGCACGCGGTTGATAGCCGAAATAATAGCGGGTTCAATATATTTTTCTCCAATCAGTGAATGAAGATGAGGGAAAATGCTGGCTAATGTATCGGAAATAAAGGTTTTGCAATTGCAATACCCGTTGTACGAAGTTCGAAGCAGAACTAACGATTCGGTTGAAAGAAATGTGCCGGGGATAAGGATGTGATTTAGTTCCTCTTCAAGGTCAAAATATTCTGAAGCAGGATATCCGAACACAGTGAGCAGCATGATACGGAAATCTTCGGTAAGAGCGAGTTCGGTATTTAATTCGTCAGGATTGTTACTGAACGAAATTTCGGCAACGCGTGTTTTCCCCCCTTCGCCAAGGCAATAATCACCAAGCTTTCGCCTGATTATATCAAATCCGGTTTTTTCTTCGAAATTGGCAGGTGAGATCACACTTTTTTTTTGCAAAAATAGGCAAAATCAACCTATGGTTTGCTTTGAGGCTTATTGCTGTTTTGTTTTTTTAATCACTCGGAACACGATAAGCGATGAAATGAGAAACAATGCGGCCAACGCGCCATACAGGGCAAAAGGCGGGGTCTTTTTGCCGAAGCCTTCAAGAGGACTTATATCGCCTACATTCATATACGCGGCCCAGTAGTGAGGGTGAGATGTAAGCTTATCACAATTTTCGAGGTATTCAATTTTAGCCAGGCGCAATGCCTCATGACGGGGCTTGCCCGTGGCAATATATTTATAAAAATTTTCCATGAGTTTTACTCCTGAACGGTCTTCTACGGCCCATGCTGTCATAATAATTCCCGGAACGCCTGCATAAAAGAAATCGCGCGACAGACTCATAATTCCTTCCCCTTTGCTCATCTTACCTGAACCGGTATTGCAAGCGCTTAACACAGCCATATCAGCATGCAGTTCCATATTTATGAGCTCTGATGAATTGAGCATACCGTCGTCAACCATATCATTTTCAGGCTTGAAAAAAATCAGTTTTGAGTACAAAGGATTTTCATTGTTGATAATGGTATGCATGGCCAGGTGTAGAACCCTGTAATCGGCTGCATTCTTTTTAAAAGAGGTTTCAGTAGCGTTTTTCCCAAGGAATGAGGTGACATTGAAATACGCTTTCAGGCTTTTAATTTCATCCTGGGTATTGGTAATATTGCCAAGTGAGGTACGCAATGCCTTTCCGTTTTCATCTTTTTGCCCGAGAACTTTATTGTCGGTTCCATAATCGGGACCGATAGCGAAAATACGCCCATTGTTCTTTATGCTCCTCCGGTTCAGCTTATCAAAGAATGTAGTTGCCGAGGGCGCATATGTTATAGCTGATTCTTTAATAAGGTATGGCAGCTTCCTGTACGAAGGTATTGTGTAATCTGGCATTGAAGTAAGCAAAATATCGAATGAAAGATAACCCAGTTCTCCATCAGGAATGATTATCAGTTCTTTTCCCTTGATTTCAGGTTGCACAGGCAGAAGAAGTTTTGTGTACAAATCGTAGGAAGTTTGAACAAATTCCCTGAAATCGGAAGATGAATAATTATTAAAATCCTTACCGGTTAATTGCGTTCTCAGTGCCTGAAGTTTATTGTGAAATGAACTGTCAATCGATGCACTTACAAGTTGAAAGTTGCCTGGGGTAATGACGAAAGTGTACAATGTGGAATCAGCGATTGTGAATTCGACCAGTGCCTGTTTTGGGGACAGCCGTTTCTGAATTTCATTGATGGAGATTACCGAATTGTCATATTTCAGGTTAAAGTAAGCCGGATAATTTTTCTCAATGGATTTGATAAGTTCATCCTGTTTCCGGCTGAGGTCGAAAACACGGCTGTTCCACATTTTTATTTTTGCCTCATCCGGATTAGCGGCAAGTTTCTGGTCATGAATCTGTTTGTTGTAGAAATAAATCTCTGATTTTAGACTAGCATCCTGGTTCAGCAGGTTTTCAGGGATACCGCCAATATTTTTAGCTTCTTTATCACGAAGGTGCGAAAGCAATACAGCTGATCTTCCTTTCTCCGAGAGTATGAAAGCTTCATCAAGAGCCTTGGGATTTTTCGTTTTATGATAGAGCCTTACCTGGGAATGCAGCGCACTGGAGAATGTATTTTTTTCATTTTCCGAAATAAACAACTTACTATTTTCATCCTGGTAAGTAGATCGTAGCATTTCTACCATCTTCAGACAAAGTCTGAAACTGGCGGTGCTGTTTTTAAGATATTCAATGTGGGTAGTGTCGGCCTGGTATAACTTTAGCAATGTCATAGCTTTGAATGAAAGCGTATTCAGAAGGGCATTATTTAATGACTCTTTCGAAATTTCAGGATTATCCGAAATTCTTTGCGAAGTAAATCCGGGAAATCCTGCAATCAGCGATTGCTGATAATAACTGATTGCCGTGCCATAGTTTTTCACCCTGAAATAATACCTTCCGATATAGCTATATGCTGTTGATACATCAACGTTTACATTGCCAAAGGATTTTTTATAAAGATCCAAAGCTTTGTCCAGGTAGAAAAGTGCCTGCTTATCTCCGATATCCGAAAGGAAATCACCAAACCTCAGGTAGGTAAGAGCGGTTTCAGGATGCTCATTGCCATACATTTCAATGCTTTTCTGAAGCGCCATCTTGTAATAGAGATTTGCATTGGCCCGATCCGACATTTTATAAGATACATTCGCCAGCCCCCTGAATACTTTCACTGAATTTTGGAATTTATCGCCTATTGATGTCCCTTTCTGGTAATAGCCTTTCGCGATGGCAAGGTCTCCTTTTCTTTCGGCTATAAAACCCATATTCAAGTATAAGGTGAGTAAATCTGCCTTGTTGCCAGGTGATTTGGCCAGAATGATTTCAAGCGATTTGTCGAGGTAACCTTGTGCTTTTTCGTAATCGGCAGTGTAAATGTAGGTTACTCCCATGTTCAGGAATAAAATACCTGCCATAATCGAATTGGATTGATTCTGAGAGGTGTAGAAGTTTTCGGCAAGTTTCATGTAATCAATTGCCTTGGCATCGTTACGGACAATCTGGTAGAACCTGCCCATGTTGAGGTAAAAGGTAGCCAGCTTAAGATCATTCGACTGCAGAACTTCCTGGTTTACTTTCAGCGATTTTAGAAAATATTTTTCAGCATTTTCATAATTGCCTGTCATTGAATATACTATCCCGACATTCTGTAGCGAACTTGCATAATTCGAATTCCTGGTGTGTTGCGACTTTTCGTATGTAACAAGAGCAGTCTGATATTCCCTGAGTGCATCATCAAAGCGGTTTTGGTAAAGATAAACTGTACCCATGCCGTTGTACGACAATGCAAGGCCGGTATCTGCTGTGGCGGATTTTGCCTTGTAGGTATTAATATTCCGTATAAAAAGAGCCTCAGCTTCTTTTAGTTGACGTTTTTCAGTAAAAAGCAATGCTTTTTTATGGATAAGGCCGTTGTACAGGTTGCCTGTAGTGTCAATCTTTGCAACCGCAATTGCCAGTGCCTGGTCGGTGAGCCGCATGGCTTCATCCAGATCGCCTTTCGACCTGAAGCAATCAATTAAACCAGAAACGCTTTTAGCCCAATCCGCATATTGCCCAAGTTTGAGGTTATTATCCGTTGCTTTCCTGAAAAAAATAATAGCTGAATCATAACTTCCCCGGTTTTTCAACTGATCCGCTAATCCTATGTCTGGTTTTGCCTCCGAACGGCTATCCTTAAGGCTATTGTTATCACACGACCACTCTGTCAATATTGCTATCAACAGCAGAAATCCAGTGCAAAACAATGCCAAAGGCCTTCTCATAGGGCATAATTTTGAATAAATACGGGGAATGTAGCAGTAAGATGCTTTTACGGGATACTGCAAAGATAAAACAAAATTCATCTGATGTAAATAAAAAAAAGGAGCAATTTGCTCCTTTCTTCTTGATATAGTTTGTTGAAGATTATTCGGCTTTCAATAACCGAATGGTGTCTTTATATTCAGAGGTTCCGGCCTGAACACGTACCTTACAGATATAGTACCCCTTTGCCATCTGCGAAGCATCCAGATTAACTTCCTGGAAGCCTGCGGTTAACCCGCCTGTAGCAATCTTTTTTACCAGTTGGCCGTTTGTACTGTAAACTTCTATGATTGCATTTCCGGCCACCGGGCTGTAGATGTTAAGCATGGTTGAGTTTTTAAACGGATTGGGATAGTTGCTTAGTTTCAGCGAAGCCTTACCAAACTTTATAAGCGGAGTTGCAAATTTAAGATCGGATTCCTGCTTGTTCGAAGTGTTGACAAGGCTGGTGCTTCCATCCATGCTTATGCTGGCGGTCATTCCTTCTTTAAAAGCAGCGGTGCTTTTCCCATGAATGGTTATTAAAGCTTCTCCATCATTGAAATTAATAGGAGCAACATCGGGATTACCCCACACAAGACGGATTTGTCCACCTTCGATATTATATTCGAAATCAATGCCCTTGAATTCAACCGACTCAATCTGAAGTAAGTCTGCCGGATAGTTTATGATAAGTCCAGCTCCTGTAATGGATAGATCATTGTGGGTGAGAATGTTGGTAGTAAATGATTCAGCACCGCTTACATTTATTACACCTTCCTGTGCAACAGGCAAAGCAGGTGTGCTGTTGTATGTAGGAAGAAAGGCTCCACCCACATCTCCCGAGCAGGTACCGCCAAGTCCTTTAGGCTCAACAGCTTTAAGTCCTGAGAGCGAGAAGGATGAAATTTCAAATTTCCATGAACCTGCTGGAAAAGCTTTTTTAGTAAGAATATGATTTAGTATGAGATTAAAGTCTTTCATTTCGACTTTACCATTTGCATCTACATCGGCAGCCAGCAATTGAATAGGTGAAAGTGATATAGCTTTGGCCAGGTATAAGTAAACCAAAGCAGCATCGTAAAATGTGCCGCCCACACCGGCGATATTTGTTGTGCCTGTTAAAATGTAATTCCCATTAGGCACATTGGCAAACTGATACGCACCATCAGCAGCTGTTTTATAGGTTTGAGTAACGTCATTATCAACATTCTTCAAAGTAACCACGCAGTAACCAATCGGCCTGGCAGCGTCGCCCTGGTATAATGCTTTTCCACTAATGTCAGCTGCCTTAAGGGTTGAAGCTGAAAAGATTGACAACAATAAAAGTGTTAAAAAAGTAAATCTGTTTTTCATGGCGTTTTATTTTAGTGCTGATTGTTAAGTGTGCAAGTTTTTTCCCTGTTAATATGATCTGAACGAATTTTTGTGGTTGATTTTTTTAATCCTGATTAATTTAATGCCATTTCTGACTGGTGATTACAAGACTTAATCCGGAATTTTCAAAAAGGTAATACCAAATTCATAAAATATTTGTAAAAAAAATTCAAATTTGTTTCATCTTTGCATGGGAATTGACTTAAATCTCGTTTTTTTTAGTCGAAATTTAAGTTTGTGGATAAAAATGTTAATAATTTTTTGGTAGTTTAAAGTCCTGTTTAACAGAGTGTTGAAATTTATTTTCAATATTTTTAAAAAAAAGTTCAAAAAATGGTATTTCCTTTTTTAAAAATCTGGATAATATAGCAAGTGATGATACATTATTCTGATGAAGCGATACTGGAGGGGTTGAGGTTAAGAAGTGATTACATCATTAATTTCATCTACAAGGAATTTTTTCCGCTTATCAAATTCCTCGTAACAGAGAATGGAGGTGCCGGAGAAGATGCTGAAGATATATTTCAGGATGGGATTATCATCATTTACAATAAAATAAGCCTGAACGAATTAAGATTAACCAGTTCTTTTAAAACATACATGTATTCGGTTTGCCGGAATTTATGGCTTCAAAAGCTTAGCAAGCGTAAAGCTATTTTCGACAAGCTTACCGATGTAGAAGAGTATATCGATCTGCCAAAGGACGTGCTTCACGAAGCAAGTATTGAAGAGACCGAATTGCACAGGATTATACAGATACATTTTCTGTCGTTGGCTGACGATTGCCAGAAATTGTTACGACTGTTTATTAAAAATATTCCTCTGCGCGAAATTGCTTCAATGCTTGGTTATAAAACCGAAAAGTATGCCAAAACCAGAAAGTACCTTTGTAAGGAAGAATTAAAAAAACGAATTGCAACTGATCCACGAAGCCAAAAAATTTTAAGAAATGACAATTAATTTAAAACATTCCGCCAGTATCGAGCAATACTTAGCCAATGAAATGGCACCTTCCGAAAGGGCTGCCTTCCGCAAGGAGTTGCAATCAAATCAGGGTTTAGCCAACGAATTGAAACTCTCGCAGAGTATTGATGCGGCTATACTCAGGGATGATATTATTGATCTGAGGCAGAAGCTGATTTCTGCTAACAGTTCCTTCCATACCGATAAAGCCGAAGTTCCTGTTATACGCATGTATGCGAGGAAATTCTGGTATGCTGCCGCATCGCTGCTGGTACTCTGCGCCGTTGCCGCTACCTTGTTTTTACAAACCAGTCGTAATGTTTCCAATGATGCGCTTTTCACGCAATATTATAATGCGGAGAACATTGTGGATCAAACCCGTGGCGATCAGAATATATTAGAAGCTGTGATTAAATTCCAGGAAAAGGATTTTGCATCGGCATCTGTTCTATTCAAAAATATACTCGAAAAGGATAATTCAAATATTGCCGTCTGGTTTTACTACGGCATCTCAAATATTGAGACCAAAAATTATGACAGTTCGATAAAAGCCTTCAGTACCATTATAAAGCAGGACGATAACCTCTATATCGAACATGCCGAATGGTATCTTGGCCTCTGCTACCTGAAGAACAACCAGAAAGATAAAGCTATTGACCAGTTTATGGTTGTTGCTTCAAATCCGGATAATTTCCACAGGCAGGAAGCCAAAAATATCTTAGAGAAATTGCAGCTCAAATAAACACTTACCCACACCCGTTAACGAAAGAAAACCGGCTCCCAGCCGGTTTTTTTATGCCCGGTAATTTCGGTTCGAAAATAGTCGTTGATGGATTTAGTAATTAAACAAATCCTGGTTTCTCGCAAAGAGAACACACATTTTTTATATGTCCCTCATTTATAGTAATCCATATATCGGTGCGCTGCACTTATTCAGGGAATCTGTATTAAACTGCTACAAAGTTTCTCGCAAGGAGAACACACATTTTTTATATGTCCTTCATTTATAGTAATCCATATATCGGTACACTGCACCTATTCAGGGAATCTGTATTAAACTGCTACAAAGTTTCTCGCTAAGAGAACACACATTTTTTATATGTCCTTCATTTATGGTAATCCATATATCGGTGCGCTGCACCTATTCAGGGAATCTGTATTAAACTGCTACAAATATTCCGGTACGCTGCACCTTGATTTTCACAATGACTTTCTTTCAATAGCCGCAGAGCGGCGAAATATTTATAGAACTGTATGCCAATTGAATACAGAGGTGCAGCGCACCGCAATATTTCTCTTCTCTATCCTTAAAATCTACTAACCAACAATAACAAAGTAAATAGTAGGTCAAAAAAACGAATTCGCAAACATGTATGTTAATTCATCTTAAAATTCCGCGTTTTCAGTTTGCTTCCTGATTTTAATAATTCATTGATCTTAAGCAACCTGGTCAGGATTTCTGAATTAGAAGATTTTCATAAAGAGGTGAAAAATAGTTTATAAGAGGTGCTTCCGACTTCAGGCTTCCGTCTCCCGACTTCCGTCTCCCGACTTCCATCTTCCGGCTTCCATCTTCCTCTTTCCGACTTCTATCCATCCCCCTCCCCCAACCACAACTAAAAAACCCCGGCCTTTCGGACCAGGGTTTTTGTGAGTTTAAGCAAAATCAGATTATTTAAGCAACTGATCCGAACCCAGCAATAAGTCAATATACTGGCCGCGTTTGTAAACAAAAGGATCTTTCAACTCTTTTTTGGAGAGTTTTCCCCTGAAGTCGGATAATGAACTGTATTTTTTCGTTTCCATCCATGCTTCCATCTCCGTCAGCATGGCAGCTATATGTTCGGGTTTGTTTTTATACAAAGTACTTACCACCTGCACGCAATCGGCTCCGGCAAGAATCATTTTTACAACATCCTTACCCTGATAGATTCCGGTATTTGCGCATACCTTGGCTTTCAGGTTGCCATAAAGCAAACCTGCATAACGCAATGCCAGGCGGTAATCGCCTTCATGGCTCAGGTAGAACGGTGCAACATGTTTCATGTCCTGCACATTAATTTCGGGCTCGAACATGCGGTTGAAAATCACAACGGCATTAACGCCAGCTTTATCGAGTTTTGAAATAAAGTTCAGCGGGTTCGAATAAAACGAACTGAGTTTAACGCTAACCGGGATAGTGATTTTGGATTTAATGGTTTTCACCAGGTCAAGATGTACATCTTCTATGGATTTGCCTTCGGATTCAAAATCGCCGGGAACGAAATAGAAATTCAGTTCAATTCCATCCACACCCGTTTTTTCAATAAGGCGGGCATATTCGATCCACGTATTGTCATACAAACAATTCAGACTGGCGATTACTGGAATACCCAGCTTTTCTTTTGCTTTTCGCAGATTTACAAGGTGAGCTTCGGGTCCGGCAAACTGAAGTTTGGGATAAAGGCTGGTCATTTCAGCATCTATTCCGCCAGATGTTGAATTCAACTGATCATCAAACTGAGCGCCTTCGAGGTTAATCTGTTCCTCAAACAAGGTTTTGTAAATAACGGCAGAAGCACCTGCTTCTTCCAGTTTTTTTAACATGTTCAGGTCCGACGACATGCCGCTTGCACCTGCGATGATGGGATTTTTTAGTTCAATTCCCATGTAATTTGTGGTGAGGTTAATCATACGTGTTCCTCCAAAGGTTTTATGAATAATAGTATAAATTTTCTATTCCTGGTTTGGAAGCGGAAAATTAGTAATTTTTTAGATATAAGTATTGTAATGCCTGATTTTTTTATCGTTAAATTTTCAAAAGGATTAAGTGTTAATGTTTTTAAAGTAACTAATTGAAAGCTACTACCGTTCTAATCTATAATCATTTTAAATTAGCTTATTGAAGCGTAATTTCTGAATTTATTATCGCTCAATTCCTTATAAAAGGGTAATTTTGCACCGCCTTTTAAAAGAGGCATTAGACGAATTATTTATAAGTCAATAATCTAATATCCAAACATATGAGTGAAAAAAAGAAATATGTAACCTGTGACGGCAATTACGCTGCTGCACACATTGCATATATGTTTAGTGAAGTGGCTGCAATTTACCCTATCACACCCTCATCAACTATGGCCGAATACGTTGATGAATGGGCAGCTTATGGCCGCAAAAATATATTTGGCGAAACAGTAAACGTGGTTGAATTGCAGAGTGAAGGCGGTGCCGCTGGTGCTTTGCACGGTTCAATGCAGGCCGGTGCTCTTACCACCACTTATACTGCTTCGCAGGGTTTGCTGCTTATGATCCCCAACATGTATAAAATTGCCGGTGAGCTTTTACCTGCAGTTTTTCATGTGTCGGCCCGTAGCCTTGCAGCACAGGCTCTTTCAATTTTCGGTGATCACAGTGATATCTATTCAACCCGTCAGACGGG
>Ga0335397_10008749_pt1 | contig 12733 bp, 9 predicted proteins | sample MAT04_FD_205740 | JGI IMG/M metagenome (GOLD analysis project Ga0335397, IMG submission 205740) | Freshwater microbial communities from Lake Fryxell liftoff mats and glacier meltwater in Antarctica - MAT-04 (spades assembly) (version 2) ...
TCACTGCTCCCAGCCCAATATAGGCGAGCGCCAGCAAGTATTGGCTCTGTATAAAATTATTAATGGTCAGGGCAACCAGACCTATGAGGGTAACTATGCCCACCACCACCAATAAAGTTTGCAGGATGCGTTCGCGAATGATCTCATATTCCCCGCGGGAGGAAATGTGGTCAGGTGGGTTCATGGGAGATATCTGCCGAATGAGGTTCATGCGCCTATCTCCTTGCCGTTTTTCGGTTTGTGGTTGCCCTCTACAGGGTGCGAAGCGCTACCCTCTACAGGGTGCGAAGCGCTACCCTCTACAGGGTGCGAAGCGCTACCCTCTACAGGGTGCGAAGCGCTACCGTTACTTTTCTCGGATGGAGGGCGGATCGTCTGATCGGCAGTAATTTCGATGTGCGTCCGCCTGGCGCCCATGGAATGGGCAATTTCACGCGCAGAAGTTTGCAGAATGGTCTGAATATCTGTGGTACGGCGGATTCGGCTGGTGATATCGTATAGCAACTGCTGTCGTTCAACCTGCTGGCGCACCTCGCGGACCAGTTGAGCGTTGGCGATGATCGCCCCCAGGGTGTTGCCAAGAGATGCCAGAATTTCCTGGTCGGTTTCGTCGTAGGCCCCGGCCTGGTCGCTGCTCAGATCCAACACACCCACGGTGCGGCCACTGAAATAAATGGGCACGGCCAATTCGGATAGAATGTCTGGACCAGGCCGCTTATATTCGGGATGATTTTGCAGATCGTTGATCCGGATGGGGGTGCGGGTTTCCACAGCGATCCCCGGCAGGCCTTCGCCCAGCTTCAGTGTGTAATTGGAGAAATCAACACCCTCGTAACCCGCTGCCGTGCGCACCTGCAACGTGTTCTGATCGAGAAGCAAGACCATTACGTGTTCGCCGCCGGTGGCAGTGTGCAATGCCTGGACGGTGATACTGAGGGCCTCATCGATGCTGGCGGCAGATGAGGCTGCAATGGTGATCTGGTGCAGCAGGCGGTGTTGGGCCAGATTTTCCTGGGTCTGGCCAAACAGCACCGAATTCCAGACCGCGATGGCAAGCTGATCTGCCATCAGGCGCAGCACATTCACTTCATCGGGCAGGAAAGCGTTCACCATTTTGCTCTGGACGTCAATAACACCGAGTACCTTTTCGCCTACGATTAATGGAATAGCGATTTCAGAACGGGTTTCGGGCAGCAGCGGGTTGGCAAAATAAAGTGCTTCCTGGCTGACGTCATTCACCACCCAGGGTTCTTTGCGGCGTGAAACCTGCCCTACGATGGATTGTGATCCTACTGCCAGACGGTGACCGCGCTCTTTCATCTGCGTGCCAACGGTGCCAGTCGATTCTCGCAAAACGGCAAATTCACCCTGGGAATCCAGCAGGAAAATTGAAGCGTGGTAAAACCCAAACCGGTCGCGCACCAGGTTCACTGCATTAGCCAATAGTTGTGTGGTATCCAATGTGCCGGAGGTATCACGGGCTACTTCGGCAGCGATTTGCAACTGCTGCGCGAGGGTTTTCGCCAACTCTTCGGCTTTCTTGAGCTCAGTAATATCGTGTTGAATGCCTAACAGCCCCATCACCTGGCCAACGGCGTTTACCATTGGAATCACGGATGATTGTTTCCAGAGGGTTTGGTCGTTGCTTTGCTGCTTTTCTACATTCTTTAAGACCGGCTGCCCAGAATCCAGAATTTTTTGGTCCAAAATGCGGCGATTGGATGCAGAGAATTGATCCCATAGGTCATAATCAGATTTTCCGACGATCGTCAGCGGATCACTCGCCTGGAATTGCTGGGCATACGATTGGCTGACGCGGATATATTGGCCTGTCTGATCCTTGAAGAAAACCTGATCAGGAATGTTATCCATCAGGGTGTTCAGCAGGAAGCGCTCCATATCGTAAGCGCTTAATGCCACCTTCATTTCTGTCAGAAGTTGGACATTGCGTACAGTAACCGCCACCTGCGGCGCGAGCAGCGTAAACATGTTCAGGTCGGCCAGGGTAAAACGCTCTTCCTGTTCCAGATCTTGAATCGCCATCACACCGATTACCTGGTTGCCCAGCATCAGCGGGACGCCCATCCAGGATTTGGCAGGTTTGCCGAGTACTTTCGCGCCCAGTTCTCGCACCCGCCGTTCGGTATCGTTGACAATCATCAAGGGCTGCGCGCTCTGGATCACATAAGAGGTTAAGCCTTCACCCATTGGGAAGGGCGGAATGGAAATTAACGTATCCTCTTCATAAATGTACGGTATTTCGATTTGCGCTTTTGTTTGGTCGTAAATAGCGATCAGAAAACCAAGATTTTCGCCGAGAGCCTGGCCTACCAGCTTGTGCAATGTTATGTAAAGAAGCTCCAAGTTGGTTACCGACGAAATCGATTCGCTGATGGTGTTAAGAGTTTGTAAAATAGATACGCGTTCTTGCAGCGATTTGAGAATTCTAAAGCGCTGGCTGGTCGTGCCAATAACTTCTGCCAGGCTGGCAAAAGGCTGCATGGTCGTTTCCGTAAGGGGTGCTTCTTCACGAGAGCCCAACACTAATATCTTCGTGGGTTTATTTTGATCCAAAACCGCAAAAATTGCCGCGGAATGGCAGCCGCGCCGAATAAAGAATGAAAGCAGAACATCAAAATTGGTAGGGCGCGAAAGATCGTCCACCAGCACCAGGGGTTGGTTCTCCAGCAGAGCGGGCACGCGCAGCAGCGGCAGGGTGATACTCTGAGAGGCAGCAGTAGTGGCGGGGCTGCGCGGATCTGTGATGGAGATAATGCCCATGTAGCTATCTTCAACAGAAAACAGACCGCTGACATAGGGTGTTTGCACCAGAGCATCGCGCACCACCTGCAGCATTTCTGCCTCACTGCGCGTGAGTGAAATCTGGCGGATGGTGCGGTACAACAGGTTGGTTTCTTCCAGGTTGATCTGCGTGGCTTCGAGCAAACGCAGGTTCTGTAAACCATTGGCAATTTGATTGGCCAATGTTTGCAAAACGGAGATGCTTTCTTGTTCAAACCCCATCGGTTTGACACTTTGCACTTCAAAAACACCTAGAACCTGGTTGCCAATGGCGATGGGCAGGGCAACTTCAGATTGAGAACTGCTCAGAATCAGGTTGTTATATGGAAATTCACTGGAAGAAAAATCGGAAATAACCCGGGCTTTGTTGGACTTACTCACCCAGCCAACCAGTGTTTCCAGATTAACCGGAACGCGATAGCCTTTCTGGCTATCCATCTCTCCACTTTGACTGTAGGCAGCCTGCAGCACAGCCGATAAACCGGATTGGTCCATCAGGAAGATGCTGGCAAAGGAATAGCCAAAGCGATCGATGACCAGTTTTACGGCGCGCTCAATAATTTCCTCGCGGTTACTGGCCGAAGTCGCCAGTTGCCCCACCTCAGATGCGGTGCGCAGTTGGCGTGTACGTTCTTCCACTTTTTGTTCCTGTGAACGATACAGGTCGCTGATTTCTTCGACCATTTGATTAAAGGTGGTCGCGAGAATACCAATTTCATCGCGCCGGCGAATGCTAGAACGTTCGGACCAATCCCCTTTGGCAAAATTGCGAGCGCTGTCGGTAAGCTGGACGATCGGGCCTACCAGAATGCGCGACCCAAAGAAGGTCAAGCCAGAAATGAGCAACAGCGAAATGGCTAATAATAGGAAGGTAAACGGTACCAGGGCTTCAATTTGGCGAAAAACCACACTTTCGGGCACTTCCACCATAAAACCGAGGTTCATCTCCGGAAGCCACTTTGCGTAGACGAAAACCGGCACCAGGTCTGGGTTATCAATTCTGGCACTGCCTTCATGCAACTGACTTTTGAAAATTTCCTTTATTTTATCGGTATGGGTGCTGCTGTTAGGGAGTTGATCGATTTCTTTGGTGCGTTGGTTGATTCCGATCAGGTTATCATCGCTGCTAAAGAAGAAAGCTTTGCCTTGTGAAAACGTAGAGCTGGTAGTTTCCAGCACCGTGAGCGGCAGGCGTGGGAAGGAAGCAATCACTAATGTGGCTATCACACTGCCCCTTTCGTTAACCAGGGGGCGTCCCGAAAGTGTGACCCACTGCCGGTCGTAAAGCGAGGCCGGGCTGTAAATTGAAAATGTTTTGCTGGTCCCGTAAATCTCTTTGATTACCTGTGTTCCAGACAGATCCGTACCAACAAATTCTTTTTTTGAGGCGGTTAAAACCTTGAAATCGGGACCTACAATAATAATCGAGTCAACAGGGGTGTCACCCAACTGCGAGTTTGCCTGTAAATAGGATGAGAGCTCAAACCAGGCAATATACTGATAAGGGGCGCTGAGTGGTTCTGCCAGGAACTGGTTAATGGCTTTTCTGATCTGGTTCTGGGCTAACAAAGTGGTGATAAAGGTATGATTGCTATTGGAAATATTGAGCAGCAGGGGTGATTGGCTTTTAACCAGATTTTCCAACTGTATAACGGTCTGGTCTTCCAGAAAACTGCGTGAGCGTAAGTAGGTTGCACTGGCAACCAGAGAAACCGGCAGCAAGGCCAGTACCACCATGAAGGTAACGACGACGAAGGAGAGACTGTTACGGTACTGCTGGATTTTTTCAAACGGGTTGAAAGAATGCGTATCCCTCCAGGAACGCCACGTTTGCGGTAATTCGCCGATCCACTCAAAAAAATTGGCAATCCAATCATTCATGTCGTGGTCTCTCCCACATTTTACTCATAGCCCATTTCCCAAACCGGCTGACCGGAAAGAATGCGCTGGATTTGATCGGGAAATAAATCCGGGTCGAGGGGTTTTGCTAAAAAGCCATTAAACCCAGACATGCGAGCTTTTTTCATTTGCTCCTGGCTGGCTTCTGCGGTGACCGCAACCACGGGAATATCTTTGAGACGAGGAGACTGGCGGATTTTTTTTAAGGCGCCAAAACCATCCTCGTACGGCAGGCGTATGTCCATCAAAATGAGATCCAAGCGTGGCAGCGTATCGGCAAATTCGACCACTTCATAGCCTGAGGTCTTCCATTCGCAATGGATGCCGAGGTAGCCTAACATGCGGCCGATCAAAATAAAATTCGACACATTATCTTCAACAACCAAAACAGTTAGAACCGCATTGGAAGATTTCTGGTCCGGAAGGTTGTTGGGGTGGGCGGGGGGCTGGTTCATCATTTTTCAATTAACCCTTTAATGTGCTCTGTTCCAAAAAGCCGGCAATCTGATCTAGAAACCGGTCCACGTCGATTGGCTTTTCGATGTAGCCGTTGCAACCAGACTTAAAGACGCGTTCGCGGTCCCCTCGCATTACGTTCGCGGTTATCGCAATGATGGGTATCTTTTGCAGGTTTGGACGAGTTTTTAAATCTGCAGTCAACGTGTAACCATCAATATCCGGCATATTGATATCCATTAAGATCATATCAGGGGTGTCTGTTTCCAGAATATTTAATGCCTGGCGAGCGTTTTCCGCTTCCAATACCTGATAGTCTTCAGTCATCAATAGACGCCGGATCAGGATGCGATTTCCGAGATTATCTTCAACGTGTAAAATTACCTTTCCACCGGTCATAAGCGGCCTTTCTAAGGGAATTATAGTTTTGGTGTCAGCCATTATGGGCAAAAGAGTCTTAGGATAATTATACCGAGTTATATGCCAGACACAGCACTAGAGTGCACGCTTACATTATTGTTAAGCGCATTGCAATTATGGTACCAGGAAATCATAAACAGCGCGAATAGCCTATGAATATTTTACTGGCGCGTGTCCGGGATTGCCAAAATGTTTGGAAAAAGCATGATCCTGGTGGTTTTATACTGTATGGGTCCTATTATGGTATAAAATATCACAATAGTTGGATCGGCGGCATCCCCTCGATTGCTTTGCAGTCGTGGAATAATTCGCGATAGATCAGGAATGTGAACAATGGAGCATTATACGTCCCCAGGTGCTAATTTTCTGGCTGCGCTCGCGGCAGAAGAGCCTCTCCAAATTGCCGGTGCGATCAATGCGTATGCTGCAAGGCAGGCTGAACAGGCTGGTTTCAGGTGCCTTTACCTTTCTGGAGGGGGTGTGTCGGCAGCTTCTGTGGGGGTGCCCGATTTAGGCATCATCACCTTGGATGATGTGCTGACCGATGCAAGGCGCATTACCGATTGCAGCTCATTACCTCTTTTGGTCGATGTCGATACCGGGTTTGGTAGCGCATTTAATATCGCGCGCACGGTGCGGTCCTTGGTTAAAGCGGGTGCGGCGGCCATGCATATCGAGGATCAGGTACAGGCCAAGCGCTGCGGCCACCGGCCGGGCAAGCAGCTTGCTTCAAAAGAAGAGATGCTGGACCGCATTAAAGCGGCAGTCGATGCGCGCAGCGATGCTACTTTTCAAATTATGGCCCGTACCGATGCGCTGGCAGTAGAAGGGTTGGAATGTGCATTGGAACGCGCCCAGGCTTATATTGAAGCCGGTGCAGATATGCTTTTTCCAGAGGCCGTGATGGATCTGGCTTGGTACGCCCGGTTCGCTGAAGTGGGGCAGGTGCCAGTTTTGGCCAATATGACCGAATTTGGAAAGACGCCGATGTGGTCTGTGACGGAATTCAGGCAGGCTGGGGTTGATATGATCTTATACCCACTGACTGCTTTCCGGGCAATGAGCCTGGCGGCAGCGCAGGTTTACCAGACCCTGCGCCGGGATGGCAGCCAGGTTGGGCTGCTTGCGCAAATGCAGACGCGTGAAGAACTGTATCGTTGCCTGGATTATCATGCATACGAACAAAAACTGGATGAATTATTCACAAAAGGGAGAGAACAATGACCCAATTGACTGCAGAACCTACTTTAGAGGCGCCCAAAAAGAAATCTGTGGCGCTATCGGGTATTGAAGCCGGACAGACTGCCATCAGTGCGGTTGGGGCCAATGGTCGCGAACTGCGCTACCGTGGCTATGATATTCATGATCTGGCAAGCTTTGCCAGTTATGAAGAGGTGGCCTCGCTGCTCATTCACGAGGAACTGCCCAATCACTATCTCCTGGCGCGCTACAACCAAAAATTGAAAAATATGCGCGGCCTTCCGGCGCCGGTGAAGGCGGCTCTGGAAGCAGTTCCGACGGCGGCCCAACCGATGGATGTGCTGCGCACCGGGGTGTCGGTGTTGGGTACGGTGCTGCCGGAACGGGATGATCAGGCGGTTGGCGAAGCCCGCAATATTGCCGACCGGCTGGTTTCTGCCCTGCCGGGCATGTTGATGTACTGGTATCACTATTCGCGCAACGGACGCCGGATTGATGTGGAAACCGAGGAAGAATCGCTGGCCGGGCACTTTCTTCATTTGCTGGAAGGGCACCAGACGACGGCCTCCTTTCAACGGGCGCTGGATGTTTCCATGATTTTATATGCCGAGCACGAGTTTAACGCTTCTACCTTTACCAGCCGTGTGATCGCAGGCACCGGGTCGGATATTTATTCGGCCATGTGCGGTGCAATTGGCGCGCTGCGCGGCTTCAAGCACGGCGGCGCGAACGAAGGCGCCATGGAATTGATCGATCGTTTCCGTGATCCGGAGGATGCTGAAGTCGGCGTACGGCAAATGCTGGCTAACAAAGAAATTGTGCTGGGCTTTGGCCATCCGGTTTACACCATTTCCGATCCGCGTTCCATTATCATCAAAGAATATGCGCGTTCATTGTGTAAAGAAAATGAAATCCCATTTTTGTTCGAGATTGCCGAACGCATTGAAACGGTGATGTGGGAAACGCGCCGTTTGTTCCCCAACCTGGATTGGTACAGCGCGGTGGTTTACCGGGTGATGGGCATTCCAACCCGCATGTTTACGCCACTATTTGCCATGGCCCGCACGGCGGGTTGGGCGGCGCATATTCTGGAACAGCGCGCCGACAATAAAATCATCCGTCCCGCGGCACGCTATATTGGCCCCGGTCCGCGCGAATTTTTACCCGTGGATCAGCGGTACACAAAATGAGCCTGGGGACTGAACGACAGGGTGCCAACACACGTCCGGCCCCTGACCAGGTGTTGGTGGATATCGCTGGCTATGTTACAGGCAGTACCCAATTCAGCCCCGAAGCGTATCATAATGCGCGGCTGTGCGTTTTAGATGCGCTGGGTTGCGCCATCGCGGCGCTGGCCTTTCCGGCATGCACGCGTCTGTTGGGTCCGATCATCCCAGGGACGCTGGTTCCGCATGGCGCGCGTGTGCCCGGCACCGATTTTCGATTGGACCCGGTCACAGGGGCGTTTAATCTGGGCGCGATGATCCGCTGGCTGGACTACAACGACACCTGGCTGGCGGCGGAGTGGGGCCACCCTTCGGATAATTTGGGCGGGATCTTGATGACGGCCGATTGGCTTTCACGCCGCGCCGCAGCAGAAGGGGGTGAGCCGCTGCACATGCGAGATGTGTTTGCTGCATTAATCCAGGCGTATGAGATCCAGGGGATTCTGGCATTGGATAACAGCTTTAACCGGGTTGGGCTCGATCACGTGGTGCTGGTCAAGGTGGCCAGCGCTGCGGTGGTCACTGGCCTGTTGGGCGGCAGCGTGGCGGAGATTATCAACGCGGTTTCAAATGCCTGGGTCGATGGGCAGGCGCTGCGCACCTATCGACACGCCCCCAACACCGGTTCGCGCAAATCGTGGGCGGCAGGTGATGCCACCAGCCGTGGTGTGCGTCTGGCGTGGATGGCGCGCCAGGGAGAAATGGGGTACCCATCAGCGCTGACCGCCAAAACCTGGGGATTTTACGACAGTCAATTTAATGGGCGGCCTTTCAGGCTTGACAGGTCGTATGGCGCGTATGTGATGGAAAATATCCTCTACAAGGTGGCATTCCCGGCCGAGTTTCACGCACAGACGGCGGTCGAGGCGGCCTTTCAGTTGTTTCCCCAGGTGAGAGATCGTTTGAGCGAGATTGCGAAGGTGGTGATCACTACCCAGGAATCAGCCCTGCGCATTATCGATAAGCGTGGACCTTTATACAACCCGGCAGACCGCGATCATTGTATTCAATACATGACCGCGGTGGGGCTGATTTTTGGCCGGCTGACCGCTGCCGATTATGAAAACGAGGTGGCGGTCGACCCACGCATTGACGATCTCCGTCAAAAAATGGTGTGCGTGGAGAACCCTCAATACAGCCGCGATTACCTGGACCCGGAAAAGCGTTCGATTGCAAATGCCGTGCAGGTGTTTTTTAGCGACGGCACGCAAACCGAGTATTGCGAAGTGCAGTATCCGTTGGGACACCGCCGCCGGAGGGCAGAGGCACTGCCGTTGTTGGAAAAAAAGTTTCAAGAGAACACATCCTGGTGTTTTCCAGAAAGCCGGGTCGCTCAAATTCTGGAGTTATTTCGGGATGCTGACAAACTGGCGGCCTTGCCGGTGCATGAACTGGTCGCATTGTTTACGGATGAGCCGGCATAACCGCCGCTCGTGGTGCATCGGTCAGGAAGAAATTAGCGCTGAACCGCAGTCTTTTGGAGATATATTTTATGCTGTCTGACTTTCGTTCACCCCGTCGTGAACCATATCGGCCTAATTGGCGTGCAAATCTGTCTGGATCATTTTGAGTGAGGACATTTCCTACCCACCGCGCAAATCTCTCTTTGCACTGACGGTGCCAAAGACCCTGTGAGGAGTAAACATTGAATACCCTGTATGGCGAGAAATTACCTATTGCCGAGGGGCGCACAGCCGAAATATTTGATTGGGAACCGGGTACAATCTTAAAACTTTATAGGGATTGGTGTCCGGTGGACTGGGCCGAGTACGAGGCAGGCGTGGCGCGTTTAATTTATAATGCGGGCGTAAACAGCCCGGCGGTGAAAGACCTGGTGGAGTTAAACGGGCGAAGTGGGATTGTTTATGAACGGGTGGCGGGGGTTTCTATGTTAAGCGAGATGAACGCTCACCCCTGGGCCGATATCATGCGGACCCGCTTATTATTAATCATCGGTCCGAAAGGCACGCAGAATAGCATCAGCCCCATCATCAAGCTCTTTATTTGGCTTTATTATCAGACCTATTTTCGGCGTATCCAGGCGCTCATTCCAGACCTGCGGCGCGAACAAAACTGCTGGCTGCCGGTGGTTGCCGCGGCCAGATTAAAAGAGAACATTTTACCGGAACGGGCTGCGCTGATTAAAACGGTAAGAGCAGGGCTGAGTTAAGGTAAAGATCATCCGCCGTAAAAAATGTTGCCGCCCAGGTCGCGCAATGTGAGGATAGCATCGTCCGGCCGGCCGGGTATCGGTTGGCGTAACCCACCGGCAATGACCTCGCCGACAAACAGGGTGTGGTCACCCAGCGCCAAAGTCCCCGCCACGCGGCATTCGACCCAACCTGGAAATTGATCGAAGACTGGGGCCCCCGTTTCGCCAAAGTGGAATGGTTCGCCCGAAAGCGTCATCCCGCTGCGTACACTGGGCTTGAAAAAGGCACTGACAGCAGCGGCCTGTTCTTTTCCCATCATGTTCAGGGCAAAGAAACCGGATTCCTGAATTAACGTATGTGTGAAGGAATCTTGCCGTACCGCGGCTGCCACCAGGGGCGGCTTGAAGGAGGCCTGGGTTACCCAATTGACAGCGGCAGCCGCCACTCGGTCATCTTCGCCGTGGGCTGCCAAAATGAACAGCCCGTAAGGGATCATGCGTAAAAGTGTTTTGCGTGTCTCGTTTTCAATCATAGAGAAATTTTATCATTGAATGACGAAATAACAAGTTCGTTTTGTGGATGTGCCTGATTGGATCTAACCACGGGGTCCACTGAGAAGAAAAGATCACACAGAATATTCATGGTATGATCGGTGATAGTAATGGGTCACCTCATGGCGTTTTTGTTCTGCAAAACAAGCTTACCATGTTTTAGGCCCATTCCTATTTTGTAGCTCTCATCCGCTAGCGAAAACTAAAGTTACCAAAGTGTTGATGAGCCCAGGGCGTTGGAAAGTTGAAAAATTAGGAAGGAAACTGAACCATGTTTGTTGGCGGTGAATTTTATTATGACACACGCTGGCTTACGGATAAACCAACGATTTCCACTGAAAATATGACTTTTCTCAATGGTGGAAAAGCCTGTCTTGTGGTCATTAGTGATTATTTGCTCGATCATGGAGTTAAAAAGATATTACTGCCTTCCTATTTGTGCCCGACGATTGTTACAACACTGGAACGCTGTGGGCTTTCTTGTGATTATTATCAAATCAACCCTGATTTTTCCATTGACCTGGATGATTTGGCTCAAAAAGCTGTTGACCACCAAACAATTTATTTCATCAATTATTTCGGCTTTTTGCATCCACTGGCGGTGCGAAACTATCTGTCCAGTCTTCGGCAAAAAGGGGTGATTGTTGTAGAAGATAATGCTCAAGCCGGTTTCAATGACCAACCCACCGGTGATTTCATCTTAAATAGTATGCGAAAACTAGCCGCATATGACGGCGGATATTTGATCACTCCGTTTGATGTAAAGCCATACATTAAAAAATATCAAGGCATCTCGAACCGGCGTTTAGCGGTGATCCGTCAATATCGTGAACAATTGGCTGATTACCTTTTTCAAGGCATAGATATTCATAACGAACTTGAACAAATGTATAAGCTCGCGGAATATTATTATGAAACTGACCTTGTTATAGAGGGTGATCTGCACGAGCGGCGGCAGATCGAACAGTTGGATTGGAAAGAAATTAAGCGGGTCCGCCGGGAAAATTATTTATATATGCTGAGTTTACTTTCCGGGATATCGGAGCTGTCACCGGTTTTTCCGACGCTCCAGCCGGAGATTATGCCCTTAGGATTGCCGGTTTATGTCTCGGATGTTTCGCGGGATTGGTTAATTAACGAATTAGGAAACTCTGGAATTGGGTTAACAATTCACTGGGGCGAACTATTGATTGACCCACGCCTCAACGGCAATCCAATTGCGGTTAATATGGCAAGTAAGATTCTAACGCTGGTGATAGATCAACGCACCAGCCATAAGCAAATGGATTATCTTGTTCAGAATTTAATCGATTGTAGTAAACAATACCTTCGAAATAATTGAAACCTGCTATTTCCAACCCTATGCGTGGGGTTTCTTGACGGATCGAACCAGCACACCCAGGAGAATTTAAAGTTGCCATAAATTGGCATAGGTATCGATGATTGTGAACCATGAATGAGACCATTCGTTTGCCTTTTAACGTGCCCTATTATGCCCAGATCGCCAGCCCTGAACTGGCCACGGCGATCTTTATCGAAGGGTTGGACCCGATGGATGATCCGCGTTGGGCAGAAAGTGGCGCCGACACGCCGCGGGAATATGCCTATTGGGTGCAGCGGGCCTGCGGTGTGGCCTGTTTGAAGATGTGTGTGGAGGCGCTGGGCGGACCGCGGCGCTCGTTGGTGGCCTGGGCGCGCTTGGGGCGCGCGCAGGGTGGGTACCTGGTGCGCCGCGCCGCGGACGGCAGCGAGCAAGAAGTTGGCTGGGTGCACAGCGCGTTGGTAAATATGGCGCGTGAGGCCGGCCTGACGGCAGAAGCCAGGCCGGCCAGCCTGGCTGCAATTGCGGCCGAAGTGCGTTTGGGGCGGTTGGTGATTGCCAGTGTTTCTTATGAGGCCGGCGATGACCGCCTGCCGATCACTCACCAGGGTGGGCACATGATGGTAGTGGTAGGCGCCGAGTTTGATGCGGGCGAACCGCTGGCTTTTTTTGTTCACAATCCTTCCGGGCGGCGGGCAGAACTGC
>Ga0335397_10008756_pt1 | contig 12726 bp, 11 predicted proteins | sample MAT04_FD_205740 | JGI IMG/M metagenome (GOLD analysis project Ga0335397, IMG submission 205740) | Freshwater microbial communities from Lake Fryxell liftoff mats and glacier meltwater in Antarctica - MAT-04 (spades assembly) (version 2) ...
CATGCAACACATGCATCAACATCGGCACATCGGCTACGGCTTCGTGGGTTATTTGGAGAGTTGTCATCTCCGCAGTGTACCTGACTAATCTCCGATTTGTTCATTTTTTTAAGCGAAAGACCTGTATTACTGGCATTAATTTAGATGGAGACGAAAGACTGGAGTGCGATGGCGGTTGTGGAGTTGTTTTTACTATCTCTTCTTATATTGAAGACAAGTCTTTGCAATACTCAATAAAAGCCTCATTAGAATCAGAATAACCAAAAAGTCCTCCAAGATTTTTAGTCTTGGAGGACTTTTCTTTCATCTCCTAATCCGCCGCCTCGCTCAACACTTCTCCCTTCTCACGCTTGACCATAATCGAATCCGCAGTAACGCCTTCGCGTCCACTTTCAATCACCTCATCGCTCACCCCATACGCCACTTCCAACTGATGACGGAACTGCTGTGTGTACAGGCGATAGTAATGCCCGCGCAGTTTCAGCAACTCGGCGTGTGAGCCTTGCTCGGCGATCTTGCCATTCTCAATCACAAGAATTCGGTTCGCGCGACGAATAGTCGAAAGGCGATGCGCGATCACAAACGATGTACGTCCTTTCATCAACGCGTCCATGCCGCGCTGGATGAGCGCCTCGGTCAGTGTATCCACGGATGAAGTCGCTTCGTCCATGATGAACAACTCAGGGCGGGCAAGCACGGCGCGCGCCAGGCTGATCAATTGCTTCTGTCCAACCGAGAGCAGGTTGCCGCTTTCGCCCACGTTTTGCTCATAGCCCTTTTCGAGCGTCACGATGAAATCATGCGCGCCCGCGATCTTGGCGGCTTCCTCCACCTCGGCATCGGTTGCGTCCAACTTCCCATAGCGGATATTCTCGCGCACCGTCCCAGAGAACAGGTGCGGCGTTTGCAGCACGATGCCGATCTTGTTGTGGATCGACTCCAACTTGTAGTCCATGTAATCCAAGCCGTTGATGCGGATCACACCTTTGCTCGGCTCGTAAAAGCGGCAGAGTAGATTCACTATCGTGCTTTTGCCGCCACCTGTCGGGCCGACCAGCGCGATCATCTCGCCCGCTTTAACTTTCAGCGAGAAATCTGTCAGGACGGATTTCCTGTCCTCATAGAAAAAATCCACATGATCGAATTCGATCTCGCCCAGCAGAGTCTGCGCCTCGACGGCATCGGGTCTGTTGTGGACCTCGGCAGGGGTGTCGACCAACTTGAAAATTCGCTCCGCTGACGCAATGCTGTGCTGCATTTCGGAATACACGCGCGCCAGGTCTTGAATGGGCCACATCATAAATGTGAGGTACGAAACGAAGGCTTGAATACCGCCGATGGTCATCAGCCCGATCTCGATCTGCCTGCCGCCGTAGCCAACGATAAAGCCCAGCGCAATCGCGGCGATCATCTGCACAGCGGGTAGGAAGAGCGCGGAAAGCCACGCGGCGCGATACGAGGCATGATACATCTTGGAGGTCAGACCTTGAAACTCGCGCGTGTTCTCATCCTCGCGACCCAGCGCCTTGACCACACGCGTGCCTTGAAAGTTCTCGTTGAACGCGCCTGTGATCTTGCTGTTGGCGCGGCGTGAGATACGGAACTGCTCCAAAATCCGCTTGCGGAACTCAACCGCAATGATCATCATGACGGGGATGATGGTCAGCACGATCAACGCCAGCCGCCAGTTGATGATCAGCATGAAGATCGTGGATGAGGTAATGTTCATCACCGCCCAGGTGCTGTCCACGATGCCCCAGGTCAGCAGGTCAGAGACGCGCCCCGTATCGGATGTGACGCGCGCGATCAACCGTCCGACCGCGTTCTGCGAGTAGTACGAGAGCGAGAGGTCTTGCAGGTGATTGAAGAGCATCTTGCGCAGGTCATATTGAATGCGCTCGCCCAGCACGCCCGCGAGATAGATAAACGTGAATACCGCCGCCGCCTGGAAGAGAATCAATGAGCCATAAATCGTGGCGATCTGCATCACGCGCGCGGTATCTTTCAGCATAATTCCCTGATCGATGATTTGCTTGTTCAGGAACGTAAAATATGCGTCGAGTCCAGAGACCAGGGCAATGGTCAGCAAAAATCCCACGACCCATTTCCAATGCGGCTTGAGCAACCCGCCAATGCGCTTCAGCACGGGGGTGGTTAGTTGTGAAGTAAATTCTTCTTCTTCGATTTCGATAAGTTCGTCAGACATAGGTGCTCCAATTATGAATTCAGAAATATGAATTATGAAAAATCAAACCTATTCATTTCATAATTCTGAATTCACATTTCATAATTTACCGATTCTTTTCTTTACCTTTGTAACAATAGTGACAAGGATGGCGATAATCTCATCCGTTTCCTTGCGAAGTGATTCGAGTTTCTCTGCGGGAACAATGTCCGATTTTACAAGAAGCTCAAGCCAGTACGCGGTTTCATCTGCTTCCTGCAAACAACCTTCGAGTTTATTGATGAAATCCGCATCAGACTTGGCGCGTTGACTTTCACGAAACTGTGCGCCAACAGAAGTTCCAGAACGCAAGACTTGTTTGCCCAATATTTGGGCGACAGTTGTTTTTGGCAAACTCGAATACATGCGAACAACACGCAAAGCAAAATTTGTCGTTCGTTCCCGCAGGTCGTTTTCATGTTCGCTCATGTTTTTTTCGCTCCTCAGTTTCAATTCGGTTTGGGGTTGCTTTTTTCTGAATTCATCATTCATAATTCATAATTTCTTTTTCCAATTCCACATCGATCTTCGTCTGAATATCATAGATCCTGCGATACATACCGTCTTTATCTTTCAGCAATTCGGCATGGGTTCCCATTTGCACGACTTCGCCTTTATCCAATACAAGAATGAGGTCGGCGACCATCACGGATTGAATACGATGCGCGATGATGAAGGTGGTTCTATCTTTCATCAACCCGTTCAGCGCTTCGCGGATCTCGGCTTCGGTTTCGGTATCCACCGAGGATGTTGAGTCATCCAGGATCAAAATGCGCGGGTTCTTCAATAGCGTGCGCGCTATGGCAACACGCTGTTTCTGTCCGCCAGAGAGGGTCACACCTTTTTCACCAACCAGCGTATTGTAGCCATCGGGAAAAGTCAGGATCACGTCATGCACAGCGGCGGCTTTCGCGGCCCGTTCCACTTCCTCAACCGGCACGTCGCGCCCGACCCCGTACATAATATTTTCACGGATCGAGCGGCTGAACAGGAACGGCTCCTGCTCCACAATACCGATCTGCTTTCGCAGATATGCGCGCGAGTAATCCTTCAACTCCACGCCGTCGAGCAGGACACGTCCGCCTGTGTATTCGTGAAAGCGCGGCAGAAGATTCACCAGCGAAGTCTTGCCTGAACCCGTCGAGCCGAGCAATGCAATGGCTTGTCCGGGCTTGGCGTGGAATGAGACATTCTTCAGCACATCCGATTTGCCATCGGAATACATGAACGAGACATCCTCGAAGAGGAGATCGCCTCGCGCTGCGCCCTCGGGCTGGTGCCGCCCATCAAGCAGTGGTTCACGCTGCTGCTTGACCACTTCCATCAGACGCGCATACGAGACCATGCCCGTTGATGTTGAGACAATGATGCGCCCCAGGTTGCGGATGGGAAAAATCAGCCAGACCACAAGTCCGATGTAGGCAATGTACGTACCAATTGAAATCTCGCCGCGAATCGCCATGTTCGCGCCGTAGACAAATCCGAACAACATCTGGAAACCAAGCACAATATCCGAGAGCGGCCAGAACATGGAATGCATGAAAAGCAAAATTTTGCCCTTCAAATACTTACCCCAGTTATCCTTCTCGAATTTACTCTTTTCGTAATCCTGACGCGCAAAGGCTTTCACCACGCGCACACCCGTCAGATTCTCTTGCAGGGTGGTGGAGAGGATCGCCTCTTGCGCTTGATAAGCTTCGTAAGCTTTGGTCACCTTTTTGAAGAACCAAATGGACACAACCAGGATGAGCGGGATGGTCACGATGGAGACCCACGCAAGTTCCGCGTTGAGGTTATAGATCGCCACAAAGTTGATGACGAAGAGCAGGATGATACGTCCCACGCCAATGGCTTGTTCAGCAAAGAAACGGCGCAGTGCATCCACATCAGATGTGACACGCTCGATCAAATCACCGGTGGGAGTGGTGGCATGATAGGAAAAACTCAGGCGCTGGATATGGTCGAAGAGGAAATCTCTCAGACGCCGCGTAATGCCCTCGGCGGTGTACGCAGCCAAACGTCCGGAAAGGAACGAGAAAGTTCCCTCAAAGGCGGCGAGTCCGATGAATCCCAATCCGATCCAGATCAGGGACGAGGTCAACGTATTACCGATATATTTTTTCTGTCCCAGCACATCATCTGCGAAGAAGCGTAAAAGGATGTAAGTGTAGGTCTTCGAGAGGGCAGAGATCGCCAGTGCGATGGTCGCCGCGATATACGACAGGCGGTAATCGGACATCATCAGCCATAACCCTTTGAGGCGGTTGGCTTGCAGGGTGGGGCGGAAGTCAAATGTGAGCGCAGGCTCGTGGGCGGGTTGTAGTGTGGTCATGAATACTCCGTTGTCGTCATTGCGAGGGCGTCTTTTGCCCGAAGCAATCTCCAATCGAGTAGGGGATTGCTTCGCCCTATCGGGCTCGCAATGACGGGTGATAAAAAAATTAAACAAAAAAGCTGTGACGAGTGCGCCACAGCCCAGAAAAAACAGGGGACAGAAAAAGACCTAGTTTCGGTCTACAGGCGCACTCCGAGAAGGCAAATAGCCAACTGCTTTGGGGGTTGTGAAGATTGTGTTCAGCATCAAGAGCGCGCTCCTTTTCTTTGGATTTTTTCTTACTATGGCTTGAGTTTACACCAACAAAATAAGATATGTCAAGGATTATTTTTTAGAAACATCCTTTTTGACTTTTCGCAATGAGCGCGTGGCGAATAATACCAAGAGGATCATTGCTGGGTAGATCGCAAGAAATGCGATACACAGGGTACTGGTTACTTTTTCGCGCGTATCCTCCAAAAGCTGGGCGTTAAAATCCGCGCATAATGCGCCGACAGATTCTTCGTTGGAATTGAGAATGGGGGAGCAGGATGAAATCCAGGTTCCCCATTCATCGGTAGAGATCGTTGTGTCAGCGACAGTTTTTTTCATGCCCGCGATCTGGGGAACATTCGGATTGGGCGCAGTGACAGCCGTTTTATAGGAAATATCCTTTGCCGCATCCGTCGAGTTAATGATGAAATACTCGTCCGCCTTAGCTCCTTGAGCTATTGAATACAACACGACTTCAGGATCAATATTTTGGTTGGTGTCTATCACGTCACTCATGAAATATTCGAGCGTCGAATAATAATCGTCCTGATAGGACCGCCTCGGTTTCACCTGGAAAATAATTAATGAAGGAGGTGACCAGTTTCTCGAACGCATCTTCAAACTTATCCTGCGGACGTGAGAAAAATATCCAGTTCAAATGCGTCAGCGTGGCGGGGGCTTCCTTCATATCCACTTCACGCGCAACGACAGGGGTGATGCGCTTACCGTTCTTGATGGCGTGCGCCACTTCCTCGGCGCAAACACTGGAGCAGATGGAATCGGGGCTGACGATGAAAACGAAAATATCAGCTTCCTCAATTCCCCGTTCGATCTCTTTCATCCAGTCCACAGTTGGCGGAATGTCCTCCCAGTCCACCCAGGTTTCCATATTTTGAGCGACGAAACTTTCAGTAAGCCGCCTGGCAAATTCGGTATCTTTGCGTGAGTAGGAAATAAAAAGATGAGTCATTTTATGATCCTTTTATTAGGGAACGTAAATCTCACACGTGCCGGCGCTGATCTCGCAGCGGGCTACTTCTGCGCCAAGCCAGAGCACACGGAATTGAGTTGAGTCTACCTGTTGAGCCCAGAAAAATAATTCGGGTTCATCTGCCTTACTCGGCTGGATAATGCTAGCGTAACTGCCATGACAGTCAGCGGGGTCAATGTAGGGCGGGTCCTCATCCATGTATGTTTTTATGCTGACACAGTTTTTTGACGGGAGGTATTTGAATCTTCGATTTTCCAAACGATAGCCCGGGAATTTGTCCGTTGGTAAATCGTTTTTGTCGAGTCGTTCAAATGCAAAGCCGGATAAACTGCGTGATACGCTTGAACGGTTTAGCATATGAAAACTTGTGTCGTTCCAAAACAGCGTCAGGTTGTTCCCGTTCGGATATTTGATCGTGGGAACTCCGACGATTGGGACAGACGAGCTTTGGGTTGAGACGGCGGCTGTCGACTCAACCGGAGCAATGGTTGGGCTGGCTGTTGGCACAGCAGATGGAACAATAATTTGCGGGATTGGGGTTGCCGAGGGCTGGGTCAAAGTTTGGGTTGGCTGAACAGGCTCAACGGTTAGGGTGGGAGCCGGGGAGGTCAATGTTGAGGCGGGGACAAATCCCATTGAGAAGAGTCCGCTTTTCGTGAAGTACCAGCCTCCGATCCCCAAGAAAAGAAGCAGTGCGAGCAGGAAAACCCACTTGTTTTTCTTTTGAGTTTTTTGGGTTTCCACAGGCAGATTAACAATTGGAGCGGCAATGTTTTTCGTCATCTTTTCTATGGAAACGGGGTCATGCCTGCCCGTCGGTACGCCGACGGGCAGGGGCGGCAGCGACATCTTCGGCGACGAGCTTTTTGATCTAAAGGCTTCGTCCAATGCGGACATTAATTTTGCGCCCGATTGATAGCGGTTTTGCGGCTTTTTTTCCAGCGCCCTGAGGATGACGGCTTCGACAGCCGGGCTGATCTCGGGCTTGATACTGCGCAGCGGCGGCGGGGGTTGCGTGATGTGCAACAGCGCGATGCTTGCGGGCGAGGAGTCATGGAACGGGACTGCGCCTGTCAGGGCTTCGTATAAAATAATGCCGAGCGAATATAGATCAGATTGCGGAACCGCATCTGCCGACCTTTTGGCTTGTTCGGGCGATATGTAATGGGGCGTGCCAAAAATATTTCCCATCGAGCCGTCGCTGACTTCGAGCGCCATGCCGAAATCACCAAGCAGAACGCGCCCATCTTTTGCGATCATAACATTTGACGGTTTGACGTCACGATGAATCACTCCCTGCCCGTGGGCGTAATCCAGCGCGCTGGCAATGGCGTTGCCGATGCGTAAGACATCTTCGTTTGGCATTTGCGTGTCGTCTTCGGCATAGGCAGACATGACCGTGGACAGGTCTTCGCCGTCCACGTATTCCATGACGTAATACGAATACCCCTGTTTCTCGCCGGCATAATAAATTTGAATCAGGTTTTCATGCCGCCATTTTGCCATCATCCGTGCTTCGTTTATAAAACGCGTGGTGTAGGCAGGGACGTTCCTGTAACGCTTGTCAATTACTTTTATGGCAACCGGGCGCTGAAGGCTGATGTCCAGTCCGTAATAAACGGTTGCCATGCCGCCTTGTCCAAGCAGGCGTTCCACGCGAAAATTTGCAAGCTGTTGACCAATCATGGGGTCTTTCATAAATTTTTCGATGTCCGTTGTTTGGCTTTGGATGAAGGCAATGTCTCTCTGCTGGCGCGTGCGATCAGCGAAAGGTCATGGACGTAGGCGTTGAAGCCCTCGGCGTAGCTATCCAGATAATCCTGGGTAATCATATTCGCCAGGTCTTTGCGCCCGATGGATAGCAAGGTCGCCACCTGCGGGCGGAAATCGCGCAGGGAAATCCGCATGATGCCTTTGGCGTCGGTCATCACGCCCCAAGCAAGCTGCTTTTGAGAATTATCGTCCTTGGCTGTGATGAAGCGCGTCAACGTGCTGGTCGGCACAACCGCGCCGACATTGGAAAAAACTTCACGCCCTTTGAGAATGTTGTTCAATAATTCAAACCTTTCAGGAATTTTATCCAGGATATGCTGGAGCGGAAGGGGCAAATGAGCAAGCAATTTGATCGCGCCGACGCTGGCGCTTTCGCCTTGAATGGCAATCTCTTTCGCCCTGTTCAAGATCGCGCCAAACCCCGCAAGCGACGCAAGATACAGCCGTTGAAAATGGTCAAAGCCCGCATATATGGCGGCGCGGTCTTCTGTAGAGTATTCATAGGCGGCGAGCATTTTCATGGTCTGCGCGTGCAAACTGAGCAGATTTAATTCGATGAGCGGAACTTCCATATTAAGCGGATAAATGCGTTCATGCGGGACTTTGAGACTGGCATCCATCGGAATCAGAATCGCAGGGTTGGTGCGGCTCGCCTCCTCTACAAGTTGACGGAGGGATGCGGCGATTTGGGGCTGGGTGGCGGCGAGGTGATTTATTTCAAAGAGTAACTTTTGCGAGGGCTTGTAGGTGGCGGCGTGAATGGCGCGGTACAAAACAAGCAGGTCGTTGATCGTCAGTTGGAGCAGGCCATTTCTTTGCTTGAATTTTCTGCGCAAGCTGACGCATTCTTTGAGATTGACCTCGTCTGTCTCTGCGCTGGCTTCGGCTAAAATGCGCGGGGATTTCTGTATCAGGTCAATATCTGCTGTTTGCATTTGAAGCGTGAGGGAAGTATAGATGCGAGTCTCGGATGGGGTGGGGGAGGGCAGCAGACTCAAATAACGCGCCCACGAGAGCGCTTCGTTGGTCATGATCTCAGACAGGGCTGTGCCCCAGGCGCCATCAAAGAAAATATGCGATTGATCGAAGACAAGTGTTTCGCCTGTGTCGAAGATAGTCAACGCGTGCGAGCCGATGCCGCGTTCTGCCTGACGCAATTCTGAAAGCGGAAGCGAGCGCGAGCGGGTATCTGCTGAAATGAGAATGGGCGCAAAGCGCAGATTATCGAGGTCATTTACCAGCATGGGACTGAGCTTGTTGCGCAACCCAGGCATCGTGGAGCGTTGAATCCGCGCGAGAGATTCCAGTTGCGAGGGTGATGAAAACGAAGACTTAAGCAAGGAGGCAATTTGTGCGCGCGCGGTCATCACATCCAAAGGTTTGCTTGAACCCTGTTCGCAAACAGGGAAGAGATAATAACTGTCGCGGTGGATGATGCCGATCTGCGCGTCTGTCAGGTTGAATGGGACACGGGTTTCCCCGTAAAGCCCTGGTTCCAAATAAGCCAGAATAGACATTTGATGCTGGTACGCAGCCAGGTCGCGGTTTGTCAACAGCTTTAGCTTAGCCTGCCATTTTTCGTAATCCGAAACCGGCAGCGAGTCGAGGTTGTTTTTCAGGAACTGATCAAATTTATATTGCCGATAGGCAGGGTATTCAAGATCGGGGGCGTCTGCTTCGCGGCGGTAGGGAAGTTTTATCTGCCAGTCGCGGTGCAGCCGCTTGGCGCGTGTGTTGCTTGACTCTTCCAGCAGTGAAATCGAAACACGTTCGCGCCATTCATTTTCGATCAGGGAATTATATTGATGCAGGCACGTCACAGAAGCCATGAGCCACGCCGTTAGGCGGTCAACTTGATTGAGATGGATATTATGCTGACCGAGCAGAGTGTCGAAGCCGTGGGTTTCGTTTGTGTGGCGGGCAGTATCTTCGCGCAAGGCATAGCCCGCATAAAATTGCCACACGCCTTCCGGGAACGCTGATTCAGTATCCTTGCCCGCAAGTTTGAGCAGGTTTTGATAGCCCCAAATAATGGCGGCTGGACCCGCAAAGACCGCGCCATAGATGGCTTTATCCAGAATTTGCTCGACGCCGCTAAATAAGGCGTTGACATCCTGCTGCATCTTTTGGACTGGAATGCGGCGACCGGGCAGGCGGGCAAGTCCGCTCAGGATCATGCCGGGCACATTGCCTGCGGGCACGACCTTCGAGATCAAGTCTACGACTGCATCCACTTCGGGCAAAGAGAGGCGCGACAATTGCTGAACCGAAATGTTCCGTGCGACAGTTTTTAGATCTTTTGCTGTGGACTGGGTGGCTTGCTGGTAGCTTGGTTTTTTATCCATCATTTTGATTGGCGAATTATATAGTACTTCCATCCAAAATCTTCCATTAAAAGTGTTCTTTATTTTGAGACCGCAAGATTGCTTCGGGAAAAGCATCCTCGCAATGACACATAAACGTGTAGAATCAAGTTATGAAAATGATCGCTTTCAAAATTACACAGGCAGGGAATCTGCCAATCCAAACACAGGCGAAGACACTTGATGAAATAACGCGGGAATTGTCGCAAGGGTTTTACACAACGTTCAGCACATTGTCGAACGCTTCAAAGGTGATGGGACTCCATGCTCATTTGCAGAGGTTGTACGCGCCGGCGCGTGAGACAGGCGTGAAGCCTGCGGTGGACGAGCAAACTCTACGCGGACGGATCGCGCTGCTGGCGCAGGAAAACCTGCCGCGCGAATCACGCGTGCGTTTAATCCTGACCAAGGACGCGGGAGAGGTTTATATCTGCATTCAACCTTTTCTGCCGCAGCACAAATCGGTTTACACACACGGCGTGCGTGTGATCACAACCACGGCGGCGAGACATGATCCGCGTATCAAGGATACCGGTTTTATCAGCGAAAGCGCGGCGCAGAGAAAACTGTTGAATAAGGATGTGTTTGAAATTTTATTGACGAAGAATGGAAATATCCTGGAAGGCATGACATCCAATTTTTATGTGGTAAGAGGGAGAGCGCTTATTACGTCACGGAGCGGAATTCTGCTCGGAGTCACACGCCGCGCCATCCTCAGACTTGCAAGAGGGCAGGGGATGGACATCGAATATCGCGCGCCAATTCTCGGTGAAAAATTTGACGAGGCATTTCTCACCTCCAGTTCGCGCGGAGTGGTGCCGATCGTTTCCATTGATGATTCGCCGGTGGGGCAGGGGGGTGTGGGGAAGTGGACAAAAATTCTCTCGGAGGCGTATCAGGCTTACGTGGAGGAACGAAGCGAGAAGATAGTCGGGTAGTCGCCCTCGTTTTCTTATCCAAAATTAAGTAACTTTCTTATCTCGAATTCGACTACTCATCATATCTAAAGGAGATTATTATGACTCATGTAATTACCAGCTTGTGCTTGCGTGATAATGGATGTTCGGATGTTTGCCCCGTGGAATGTATTCAGCCTGGCACGACTGCCGAGTTTCCCACATATTATATTGACTCGTCCACCTGCATTGACTGCGGCGCGTGCGTGCCTGAGTGCCCGTTCCATGCAATTTATCCCGAAGATGAAGTACCTGCGGCGTTCAAGGCGAAGGGCGGCGAGTTTATCAACGAAGCTGGCTTGACAGGTCACTACGAAGCCCTCAACCATAAAAAGCAAAAGGTCGTGCTGGATACCACGCGGATTTTGGCGGCGGGCGAAGTTCTTGACCTGCGCGGAAGTATCAAGACGAATAATCAGTTTTTCAAGTAATCAAAAAAATCGTATCTTCTCAATACTCAGGGAGGTCTTGGAGTGCGCAAGTTCTACTTGCGCGTTATCCCGAAGTAGAACTTCGGGACTCCAGAACACGCCCCAAAATTTTGAGCTGATACTAAAAATCCTTGAAAGTGATTTCAATCATCATGACTTCTTGTTGAAAATTTCATCATAGGCTTTGTCGGCTTCTTCGCCGATATGCGTGTAGCGGTTGGTCGTGGTGATACTGCTGTGCCGCGCAAGCTCCTGTGATATCTTGATGTCGCGCTTGGCGAGGTAGGTCATGGTGACAAAGTAGTGGCGGAAATCGTGGATGCGGACGAGGTTGCGCTCGACACCAGCTTCTTCAATTCTGCCTTTGATGCCTTGATTTGGGTCGCCTTTGATCGCCGTCCACATGCCGCTGGCGCTGATGGGTCTGATCTTCTTGCTGGCGCGGATGTCGTGACGCAAAAATACAGGCTGTGACTTCAAAGGCATGCGCGTGTTGGGTTCGATGGCGGCGCAGGCGCGGTGATATTCGCGCAACGCCTCAATCGAACGCCCTGAAAAGCGGACAACGGCTTGTTTGTCGCCTTTGCCGATGATAATGGCGCGCGCTTCCATCCAATCAATATCTCCGCGTTTCAGAGCGCACGCCTCAGAGATTCGCAAGCCTGTATCCGCCAGAGTCAGCACGAAGGCGCGGTCACGCAGGGCTGGTAAATTGCCGCTCAAGTGACTGCAATACTCGATGATTTTCTCCACGGCGTCGTGGTCGAAATTGACCACGCGCTTGCCTTGTTTGCGCGAGAAACGAATCAGCCTCTGGACTTCTGCCAAATCGCTCGAACGGTGGAAGGTGTAAAGCCCAACCACTGCTGTGCGCCAAATTTGTTTTGTGGAAGGGGAGTAATCCTTGATTGCCGAAATAAACTCCTGAAATGTCTCAGCATTCAGCGGCGCTTCTTCGCCGACAGTAGATGCGAAGCGTTCGAGGGCATAACGATAGGCATCAATTGTGTTCTTGGAAAGGTCCAGCGCGGACAGGAAGCGGTCTATTTGCTCTTTCATGTGGATTTTTCTCTCTCTATTTATGATGGCGTATAATACTAATTATATTGAATGATAGAGGGAAAGTCAAGGGGTTTGTGGATTGGTTTTCGATGTACTCCCCCACGCTTGCGCTGACCGTGGACGATGGACCGCAGACCGAACAAGCAGAACGCATCACACATACGGGGAAACTGATTATTCATCCTTCATCCTTTATCTTTCACCCTTGCATTTCCCCCCTCTCCCCCACTCACCACAGACAGACCCTAAAGGTTTCCTTCGTCAACCCGCGCCACGGCAGGCAGGAGTCTCTTGCGTAACGGGACAAAGGTCAGCAGGGAAAACCTTTAGGGTCTTTTT
>Ga0335397_10008757_pt1 | contig 12726 bp, 11 predicted proteins | sample MAT04_FD_205740 | JGI IMG/M metagenome (GOLD analysis project Ga0335397, IMG submission 205740) | Freshwater microbial communities from Lake Fryxell liftoff mats and glacier meltwater in Antarctica - MAT-04 (spades assembly) (version 2) ...
GGTGGGCGTGGGCGTGGGCGGGGGCGTGGGCGTGGGCGTGCGCGTGGGCGTGGGCGTGGGCGTGGGCGTGGGCGTGGGCGGCGGCGGCGGTCAAAGGGCGACGAGTCACGGCCCTGTTCCTATCGGCACCCCTCACGAGCGCTCCTCGGGCTCGGCGCGACGTCGAGATCGTTGCTGGTTGCTGTGCTCGAGTCGTCGCTGCACCCGGCGCGAGTGGACGAGAACAGAGCCAGGCGTGCCGTAGTACGTTCACGTCGCTGAGCCGGGGCCGAGGCGCCGCAGGTTCACTGTCGGTGCCGTCCGAGGGGTCGCTGACCTTCCGGCTGGGCGCGCGCCTGCGTGGACGCGAAGGTAAAGGAATGGTCAGGAAGAGGCCACGGGTCTCCCCGGCGAGCACGATTCCGTGGTCAACTGTGCCGGCCGGTCTTCGAAGGCCCGAGGCGACCTCACTCCCCCACGCGGACAGGATCATCGATGACACCCTCCCCCACCCGAGGCGGGCGCATGGCGCTCGCCGCGATCGCGGCCGCGGCTCTCGCCAGCGGGGCCGTAGCGACGTCGGCCGCGGCCGTGGAGCCCGAGCCCAACGCCAAGGTGGTCGCCCCGAAGGCGTCCGTCGACAAGGGTCAGGCCAAGGGCCAAGGTCGCAACGACAAGATGGGCTCGCACGACCGCACGCTCCTGGAGCGGGCGCGCGCCAAGGGTGACAAGCGCGTGACGCTCCTGCTCGCCACCGAGAAGGGCGCCACGAAGAGCGTCGCCGCGTCGGTGAAGGCCAACGGTGGCTTCACGGGGATGACGAACGACCGGATCGGTTACGTGCGGGCGACGGTTCCCACGTCGGCCGTCGAGAAGGTCGCGGGGCTGGCGAAGGTGCTCGCCGTCGACCTCAACGAGTCGATCCAGCGGCCCGACCCGGCGGTGGAGAAGTCCGCCAAGCACGGCGCGTCGGCATCCGTCGCCGCCCCCGGCCCGTCCACCCCTGACAGCAACCCCTTCATGCCGACCCGCGAGACGGGGTCCGTGAAGTTCAAGAAGGACCACCCGTCCTGGGACGGCCGCGGCGTCACCATCGGTGTCATCGACTCCGGTGTCGACCTCGACCACCCGGCGCTGCAGACCACCTCGACCGGCGAGCGCAAGATCGTCGACTGGGTGACCGCCACCGACCCGCTGTTCGACGGTGACGGCAGCTGGCGCGCGATGCTCACCGACGTGACCGGCCCCACCGCCGAGTACGTCTCTGAGACCTGGACCCTGCCGTCCGCCGGGGCGTACAGGATCAACCGGTTCAGCGAGAGCATCACGGCGGCGAGCGAGCCCGGCGGTGACGTCAACCGCGACGGCGACACGACCGACCGCTTCGGAGTGCTGTTCGACTCCGCGACCAACGACACCTGGGTCGACGCGAACCAGGACAACACCTTCGAGGCCGGCGAGAAGATGCGCCCCTACAAGGAGAACTTCGACGTCCGCCACTTCGGCACCGACGACCCGGCGACCGCCATCGTCGAGCGGATGCCGTTCGTCGTCGAGTTCCGCAAGGGCATCGACCTCACTCCGGCCGGGCTCCCCGGCCAGACGGCCGACTTCGTCAACATCGGCATCGTCGAGGACGCACACGGCAGCCACGTCGCGGGGATCGCGGCGGGCAACAGCCTCTTCGGTGGAGCGATGGACGGCCAGGCGCCCGGCGCCAAGGTCGTGTCCTCCCGTGCCTGCACGTGGGGCGGTGGCTGCACCGCGGCCGCGCTGACCGACGGCATGGTCGACCTCGTCGCCAACCGCAACGTCGACGTCGTCAACATGTCGATCGGCGGACTGCCCGCCCTCAACGACGGCAACAACGCCCGGGCGCGCCTGTACGACGCGCTCATCGACGAGTACGGCGTGCAGCTGTTCATCTCGGCGGGCAACAGCGGCGCCGGCATCAACACCATCGGCGACCCGTCCGTGGCGACCGACGTCGTGAGCGTCGCGTCCTCGGTGAGCAAGGCCACCTGGCTGGCGAACTACGGCTCGGTTGTCTCCACGCCGCTGACGCTGCACAACTACTCCTCGCGCGGCCCGCGTGAGGACGGCGGCTTCAAGCCGAACATCATGGCCCCGGGCTCGGCGATCTCCACCGTGCCGCAGTGGCTCAGGCAGGCCGACGTGGCGGAGACCGGCTACACCCTGCCGGTCGGTTACGCGATGTTCAACGGCACCTCGATGTCCTCCCCGCAGGCCGCCGGCGCCGCCGCGCTGCTCCTGTCGGCCGGCTTCGCGACCGAGACGCCGATCACGCCGACCCAGATGCGTGAGTCGATGTACACGACGGCCGACTTCCTCAAGGGGGTGGAGGCCGTGTCCCAGGGCACCGGTCAGCTCGATGTCCCCAATGCGTGGAAGCTCCTGCGCACCAGGCCGGCGACCCAGTCGTACGCGACCGACGCGCCGGTGTGCACGGCGATCTCCGACTTCCTCGCCGTCCCCGACCGCGGCACCGGTGTCTACAACCGCTGCGCCTCCGGTGCGGGTGGCCAGAAGGCGGGCCAGACCAAGAGCTACCAGGTCAAGGTGACCCGAACCTCGGGCAGGTCCGGTTCGGTCAACCACCGTGTCCGAGTTCTCGGCAACGACGGCACGTTCACCGTTGCCAAGTCGGCGTCGCTGCGCAAGGGCCGCCCTGCGACCATCACGGTCGTGGCCAAGCCCAGGAAGGCCGGCCTGCATTCGGCGATCCTCGTGGTCGACGACCCGAGGACGGGCGTCGTGGACCACCGGGTCATGCTCGCCGTGGTCGCGTCCGAGGACCTCAAGGCCCCGGCGTACTCCCTGACGAAGACCGGTGAGGTCGAGCGCAACCTCGTCCAGCGGCACTTCGTGACCGTCCCCGAGGACGCCAAGGCCCTCCAGGTGAACCTGGGTGGCATCGCCACGAACAGCCAGGTCCGCTGGATCGCGTTCGACCCGTACGGCGTTCCCGTGGACAGCACGGCGACGACGCAGTGCTACACGAACTTCCCCGGTTCGCCGTGCAAGGCGACGTCGCGCGCCTACAGCAACCCGATGCCGGGTGTGTGGGAGCTCATCGTGGAGTCGCGGCGCACCTCGCCGTTCCTCGACAACCCGTACCGCCTGACCGCCGCCGTCCAGGGCGTCACGGTCGACCCGGCGACGCAGACCGTCACGGCGCCGCAGGGCGTCGCGACCCCGGTCTCCTGGACCATCGAGAACGACTTCGGTCCGGTCACGGTCAAGGCCGTGGGCGGCAGCCTCGGCTCGGCGCTCAGCGAGCGTCCGACGATCGCTGATGGCGAGTCCGTTGAGTTCGAGATTGCGGTCCCCGCCGGCGCCGAGCGGCTCGACGTCGCCATCGGCAACGTCTCTGACCTGTCCGCCGACCTCGACCTGACGGTCTACGACGCGGATGGTGAGGTCGTCGGCCAGGCCGCCGACGGCGACTCCGAGGAGGCCGTGTCGATCGCCAACCCGGCGGCCGGGACGTACACCGTCGTCGTCGACGGTTACTCCGTGCCCGCCGGCACGACCGAGTACGACTACCGCGACGTGTTCTTCTCGTCGGCGCTGGGGTCGCTCACGGTTCCCGGGAACGACATCACCCTGCTGGGCGGCCAGTCGGCCACGGTGACCGGTTCGCTGACTGCCAGCGCCCCGGCAGCCGCCGGTCGCCAGCTGTTCGGCGAGATGAGGGTCGTCACCCCGGCGGGTGCCGTGCTCGGCACGGGGTCGGTGCTCGTCGCTCCCTGAGCGAGCGACCGCACCGGAACCACCGCATGGCAGGGCCCCGTGGACCACTGGTCCACGGGGCCCTCCCGCGTCGGCGTCGGTGTCGGCGTCGGCGTCGGCGGGACAGGGAACGGACACCTGCCTACTGCACCCCGCCCTCGACCCGGAGGGTGGATGGCGTCAACGGCCGCGTCGCCGGCCGCGCTGACGACCACCGGCCCGACCGGCACGTCAGCCCCAGGACGGACCCGGACGCTCCTGCGCGCCGGCTTGCCGCGAGGCCCTGGTGTCCCGGTCAGAAGCGACCCTCTGCCTCCGCTGGGCTGGTCGGCCGGCGCGGTGTGACTCCTGTTGGTGGCTGCGCTGTTGCCGATCTTGCGGGCGCCTGCCCATCTCCGGGAGCCGGCTGTGTGGCGTGCAGCCGATCACAGACCCCGCCGGCTGCCCTCGGCTGCGATCTCCGTGCGACGAGCCAGCCCCAGCTTCTGCATGACGTGGGCGACGTGGGTCTCGACCGTCCGCGCCGACAGGAAGAGGCGCTGGCCGATCTCCCGGTTCGTGTGGCCGGCCACGAGCAGACGAACCACGTCCATCTCCGCGTCGTTGATGCTCTCCCAACCGCTCCGCGGCCTGGGTGGCCGCCCGGCCCGGCCCGACGGCACACCGGCCGCGAACGGTGTTCTCCCGAGGAGGTCGCGGATGGCGAGGAGGGTCTCGTCCTGGTCGCCGAGCCAGTAGAGGTGGTCGGGTCCCGTGCGCTCCAGAAGGTGGGCACCGGGGATCTGGTCGGCCAGTGCGCGACCGCACTCGACCGGGACCACCATGTCCTCGCTCTGGTGGACGACGAGGGTGGGCACCCGGAGGTGGGGCAGGGCTTCGTGGACGTCGACCTCGAGGGTGCAGCCGGAGGGATGCGGCGACCGCACCAGGTGAGCAGGCAAGCCGCTGGTAGGAGGCCCACCAGTCACGGGCCCGGTCGTCATCCACGAGGCTGGGCGCGTACAGCTCGAAGCCGACCCCGCTTCCCCAACCCTCTTCCAGGACGTCGATGAAGGTCTCCAGTACCGCACGAGGGATAGCTGAGGGGACCGCTGCCGACCGCACGAAGGAGCAGGTGGTCCCGGCCAGGATGAGCCCCTCACACCGATCAGGGCGTGCCTGAGCGAACGACAGTGCGGTCGGGCCACCCTCGGACCAGGCAAGAAGGACGGCCGATCGGGCGCCCACGGCATCCAGGACGGCCTCGATGTCGTCCCGGCGCTGTTGAAGGCTCGGTGTCACGTCCGCGCTCGACCGGTCGGACAGCCCCATGCCCCGCTTGTCGAAGGCGACCACCCGGGCGTAGGACGACAGCTTCCGGAGGAACCGCGCCAGGGACGGTTCGTGCCAGGCGAACTCGATGTGCGATATGAAGCCGGGTACGAGCACGATCGTCGCGGGGGCATCGCCGATAACCTGGTAGGCGATGTTGGCGCGGCCGCTCTTCGCGTAGGCGATCGGCGGGGTGGCGCCAGCCCTAGTCACGGCGGGTCTCGTCACCAAAGGCCGTGTCGACCTGCCCCGCCAGCTGGGTCATGACCCGCAGCGACTCGGTCCACGTGAGCAGCTCGAAGAGCCGACCTTCCACCCGGATGCTGCCCCGGATGATCGTAGGAAGGGGGGCGATCTGTTGGCGGACCACTTGCTTCCATGTCGAGTAGGGCGCCCTGAGCAGGAACGACGCATGCTCTGCCAGTGCCGGGTCGGGTCCGAACCGGTAGGAGCTCCACTGTCCGTCCGTCGCGCAGAGCTGGATGTACAGCGGTCGTGGCGGGTAGTCAGCCTCTGGGCCGATCTCGAGTGCGACGACACCATCCCACCCACGGGCCGCCGTGAGGTAGGCAGCGCTGGCATTGCACCGACGCGTCCAATCTGCGACCCACAGCTCGCTGGGAAAGACGAGGGCGTCCATGACCGCGCACGGTACCCCCCCTCGTCGCTTCCTCGCGCTCCGGCAGCGCAGCGCGGGGCTTCGCGGCCCCACGGACCGCTCTCACCGCAGGGTGAAGATCCGTGAAAACCCGGATCCGCTTCCCGACTCACGTCGCCAACGTGAAGTCGTCCGGTATTGCCCGGCAACCCGGCTCCACACGACAGGGGGATCACCAGTGAACACGAACAACCGAAGGCCGGCGTCACGGCAGCCGTCGGGACGTGCTGACGACCAGAGAAATCGAGTGACAACCATGAAACGCAACCTGACTGACTGCATCCATGCCCATTCAGACCAAAGAGACCAAGGAGACCACCATGCAGAATCCACAGCGCTGGGTTCGCCTCAGCGACGACCCGGACACCAGTACTCGAAGCACGTCCCGACGTTGGATCACCCGGCTTGCCACAGTCGCCATCACACTGGCCGTCATCACGGCGACCCAGCTCACGCTCAGCGCCGGTCCAGCGAACGCGGGCACGGTGGGTGTGTCGGGGAGGATCCAGGGCGCCGGCAGCATCTTCTCCGTTGAAGGCGGCCCCTACAGCTGTTCCAGAACCGGAAACCAGGACGACCGAGTCACGGTCAACTGTCATCGGCTTCCGTTCGAGGCGGGGCTCGAGGCCTGGGTGTGGCTCAGAGCGATCCCAGCTGACTGGCCAACCGGAGCCTGGAGCTTCTCGGGGTGGTCAGGGTGCGACGCCACGCGAGTGGTCAGCGGCGTGACCGAGTGCGCCGTCCACTCCGGCGCCTTCACGGGCGATGAGCGCTTCCCCAAGGCCCACTTCCTGTCACGGAACGTGGCGAAGTCGATCGTCGCGCAGCACAGCGGAAAGTGCCTGGACGTTGCCTACGCCAGCACGGCACACGCCGCCGACGTGGTCCAGGGCACCTGCTGGGGAGGCGCGAACCAGCGGTGGACCACCCGGCCACTCGGAGGCGGCTACTACCAGATCGTCGCCAAGCACAGCGGAAAGTGCCTGGACGTCGCATGGGCCAGCAAGGCGCACGCCGCCAACGTGATCCAGGGCACCTGCGGGAGCGGCACCAACCAGCAGTGGCGGTTCCAGTACAGCAGCGCCACGGGACACTTCCAGGTCATCGCCCGGCACAGCGGAAAGTGCCTGGACGTTGCCTACGCCAGCACGGCGCACGCCGCCGACGTCATCCAAGGCAACTGCTCGGGTGGTGCCAACCAGAACTGGCGATTCCAGTGATCTCGCGCACCGCCCAGCCCGGCAAGAAGGCCCCGACGCCTCCACCCCAGGGCCGCGGAGCCCGCTAGCGAAACAGATCGCCAATGGCCCTTGACACGGCCGAACGGGCCTGTCACGCCCGGCCCGGGACCAGCCCCTACCGGGTCGGAGCCCAAGCAGGCCTGAGCAAGCCCACCAGGCTGGACAACCGATGGAGACCGGTGTTCCGAAGGCGAATGTCGCCTTCGGGACACCGGTCTCTCACGGCTACGAGCGCGACGACACGCACCGAACCAGGCACCGCTTGGGCCGGTGTGCGTGGGCCGTCGCAGCTGCGACACGGTCGCACTCCGTGGCAGCGGAGCGCCGGAGTTGCGCCGGGTGGTTCTCGACGCCGAGCTTGAGCGGCGGGCGGCGAAGTGACTCGGGTCGGCACCATCCCTTCGCCACGAGGAGGCGAGTTCGGCGGTCCCTATGCCGGTGTCGGCTTCTCCGCGGCCAGGCGGTCGGCCGCCGCACGCAGCAGGAAGGAGAAGATCAGCAGCACTGCACCGGTCATCCAGCCGGTGAGCGCGTCGGGGACGGGCAGCCACAAGAGGAAGGTGACTCCGGGCACGACCAGCGCCGCGGACAGGTAGGCGAACACCCGCATGCCGTAGAGGAAGGCGAAGGGCAGGTAGTGCGCACCCACGATCACCATGCTCGCGGGGAAGAAGAGCTCGCCGCGACCGCCCAGCATTGCCACGACCACCACCAGGCCGATGGGAACGGTGAACGCGATCTGCATCGCCAGTGCCGCCATGGGATGCCCGGCTGGCAGCGATGCGGGGCGTCCCGCAAGTCGGATGAGGAGCCAGGTCAGCGGGAAGATCAGGGTCCCGCCCAGGAAGAGCACGGCGATCGCACCCACGGTGGAGACCCACTGGCAAACAGCCGCTGCCGACAGCCAGACCGCCGCCGAGACCAGCTGTCCGTAGAAGCCGCCCCTGTAGAGGCGACGCACATCCCCTTGGGCTTCAGCAGTCGTCATTGTCGCCTTTCGTCACCCGGCTCCGGTGGTCAGCATGGATGGCCACTGCGGGGACAGGTCAACCGTATGTCTCCCCGGCAGCATCGGCTCGCACCCGGTGAGCGGGGAGGCGTGCCACGACAACCGACCCTGTCGCAGTGCAGCCGGTCGACACCCGTCACGTGCCCCTGACACGCCGCCGCACGGTCCGGGACCGGCCGGTCAGGTCCGTGCCCTGCCGTGACCGCAGGAGCGCCCGCCCATCGTCGCGGACCACAACGACCCGGTAGCGTCCCACGTCGATTCGACCATGGACCCGCCGGGCATCATCTTGGCGGCCGGGATCGCCTCCTCGGACCGGGCCAACGCGACCGTCACCGGCCCACGCAGGTCTCGCAGCAGGCGCGGCACAGCCCCACGACTCGCGACCCAACCGCCGGCAGTGGGCCTTCGACCAACGCCCGCCCAGGAGCTCGGTCAGTGCCGCTGGGGCGGCGACGTGACGCACCCCGTTGCCGTGGGTGTGGTGGAGGGTCAAGGGCGGACGGTCCCGGCGTCCCAGTCGATGATCAGATGGCCGTCCGGGCCGGGAACGATTGGGCACATACGGCGTGGCGACGCCTTCCGCAGTGCACGTGGGATGGGGCCGGTCATCTTGTCGCCTTCGGCCTCGGTCGCGCCGTACAGGGGGAAGAGCCGCTCACCAGCAACCACGGTCATGGTCACACCGTCCCAGGGACCGCCACGCCAGGTCGCCTCGGTCGTCGCGGATCCCGCAACGGTCGCCTCGGGCGTCGCGGATCCCGCAACGGGCGCCTCGGGCGTCACCGGGCTGGTCTCGCCCGCGTCATCAACGGGTCCACCCGCAGCGGAGCCCCCCGTCGGGGGACGGGAGTCGGCGAACTGATCGGGCTCAAGCACGAGTGTTTACAAGCCTCGAATCGGCGTAGTCGTTGAGCACGCTCTGGTAAGTACATGGTAACGCTGGGGTCAGCAAAAGGTAAAAGCGCAGGGGCGCCAGACCTCTTCGCCGGGGCGTGCCAGCGCTCTCGGTGCGTCCGCCCGCAGGGGGATGGACGAACCGGGGGGATGCGCTCACGCGACCTGGCGAGGCTGGTAAGAGCGTTGGCTTGGATGCCTTGACGGCCACGGGCCCCCAGTGCAGGCAACGAACAGCCCCAGACTCATCCGGGCCGTTGGCGGGCTGGTGAGGCACCGTCAGCGTGGGGACTGTCGGGCCGTCGCGCGGTCCGAGCGGGGAGCCTCGCCCAGCGGTAGAGTCGCAGTGGACGACGGAGAGGACGGTGCGAGATGAGTGGCAAGTCTGATCAGGTGAAGGGCCGCGCCAAGGAGGCCGCTGGAATTGTCACCGGGAACCAGGACCTCGAGTCCGAAGGCAGGACCGACCGGCGCACTGGTGAGGCCGAGGAGAAGGTCGACCACGCGAAGAACAAGGTCGACGAGGTGATCGACAAGGCCACAGCCAAGGTCGAGCAGGCGGCAGACAAAGCCAAGGATGCTGTGGATCGCACGTAGGCCTGCAGCGGTCCATGGGGCCGCTGGGGTTCGCGACGACCGTCCCTGGCCATCGCCGTCGGTGACCGGCGCGTGATGCTCATCGTCGGCGTCGCCGACGCGGCGAGAGCAGAGTGCGCGAAGGCGAGCTCGCGACCGGCTTCCAGGCTCCTAGCCCTGATCTGGCCGCCACGCGGCGAAGCGACGCAAGGGCTGGTGAGACCCAGGACGGCGCAATCCCGGCCTGCCTGGCCAGCAGTGCGGCCTGGACCCGGACGCGGCTACCGGTTCTGGCCAACACGCTGCTGACGTGGCTCTTGACCGTGCTGGGCGACAGATGCAGCCTGCCGGCGATCTCGGTGTTGTTCAGGCCGAGGCCGATCAGTGCGAGGACGTCGGACTCACGCGGCGAGAGTGCGTAGGGGGTCAGGTCGTGCGTGCTGTGGAGGCGGCTGGCGCGGACCCGTGCCAGCACCGCCCGGGTCACCTCGGGAGCCAGGATGGAGTTGCCGGCCGCGACCGCGCGGACGGCCCTGACCAGCTCGGCTCCGCTGCACCGCTTGAGCAGGAAGCCGCGGGCGCCGGCGGCGATGGCATCGAGCACGTACTCGTCCCGGTCGAAGGTCGTGACAACGATGACCGCCGGCGCGTGCGGGAGCAGTTGGAGCGCCCGCGTTGCCGCGAGGCCGTCGAGCACCGGCATCCGGATGTCGACAAGGGCGACGTCCAGGCGAGGGTCCGCCTGAACCGCACGCAGGAAGGCGCGCCCGTCCTCGGCGAGCACGGCCACCTCGACGTCGTCCTGCGAAGAAAGGATCATGGCGAACCCTTCGCGCACCAGCTACTGGTCGTCGACGACCGCGACCCGGATCATGGCGGGGCAGCCGCATACCGGGGGAGGTGGACGTCGACGATGGTGCCGCCCCCGGGCCGCTCGGTGAGGGACCAGCGCCCCCCCGAGCCCGTTGACCCGTTCCTCGATGCCGAGCAAGCCTGAGCCGCGGCGATGGTCGGGACGCTCGTACGGGTGCGGGCCGACTCCGTCGTCGGTGACTCGCAGGTGCACGTCGGCCTCATGGGCCCGGACCTCCACCGACGCGCACGTGGCGCGGGCGTGCCTCGCGACATTCGTCAACGTCTCCTGGGCGATGCGGTACACCGCCAGCTCCACGGCGTCCGACAGCTCGAGGTCGGGGTCGACCCGGACGTCCACGAGCACACCCGACCGGCGTAGCGGCGTGGCCAGCAGCTCGTCGACGTCCGACAGCCGTGGCGGCGCGGACACCGCGAACGGTGCCTGTGGATCGCGCAGGTGCACCACCAGGCCGTCGAGCTCGGTGAGAGCCGTGCGGCCCAGGCCGCCGATCGTCTGCAGGGCCGAGGTCGACCCGGGCGGCAGGCCCCCCCGCTCATCGACCCGCGCGTGGCGCAAGGCGCGCACGCCTTGGGCGCCGAGCAACTTCACGGCCGCCTCCAGTGCGCGCTCCCGGGTGGCCGCGCGCATGGACGCTCGCCTTCGGCGACATCTACTATGAACAAAGCATCTGCACCGCGCGAAGGGCGTCGCCATGCCCACGCCCGAACCCGGCTTCGCCCGTTTCGTCGACGCCTCGGCCTGGTCGCCGCCGTTGCCAGAGGCCTCCGGCTTCGAGCACCTGCTCGTCGAGACGCCCGGCCTGCGTACTCACCTCGCCGTCATCGGCGAGGGCGACCCGGTCGTGCTGCTGCACGGATTCCCCGAGCACTGGTGGCAGTGGCAGGCCATCGCTCCGGTCATCGCCGCACGGGGATACCGCGTCTACTGCCCCGACCTGCGCGGGGCGGGCTGCGCCGTGGCCGCCGACCCGCGTGTCGAACGCGAGACCCGGCTCCACGGCCTACTCGCCCTCTTCGACGCCCTGCACCTCGAGCGCGCCCACCTCGTCTCCCATGACATGGGCGCGATCACCGCGATGCAGCTGACCTACGACCACCCCGAGCGGGTTCGACCAGCAGTGCAGCTCTCGGTCTGGCCTCCTTTCATGACGTTCAGCCCGAAGCTCCTCCCGGCCTTCCAGCACCTGCCCCCGTTGATCTGGCACCGCTGTGGCGCCTCACTGCGCGGAACCTTCTCCGGGAGGTACGCCGCCCGCCCCATGTCGGTTGCTTGCCGCGCGGGTGGCCGCGACCCGGAGGGTTGCAGCGGTTGTGGTGGGGCTCTGTGACGCGTCGTGCTTGCGCTGTGCCTGCGGGTTTCCAGGCATCCGGGTGAGGTGGCTGAAGCCACGCCCGTCAGCACCGATGACCCCGATCTGCTCGTGGTCGGCATCGTCGGGGAGGTCGAAGAGGATGCGTGAGCGGTCAGGCGACCAGTGTGCGAAGTAGCCTGTCCGGTGGTGACCCGCCGCTCGCCTGTGCCGCCGGGCCTCCTGGTCCATGGGGCGAAACCGCCCGGGTCGGGGTCATGTCGGCTCGACGCGATCCGGTCCTCCGTGGACGGATGCGCCTGCGAAGATGCCGCCCCCAGTTGGGGGGATGCTCACAGCGCTGACGACGCACAGGACTCGACATGCTGGTCGATGCATGACGATGCCCTTGATGGGTTGGCCGGGGCCCGCGACGATCGGACTCGAGGCGCTCGGCTGCGGAGTTGCTGAGGAGGCGGGCAAGCGCCGCCTCGAAGGGTGACGGCGGGGTGCATTCAGTGCCATGGTTGGCCATGGCAGTGGACACAGGAAGCACCTCGGCCGCGCTCGCGTTGGAGATCGACGGAAGGCACGCCGGGTTTCTCCGCAGCTTCGATGGCGGTGGAGCCTTCGCCGAGGTGATCGAGACCCCGAACACCGGTGCCCCGACGGACAAGTCGATCGGCACGCCGCTGTACGACGACATCGTCGCGTCATGCCAGTTTCCGGACGGCCCGCTGGCGGCGTGGGTGACTGAGTTCCTCGACGGCAAGGCCCCCGTGCACGACGGCGCGGTGATCCTGCTCGATCTCAACCGGCAGCCGGTGCGCCGCCTCGAGTGGCACCAGGGCGCGGTCTTCTCTGTCGCGTTCCCGGGGCTCGATGCGCAGGCCAAGGAGTCGGGACTGGTGACGATCACCATCCGGCCGACGACGACCAAGGACGTTGGCGGGGGCAGCGCCGTGTCCACCCCTGCGCAGAAACTGACCAGGGGGTGGCTCACAGGCAACTTCGGGGCCTCCCGGCATGAATGTGGGTCGATTTAGGGGTCCGGGCGTGTGGCTCGCTCGTGTGGGAGGACGTGTTCGATGGGTCCGAGGGTGACCATGATCAGGGCGAGGGCGGCGTTGGCGGAGT
>Ga0335397_10008759_pt1 | contig 12725 bp, 14 predicted proteins | sample MAT04_FD_205740 | JGI IMG/M metagenome (GOLD analysis project Ga0335397, IMG submission 205740) | Freshwater microbial communities from Lake Fryxell liftoff mats and glacier meltwater in Antarctica - MAT-04 (spades assembly) (version 2) ...
CTGGCACCCTGCCGGCACGCGTGGGCTACCTGGCCCAGCGGCCGGCCTCGTCGTACACGCTGCCCATCTGCGCTGCGGACGTGGTGGCGATGGGCCGGTTCGCGGCACTCGGGCTGTTGCGCCGCGCCGGCGCCACCGACCGCGCACTGTGCGCCGAATCGATCGAGCGGATGGGTGTCACTCCCTTCGCTCACCGCCCGCTGTTCGAGCTCTCGGGTGGCCAACAGCAGCGCACCCATCTCGCCCAGGCACTCGCTCGTCGGGCCGACGTGTTGCTGCTCGACGAACCGACGGCGGGCCTCGATCCGAATGGTCGCGAGGTGTTCGCACAAGTGATGCGCGACGAGCGCGCTCGCGGATGTGCCGTTGCGATGGCCACCCACGACCTGGCCGATGCCGAGGACGCCGACGTGGTGATCCTGCTCGCCGGCCGGATCGTTGCCGCCGGGGCACCGGCAGAGGTGCTCACCGACGAGAACCTCCGGGCGAGCTTCGGGTTCACCGGCCCGCACTGACCTCCGGAAGTCCGTCGGGGCCCTGCCCCGCCGAGCCAGCCTGCCCCGTGGCGCTGGCGGGTTCGACCACGGGCGTCGCGCGCGGGAACAGCGGATCGCGGCGCACCGGGTGCAGCGCGAGCAGGCGGCGGGCGCGGACGAGGTCGACCGAGCGCCGTGGTTCCAGCCGTTGGCACGAGGGGCACCACGCCGAGACCCGGCCCCACGGGCTGTCGCGATCGTTCCAATGGCGGAGCACGGTGGCGCACACGGGGCACGACTGTCGGCCGTACACGAAGTGGTCGGCGGTGCCGAGGCGGCGCCCCGTCGTGTTGCGCGGTCCGCTGACCGCGTGTCGACGGATCATCGGCGTGCCGATGGCGAGCAACCCCTCGAGGCCGTCGATGCCACCCACCGGTTGGTTCGGCGACAGCCCGACCACGAACGGCAACTCCACCGCGTACACGTTGCCGAACCCGGCGACGTTGCGCTGGTCGAGCAGTGCGGCGGCGAGCGGTACCTCGGGATCGTGCTGCAGGCGAGAAGCCACCATCGCCGGATCGGGAGCGGTCCGTCCGCACAGGTCGGGTCCGAGGTGGTCGATCAGCTCGTGTTCGCGTGCGGTGGGCACCACCCCGAGCAGCGGCACGTCGAGCCCGGTGAGGCGGCCGTCGGCGAACCACAGCTCGATGCGCCGCCGCCACTCCGGCTCTTTCGACGCCGGACCCACCACGAATCGGCCGTCCATCAGCAGGTGGGCGTGCAATGACAGCAGCTCGCCAGCGGGTCGCCTGAAACGCACGAAGAGGTGCTTGCCGAACGCGTCGGCTCCCACCATCTCGGCGCCGACCAGGTCGAGGCCGACGAGACGTGGGTCGCGAGTGACACAGCGACCGCAGGTCTGGCCGGCGAAGCGTTCGGTGATGCGATCGGCGAGCCGTCGGATGGTGTCGCCCTCGGGCATCCGTCCATCATGCCCAACAAGGCGCGGGCGCGGGTGTCCGACCAGTCGCCGGGGCGGGTATCGGAGCGGTAGGTTCCGCTCATGGTGCGTGTGGGGGTGGTGCCGGCCGCAGGGTTGAACGGTGCGGATGTCGTCGAACGCTCGCGACTGATGCATGCCATCGCGGACGCCGGGCTGGATGCAGTGCTGCAGGCCGATCACGTGTCGTTCCGCAACGGGTCGGGCACCGAGGCGATCGTGATGATGGCGGGACTGTCCGGAGCGCATCCCACGCTGGGCCTGCACATCGGTGTGTACCTGTTGCCGCTGCGCCACCCGGTCACGGTGGCGCGGTCGCTCGCGACGCTGGCTCAGCTCGCGCCCGGACGAGTGGTGTTCGGTGTGGGCATCGGTGGCGAGGACCGCCACGAAGTGGAGGTCTGCGGCATCGACCCGCGCACGCGGGGCCGGCGGTGCGACGCGTCGCTCGAGGTGCTGCGAGCGCTCCTGGCCGGCGACGCCGTGACCCATCACGACGAGTTCTTCGACATCGACGAGTGCCGTATCGTGCCGGTGCCCGAACCGCCGATCCCCGTGCTCGTCGGTGGGCGCTCGGATGCCGCTGTTCGTCGTGCCGGTCGCTACGGCGACGGCTGGCTGGGCGCCTGGTGCTCACCGCGCCGGTTCTCCGCTGTGGCGGAGACGTGCGAACGGATCGCCGCCGAGGCAGGTCGTCCGTCGGTGGGGTGGCGGCACAAGTACCAGCCGTGGGTGGGGCTCGGCGCAACGCGTGAGGAGGCCCGCAACGAGGTCGCCACCGCGATGCGCCGCTTCTACGGTCTGGCGTTCGATGCCTTCGAGAAGTACACGCCCTACGGCACCCCCGCCGACGTGGCCGAGGCGCTCGCCCCGTACGTGGCCGTCGGTGTGCACGACTTCGACATGAGCCTCTGTGCAGCCGACACCGACGCGGGCATCGAAATGGCCGGCGAGGTGAAGCGCCTCCTGGCCGCAGTCTGACCGGCGTCCATCATCTTTCAGGCGCGGTCAAGCGCGGTCAGACGCGGTCAGGCGCAGTCAGGCGCAGTCAGGCGCAGTCAGGCGCGGTCAGGCGGCGCTGGCCACCGTGCGGGTGAGGGCCGTGAGGGTCTTCGGGCGGCCGGCGTACCAGCGATGCAGTTCACCCCAGCGGAAGCCGGCCGCCTGGAGCAGATCGGGGATGTCACGGTCGAGGTGGCACCCACCGGCGACGCGCTGCTGGATCGGGTCCATCCGGTGTTGCCACCGCCGCACGTCGTGGTCATCCGCGAGCCCGTGCTCCAACACGTGGAAGGTGCCGCCGGGCTTCAGCACGCGATGCACCTCGCGCAGCGCCGCCGCCACGTCGGGGATCGTGCACAGGGTGAACGTCGACACCACGCAGTCGACGCTCGCGTCGTCGACGGGCAGACGCTGGCCATCGAGGCCGATGACCTCGACCGGGAAGGCGACGCGTTCGATGCGCGGCTGCGCCAGTTCGACCGCTCGCGCGGCGGGCTCGACCGCCAGCAGTCGTTCGACGGCGGCCGGGTAGTGGCGCAGGTTGAGCCCCGACCCGAACCCGATCTCCAGCACCGTGCCGTGCGTGCCGGCGACCGTCGCGGCACGCGGCTCGGCGAAGCCGGCCGAGGCGCAGGCCTTGTCGATCACCACCGGGAGCAGCCGCTCGCGGTACCAGTCGCGGAACCGCCCGCTCGTCGCGGTCGTCACCACCACTCCCCGGTCTGCGCGACGAACGCGAACGCGATCTGTGCCGCGACCGCGGCGTTGTTGCGGACCAGCGCCAGGTTGGCGTCGAGGCTGCGACCGCCGGTGCGCTCGACGACGTTGCTGAGCAGGAACGGGGTGACGTCCTGGCCGATGATTCCCCGTCGGTCGAGTTCGGCGAGGGCGTCGTCGATCGCCTGCTCGATCTCGGCGGCCGGGATCTCGTCGGCGCTCGGGATCGGGTTGGCGATGCTGATGCCCGTGGTGAGTTGCAGGTCGTGCCCCCACGTGGCGTGGAGGAAACGGGCGATCTCGACGGGCCCGTCGAGGCGTCGCGGCGCAGGGAACCCACTGGTGCGCGAATAGAACGACGGGAAGTCGTCGCTGCCGTTCACCACCACCGGGATGCCGAGGGTCTCCATCCGTTCGAGCGTGAGCCCGATGTCGAGGATCGACTTCACCCCTGCCGACACGACGGCCACCGGCACGGCCGCCATCTCGGTGAGGTCGGCGCTGATGTCGAACGATGAGCCCGCACCCCGGTGCACGCCGCCGATGCCACCCGTGGCGAACACCCGGATGCCACTCAGCGCCGCGAGCCGCATCGTGGCGGCCACTGTGGTGGCCCCGTGCCGACCGGTGGCGAGCAGCCACGGCAGGTCGCGGGTGGTGGCCTTGTGCACGTCGGGGTGCGTGGCGAGCAGCTCGAGTTGGTCAGGGCCCAGCCCGATGTGGGCGATGCCGTCGAGCACGGCGATGGTGGCGGGCACCGCGCCGTTGGCCCGCACGATCCCTTCCACCTCCTCGGCCATCGCGACGTTGGTGGGATACGGCATGCCATGGCTGATGATCGTCGACTCGAGCGCCACGACGGGCAGGCCGTCGCGCAGCGCCTCGTGCACCTCGGGGTGGGTGCGTACCCGTTCGGCCCGGTCGCTCACGACGGCTCCCCGGAGGCCTGTGATGAGGTGGGTGCGTCGGGTACATCGGGTGCTGGCACGTCGACGCTGCGAGGCATGCCGCGCATGTCGTGCACGGCGTCGGCGATCACCTGGTGCGTGCGATCGCGCAACGCGCCGACGTCGGCCAGCGTGAGGCCTTCGGTGCTGATCGGCTCGAGCACCCGCACCTCGGCATCGCTCACACCGAAACGCCAGTCGCCCTTCACCATCGCGTCGTACGCGCCGTTCACCGCGAGCGGCAGGATCGGCACCTGGTTCTCGATCGCGAGGCGGAAGGCACCGTCCTTGAACGCCTTCAGCTCGCCGTCACGCGATCGCGTGCCCTCGGGGAAGATCATCACGCTCGTCTCGCGCTCCAGCCGATCCTTGCAGGCGGCCATGGCCTGGATCACGCTGTCGCGCTCGCCACGCACCAGGCGGATGTCGCCGGCCATCCGCATCATCCAGCCCACCAGTGGGAAACGGAAGAAGTGCTGCTTCGACAACCACTTCATCTCCCACGGGAGGTGCGAGATGAGCAGGATGTCGACGAAGCTCTGGTGGTTCGCCACCACCACGTACGGCCGTCGTGGATCGGCGATGTTGGTGCCCGTGGTGCGGAAGGTCCACAACGGGTTGAGCACCTGGTGCGCCACTGCGAGCTTGCGGAACAGGTAACCGGCCGCATAGTGGCCCCTGTCGAACGGCATGGTGACCAACCAGACGACGAACACCATCGGCGTCCAGACGATGATCACGAGCACGAGCACGAACCACGCCCAGATCGACAGCAACGTGCGGGCGACCGGGTTGCCGAGCACACGGTGGCGCCCTCCGGGGCGCGCGGTCTCGCCTCGGACGGTGACGGGAGCGGGAGATGGGTCGGCGTCTGCCATGGGGCCATCGTGGCAGACGGCAGCCCTAACCTGGCACTCATGACCCCGGTCGACCTCCAGGTCCAGGAACTGTTCGACGCCGCCAAGACGGTGCAGGCGAACGCCTATGCGCCGTACTCGCACTTCCACGTCGGCGCAGCGATCCGCACCACGTCGGGGACGGTCTTCTCGAGCGCCAACATGGAGAACGCCGCGTATCCGGAGGGCATCTGCGCTGAGGGTGGCGCGCTGTCGGCGATGATCTCGGCCGGTGAACGCGAGATCGCAGCCGTGCTCGTCATCGGACCCGACGACCGGCTCACCACGCCGTGCGGCGGCTGCCGGCAGAAGATCCGTGAGTTCGCCCAGCCCGACACCCCGATCCACGTGGCCGGCCCCGAAGGTGTGCGCCGCACCTTCACGCTCGACGAGCTCCTGCCCGTCAGCTTCGGCCCGGAGCACCTCGATCTGTAGGGCATCGAGCCGAGTGGCCGCTGCTCTGCCGACACCCGGCGCGTAGCCTGGCGACCGTGACCAGCAGCCGGGTTCCTTATCTCACCGCGAAGCTCCAGGGCTTCGGCACGACGATCTTCGCCGAGATGAGCGCCCTGGCTGCAGCCACCGGCAGCGTCAACCTCGGCCAGGGCTTCCCGGACACCGACGGCCCGATCGAAGTGCTCGACGCCGCGGTCGACGCGATCCGCGGCGGGCAGAACCAGTACCCGCCCGGCCCAGGCCTTCCCGTGCTGCGCGCGGCGATCGTCCACCACCAACAGCGCTTCTACGGTCTCTCCTACGACCCCGACACCGAGGTGTTGGTCACCGCCGGCGCCACTGAGGCGCTCGCCGGCGCGCTGCTCGGCCTGCTCGACACCGGTGACGAGGTGGTGCTGTTCGAGCCGATGTACGACAGCTACCAGGCGTGCATCGCGCTCGCCGGAGCGACGGCGCGACCAGTCACCCTGCGCCCGCCCACCTACGGCTTCGATGTCGATGAGCTGCGCGATGCGATCACGCCGAAGACCAAGTTGCTGTTGATCAACACGCCGCACAACCCGACCGGCAAGGTGCTCGACCGCAACGAGATGCAGTCGATCGCCGACCTCGCCATCGAGCACGATCTCATCGTGCTCACCGACGAGGTGTACGAGCACCTGGTCTTCGACGGCGCCGAGCACATCGCGATGGCCACCCTGCCCGGCATGCGCGACCGCACGCTCAGTATCTCGAGCGGCGGCAAGACGTTCAACACCACCGGCTGGAAGATCGGCTGGCTGTGTGGCCCGGCACCGCTCGTCACCGCAGCCCGCACCGCCAAGCAGTTCCTCACCTACGTGAACGGTGGCCCGTTCCAGGTGGGCATAGCGGCCGGGTTGATGCTCGACGATTCGTTTTTCCATGGCGTGTCCACCGACATGCAGGCCAAGCGCGACCGGCTGCTGCCCGGTCTGGTGCAAGCGGGCTTCGAGGTGTATGCCACCGGTGGTACGTACTTCGTGACAGTCGACATCCGCCCGGTGCGCGCCGACGGCGACGGCATGGCGTTCTGTCGCGACCTGCCGCACCGCTGTGGTGTGGTGGCCATCCCGAACGAGGTGTTCTACGCCAACCGCCACGAGGGTCGGCACCTGGTGCGCTTCGCGTTCTGCAAACGCCCCGAGGTGCTCGACGAAGCAGCGGTGCGCCTGGCGTCGCTCGCGCCCTGACCCGGGGCCAGTGTCAGGGCGTCAGCGACGGTCGTCGAGGAAGCCGAATCGCTCGCGTGTCTGGCGCACACGCGCGGGATCGATCTCGGCCAACAGCGTGGTCTCGTCGACGGCGCCAGTGGCGAGCATCTCGCCCAGCGGGTCGACGATGCGGCTGTCGCCGACATAGGTGAGGCCGCCACCGCTGCCCACCCGGTTGCAGCCGACGAGGTACGCGAGGTTCTCGATCGCGCGGGCCTGCAGCAGCGACATCCAGTGCGTTCGGCGGGGTTCGGGCCAGTTGGCCGGCACCAGGTACACATCGGTGTCGTGGGCGAGCTGCCAGAACTCGTCGGCGAAGCGGAGGTCGTAACAGACGAACATGCTGATCCGGACGCCGTCGATGGTGACCGTGCGGAGCTGCTCTCCGGCACGGAAGTGCTCGTCTTCGCCGCCGTAGCCGAACGGGTGGATCTTGCGGTACCGGTGCACCGTGCCGTCGGGACCGGCGAGGACGAAGCTGTTGAACGGTCGCGGATCGCCGTCGTCACCGAGCTCGGGGCAGCTGCCACCCACCCACACGTCGTGCTCGCGGGCTTGGGCCACCAGGAACTGCGCCGAGGGTCCGCCCTCGGGTTCGCCGAGGGCCTCGGCGTCGACCGCGAAACCGGTGGAGTAGGTCTCGCTCAGCAGCACCAGGCGTGCTCCCGAGGCCACCGCGCCACGGATGCGCGGCGCAAGACGCTCGAAGTTCGCCTCGCGATCGTTCCAGACGATGTCGTGCTGCACGGCCGCGATGCGCATGACGTGATGGTAGAGGAACCTCAAGAGGACGAGACGCGTGAGCCCCGGGTTCAAGGGAGGATCAAGAACAGCCGAAGGCAACGCATCGAGACATTCGCTCGGCACGATCCACACCGGCCGGGTGACCGGTATGGAAGCGCTTGCTCGCTGGTTCCATCCGACGCGCGGTTGGGTGGCACCCGTCGACTTCATCAAGGTTGCCGAGGAGAGCGGGCTCATCGGCTCGCTCAGCGACCAGGTCATCGCGCGCGGTCTGGCCGCCCTGGCGCGGGTGCATTCCTCCGGCGAGCAGATCTCGATCGCAGTGAACCTCTCGACCCACGACCTCTTCGACGAGTTGCTCGCCGACCGCATCGAGCGTCGACTCGAACAGTTCGGGATCGCCCCTGAGATGGTCACGATGGAGATCACCGAAGGCTCGCTCCTCGTCGACGGTCCCCGAACACCGAGCACGATCGACCGACTCCACGACATCGGCCTCCAACTGTCGATCGACGACTTCGGGACGGGCTACTCGTCGCTCAGCTATCTGCGGATGCTGCCGGTGAGCGAGCTGAAGATCGACCGCAGCTTCGTGACCCACCTCCTGACCGAACGTCAGGACGAGGTGATCGTCCGCTCGACGATCGATCTCGGCCACAACCTCTGGATGAGCGTCGTTGCCGAAGGAGCCGAGAACGACGAGGTGATCGCGCGGTTGCAGACGCTCGCCTGCGACGTCGTCCAAGGGTTCGGTCTGGCTCGCCCGATGCCGATCGATCAGCTGCTCGGATGGCTCGAGGCGCGCCGGGCCGACATCGTCTCTCCCGAGGTCGTGTCGCCCGAGGTCACTCGAGCGGGAGGGCCAGCAGGCTGACGGTCTTGGTGCCGCCGTCGGTGTCCTGCTGGGCGACCTCGCGGAAGCCGATCGAATGGTGGAAGTCGAGTGATGCGTCGTTGCGAGGGCGAAGGTTCACCTCACATGCGAGCAGCGGGAAATTCCCGGTGAGGCGTCCGACGAGCTCGGCATAGAACGCTCGGCCGATGCCGTAGCGGCGGAACGCGGGGTCGACGGCGATGCGATCGAGGTACGCGAAGTGGTCGTAGGTACGGGAGAACCACCCGTAGTTCAGGCTCGCGTAGTCGGCGCCGGGGCCGAACACGATGCAGAAGCCGGCGAACACGCCATCGATCTCGGCGCTGAGGGCCACGTGGCTGATGGTGACCAGCCGCTCGATCTCGGCGAGGTCGAGCTCGTTCAACGCCGGCAGGTTCGAATTGTTCAGCGCGAGTGCCGCCTCGAGATCGTTCGTGGACGTTTCGCGGATGTTCATGGCACCCGAATGTAGGCACGCCTGGCCTCCTCTAGCCTCCTCTAGCCTGGTTGCACACCGCTTTGCGCCCGATGCCAGACGTGTCGGGCGATTCGATCGAGAGGACACGAGATGTTCGGCAAGACCAAGACCGAGATGATCGACCCGTCCGACGCACTCCCCGGTCGTACCGACCAGACGATGCCCGTTCCCGCCGCCCACTACATCAACGGCAATCCACTCGTCGGCCCGTGGCCGGAGGGCCACGAGACGGCCGTGTTCGCGATGGGTTGCTTCTGGGGTGCCGAGCGCAAGTTCTGGCAGACCGACGGCGTGTACAGCACCGCGGTCGGGTACGCCGGCGGCTTCACGCCCAACCCCACCTACGAGGAGACCTGCACCGCGCGCACCGGCCACACCGAGGCCGTGCTGGTGGCATTCGACCCCTCGAAGGTGAGCTACGAACAGCTGCTCAAGGTGTTCTGGGAGAGCCACGACCCCACCCAGGGCAACCGCCAGGGCAACGACATGGGCAGCCAGTACCGCAGCGCGATCTATGCCACGTCCCCGGCTCAGCTCGCGGCCGCCCTCGCCAGCAAGGACGTCTTCCAGGAGCGTCTCGCCGCTTCGCGGTTCGGTGCGATCACCACCGAGATCGCTGCCCTCGATCAGGCCGGGCCGTTCTACTACGCCGAGACGTATCACCAGCAGTATCTGGGCAAGAACCCCAACGGATACTGCGGCCTCGGGGGAACGGGCGTCTCGTGCCCGATCGGCCTGTCCGCCTGAGCGATTCCGCCCGGGTGATTCCGCCCGGGTGATTCCGCCCGGGTGATTCCGCCCGGGTGATCTGCCGCCCGGGAGTGGTTCGCGTGACGGCCCGCCGCTCCTGCGGTCGTTCAGCCCCAACCGTGTTCGCGGATGTCGTCGCCGTCGGCGTCGAGTGGCTTGCCGTGCCACCGGAGTACTCCGGGGGTGGCGCTGAGCTTGGCGATGAGGCCTTGCATCGGCAGGCCGCCGACGTCGACGATCGCGTCGCGCGCCGCGTAGTGCGGATCCGCCGAGATGTCGGCCATGTCGAGCACGGGGCCGATCGCTGCCTCGGCGTCGGTGAAGGCGCGCAGCACCTCGACCTGGGGTCGCGCAGCACACCACTCGGTCATCAGGGCCTCGAGTTCGTCGCGGTGCTCCATGCGAGCGGCGAAGGTCGCGAAGCGCTGGTCGTCGCCCACGCCGAGCACCCCGTTCACGCGCGCAGCCACGCTGTCGGCGCTCGCCGACAGACCCACCCACTTCCCGTCGCCGCACCGGTAGGTGCCTCGCGGCACGGTGTAGGGCAGGCCGGCGCCCAGACGAGGCTGTTGTTCGCCCGTCAGCCGGTACAGCGAGATGAGCGGCCCCATCAGCTGGAACAGGCTCTCCAGCAGGCTCACGTCGACCACCTGACCGACGCCGCTGTGCAGCGCCACCAGGGTGGCGAAGGCGCCGACGACGCCAGTCACCTCGTCGGTGAGCGCGATCGCCGGCAGCATCGGTTGGCCGTCGGGTTCGCCGCTGATCGCGGCGAGTCCCGACATCACCTCCGCGATGGTGGCGAAGCCCGGCCGTGAGGCGTACGGGCCATCCTGGCCGAACCCGGTGACACGGGTGATCACGAGGGCAGGGTTGCGGGCGAGGAGCACGTCGGGTCCGAGGTCGAGGCGCTCGAGCGTGCCCGGCCGGAAGTTCTCGATCACCACGTCAGCCTCGTCGACCAGGTGGAGGAACAGGTCTCGATCGGCGGGCGCCTTCAGATCGAGGGCGATGGTGCGCTTGTTCCGGTTCACCACCTTCCACCACAGGCCGGTGCCGTCGCGCGGGTCGCGCCACGCCATGTTGCGCAGGCTGTCACCCGTGTCAGGCCGTTCGATCTTGATCACATCGGCACCGAAGTCGCCGAGGTAGCGGGCGGCGTTCGGCCCGGCGAGCACGGTCGACAGATCGAGCACGCGCACGTCGGCCAGTGGTGGGCGTGGCGCCCGATCGGGCTGCTCGGGCTGGGGTGGCGTCGTCACGGTCACCATGCTGCCAGGAGCGCCCCGGTCACGATGGGGTCAGGTCTCTGGGCAGGAACGAGCGAGGTTCAGGTGCGCAGTTCGATGGTGAAGCATCGGTCGTCGAGGCGACCGAGTGCGTAGCTCTCGTAGTCGACGCCGAAATCCGAGTAGAGGTGGCGGCACCGCTCGCTCCAGCGCAGCGCGTCGATGCCCGAGATGCGATGTACCACCTGCATCACCCCGCCTTCGTACGCTCGGTACTCGGCCCAGGTGCCGGGGAAGTCCTTCACACACCCGACCTCGATCGACGGGACGCCGCTGTCGAGCATCCGCCGACGATGACGATGGGTGTGCCCCGCCGTGTAGGCGACGATCGACCGGCGACGCGCGATCACCGCCGTGAGTGCGTCGCTCGGATCGGGGTGCAGCCCGAAGTATCCGTCGGAGCGTGCCGTGCCGATCCACTGCTGGTGGTGGCCCATCACGATCACCGGTGTGTGTGCGGTGGCGGCCAGGTCGTCGAGCCATTCGAGTTGTTCGGGGTCGAGCCGCCCGGTGGTGTGCTCGGGGATCGTGGTGTCCATCAGCGCAACGGCCAGGCCGGGCAACTGCAACCACTGGTCGCCGGCGTATGCGGTCTGCCCGTGGTAGGCGTCGTGGTTGCCTCGGACCACGTGGAGCCGATCGGCGAACGCCCCGCGATAGCACGCCTCGAACGCCGCCCATTCCTCGGGGTGACCGTCGACGGACAGGTCGCCCTTCACGAACACGGCGGCCGGATCGATCGCTGCCATCTCGGCGACCGCACCGCGGTTCATCGTCTCGGGATAGGGAGGTTCGCCCGGATCGGCACGCTGGATCGGGCCGTTCGGGTCGTCGTCGATCCGGCCGCACTCGGTCTCGCCGAAGTGGACGTCGTTCACCGTTGCGATCCGGCACAGCAGCTCACCGTCGGGGCGGGGGAGCGTGCGCACCGGGATCCCGCCCACGTCGTGCACGCTCGCTGGCGAGAGGTGCTCGAGCCGGTGCACGACGACGCCGTCGTGGGCCACGATCAGGTCATCGGCGACAGTGGTGATGTCCACGGCCGCGAACGGTAGCGCTCCCCTTGCAGGGGTGCGCGTTCGGAACCCTCGATTCAGACCTTGATGACGATCGACCCGATGATCTTGTCGTGCCAGGTCTGCTTGTCCTTGTCCCACAGCATCCAGAGGTAGCCGAGAACACAGTTACCGGAGACGATCCCGGCGACGAGCCACCTGAGGAAAGCCTTGCCGGTGCCGAGCGGCAGACCCGTCTCGCGCTTGACGACCTTGACGCCGGCGATCTTTCGCCCCCACGTCTGACCGGTACGGCCGAGCGCCCGCACGTAGAGGACGGCGACGATGATCAGACCGATGACGGCCAGGGTGATCGCGCCGGCCAGCATCCCGCCCTCGGGCTTGCCCGGGGGACAGATGACGTCGGTCGTGCCGTCAGCCCTCTCGAATGTGTTGCATCCCTCGAAGGCAGCGATGCCGAGGATGACCGCCGGGACGACGAACACCGCCATGAGCAAGCCGTACAGCAGCCCGTCGAGGAGGTAGCCACCGAGGCGCGCTCCGAACCCGGCGTACGGCGGTGTGGCGCTCTGGCTCGTCGTCGCGTACGGCTGGTACCCGGGCGGTGGCGTGGATCCCCAACCCGAAGACGGCGGAGGGGGTGGCGGAGGGGGCATGCTCATCGATCTGTCCTTGCTTCGAGCGCGGAGCGACGGGATCGACCGAGGCGGCACGTCACCGCGATCGGTGACCGGCCGCCCCGGTGACACCGGCCAGTCATCAGGCCGTGACGACCGAGGTTCCCACGATCTTGTCGTGGAACGTCTGCTTCTTCGCATCCCACAGCGGCCACAGGAAGCCCAGGTAGC
>Ga0335397_10008768_pt1 | contig 12716 bp, 4 predicted proteins | sample MAT04_FD_205740 | JGI IMG/M metagenome (GOLD analysis project Ga0335397, IMG submission 205740) | Freshwater microbial communities from Lake Fryxell liftoff mats and glacier meltwater in Antarctica - MAT-04 (spades assembly) (version 2) ...
GGAATTTCGGCTGGAGAGTTTTCCTGTTTGGGGATTTTTGGAATCTCAGCAGTTGGTGAGTTGGTTGCTGTTAATGGCTGAATCGGTGAAGTGATGTAGCCTGAAGAATCTTCCTGTTTTTGAAGATTGGGGATAGCAACTGTTGGCTGGGTAGATGTAGGAATCTCAGCATTTTGTTCATTTGTTGCTGTTAATGGCTGAATCGGTGAAGGGATTTGGGCTGAAAAATCTTCCTGTTTTTGAAGATGGGGAATCTCAGCAGTTTGTGAGTTGGTTGATGTTAGTGGTTGAATGGGTGAAGGAATTTCGGCTGAAGAGTCTTCCTGTTTTTGAATGTTGGGAATAGCAACAGTTTGTGAGTTGGTTGATGTTAGTGGCTGAATGGCTGAGGGGATTTCGGCTGAAAAGTCTTCCTGTTTTTGAAGATGGGGAATAGCAACTGTTGGCTGACTTGATGTAGGAATCTCAGCAGTTGGTGAGTTGGTTACTGTTAATGGCTGAATGGGTGAAGGGATTTGGGCTGAATAGTTTTCCTGTTTTGGGATGTTGGGAATAGCAACCGTTGGCTGACTTGATGTAGGAATGTCAGCAGTTTGTTCGTTTGTTGATGTTAATGGTTGAGTAGCTGAAGGAGTTTCGGCTGAAAAATCTTTCTGTTTTTGGATGTTGGGAGTGACAACTGTTGGCTGGCTGGATGAGGTGGAAATTTCCGTCGCTTGTCTGTTTATTGCGGCTAATGGCTGAATGGCTGAGGGGATTTCGGCTGAATAATTTTCCTGTTTTTGGACATTGGGAATGTCAGCGGTTTGTTTCTTCGCTTGTAAATTGGGTTGAGAGTTCTGGCCTAACTCTCCGCTACTAAACTCTGGCAACCGTTGAGTTTTACTTGACTCAATATCTCCTCTTTCCTCTGCGATTCGCCTGGTTTGAATCCCAGGATTTTGCAGGTTATTTTTAACGGCACTCAGTGAAATTTCTTCGGTACTTTCCCCCACATCCTCGACAGCTTTGCGGTTGACTTCTGTGGGACTATCATCTCTCATATTCTCAGTTAATGAGGAATTGAGAAGCGTGTCTTCGGCTATTGGTAGTTCAGGGCTTTCTGTTGGTTTTCCCGACTCTCCAGCAGCAGTTTCTTTCGGCCTTTTCTCTCTAGGTAATTCTGATTTTTGTAGGAAGAAATGAGAAGGGGAATTTGTGTTTTTAGCGGTGGGGCTATTTTTTCGGGTTCTCGGCTCTAGGCGATAAGGAGGGGGTGTTTCTGTTTGCGATTGTACTACCGTTGATGACGGCGGTGCAGGTGTTTCTGCTGGCGATTCGGCAACAGTTAAAGGGGGTACGAGTGTTTTCACAGGCTCTTCAGCAATAGCTGAAGGAGGTACGGGTGCTTCTGCGGGCGGTTCGGTGGTTCCCCTGGACGTTAATACGTTTTGATTAAGTGGCTGAAATTCACTGGCAGAGAAATTCTGCCAATTCTCTTCACTTTGAAAGGCTTGTAACCGGTTTTCATTGGGAGCCGTTAATGACCAATTAATCATGTTAATTGAGCGCGAACCCAGAGGTGATAAAAACTTAGCAGACAAAAAAGTCTGTCCTAAAGGAGTCGGACTTACCAGGGGATGTTTAATTCCCAAGGCTTCCTCTTGAGGAACTATCTCTGCACTATTTTCATCGTTTTGTTGATTTTCTAAAGACTCAGCCATCGCTAAAATACCTGTTTAATTACTGGGGAAGAAACCCAAGCCATCTCTACCTATACCGACAGTTGCACCGCCACTGCCTTGAGCGGTTTTAACTTGTAAACCTTCATAAGCTAAGGTTAACTCTTCGATGGCAACTGAGTTGCCGTCAGCTTGAAAACCTGGGGCTTTCCAGCTAATGGGAATGGCTCCTATGAGTGTCCAACACATCATGGTTTCTCCGGCTTGGTTAAAGAGGAGAATATTAACATTACGGCGGCTGCTAGGTCTACCTGTAAGCGCAGAGCTAATCCATCCCCAAAATACTAAATCGTCAGTCATACCCCGTTTTAGGGTGACATCGGTAAATTCAGCATGACCCAAAATAATTCTTTGCTGGTTATTGACTCCCCCTTCTAAGTAGGTTTCTTTTTTAAGATTGACCCCCAAACCTGAACATTCGGTGAAAGATGCTCTAACCTCGCTCTCTATTTCAATATAAAAGCGATTGACTGTGATATAGTTTTTTCGACGATCTGACTCAGGCATTTTTTTGTTGTTTTGTTCATTAAGCCTATTGATTAAGCTTGTATTGTAATTATTATATTTTTCAATATTTTCCTTGGCTAATTCATTTCCTGTCTGTTTTAATACAGTTTCAAGACGACCAATATTTTTCTTGATATTTTCTGCTTGGTCATTATTATTTTTTAAAGAATTATCTAAGGCTAATTGACTAGGCGCGGCTTCTATCAGTTTTTGATTAAGTTGTTGCTTTGAGCTGTTAATCTTCGGTTTCAAATTCTTCAATTCTGTCTCTGCTTCCTGTCTTTTTTTCTTGGCTTCCTCAAATTTTTTCTTGTTCTCTGGTGATTGAGAAAAAGCACTTAACACCAATAAAGTTTTCTCACTTCTTTGAGCATCTTCTAGGATTGCTTCCTGCTCAGACCGCTTTGTTTCTAGTTCAGATATCTGCTCTTTTAAGTTCCTAATATCTTTTTGTAGTGACGTATTTTCATATTGAGTTTGACGTTCAAAGCTCTCCTGTTCAATCTTATTTAACTGGTTTCTTGATTCCTGAAGCTGTTGAAGATTGCGTGATTGATTCGTTTGGGCGATTGAGTTTGAATTTTGCGGGTTCATAGATGTAAGGTTATATGGCTGATGAAAAGTAGGTGATTTAGTGTCAAATTAAGTAGGTAAACTTTTGATTTATAGCAACCGCCAAGGCGATTAGGACAGATTTTGTAGGGGCGGGTTCACTTAGATATTTGATAATTATCGACAAATTATATAAACCCGCCCCCACCCCACTATAATGTCTTTGCGTCTGTTTAAATAATCTTCAATAATTCCTACTGCGTTCTTTTTGTAAGCGCAAATCTTCTAACAAAAGCTGGTAAACCCGATCGCCCAGCAGTCGCATTTTTAAAGGATCGCTCATAATTTCTTCAGCGACTTTGCAGAGGTCGTTAAAATTGGATTCAGAGTCGCCATCAGACAGAGCGCTCTGAATCTTAGCTGAGGCTGCATAACCAGCAGGAACAGTTAAACCGCCGACCGGTTTCCAATAAGGCATTCCGTCTTCATTTAATTTCATGCTCAAGAACCCTCTGAAAACAGATCCTAATTAGAACCACTATACAGAACTACCTCTGAGGAAAGCTATTAACCAAAAGTCTAATGTTGGTTATTGTCGAGTATCATTCACCTTTTGCCTTAAGTGGGACAATTCCGGTTTGGGTGAGCAAGTGCTGACTTTCTTGGGTTTTCAGGATTTCGGCAAAGCGATCGCCGATCGCAGCACGGCGGTTGTCTCGCCTGAAAATCACGGCAAGGGGATAGGCGAGGGGATAACGATCGCTCTGAAAGGCTTGGTAATTCGGGAGGTAGCCTCCTTTTTTGTTGCACAAATCGGTAGCGGGGTCAACGGGTTGGCCGTTGTCTTGGATCAGGGGTTGGATGAAGTTGTTAGCGCGATCGCCCACAGCTAGGGGATAGACGGAACACTGCCCGAATACTTGGCTGATCGCCCCAAACCCGATCGCGCCAATTTGGTCATTTTCAAAGTCTCGCAGCACAGCCCGCATTGCTGGTATTGTGGGCAACTGCAAGATTTTTGGGGTATTCTTGGGGGAAACCAGAGAGTTCCGTTGAGACTGCACCAGGTTTCTAAATTGCACGATCGCTTCCTCCTTTTGGAGAACCCGCTGCTCAAAAATGCGGACAGCCTCGGCACTGGGGGGAATGTACAGCCGCACGGGCAAGTCTGGCCCGCCTAATTGCTGCCAGTTGCTAATTTGCCCGGTGTAAAGCTGTTGGATCTGTTTAAAGCTAATTCCCCCATTGAGATATTTAGGTAGGGAGCGATCGCGCTGTTCGTAGCTGAAAGCAACGTAAAAGGTTAAACCGTCATAGGCAAAGGTTTTGGCTTTGAGATCGCTACTGAGCTCCGCAGTCAGGCTGGTGATGGCAAAGTCCACTTTTTCCGAGCGAACTTGGGCGATCGCGTCTTCCCCTGTGGGTTGCGGCCGATAAATTAATTCAAGTTGGGGCCGCCTCTCTAGCAGTTCCGCCTCCAAGGTCTTATCTTTTTCAATCAAGTTAGGCTGTCGCAGGATATAGTTCCAAATGCCCTTCTCCTCGGCGGCGTAGGTGAATTTCCCCGTAGGGACGGCGGGCACGTCACTGATGCAGCAAGTGGGGATAGTGCTGCTGGCAATCGCCACTTGCCGCCGGGAGAACCACCACGCCAAAAACCCGCCCAACAAGCCCAGGGCGAGGAAAAGCAGCAGCCACCGCCACCAGTACCTCCGTTGCTTATTTTCCGGCGGCGCGATCGCAGTTTCCAGTCCGACCGTCGGCAATTCTTCTTCAAAAGGCAAATTCAATAAGGCGCGGCGGGCTTCTGCTGCACTCGCAAATGGTACATCCAGTTCCAGGAGGCGAAACAAAAACAGTTTCAGGGCAATATCAACTTTGCCCCAGTCTTGATTGTATCTGGGGTCGAGGCGGCTGCCAGCGCGATCTGTGCTCCCTGCTAGTAGGTAAAAGCTGGCATAGCCTAACGCTTTCAAATCTTCGGCCACTGTGGGAATCAGGGTTGCTTTTGGTGGCGGTTCAAACAAATGTTCCCACAAATTCAGGTCGGCCAGGTAAGCGAGAAATTGCGGATCGTGAAAATATAGCTGTTCCTGCGGCGAGATCAGCAAACTATTGAGGCTGAGGTTGCCATGAGCGATGCCGGATTGAATTTGACCGTTTGGCAAGCGGAATTTGTGACCGTGCAAATATTCTAAGCTTTGCAAGACTTGGTTGAGTAAATGCCGCACTTGCCTGGGTGACATTGCACCTTTGCGGGCGATGTAGGTTCTCAGGGTAGAATAGCTGTCAATATTGCCTTTTGTAATCAGATAGCAGCGTTCGCGGTCATGGCGATCGGCGATCGCTTCGATCACGTCAGCAATTCTGCCATTCTGCAAGCGGCCGTCTGCTAAAGATAACCCCCCCAAACTCTCAAAATTCAATTGTGTTTGAATCGCTTCTTTCTCATTAAAATAGCGTTGCGGCAGCAAGAATTCTTTGATAATAACAGGCCGGTCTTCTATTAACTGAACGCCAGCATAGAGCCGTCCCAATCCTCGGCTCTTTAAAAAGCGCTCAATGCGGTATCGGCCCCGCTTTCCTTGAACTTCTCCCAAGTTCGGCAACAAAGCCGGAAAGCCGCATTTTCGGCAAGCTTTTGCTTCAGGATTTTCTGTGACTGTTTGCTCGGCTTCTTGGCAGTTTAGGGGGTTATTGAAAGCGCATCGATACTTCTCATAAGTAGTGAAAAAATCTGCTGAAACTTCTTCCCGTCCATCCTCGGAAACGGGTATAGGAAATTCTTCTGGGGCTGTTTCTTCTTCTGGTTCAGGTCTGAATAAATCCTTGATATCGTCCTGAATAAAAGGAACGATCCAGCGTAGGGGAGGCGGCAATATATTATAAACGCCGTACTGAAGATAATAGGTAAAATAGCTCAGCCTACTGCCGAGCGTCCACTTCCCCTGCCTTTTAATTTCTTCGAGCGTGCGGTTGGGAACTTTAGGTTGAAATTTGGGAAATGGCACAGCTTATTCTACTCCTGTTCTGTCTGGTTTTCTAGCAGATTTTCAACGAGGGCGATCGCCTCATCTGCGGATATCTGAGCGTTGATAATGGCGGTAATTCCTGGCAAATACTTATCCATCGTCAATACATTCCCATAAACTAAATTATTGACGAGTGCTGTAGTTAACTGCTCATCTTCCACATCGATACTGCTTTTGTAGCGGATCTCTCCATCAGTAAAGTCTAACTCAAAATTGCCAACAATTAAGCCGTAATTTACCTTCATTAAATATTCTGCCATTGGCAGGGTTTGTTCTGGAGATACTGCTAAGGGACAGAGGGAATAAAACACGAATTGTTCAGACTCCTCAAAAGCACAAGCATAACAAGTATACCGCCCATTTTCCCCCTCAAATGCCATTTGCAGGACAGACTCTCCCTCAAGTTCTACAAAGTTCCAATCGTCCTCATCAAAGAATTCTCTCATCACTTCAGAAATAGACTGAGGCTGGGGGGAATTATTAGAGCCAAATTTTTCTAATAATTCTATAAATTGCACAAGATTTGGGGAAAAATCTTCGCTGCTAGAATTTAGAGTTTCCACCTGCGATGTCAATTTCTCACTTGTTTCTTTAATAAAACTAGAGAGAGATTCAACAATTTTACTCCCTGTAGAAACTACTTCATTCATTTGGCTAAGATTCATATAATCCCAGAACGTTCGATATCCCACTTCTCCTGTTTCTTGCAGTTGTTTGACAGATAAACAATACCAATTTTCTGTAAAATTGTAACCTTGAGCAAGCTCAGTGGGCAACTCTAAATTCATCAAATAATTAACAAGATTCTCTATTGTTTTTCCTTCCTGACCAAGTTTAAGTAGCCAATCTGGTCGCAATTCAACTTGAAACTCAATAGGAAACTCTGGTAAAAACTCGATTTTTTTAACAGAAAAGTCAACTTCTGGTTTTAAGTTAAATAAGGATTTACCTATAATAAATTGATAAACTTGATGATTCACAGCTAATTGGAAACGACATCCCAGAATTTCCCCCTCTTTCTCAGTTACTATTAGAGTCAGCAACTCAACACAAACCGGAGTTTGATCTGGATCGTAAAACGTAAATTGTTGATGAATTGGGTAAGAGTTAATTTCTTTTTCCATTTTAGCTAGTTATTATTTTCTTTGGGGATTAGCCCGAACTGAAATTTCAACAGTTGCCGGGTCAATTCGCTTGACTTTGGTATTAACATCCAGAGGTTGTTTAGCATCAGTGCTACCCTTCTTCGCCGATTTTGTTTCAGAAGATTCGGCTTCTTCTTTAATTTCTTCCTCTTTATGTTTATCTGCTTTACTTTTCTGATTTTTATCCTCTGTTGGAGTTAGCATTTCTTGATCGGGAGTTTTAGCTTTTGTTTCAGCTTTTGACCCAGAGGATTTACCCAATAGCGAACCGAATAAACCACCACCTTTAGATTGATTTTTATCCTCTGATTTTTCGGCTTTAGGGGTTAAACCATCTAATTTTTTAGCGATATCTTTTGTATCTTCTTCAGTCGGGTTTTGCGGACGGCCTTTAATTTGGATATCATAGGTAAAGCTATCCCCAATCGTTGCTGAACCCACAACTTTGAGCAAGTCTAAATCAAAATCTACCGCTACTTTATCGAGTTTCTTTTGAACAATATCAGGGTTAGGAGATTGATTAACAATTTGCTGAATTAGATTCACAATGTCAGAGACTAAATCCTCCGGTAAAACTTGATTGTCTTCTGCAACTTTTCGTTTTTTCTGTTGCTGTTGCTGTTGCTGTTGGTCTTTGGCTGGCTTGATCTCCACTCGCATTGTCAGCTTATTACCTTGAATCTGTGGCGGCTTAATTTCAACCTTGGGTTTTGAGGTAGTAAAGCGATCGATCGCCATTCCTGCACCCACCGCCACAGCTCCAATCGCTACCGCTTTCATTTGCGCTTTTTGAACTGCCCCATCTGCATCCCCCTCAGCCTCCCGTTGCACAAAATATGGGGCATCTTCACTGACTCGCTGAACGGTGCGCGACAGCAAAGGTGAATCCCCATTCGCCCCGACTTGGGGGGACTCGCCGGACTGTTGGACAACGTGGGTGAGTTCGTGAGCTAGGAGTCTTTTACCACCAGGACTTTCGGGAGCGTAAGCACCTTGACGGAAGAAGACATCAGATCCCGTCGTAAAGGCGCGAGCTTCCAGAGATCGACTGAGGCGATCGCCCTCTGTATTATGATGAATCCGTACCTGAGAAAAGTCAAACCCAAAGGCATTTTCCATCGGTTCCCGCACAGGGCTACTCAGGGGTTCACCTTGACCAAGGGAACGCTGAATCCCTGCTTCCATATTGTCGTTAATATCAATAGCCGCCCCGATTTCTGAGATGGCTTGACGCTGGGCTTTTGTGTCACCCTCCTCTGGAGCAATCCCCGTAATCACATATTTACTGCCATCGGGTTTAAGTAAATTAAGCTTTAAAGATTTGAGTTGATATTGAGATTTGAGAGCAGGCAGTTTACTTTTTACGAATCTGGCCTTAGAGTTTCTCTTAATGATTGACTTCAGTTTATTCGCCACCTTAGCAAGAACCTTATCCTTAGCCAATAACTTAGCCGTTAGGGATAAACTAGCTTTTTTATTATTCCCTTGAACCTTCTGTTTGACCACAACTTGATTTTTCTTATCCTTCCAAGGAGATTCCCCCTTTAATTGCACCAGGGTTTTCACTGACCCACTCGCTCCAGACTCAACTTGTCGTTGCGCCTTAACCGCTTGAGTTTTTCCCGTAATTTGATATTTCTTTTTACCATTTTTCTTCAGTGTCAGTTCCTGTAACTTATATTTATTTTTAATTTGTGGAATTTTCTGATTAACCGCATCTGGATCGCGCTGATCTTGAGCCAATTTTTGAGTTTCTTTACCCGCCGATTTCATCCGTTTTTGGGGATTGTCTTGCGCTTTTTTATCTTTTTTATCTTTTTTATCTTGCGCTTTTTTATCTTGAGAGCCAGTTTTTTTACCTTTTCCTTTGCGGGCTGTTTTTCCTTTCTTGCTTTTACCCCCACCAAAGAAAGCTCCCGCCTTTTCAAATATCCCGCCGATCGTTTTATCAACAGGTGCTTTTAATTGAGTAATAATTTTCTTGATTTTAGTAGGAATTCCCCCAACGCCAATTAGAGAGGCTAAGAACCCTAACAATACAGGAATCATTTTGGCTAAAGCCTCCTCAATCATCGCCGCCATCACCGCCGGAGCGCCATCACAAATGGCTTTTAAAGTATCTAAAATTGCTGCCACAAAGGATTTAATTTCTTCCCGTTTTTCAATAAAAAAGGAAATCACCTCAAAAATCCCTTTAGCAATTTTAGCTAGTCCTGACGCTGGATTCATCAGCCCAATCAGCCAAGTTATCCCCGCCTTGACGATTTCCACAATCACCATTTCCATCACACCGTCGAGAAAGATTTTTTTCATCTCATCCAAGGAAGATTTCATGAACTCCCAAGTCCCGGCTATTCCGTCTTTAATTAACGTACTAAAGAAGGTAAAAATAAATTTCACCTCCGCATTAAGTCCCGAAATTAAATCCAAAGCTTCTTCTCCCAAAGATCCCACTAACTCCTTAGAAAATTCTAGGACTCCTGCAACACCACCACTAACGTCTCCTATAGTTTTCTGCACAGCATCAGGGAAAGTTTCTAGTGCTTCTACCCCTTCATTGATTAAGGTCATAATCACATCGGGGCCAACTTCCACGACCAATTTTACTAAGTCCCAAAGATAGTTGAGACTATCCAGGCCTTTTTTAATAACAACATCTAGAATGAATTGAATTAACTTAGTAATTGGCCCACCTAAATTCTGTTCAAGGATACCAAAAATATAATCTTTTGTTAATCCTAAAGCCTGTAAAACAATATCTAAAAACCCTTTTAAATCAAACGTTTCAGGGAGTTTAATTTCTCCTAAATTCCCCAGCAACCAAGAGATTAACCCATTCAGTAAGTGTTTTTGAATATTAGCGGCAAAATTCTTAATCCCATCTCCAATCCCTTTAAAGAGATTTTTCATAAATAACACCGGATCGTCGATCAGGGCATCAATCACTTTACCCGCTATATCCCCAATCAAAGGTTCTAAAAGCCATTTGAGGGGAGTCAAAATTAATTTAAGAATTTCCTTGAGTACGGCTACAATCGCATCAAGGACTTTATCAAGTAAACCCTTATTTTCTTCCTTGAGTTCCTCAATCCGCTTATCTAACTCCTTCAGATTTTCCTGATATTTTTGAGCTAAAGAATCAACCAATGATGCTTGTTTATCGTGAATACTCTGCTCTAAGCCATCAAATTTTGACTGGATATCGGCGGCTGACTCCGCCCCCACTTGTTTGAGATTTTCTGGTAAAGAGGTAACATAATCATTAATTTTTTGTCGTCCTTTATCAACCTGTTCCTTCGCTGCATTGAGTCCTGTCTCTACAATCCCAGCAATTTTTGAGATGCTTTTCTTCATCTCATCTATGTAAACTTCTTTACCCTGTACATAAAATTTATTAACTTCTTCAGGCATTCCCAGTATTTTATCTTTTATCCACCTAAATGGCCCCCAAAAACCACTATAACGAGCCCTTTTATAAGCTCTCATTTTTTTACTCACATAATCTTCAAACTTACGCTTGGCGATCTCAGCACCCTTTTTAAACTCTATGCTAACCTGATCGTCTAACTTTTTCAGACTGGTATCGACAGCCTTTTTTGTGTCCTGGTAAATTTTCTGAATGTGCGCTGTCACCTCAGAGCGTTTTTGTTCATCTTCTGTTTTAGTTTCTTCTTGATGGCCTGCAACTTCAGTCATGCCGGCGGCGCGATCGCTAAACATTTCTTCATTGCTTTTAGTGGCCATCGCCACAGATTCACCCTGAGCTGTACTCAGTTGTGTTTCTTCTTGCTGACGGTATTCTTTCGGCCCTTCTTCACTATGTTTTTTCGCATCTTTTAAAGCAGTAATCGCTTGATCTCCCCCCATTTCTCCCCAGGTTTCTAGGCGCTCTGTATTAAGGGGAACTTCTTTATTCGGCTGATCAATTTGTGGCGCTTCTAAGGATTCTTTTCGTTGAATCAGTAAAGGCGATCGCTGACTTGCTGCTCCTAACAAGTGCTCTCTTTCTACAGCTTCCCCTGGAAAAATTTCTTGACTAATGTTAGTCGCTTCAGTTTGGGATTGAATATCCGGTTGGGAATGGCGATCGCGATCTACTGATTCAACTTCCTCAGTTGTTTCTGCCTCCGGCATTGCCATCACTCGCTCAGCCATGCGATCGGCTTCTTGCTCGTACTTGTCCCCCGGAGCGCCAACAACCAGTTTTGCCTGAACTTCTCCAAAGGTTTTCTCTAAATTTTCTGCCGTTTGTTCTAAAGGTTTTTCAATTTCTTTTTCGGACTTTTCTTTGGGAACAGCTTTATCTGCTTCGACATTCCCCTGGGGTTTACCAATATCTTCTTTGATATCAGGAATTTCTGCTACAGGTTTGGGTTTTTCGGCGCTGGGATTTGGTGGGGTTTTATTAGCTTGAGGCAGTCCCCCTGCGGATTCAGCTTTATTTTTGCCAACTTGTTCGGTTAGTTGTCCTTGAACTTCACCTAACTTATTGCTGTCGCCAAAATTATCAGCTTCCTTTAAGGTTTTAGGAACAGCTATCCCCAGTTTATCGAGAATAGCCTTCTCAAAAGTAGCTCGATCGAAAGGTTTAGTTTTCTGTTGACTGGTTTTTTCAACTTTAGTCGCTTCAGCATTCCGCTTTTGCTGATTAGGATCTTCGGCTGCTTGTTGCGCTTCCCCCGCCTTTACTTCGGGTGGCTGGTGCTGGTTATATTGTTTTGCAGTATTTTCGGACTGTTTGACGACAGCCTGAAAAGCGGGGTCTGCTTCTGGGGAGTCGGGTGCTGTCTCCTGGGTCTCTTGGGGGATAGTAACAGCTTCAATAGTTGCGTCTGTACCGCCTTTTGCACCCTCTTCTGCGCCCCCCTTTGCACCGCCGACTCCACCCCCGACTCCACCCCCTTCTGCACCTGCTTTTGCACCTGCTTCTGCACCTGCTTTTGCATCATCTTTGCCCTCCTTTTTTTCACCCGCCTCCGCTTTACCTTTAGGGTTTTCTAGATTTTGTGTATCCTTTGGTGGTTCTTTCTTCTCTTGATCTTTATTTTGATCTTTAGCCGCAGCTTCAGGAGGAGTATTTTCACTTGCCGACTGAATTTTTTGCCCAATTTTTAACTTAGAAATTGTCTCAACTGGGGATAAACTCGGTTGAGTTAAAGATAAATTTTTTCGGCTGGGAAGTTTATTAGGTTTTTGGAAAAGTTTAAGGCGTTTGATCTTAACTTTCGGGCCAGTTTGTTGAATCGTGTGGGTGAGTTCGTGGGCGAGGAGTCTTTTCCCTTCGTCGGTAGTGGGTGAATATTTACCCGCATTAAAATATACATCTTGCCCGTGAGTAAACGCTTGAGCACCGAGTTGTTTACTTAACCGCACCGCCTCGGCATCGGTGTGAATCTTGATACCACTGAAGTCATTGCCAAACCTGGACTCCATAAAATCACGGGTTTCATTGGGTAGGGGGTGGCCACCTCCTTTGGTTCTTTTCAGGCGACTTTCAACGCTGTAGCTGGCCAGAAAACCCCCATCTGGTTTACGCGCGATGAAAGTAGACTGTTTCAGGGTTTCCCCCATAGCAGGTGAAACTTGGTTATCTAGTGCTTTTGAGGATAAAATCGGTTGAGTTAAAGAGAATTTTTTTCGGCTGGGAAGTTTATTAGGTTTTTGGAAAAGTTTAAGGCGTTTGATCTTAACTTTCGGGCCAGTTTGTTGAATCGTGTGGGTGAGTTCGTGGGCGAGGAGTCTTTTCCCTTCGTCGGTAG
>Ga0335397_10008770_pt1 | contig 12714 bp, 12 predicted proteins | sample MAT04_FD_205740 | JGI IMG/M metagenome (GOLD analysis project Ga0335397, IMG submission 205740) | Freshwater microbial communities from Lake Fryxell liftoff mats and glacier meltwater in Antarctica - MAT-04 (spades assembly) (version 2) ...
ATTCCGGCGCTTTGGTGCGATGTCGCTCCTGAACTCACGGGATTCTTCGACTGCGCTTCGGTCGCCAGGCTCCCTGCGCTTCGCTCAGAATGACCAGCTTCTGGGGATGACCCCCTACGCGTGTGCCACGAACTTTCCGCGAACCAACTCGGAGATCTTGCTGCCGATCGCTTCGTGGCCGAGGCGATCTATCGCCTCCTGAAGGAAACCGTGAACAATGAGCTTTTGCGCGGCCTTTTTCGAGATGCCGCGGGACATGAGATAGAAGAGTTCCTCTTCCTCGATCTGCCCGCTGGTCGCGCCGTGAGTGCAGCGCACGTCGTTCGCTTCGATCTCGAGGCCGGGCGCGCTGTTCGCCTCGGCGTCGTCGCTCAGCAGGAGGTTGCGGACCTTTTGATACGCATCGGTCTGGTGCGCGCCGGGATCGACGCGGATGAGGCCGGAGAAAATCGTGCGCGCGGTGTCGTCGAGCGAGTTTTTGTAGAGCAGATCGCTGGCGGTGTTCGGCGCTTCGTGGACCTGGAAAGTGCGCGCGTCGATCTCCTGCGCGCCGTCGGCGACGGTCACGGAAAGCATGTCGCTGCGTCCGCCGGGTGCGCGCAGATGGCTGACGCTTTCGCTGCGGACGTGACGTCCGCCGAGCTGCGCAAAGAGCGCCTTGGCGTGCGCGTCGCGGCCGACGACGGTGGCGTTGATCTGGAAGGCGAGCGTCTGTTTGCTCCAATTCTGCGCGGTGACGTAAGTGACTTGCGCACCCGCGCCGAGCCAGAGGTCGTTGACTGCGCAGGCGAGGCCGGGCGCGTTGGCGTCGGCGCTTTCGTAATAATCCACGAACGTCACCTTCGCGCGGTCTTCGGCGATGATGAGGGTGTGCGGGAAGCACGAGCCATTGCGGCCGTGCAGCCAATGAAAGGCTTCGATCGGTAGATCGATTTCCACGCCGCGCGGGACGTGGAGGAAGGTGCCGGTGCGGACTTGCGAGGCGTGGAGCGCGGCAAATTTCTGACCGCCGAGGATCGCTTCCTCGCGCATGAAGTATTGCTGGAAGAGATCGGGATGCTCGACCATCGCCTGATCCAGCGGGAGCCAGACGACACCCATTTGGCTCAGCGATTCGGAAAGCACTTCCCGCGCGAGCAGTTGATCGTTGGCGAAGACCATGCGGCCGGCGGCTGCTTCCAGCCCGCGGGAGCGCCCGAGCAAATCCTCGCGGTTGGCTTCATCGAGCGGCAGCGGTTGCGCGTAGGCGCCGAGGTCGAGGTCTTTGACATTGGCAAAGCGCCACCGCTCGTCGTTGCGCACCGGCATCGGGATCGCGGTGAAGGTGCTCCACGCGGCTTCCTGCCCGGGGGCGGCGGGGCCGGCGCTCAGCAACGGGGCGGGCGCGACGGTCGGGTCGGTCATTTCTTCGGATTCAAGCAAGGCGGTGCTCATCGTGGTCAGGCGTCTGACGGGCGGTGGCGCTTAGCCGACCGAACCTTCCATTTCGAGGTCGATGAGGCGTTTGAGTTCGACGCTGTATTCCATCGGGAATTCGCGCACAAGGTCGTTCACAAAACCATTCACGCTCAAGCTCATGGCCTGCGCTTCGGTCAGCCCGCGCTGTTGCATGTAAAAGATCTGCTCGGCGGAAATCTGCGAGACGCTGGCCTCGTGCTGGCAGGCGTTGCCGGTGCCGCGAACGGTGATCGCCGGATAGGTGTCGGTGCGCGCCGTGGAGTTGATCATCAGCGCGTCGCACTCGGTGTTGTTCTTGCAACCCTTCAGGTGCTTCGGCACATGGACGAGCCCGCGATAAGTCGCGCGGCCAGTGCCGACGGAGATGGATTTCGAGACGACGTTCGAGGTCGTTTCGTCCGCCGCGTGGATCATCTTCGCACCGGTGTCCTGATGCTGGCCGTCGCTGGCCAAGGCGATGGAAATGACTTCCCCGCGAGCCTTGCGGCCTTTCAGCACGACGCCCGGGTACTTCATCGTGAGGCGGCTGCCGATGTTGCAGTCGATCCACTTCACTTCCGCTTCTTCGTGGGCGATGGCGCGCTTGGTCACGAGATTGAAGACGTTCGCCGACCAGTTTTGCACGGTCACGTATTGGATCTTCGCGCCCTTCATGGCGACGAGTTCCACCACCGCGCTGTGCAGCGTCGCTGTCTCGAATTTCGGTGCCGTGCAGCCTTCCATATACATCACCTCGGAACCTTCATCCGCGATGATGAGCGTCCGCTCGAACTGGCCGAAATTCTCCGCGTTGATGCGGAAGTAAGCCTGGAGCGGGTGCTTCACCTTCACTCCGGGTGGGACGTAAATGAACGAACCGCCGCTGAAGACCGCGCTGTTCAGCGCGCTGAATTTGTTGTCGCCGGTTGGGATGACCTTGCCGAACCATTTGCGGAAAATCTCCGGGTGTTCCTTCAGCCCATCGGTCGAGCCCATGAAGATCACGCCCTGTTCGCCGACGGCTTTCTTGATGTTGGAATAGACCGCCTCGGAATCGAACTGCGCCTCGACGCCCGCGAGGAACTTCCGCTCCTGCTCCGGGATGCCGAGCCGCTCGAACGTCCGCTTCACGTCCTCGGGCACGTCTTCCCAGGAACGCGATGGCTTCTGTCCGCCCGCGAGGTAATAGCGGATGTCCTTGAAGATGATGTTCTCCAAATCCTTCGACGCCCAATGCGTCGGCATCGGCTTGGAGAGGAACACGTCGAGCGCCTTGTGCCGCCAGTCGCGGATCCAATCCGGCTCGCCCTTCACATTGACGATGTAATCGATGGTGTCGTGCGTGAGGCCGACGCCGGCGTCAAACTCGTGCTTCTCGTCGTAGCGGAAATCGCCGCGCGTGCGGTCGATGTCGATGCTGCTGCTGGTCAGTTCTTCAGTCGGCATGGTGGATCCTCCGGTTAGGCGAGAGCGGCTTCGGTCATGCCCTCGCGGATAAAGTCGTAGCCCTTTTCTTCAAGTTCGAGGGCGAGTTCCTTGCCCCCGCTCTGCACGATACGCCCGTCGACCATCACATGGACGTAATCCGGCACGATGTAGTCGAGCAGGCGCTGATAGTGGGTGATGACGAGCACGCCGAGATTCGGCCCGCGCTGCGCATTCACGCCAGCGGAGACGATCCGCAGCGCGTCGATGTCGAGGCCCGAGTCCGTCTCATCGAGGATCGCGTAACTCGGTTTCAGCATCGCCATCTGGAGGATCTCGTTGCGCTTCTTCTCGCCGCCGGAAAAGCCTTCATTCACCGAGCGCGCGGTGAAAGTGCGGGCCATCTCCAGCTTGTCCATTTCGGCGTAAAGCTGGGCGTAATAGTCGGTCGCTTCGAGTTCCTCGCCTTCGGGCAGACGCGCCTGAAGTGCCGCGCGGAGGAAGTTCGCATTTGAGACACCAGGGATTTCCATCGGATACTGGAACGCGAGGAAAAGACCTTTCCTCGACCGTTCATCCGGCCCGAGGCCGAGGATGTTCTCGCCGTCGAGCAGCACTTCGCCACTGGTGATCGTGTAGTCGGGATGCCCGCCGATGGCCTTGCTCAGCGTGCTTTTGCCAGAGCCGTTTGGCCCCATGATGGCATGTACTTCCCCCTTCGGAATCTCCAGCGTGAGTCCGCGGATGATTTCCTTTTCGCCGATGCGCACATGCAGGTCGTTGATGATCAGTGAACTCATTTCTTCTCTTTGGTGGGTGATTTTTTCGGGTTCGCGGCGCACTTCGGGCACAGGCCGCGGAAGGAAACTTCGTGGTGCGAGATGACCACCGCCTCGGGCAGATCCCATACGTCTTCCGCGCGCCGCCGGGCGCGCAGCGGTACATCCATCACGCCATTGCATCCCTCGCAGAAGAGGTGCGCGTGTTCGTTGAGATTCGGGCAGTAGCGGGAAGGCTCGCGCTCATGGTTCACGGCCTTGACCAATCCGCAACTGGTCAGCGTTTCCAGGCAGTTGTAAACCGTAGCCAGCGAGATCGACGGCATGCGATTTTTCACCTTCATGAAAACCTCGACCGCCGTCGGGTGATTGCGTTCACCCATCAGCGCATCATAGACCGCACGCCGCTGATCTGTCATGCGCAGACCAAGCCCGTGAATATGATCATCGGGCTTCGGCGAAGGTTCGCCGTGGTGCTGCGTGCGCGGTTTCATGGGCGTGGTTTTCTTCGCACCCCCGTCCTCCCTTATCAAGAATTATTCTAAATAAAGTCGTTTCCTCTGCACCGGCAAAGACTTACGCCCAGCCTTCAGGCCGGTGGCGAATTTCGCCTCTGTCCCGATCTGCGGCGCCGCTCATTTGAAAGTCTTGTTCCAGAAAAGAGCGGCGTCATTTTGGGCAAGCTGGGAGCGCATCATTCCATCCGGCGCCAACCACAGTTCCTTGTCCTTGAGGAAGACGGTGCGGTGATAGCCGTGGTCGCGCGCATAGCGCAGGAGCGGTTTCTCCCAGCTCTCGCGGAAGCCGAGAAGGATGGCGGCGGGCGGATCGCTGGCGAACCGCGCTTCGAGATACTCAGGGGCGACGAGGCGCAACGCGGTGTGGCGTGCGCGAGGCACGAAAGGCGCGACGCGCCAGGCGAAGGCGCCGGTGGCAAATTCCGGGTAAATCCGCAGGCCGGCCTCGAGGGGGAGGGTGGGGGAGAGGGTGAGAATCGGACCATCCGGCACGAGCTGGCGCAGGTGAATCGCCTCCTGGCGCAACCTGGAGACGTGCCATTGGGAGGCGTCCGCAATGTCACGAAGGGTGGAGTATTTGCTGCCCGTGCGCAAGGCGGAGATGAGCACCAGCACCGCCGCGAACCGCCACATCCAGCGCAGGCGGTTCAGGTGGGGCGGAACGCCCGCGAAGAGGCAGAGCGCGCCGAGCGCCAAAAACGGCACGAGGGGATAGAAGTATTGTTTGGCAAATGGCGAGGGGGCAAACGCGCCAAGCAGCAGGAAGGGCAGAGTGAGCAGCAGAAAGAAAAAGAGCCGGGGCCAGGAGCGGCGCGGCGCCGGCGGGCGAATCCACGCAGTCAGCCACGCGGCGATGAGGCCATAAAGAAGCGCCCAGTTGGATCCGCGCACGAACCACTCGAACGCGGCGCTGAGCTTATCCAGCAAACTCACGGTGTGCGTTTTGGTGCTCGCGAGGCGGTAGTCGATGTTCACCCGCGGAAATTCGATATTGCCAAAGACGAAGCCCTCGGGAGCGGCCAGGCCGGCCCAGACTACGGGGCAGAGCGCCAGCGCGAGGCCGGCGGCGAAGCAGGCGAGATGGCGCAGGCGTTCCCGCGCCGCCGAACCGACCAGCCAGATCATGACCGCAAACGGCAGCACCAGCGGGGCGACCGTGATGCGGAAGCCGATGCCGAGCCCAAGCACGACGCCGCTCCAGAGCAGCCGCGCGCCGGGCGAGGTGCGCTCCAGTGCGCCATGCAAACCGAGAAACGCCAGCACCGCGCAGAACACCGCCGGTTCCTGATTCCAGGCATGCCCCACGGTGTGAAAAAAGAGCGGCGTGCTGATGACCAGGACGACAGCACCGGTGCCGATGAGCAGGCGTTGCCGGCTCGGGCGTGTCTCGAAGAGCCGCCACGCTGCGGAAAAAATCGCGCCGCAGGTGAGCGCGGCGCAGACGGCCGAGAAGAGGCGTGCGGCGAGGAGATATTGGTCAGTGAATTTGAAAAGCAGCCCGTAGGCGTAGATGAGATACGGGACGTGGAAGTAGGCGAAGTCGCGGTAAGGGAGCAGGCCGTCCCGTGCAAAGAGGACGCCCGCCGCGATGTGCTGATCCTCGTCGTACGAGACGAGGTTGTTCAGCCCGAGCGTCAGGACAAACGGGAGAGCGATCACCGTCCCGATCAGAAACCCCGACCAGGCCGGCCAGCGGGACTGCACCGACCTCCCGTCAGCCGTCTCAGACTGCATGCGACGGATCGACGATCCTCTCCGGCACGTGGCGCTCGCCGCTCGCGCCGCTGTTCGCGGGGCGCACTTCGCCTTCGTGATATTCGGCGTCCTCGTTCACCTGCCACAAGTCGTAGAGCTTTTCCCCGGCGATGATGTTCTTCGCGCAGAGCATGGCGGTCATCATCGAGTGGTCCTGATTGTTGTATTTGTGCATCCCATTGCGGCCCACGAGGTGCAGCGTCGGGAATTGCCGTTCCAGCTCCACGCGAACGGCTGAGACGTTCTCCGCGTAATCGGCGTCGTAAACAGGATAGGCTTTTTGCTGCCGCACGACGGAGCCGTCCACGCAATCACCATCCCTGGCCAGGCCCAGCGTCTCCATCTCGCGGCGCGCCAGCGCGATGAGTTCCTCGTCGGCACTGGACCACATGCCATCGCCTTCAAAGCAGAAATACTCCAGCCCGTAGCACGAAGTCGTGGGATCGGGCACCATTTCGGGCGACCACGATTTGAAGTTTTGCACGCGGCCGACTTTCACGCCGGGTTCGTGAATGTAGATCCAATTGTCGTCGAAGGTATCGGCGTGGCGGTAGATGAGGACGACGGTCAGGAAGTCGCGGTACTTGAGCGCGTTGGCGGCGCTGAGCCCGTCCGCGGCCAGGGCCGGCGCGAGCAGGCCCGCGAGCGTCCTCACCGGCGCGGAGGAAATGACGTGGTGCGACAAGGTCGTGAAGGTCTGGCCCGCGGCATCCACATGGCTCACCTCCCACTGGCCGGCCTCCTCGTCCCAGCGGCATTGCGTGACCTTCCTTCCCATCGTGATGGTGCCGCCGAGCGCCTGGATTTTCTTCGCGCACTCCTCCCACATCATGCCGGGGCCTTTGCGCGGATAGCGGAAGGAATTGATCAGCGTCTTCACCACGCTCTGCCGGTCGCCGCCCTGTTTTTTGGGAAAGAGCGCGCTCCAGACTGCGCTGCCGAGCGAAAGCCCCTTGATCCGCTGCGCCGCCCAGTCGGCCGAGATTTCGCGGCACTTCATGCCCCACACTTTTTCCGTGTAGGTCCGGAAGAAAATGCCGAAGAGCCGCGTGCCAAATTGATTGCTCACCCAGTCCTCGAAATTGAGCGGATTCGGCACCGGAAAAAGCTTCGCCCGCAAATAGGAAAGGCCGCAGAGCGCCGACTCGAAAATCCCGAGCTTGGACAGCGCCTCGAACGGCCGCAGCGGGTAGGAGAAGAATTTGCCGCGGTAGTAGATGCGGGAGGAACGCGGGCGCACCAGCATGTCGTCGGGCAGGATTTCGTCCCACAGCTTCTCCACTTCCTGCGACTTGGAAAAAAAACGGTGGCCGCCGATGTCGAAGTGGTAGCCCTTGTATTTCACGGTTCGCGAAATGCCGCCGACGTAGTCCGGGTCGGTTTCGAGGACGGTTACTTTGACGCCGCTTTTGGCGAGCAGGAAGGCCGCGGTCAGCCCTGCCGGGCCGGCCCCGATAATGGCCACGGAGTTTTCAAATTGGGGAACCACAGTCCGCCCCATCTCGCCCAAATCTTCGCGGAATCAAAGCCAAAAGAAGTTTTGCCGCCAGAGGTGGCCGCCGCCATCACGCCAGCGCGTGCTGGTCGTAAAGGGTGCGCAGGCATTCGCGGAGATTGCCGTGGTGCCGTTGGAAAAGCGCGACGGCGTCGGTGTCGAACAGGAGTTCGCCAGTCAGTTCCGAGGTGAGTTCCGCAAGCAGCGCGGGGGAAGGCTGTGTCTCGAGCAGCGTCGGCAGGCGGCTGGTGTAGTGAACCGTGATGAGGCAGCCGGCCAGCGGGCTGGCGGCGGAATGCAGCATGAGCCACTGGCGGGTGGTGAATTGCTCGGCGCCGTCGAGGAGAAGCAGATCCGGCGCGCGCAGGGTGCGGACTTGCGCCAGGACCGCTTCCTTTTCGGCGAGCGAGGTCCCGGCATGGATCAACACCAGATGGGGCGTGAAGCCGCGGGCGCGCAGATGGGGGATTAGCTGCTCAAGGAGCGTGGTCTTGCCGGAGCCCTGCGGACCGACGATGGCGCCGCGCCAATTTGCCGCGACGCAGCGCGCGAGGAAGGCGTCCCAAGTGAGCCCGGCGGGCAGGCGAAAGGCGAGGCTTTCCACGCGGTGCGCGGCGAAGGGATTGTCGCGCGGCCTCATTTCACGGGCTGGAGACGCGGGAGCAGGACTTCCTGGCCGCCGGGCGCCATGGTGATTTCGCGCGTCTCGCAGTGGTCGCCGGGTTTGATGTTCAATTCGAGGTTCCAGATCAGCGAGATGAGCTGGCCGGAGAAGGTGTAGGGCGCGGCGGGAAGTTTGATGGTGAAGGGGCGGGTTTCGCGGGCTTGCGGATGGGCAAAGGGAATTGTCTGCACAACCTCGATGTCGGTCGTTCCTTTGCCGCGGGTGCTCCATACGAGATGGAGTTCGACTTCGCTCGGCGGGGCGTCGAGCTGCCAGGTGGCGGTGCCGGTGAGGGTGTCGCCAGGGGCGAAGGCGGTGTGATCGTCGGCGAGTTGGATTTGGAGTTGGGACATGGCGGGTGGAAATTGGGATTTCAAGTACAGCGAGTCATTCTGAGCGGAGTTCCGCGAGGGCGCAGGTGGTGCGGCTCTTCGACTCCGCGACCTTCCCACCTTCGCCGCAAATGCCGCTCCGCTCCGAATGACACGCGCTTGGGAGATAAGTGTTCAAACGGGTCAGTTTCGCAGTGGCTGGGGCAGGACGGTGATCGGGTATTCATCCGCGACATCTGGCCAGCGCGGGATTTCGCCCTGCACTTTGAGCCGCCAGAGCACCTTGTTGCGGCTGGCTTCGAAGGTGTGCATGAGGTTGGCCGGCACGACGACCCGCGCGCTGCCTTGCGACAGGAATTCGCGCTCGGCGCTTTCGAAAATCAGGATCTCGGCGAAGACATTCGTATCCGTGCTCGTGCTGGTGCCGCGTTTGTAGGTGGCCTCCTCGCGTCCCTCGAAGACGACGCGCAGTTTGTGCAACATTCCGGCGCGCCCGCTGATCTTCCAGGTGAAGTGCAGTTCGCCGCCGAGCGGGACGGAGGTGGTCGGCGCGGTGAGTCGGATGCGCGGATTGAAGAGCGCGAGGAAGCTGGTGGATGCGCCGACAATCAGACCGACGCCGACGAGGGCGAAGATGCCGACGATGATCTTGGCGAAGAGCGGGACGGTTTTGTCCTCGGACAGGAAAACGAGATAGACGAAAACACTGATGAACCCGTTCCAAACGATGGCGCCGATCAGGATGCCGGCGAACTTCGCCACGGGCGTGTATTTCGGCTTGAGCACGCCGGGTCCGTCGGAGTGCGGCTCGGTTTTCGGCATCGTCGCCACCGGATTCTTGGAATGGTTGAGGCGCCCGGCAAAGAGCATTCCGAGCCCGCCGACGAGCAGGAAGATCGACGCGAACCCGCCGAAGATGAGCAACTCCCATTGCCAGCCGCGGTCGATCACCGCCTCATGCGGCGCCGCCGGATTCACGTAGCAGATGGTCTCGGAGCCGGGCGGGTGACGAGCGATCACGGCCTGCTTCGACTTGCGCCCACTCGACGAGGTGGTGGAGGAAAAGTGGTAGCGATTTGAGGTGTAGGGCTGGTCGTCGAAGGTGTAGCGGAAGTTAATTTCGATGCTGTAGGTCGTGCTCTCGCCAGGATGCGAGCGCACCTCGCTGGATTCCACGACGCAAGGGGTGGGCGCCCAGTTTTGGGAATCGAGAATCTTCAATGCAGGCCGAATCCCAAATCCGTAGAGCAGCCCCGCGCCGACGAGGAAGAACGGCAGGAAGAACAGCCGCAGGCAGCCGGTGCCGAACTGCTTGTTTTTTGCGCGGTCGGCGAGGGATTTGCGGGAGGAGGCATTCACGGCGCGCGATCTTTCCAAAGCCGCCGCGCGTTTGGCAACGCTGATTGCCGAGGTCGTTGAGGATACGCTTTGACCACCCGTGCGCGTCCGCTACGATTTCGCCCGCAACCCTCAACCCCACACGAAAGGACTCACACCACTATGGGCCTCATGGATTTCATCAAAGGCGAACTCATCGAGATCATCGAATGGACCGATGACTCGCGCGACACCCTCAGCTACCGCTGGCCGGACGACGACAAGGAAATCAAAAATGGCGCGCAGCTCATCGTGCGCGAATCGCAGATCGCGCAGTTTGTCTATCTGGGCCAGTTCGGCGACACCTTCGGACCCGGCAAACACACGCTGGTCACGGACAACATCCCGGTCCTCGCGACGATCAAGGGCTGGAAATACGGCTTCAACACGCCCTTCAAGGCCGACGTCTATTACGTCAACACGCGCCTCTTCACCGGGAATAAATGGGGCACCTCGAACCCGGTGATGATGCGCGATGCCGACTTCGGCATCGTCCGTGCGCGGGCCTTCGGCATCTACGATTTCAAGATCGTCGAGCCCCGGTTGTTCCTCAAGGAAGTCGCCGGCAGCGACCAGCATTTCCGGCTCGATGAATTCGCCGACACCATGCGGTCGCGCATCGTCTCGCTCTTTAGCGAAGCACTCGCGGAATCGAAGATTCCGGTGCTCGACGTGGCCACGCGCTACAGCGAAGTCGGCGCCGCATTGCTCCCGTTGATCAACCCGGTCACGACCACGAAGTACGGCATCGAGTTCACCAGCTTCGTCATCGAGAACGTGAGCGTCCCGCCGGAAGTCGAGGCGGCGATCGACAAACGGTCGTCCATGGCGGCGGTCGGTAATCTCAACGATTACGTGAAATTCCAAATGGCGCAGGGCATGGGCACGGGGCAGGGCGGAGGCGCCGGTGGCTTTGCCACGGAGATGGCCGTCGGCATGGCCATGGCCCAGCAGATGATGCAGCAGCAGGGCGGCGTGCTCGCACCGCAAGCCACGCCCGGCGCCGCAGTGCCGCCGCCGATTTCCGCCGCCGCCACGCCGGAACTGCTCAGCCCGGCCGACGCCGCGAAAGTGCTCGGCGTCACCGAGGCTGACGTGCTCCAGACGCTCGAAGCCGGTGACTTGAAGGGTAAAAAAATCGGTTCGACGTGGCGCATTACCAAGGCGGCCCTCGACCAATTCCTCCAAAGCTAGTCGTGGTAAAACGACCCGCCTTCATCCTCGGACGCTCCCCCGGTTTTACGCTGATCGAGGTCGCCCTCATCCTCGCGATCATCGGCATGATGATACTCATGATCATCGGCTACCTGATGGCCCCGAAAGCTCAAGGCCCGCTCCCGCCCGTGGAAACGCCCAAGCTCATTCTCAGCTCCCCAACTCCGGCGCCTGCTGCCACGCCGGCCCGGACCATCGAGCTGGCTCCCGACGCCGGAACGCCCGCCCGCTGACCGCGGCGCACGTTGTCTCCGCATGTCCGAGATCACCGCCCGGTCGAAATTCGCCTGCCCGGCGTGCGGGGCGGAAGCGCAGTGGAATCCCGCGAAGCAGGCTCTGGTCTGCCCATTTTGCGGCACCGTCTCGCCGATGGCCGCGCCGCCGGAGGGCGCTGAAATCCAGGAACGCGTCCTCGCCACGGCCCTCGGCAGCATCCCCGACGATCAGCGCGGTTGGGCCGCCGAAAAGACCTCGGTAAAGTGTCAGAGCTGCCAGGCGATCACGGTCTTCGACCCGACGCGCGCGGCGCAGCGCTGCGACTTCTGCGGCTCGGCGGCGCTCATTCCGGTCGAGCAAAGCACGGCGCCGATCCGGCCCGAGAGCTTGCTGGAATTCAAGATCCCGGAGACGCAGGTGCGCGACAAGGTGCGCGAATGGTACGGCACCCGGTGGTTCGCCCCGAATGCGCTCAAAGCGCGCGCCCTGACCGACACCGTCCACGGGCTCTACATTCCGTACTGGACGTTCGACGCGCAGGTTCACGCCGACTGGACCGCGGATTCCGGTTACCATTACTACGAGACGGAATCCTATACCGACTCGCAGGGCCGCCGGCAGACGCGGCAGGTGCAGAGGACCCGCTGGGTGGCGAGCAGTGGATCGCTCGACCATTTCTTCGACGACGAACTCGTGCCCGCGTCGAAAGGGGTGCAGGCGGAACTTCTGCGCAAGATCGAGCCCTTTCCCACGACGACAGATCTCAAGCACTACGATCCCGGCTTCCTCAGCGGCTGGGTCGTGGAGCAATACCAGATCGACCTCGTGGCGGCGGCGCAGCACTCGCGCGAAATCATGGATCGAAAACTGGAACAACTCTGCTCCGCGGAAGTGCCCGGCGACACCCAGCGCAACCTCGCGGTCCAGGCCGATTATGCGGCGCAGACTTACAAGCACATCCTCGTGCCGGTCTGGGTGCTCGCCTACACCTACGGCTCGCAGAGCTTCCAAATCGTCATCAATGGCTACACCGGCACCATCGCCGGCAAACATCCGCTGAGCTGGATCAAGATCACGCTCGCCGTGCTCGCCGCGCTGGCGGTCCTCCTGGTCATCGTGGCGCTGGCGCAGAATCAATGACCATGGACGACCTGATCGCGGAGCTGAAAGAAGCGCGGGATCTGGACGCCGCGCACGTCGAGCAGGCGGTCGCGGCGCTGATCTCGACGGACGTCCCTGATGCCACGAAGGCCGGCTTCCTCCAGGCGCTGCGCGCGAAAGGCGAGACGGCCAAGGAGATCGCGGCCTTTGTCCAGGCGTTGCTCGCGCGGGCGGTCGATCCGGGGCTCGACTCAGCGGAACTCTCCGGCCCGATGATCGACGTCTGCGGCACCGGCGGCGACCAACTGGAACTCTTCAACGTCTCGACCGCCGTGATGTTCGTCCTCGCCGCCGGCGGCGCGTGCGTGGTGAAGCACGGAAATCGCGCGATCACCTCGAA
>Ga0335397_10008772_pt1 | contig 12712 bp, 8 predicted proteins | sample MAT04_FD_205740 | JGI IMG/M metagenome (GOLD analysis project Ga0335397, IMG submission 205740) | Freshwater microbial communities from Lake Fryxell liftoff mats and glacier meltwater in Antarctica - MAT-04 (spades assembly) (version 2) ...
GATCACTTGCAACACCACCGGAATCCGTTCCACAATACCAGCCATGAGGAACTCCTTTTCGCGTGCATGAGTTGTGGTAAACACATGCTAACAAGGGAGTTCCTCTTTAACTAAATGCCTATGGGGCTGACGCCCCCCGCTCGGAAAGCCATTCCCAAACATTTTCCGATTCATCGGCTCCGAGGGCGAGACTCACCTACCGTTCGCCCTGGTCAAAAGTTACCATCAAGGATGGCTTTTGCGACTAATCCCTGGCCTTAGACGAGCGCTCTGTCCATGACGCGAATGATCGTTTTGGGAATGACTGTGTGGTGCGGGATTGCCGCGGGCGCGGACCGCATCGACTATCAGCGCGATGTGCAGCCGATTTTCGTCGAGCATTGCACGCAATGTCATGGCGTGGATGCCGCCGAGCGGAAGAGCGGCTTCCGGGTGGATGTCCGCGACGATGCCGTGCGGGGTGGTGAATCGGGCCTGCCGGCGATTGTGCCGGGCAAGACCGATGCGGGCGAACTGCTGCGGCGGATTGTGTCGACCGATGCCGACCTGCTGATGCCGCCGCCGAGCCACAACAAGCCGTTGTCCGCCGCGCAAATCAAAACGTTGGAACAATGGATCACAGAAGGGGCCGAGTACGCGGGCCACTGGGCCTTTACGCCGCCCGTCAAGCCGCCGGTTCCGCTGGATGCCGCGGCGCAGCCGATCGACGCGTTCGTGCAGGCGCGTTTGAAGTCCCTGCGGCTCACTCCGGCTCCGGCCGCGAACGCCGCCGAGTTGTGCCGGCGGCTGTATCTCGACGTGATCGGCCTGCCCCCCTCGCCGGAGGACGTGATCGCCTTTCAGCAAAAAGGTTATGACGCCACCGTCGAAGAACTTTTGGCGAGCGAGCGGTTCGGGGAAAAGTGGGCGAGGCACTGGCTCGACGCGGCCCGCTATTCCGACACGAACGGTTACGAGAAGGACTTGCCGCGCGAACAGTGGAAGTACCGCGACTGGGTGATCGACGCGTTCAATCGCGATTTGCCGTACGACCAGTTTCTGATCGAGCAGATTGCTGGGGATTTGCTGCCGATTTCCGTCGCTGACGCTTCCGGCTCGGAAAGGCAAGCGCAGCTGATTGCAACCGGGTTTCTGCGTAACAGCATGATCAACGAGGAAGGGGCCATCATCGCTGAGCAATTCCGCATGGTCGAAATGTTCGACCGGTTGGACTGTCTCGGCAAAGCCGTGCTGGGCCTGACCACGCAGTGCGCGCAATGTCACACGCACAAATTCGATCCCCTGTCGCACGACGAGTATTACGGCCTGTTCGCGTTTTTGAACAACACCTATGAAGCGCAATCGTGGGTCTACACGCCGGAACAGTTGCAACAGATTGCCGACATCCAAATTAAGTCCGTCGCGATCAACGACCGTTTCAAAACGTCGCGCCCGAATGCCGGGCAAGAACTCGCCGCTTGGGAACAGAGCCTGTTGCCCGCGCAAGCCGAGTGGGAGCCGATCACGGCGACGGAACTGGGGAGCATCAGCGGGTTGAATCATCCGACGCAGGATGCTGACAAACGGATCTTGATGTTGGGGCACACCAGCGTCGATGTCTTCGCCATCAGTGAACCCAAACTGGAAGGCATCACGGGGCTGCGGTTGGAAGCATTAACGCACCGCGATCTGCCTCACAACGGACCGGGCCGCAATCGTTTGGGAACCTGGGGCGTGCATGAAATGGAAGCCTTCGTCAAGCCGGCTGGTGCGGCGGAGTGGACGAAGCTGAAATTGATCAATGCGACGGCCGATTTTTCGGAAGCCGAGCAGGAAGACGCGGATAAGAAAAAGAAACGCGGCCCGGTTTCGTTCCTGATCGATGGGAGCGACGAGACAACCTGGACCACCGACCGGGGCGTCGGCCGTCGCAATCAACAGTCGGTCGCCGTCGTGCAGTTCGAGCAGCCGTTGCAATACCCGGCAGGCTCGCAATTAAAAATCGCCTGGCGGATGGCGGACATGCTGGGCTGCGCGCGGTTCAGCCTGACGACCGCCCCCACGCCAGCCACTTCTGCCGTCGACTACGCCGCTCAATTGGCCGCGACCATTCCCACGGCACAACGCACAGTGGAAGAACAGGCCGCGATTCTGAATGCGTGGCGGACCAGTCTGGCGGAGGCCAAACCGTTCACCGATGAAATCGATGCCTTATGGAAAACATACCCCGTCGCGGCGACTTCGATTTTGCATCTCGCGGAACGTGATCCGTCCGAACCGCGATCGACCCATCTGCTCAGCCGCGGGAATTGGGATCAGCCGTTGCAGACAATCGAGCCGCAAGTCCCGGCGGCGTTTCATCCCTACCCGGCGGATGTCCCGAAGAATCGCCTGGGGTTCGCGCGCTGGCTCGCCGATCCGCAGTCGCCGCTGACGGCGCGCGTCGCCGTCAATCGTGTCTGGCAGGCTATCTTCGGCACAGGTCTGGTCGAGACGGCCGAAGACTTCGGTACCCGCGCGGCTGTGCCGGTCCAACGCGATCTCTTAGACTGGCTGGCCGTCGATTTCATGGAGCAGGGCTGGAGCCACAAGCAACTCATCCGCACCATCGTCCGCAGTGCGACGTACAAACAATCGTCGCGCACCACGCCGGAGTTTCTCGAACGTGATCCTCGCAATCACTGGCTGGCGCGGGGTCCGCGGTTCCGCGCGGAGGCGGAAGTCGTCCGTGATATCGCGCTCAGTGTCTCCGGCATGCTCACGCAAAAGATGGGCGGACCGGGCGTGATTCCGCCGGTGCCGCAGAATGTGCTCGATTACAATTTCGTTTATCCCGCCTATTGGAAAGCGGCGGAAGGTCCGGAGCGTTATCGCCGGGCCGTGTACGGGTTCCGCAAACGGTCGATGCCGGACCCGGTGATGTCGGCGTTCGACGCCCCAAACAGCGATTTCGCGTGTGCCCGCCGGATGCGTTCGAACACCCCGTTGGCTGCATTGACCAGTCTGAACGAGCCGATCTTTGTGGAAGCCGCGCGGGGGCTGGCCTTGCGAGTGTTGAGAGAAGGTGGCTCGACCGAAGAGAGCCGTTGCCGGCGAGCGTTCCTGCTCTGCACCTCGCGCGAACCGAATGCGGACGAGTTGGCGGCCGTGGTGGAGTTGTTGAAATCGCGCCGCCAACGCATTGCCGACGGCTGGCTGAACCCGCGCGAAATCGCCACCGGCGACGCGGCCAAGCTGCCTGAACTCCCACCAGGCGCAACACCGCAAGACGCCGCGGCGTGGACCCTGGCCGCGCGGGTCCTGTTGAATCTGGATGAGACGCTGACGAAGAACTAGAGAATTCATGGCCGCAAAAAGTCGCAAAATACGCAAAAAAAGACCATTAGTAGAGAGGGTTGCAGGAATTTTTTGCGATTCTTGCGCCTTTTCGCGGCCAATCCTGATTTCCGCATTCCTTGGTTGAATATGGTGATATCAAACATGCAACTTCCCCACGAACTTCACGCCGCGCAAGCCCGCTATTTGTCACGCCGGTGGTTCTTAAACGACTGCGGGGTTGGTCTGGCGGGGATTGCCGCGTCGTCGCTGCTCGCGCGGGATGCGGCCGGGGTGGAGAACCCTCTGGCGGTTAAGCAGCCTCATTTCCCCGCCAAGGCCAAGCGGGTGATTTACATCTTCCAGGCCGGCGCGCCGAGTCATCTCGAACTCTTCGATCCCAAGCCGGAACTCACCGAACGCAACGGGCAGTTGCCGCCGGCGGAGTTGCTCAAGGGTTACCGCGCGGCGTTCATCAATCCGAACTCCGCGCTGCTCGGGCCGAAGTTCAATTTCCCGAAGCACGGTCAATGCGGCATGGAACTGAGCGAAGTTCTACCCCACATCGGGAAGATCGCCGACGACATCTGCCTCGTCCGCACGCTGAATACGGAAGCCGTCAATCACGCGCCGGCCCAGATCATGATGAACTCCGGCTCGCAGCAATTCGGCCGGCCAAGTTTTGGCTCGTGGTCGGTTTACGGCCTGGGAAGTGAATCGACCGATCTGCCGGGCTATGTCGTGCTGACGAGTGCGAAGGGGACCAGTGCCGGGGCGAGTAACTACGGCTGTGGGTTTTTGCCGACGATGTACAACGGCACGCCGTTCCGCAACACGGGCGATCCGGTCCTCTACCTGTCGAATCCCCCCGGCATCGACGCCGATTCGCAAGCCGACTCGCTGAAAGCCCTTACGCGGTTGAATCAACTCGCGGCGAACACCGTGGGCGATCCCGAGATTGCCGCGCGAATCCAAAGCTACGAGATGGCCTATCGGCTGCAAACCAGTGCCCCGGAACTCATGAACCTCAGCGGCGAAACCCAGGCGACGCTGGATCGCTACGGCATCAAAGATCCCAAAGCCGCGAACTTTTCGCGCAACTGCCTGTTAGCCCGCCGGCTCGTCGAACGGGGCGTGCGGTTTGTGCAGTTGTTCCATGAGGTCTGGGATCAGCACGGCAACTTGACGAACGGCGTCAAACAGAATGCGCTCGACACCGATCAGGCGAGTGCCGCGCTGGTGAGCGATCTGAAAGAACGCGGTCTGCTCAACGATACGATCGTCATCTGGGGGGGCGAGTTCGGCCGCACGCCGATGACGCAGGGCGGCACCGACGGCCGCGACCACCACAACCGCTGCTTCAGCATGTGGCTCGCCGGCGGCGGCATCAAAGGGGGCCACGTGCACGGCGAAAGCGACGACTTCGGCTTCAACGTCGCCAAAGACCCCGTCCACGTCCACGACCTGCACGCCACGCTGCTGCACCAATTGGGCTTCGACCACACGCGGCTGACGTACCGCTTCCAAGGCCGCGACTACCGCCTGACCGATGTGCGAGGCGAACTCGTCAAGGGAATTCTGGCGTAGAAGAGAGGGCTCACGCAGAGATCGCGGCGGACGGGCCGAGTTGAGGACTCGCCCCACTCTGGCGAGCGGCGCGGCGTAAGCCCGCCGTGTCTTGTGCGTGATCAACGGGGCTTCACCGATGGGTGGCCGGGGCTGGACTGAGGTTTTGCGAAGGAAGCCCCGGTGAGCGCGCACGAAGTGGTGCAAGAGATTCTGGCGTATGCAGCCTCATCAATTCGGCTTGATTAAGAATCGCTTGAGGTCCAGTTTTTGGGTAACAAGCACTGTTGATCCGTCGAATTGATTCGATACCTCGTCGAAACGACTGGCGTCAACAACGCAAATCAACGCCTCTTCGGGCTTGTAGTAAACCCACCCGCGATTGACGCCACCCAATGCGGATTGGTCCAGCCTTGATTGTCAGTTTATCGATATCGTTGACCGTATCCCAAAGCTTTCCCTCACCAGCGATTTCTTTTGAGTCTTTGTCTTTCAAATAGCGGTAGCTGTACCTGGCGCTGGAATTGATTAAGTTCGCATCCTTCACCGCAAACCGAATGGCCGCGACACCTGCATCCGTCACAACAACCAGCATCGTGTCCCCGTAGATAATCGGAGCTGAGATCAGGCCTGTGTTACCTTCGGATGCAGCGTAAACTCCAGGCTCACTTTTTTCCGATCGCACGACGGCTTGCATGGAGCAAATCGCGATTATCACAATCGTTGCCAACATGACGACGGTTTTGACTGACATACTTCACTCCCCGCAAGCGACCTGAATCAGTAATTTCACTCTGTGGACATTATCCAGAGTGTACGTTTGCCGGCAACACCAATTACGCCGTCGCTGCTCCGAATGGTTCGCCTCGCGAAGGAAGCTCCCATTGGGCGAGCGGCGCGGCGTCAGCCCGCCGTGTCTTATGCGCGATCACCGGGGCTTCGCCGAAACGGCTCCAGCCCCGGCACCCTTACTGGTCAGTAGAAGAATGGTTCGCCTCCCAAAGCCTCGGCAAACCCTACGAAAGATACAAGATCAGACTTTGATCTTTGTCCAGCGCGCTGACGAGAAACGCCACGACATCAGTGTCGCGCGGAGGCACAGGTCGGCTCCCATGCCGATCCACGCGCCGATGAGGCCCCCTTCGCGGACGACGCCGAAGTAATATGCCACCGGCACGCGGACGCAGATCACCCCGGCGATGGCGAACCAGAGCGGGAAACGCGTATCCCCCGCCCCGCGCAGGCACAATACATACACAATCAGCGCGGCGTTCGGAATCTGATACGCCGCCAGGAGCCGCAACGCGGGAACTCCGGCGGCGAGGACATCGGCGTCGGTGTGCATGAATCGAAAGATGTCGGCCGCATAGAAGTAGTAAAACACGCCCATCAGCGCCGAGTAAATTAGCGATTGCTTCGCCGCCGCGTGACCGATTCTCACCGCGAGTTCGGGCCGCTGCGCGCCGAGCGATTGCCCGACAAGACTCGCCGCGGCGATGCCCCAGGCCGTCGCCGGCAGATACGACAACGCCTCGACCCGTACGCCGACCATGTGAGCGGCGAGTGCGCCGGGCTGAAACTGCTTGGTCAGCGAGATCACACGCAGAAACAGAAGATGACCGCTGACGGTGATCAAACCATCCAGGCAAGCCGGCCCGCCGATGCGGATCAGCCGGTGGATGATCGCCCCATCAAACGTGAAATCGGCCGAGCGAACTTTAACAAAGGACCAACCCTTGGCCAGCACGGTGAGCATGATCAGTGCGCCGACGAACTTCGCCGCGACTGTACCGGTGACAATGCCGATCACCCCGAGTTCCGGGAACGGGCCGAGGCCGTAGACGGTCCCCGTGGAGACGATGATGTTGACGACGTTCATCACAGCCAGAACCAGCATGGGCGTGCGCATGTCGCCGGCCCCGCGCAGCACGGCCCCGGCGACAATCAACCCGCTGGAACAAAGATGGCCATAAGCGTCCCAACGCAGATACTCGACGGCGATGCGCTGCGATTCCCCTTCGAGATACAGGAATTTCGCCGCCGTGGGGGCGAAGACTTGCAGCAGCACGAACACGGGAATGGCGATGAGGGGTGCTAGCAGCAACGATCGCGCGGCGATCCGGCCGGCTTCCTCGCGCTGGCCAGCCCCCCATGCCCGTGCCACGAGTGCTGTCGCCCCGACTCCGACCAGGCTGAACATCACCGACGCCATCCAGCCGAGATAGCCGGCAATGCAGATCGCCTCGGTGGCGGCTTTGCTGTGCTGGCCGGCGAGGTAGGTGTCGGTGAGATCGACGCCGAAGATCATCACCTGTTCGGCGAGGACTGGCCAGGCCAGTTGAAATATCGTGCGGTAAGGGTGTAGTTCCGCCGCGGCGACGAGAGGAGAGATGGCAACGACGGAAGGCGATTCCTGGTCGTTACCAAATCCACTCATCGTGCCCGCTCATCATGGAGAATAGCCGAAGGCATTCCGTAGAATAGCCCTGCCGCGATGATTGGCGCTGATCCACAACGGTTTTGCACTTGCGGAGCAAGTGCTCTACATTCTGGACCATAAAGCGATTCTGGACCACAACGCCAAACAGGATAGACTACTGCATCGCCTTGCCGATTTCCTCAACGGTCGCCAGCGCGGCTTTCGCCTGATCCATCCCGCCAGCCAGTTTCAGTAATTCGACGGCGGCGTTGATGATCTGCAGGCCGTCGCCGAACTGGGTGGTGCCAGACAGTTTGCTTTTGCGACCCGCGCGCTGAATGCCCCGCCGAACTTTACGCACGGCTTTGGACGTATTGCGCATGTTGCTTTTGATCGTGCTGACATACTGCGCATTCACGTCCACGCCCTGCGCTTTCAGCAACTCGGAGATCTCAATCGGCGTCTTGCCCCGATTGTCGCGCAGCGCGTCGCGGATGGCCTGGGATTTGTTGATCTCGTCTTTGGACTTCGCCATGAACCGTCTCCCTCAGAGGATGCGCTCTAGTAACTTCTAGTAAGATCGTAACAAAGAATCCTCATAAATAGTATTATGAGGATCCTTTTTGATAGATCTCGGCTTACGCCACGCTATTCGTCGCCCGCCTCTTCTTCGTCGTCATCCTCCTCGAAATCGTCGTCATCATCGAGGTCGTCATCGTCCAAATCGTCCTCGTCTTCGTCGTCTTCCAACTCATCATCGACTTCCTCGTCTTCCAGTTCATCGTCATCGGACTCATCGTCTCCGAAATCTTCATCGTCATCGATTTCCGCTTCATCATTGATCATGGAATTCCAGCTTTCTCTAGCGATCCAACTCACGGGACGGTCTCTGGCTGGCTGATTGTATGGCGGACCATCCGGGAGTCAAGGCGCTGACGGTTTGATCTCACCGCTTCGGACCCGGAGACACGTTTTCCATGCACACCGCCAAGACTCAATTCGCCAGATCACCGTCGGGAGCAAATTCCCATTGGAACACAGCACTCGGCAGGGGTGTTATTTCATGACTCGTCGCGGGATTGGGTGTACTGAGACTCTCCGTGGCCAGAGACCTTTTTGGACAGAAACTTCCACGTCACCCTACCTCGTCCAGTGGGACTGGGCGTAGGCCGTGGGATTTGCCAACCCGGGATGTGATTCCTGGAAAAATCATGCTATTTTGCCGAGGCCTTGGTGTCGGTCCAGTTTTCTCGGGAGGCGGTGGTTGATGTGCGCTGCACCTGTTCGTCGTGAGAAACCTGCGCCCTCTCGGCCGTTTCGCCTGGGGCCGCAGGCGGGGAACCCTCGTGGCGAGCGGTCGGGACCGCCCCGCGATGGCTGGGAACTGGTACTCGCGGGCGAGCTTTCCGATCAGCAGGGCGAACTCCATCAGAAACTTGCCGATGTCGCCCGGTACTCTTCCGGCATCATCTATTTCGATTCCTGCGGCGGCAACGCCTACATCGGGCTAGCCCTGGCGACTATGATCCGCCTGCGCGGATTAAAAGTGACCGGCGTGGTGGTAGGGGAATGCAGTTCCGCGGCGTTGTTGCCGTTCGCCGCCTGCGGCACCCGGTATGTCACGCCCCATTCGTCCCTCCTGTTTCATCCGATTCGCTGGCAATCCGGCGAGCAGGTGCGGATGGAAGAAGCCTTGGAATGGGCTCGGCATTTCAAGTTCATGGAACAGGATCAGGACCAGTTGATTGGCAAGTTGTTCGGCTGCTCGGAAGAGTTAATCGAACGTTGGACGCGGCCCGGTAAGTTCGTCACCGGCCCGGAACTCGTTGACGCCGGCCTGGCTAACATGCTCGACCTGTTCGGCGGTTCATTCTGGCAACAGCTTTCGGCCGTAACAGCAAAGATGTCAAAAGAAAAATAGAAGGATAGAAATTTCGAGGGGTAGATGAGCGATTCCAACAGCCTGCTAACCAACAAATGGCCGCAGGATTGCCGCCGAACTTTTGATTGGTGAAGGCATCGACCTGCCAACATTTCACAGGGGTTTTCCAGCTCATGAAGTATTCCATCAGGTAATCGACTCACAACCTCGGATCGACCGGTTCGCTTTCCAACGCCAACACCCCGAAGACGCATTCATGCACTCGCCGGAGTGGTTCGTGCCGGACGAAGCGTTCCAGCCCTTCGATGCCGAGGGCGAATTCCCGTAAGGCCAGCGACCGCTTGGCTCCCAAGCCACGCTTTCGCAGACGGGTCAGATGCTCGTCGGCAGTGTAGTCCGGGCCGTAGATTATCCGCAGATATTCCCGGCCCCGGCACTTCACGGCGGGCTGCACCAATCCTTTTTTGCCCCGCATGACGAACTCCAACGGCTTAACAACCATCCCTTCGCCGCCACGCCCCGTCAGTTCTTCCCACCATGTGATGCCGGTCTGTTCGCTCGCCGGGTCGGTGACATCCACCACCTTGAATGGCGTGGCTCGCAACAGTTGCGGATCGTGCTGGCAGATCTTCGCCAGCGTCTCCATGTGCCAAACATGGTTCTGGTGGATGTGAACTTTGCCTTCGGTCGCCAGCAAATGGAACGGAGCAAGCTTCAAATCATCGAGCGATTCGACCGACCAGCAGTATTGGCGGTAGGCGGCGACGAATTGATCGATGTGCTCCCGCTGAGTTGCGAAACGCGTTTGCAGAGCCGCTAAGCGCAAGCGTACTTCCGCGTCTGATCGCTCCGCTCCGGCCTCCAGTGCTGTGACGGCCCGTGGAACTGCGGCTCGGCCTGCTGATCCGACCGCGGCATACTGCGAACGCAGAAGCTCCTGTGACTTGGCCGACCACGGCATCAGTTCGCAGTCGAGACAGGCCCATCCGGTGTTGAACTCGCTCCAAAAGTTGGCGGCAGTCATCGCAGATCGAATCCGATCCAGAAATCGGCGTTCAAGGTCTGCATCATTGAAGAACCTCCGACCGGTGCGGGTGACGATGATGCCGAACTCAGACTCGGTGACGCCGAACCGCTCACGGGCGACACTCTCATCGCGACAGATCATGACGACGGCCCGTGAGCCCATGTGCTTTTCTTCGCACACGACCTGCGGCACGCCTTGGCCGCGGAAATAGGCGAACGCTTCTGCCGGATGTTCCAACAGCCCCGGCAAATTGGTTGTCTCGCACGGCGACATCGTGGGGGGCAGATAGATCAGCCACTTGGGATTGGCTGCGAACCGGCTCATCACCTCCAACGCCGCCGTGGCATTCTCTTCCCGGATCGTCACCGTGTGATGCAGCCGCGTCGAGACAATCCGCTTGCCGAGCACATCCTCAACATCAAGGATGTCGTCGTGCTGTTGTTGGGCGGACAGAACCGGAGCCTGATCCTCGACCGGTAGGAATGGGCGGGAAGGCTCACAGTAGGTCTGCTTCGCCGGAACGGAAACGAACTCCCGTTCGGGATACCGCAGGGCCGTCAGCTTGCCGCCGAAGACGCAACCGGTGTCGATGTTGACCGTGCGATTGAGCCAATCCGGTTCGGGCACCGGCGTGTGTCCGTAGACGACCATCGCCGAGCCACGATATTCCGCCGCCCAGTTGTACCGGACGGGCAAACCGAACTCGTCCGTTTCGCCGGTTGTTTCGCCGTAGAGAGCAAAGTCCCGGACTTTGCCGGAACCTCGGCCTTGCATCTCTTCTTTCATTCCAGCATGAGCGACGACAAGTTTGCCATCATCGAGCACATAATGGCTGAAGAGGTTGTCGAGGAATTCCGCCAACGTGTTGCTGAACGGGCCACGCACGTCATCCGGCAATGCGTCGATCTCGGCGAGAGTGTTCGCCAACCCGTGCGTGATCTGAACATCTCGACCGCTCAACTTGCGATGGAGCTTCATGTCATGATTGCCGGGCACGCAGAGGGCGGCCCCCATCGTCACCATGTTCCGCACGATGCTCAGCACGTCGAGCACTCTCGGCCCGCGATCCACCAGATCGCCGACAAAAACTGCCTTGCGACCAGCGGGATGGGAGTAACTGAGATTGGCCCATCCCGGCCCCGGATCTGAGACGACGGCTTTCTCATAGCCGAGCTTGTTTAGCAGGTCTTCCAATTCGTCTGCACAGCCATGCACGTCGCCGATGATGTCGAACGGCCCGTGTTCGTCGCTGCGGTCGTTCCACAATGGCACCCGCTCAATCAGTGCCGCTTCTATTTCTTCTAAGCTCTCCAGCACGAACACATGCCGGAAGCCTTCCCGCTTGAGGCCCCGGAGTGATCGCCGGAGTTGGGACCGCTGCTGCCGGATGACGTGGGGACCGAAGGTGCGGTCAGAACGATCCCGATTCCGCTCGTGACACAGATCTTCGGGGAGATTCAACGCGATGGCGACGGGCAGGCAGTGATACTTCCGTGCGAGGGCCACCAGCGGTGCTCGGGCTTCGGATTGGACATTGGTCGCATCGACGACCGTCAGCCGTCCACGAGCCAGCCGCTTGGCAGCGATGAAGTGCAGCACCTCAAACGCATCAGTCGTCGCCGCCTGACTGTTCTCGTCATCGCTGACCAGTCCTCGGCAATAATCCGACGACAGCACCTCGCTCGGCAGGAAATGCTTCCGGGCAAACGTACTCTTCCCCGACCCGCTGGGGCCGATCAGGACGACGAGTGAGAGCTTGGGGATCTTCAGCTGCATGTGAACACCCCCATCTGCGTTGGCGATCCGACCGCTTCATCCACCGGCCCGACCGGCACGAACCGCACCGCATAACCGTGATGAGCGGCCACCCGGTTCGCCCAGTCCTGAAATTCTTGCCGAGCCCACTCGAAGCGGTGATCGGCATGGCGGAATTGTCCCGCAGGCAGCGTCTCCCACTTCACGTTGTATTCCCGGTTCGGCGTCGTCACGATGACCGTCTTGGGCCGGGCGAACTCGAACAAGACACGCTCCAATGCCGACAATCTCGGCGGATCGAGGTGTTCGATGACTTCGACAACCGCCGCCGCATCGAAGTTCGCCAATCGCTGGTCGCGATAGATGAGCGATCCGTGGATCAGCTTGATTCGTTCGGCCTGCCGCTCCGGCAACCGGTCGAGATTCAGTCGCCGGTGGGCGATCTCCAAAGACCGGATGGAGACATCCAAACCGACGATCCGCTCGAACTGCCGGTCGGCGAGCAGTTCTCGCAGGAGTTTGCCTTCACCGCAGCCGAGATCGAGAATACTGCGGGCACCGCTAGCCCGCAAAGCGGCAAGCACCGTGCCATGTCGCTGATCATTGAGGCTCACCGTCTGCTCAAGTGATTCCTCCTGACCCACGGCCGCTGGTTCGTCGTCCGCATCATCGACGGGTTCTTCATCGACCAAACGGGCAAGAGCTTCCCGATAGAGGCTGGACCGATGCCGCAGATAACGGCGGGTGATCTGTTCCTTTTCCGGGTGAG
>Ga0335397_10008773_pt1 | contig 12712 bp, 12 predicted proteins | sample MAT04_FD_205740 | JGI IMG/M metagenome (GOLD analysis project Ga0335397, IMG submission 205740) | Freshwater microbial communities from Lake Fryxell liftoff mats and glacier meltwater in Antarctica - MAT-04 (spades assembly) (version 2) ...
TGCTGCCGCCACTGGTGCGACCGTCAGCGTCATCTATGTGCCGCCAGCGGGTGCCGCTGCTGCCATCTGGGAAGCCGTCGAGGCCGACCTGGACCTGACCATCTGCATCACCGAAGGCATCCCCGTCAAGGACATGCTGGAAGTGCGCAACAAGATGAAGGCCAAGGAAGCCGCCGGTGGCAAGAAGACCCTGCTGCTGGGTCCCAACTGCCCGGGCTTGATCACGCCTGACGAGATCAAGATCGGCATCATGCCCGGCCACATCCATCGCAAAGGCCGCATCGGCGTGGTCAGCCGCAGCGGCACACTGACCTATGAGGCCGTGGCGCAGTTGACGGAAATCGGCCTGGGCCAGAGCACCGCGGTCGGCATCGGCGGCGACCCCATCAACGGCCTCAAGCACATCGACGTGATGCGCCTGTTCAACGACGACCCCGACACCGACGCCGTCATCATGATCGGCGAAATCGGCGGCCCGGATGAAGCGGAAGCGGCACGCTGGTGCCAGGCCAACATGAAGAAGCCCATCGTTGGCTTCATCGCTGGCGTCACCGCGCCCGCGGGCAAACGCATGGGCCACGCTGGCGCGCTGATCAGCGGCGGCGCCGACACCGCAGACGCCAAACTGGCCATCATGGAAGCCTGCGGCTTCACCATCACCCGCAACCCCAGCGAAATGGCGCGGCTGCTCAAGGGCCTGCTGTGATCGGGTGACACCCCGGACGACGGCGGTGCCGCCGTCGCGCCGATGTACTTTCCGCAAGGCCGTTGACGAGGGCTGAACCTACACTGCCGCAGGTTCGAGGAGCCTTCATGGAACACATTGCCGCCGCCCCATTCTGGGTGGCCCTGGGCAAGATCATCTGGGTCAACATCTTGCTGTCTGGCGACAACGCGGTGGTCATCGCCTTGGCCGCACGCAGCCTGCCCGACCACCAGCGCAACAAAGCCATCTTTGTCGGCAGCGCCGCGGCCATCGTGCTGCGCGTGGTCCTGACCGTGTTCGCGGTGCAGCTCCTGCAGTTCCCTTACCTGAAGATCGTCGGCGCCCTGCTGCTGTTCTGCATCGGTGTGCAGTTGCTGGTGCCCAAGAGCGACGACGACGGCAGCGTCAAGTCCTCAGCCCGTTTGTGGCCGGCCATTCGCACCATCCTGCTGGCCGATCTGGTGATGAGCGTCGACAACGTGCTGGCCGTTGCCGCCGCGGCCGACAGCGGCCCACCGGAGTCGCGCCTGCTGCTGTTGATCCTGGGCCTGGGCTTGTCGATTCCACTCATCATCTTTGGCAGCCAGTTGTTGTTGACGGTGATGAAACGTTTCCCCGTCATCATCACGCTGGGTGCAGCCCTGCTGGGCTTTGTGGCGGGCGAAATGCTGGTCAGCGACCAGGCGGTGGCGCACGTGTTCCACGGCGTGGGCACAGCCACGACCACCATCGTCGAGGTGGCTGGCGCGATTGGCGTCGTCCTGATCGGCCAGTGGTGGGCCAAGCGGAAAAACGCGGCAGTGCTCGGTTCATCAGGAGCTGAAACATGATCGAGTTGCTGACGACGATCAGCTGGGTGGCGGTGCTGGAGATCATCGCCATCGACATCCTGCTGGGCGGCGACAACGCCGTTGTCATCGCGCTGGCGTGTCGCAACCTGCCGCCCAAGCAGCGCAGGCTGGGCATCCTGTGGGGAACGGCCGGCGCGATCGTTCTGCGGGTGGTGTTGATCTTCTTTGCCTTGAACCTGCTGGCGCTGCCAGGCTTGAAGCTGGCCGGCGCCCTGCTGCTGCTGTGGATCGGCGTCAAGCTGCTGACCGCCGAAGACGAAGAAGGCCATGGCAGCGTCTCGGGCAGCGACAAGCTGTGGGGCGCCGTGAAGACCGTCATCGTGGCCGACTTTGTGATGAGCCTGGACAACGTCATTGCCATTGCCGGCGCAGCCGAAACGGCCGCACCGGGCCACCAGTTGCCGCTGGTGATCTTTGGCTTGCTGGTGTCGATTCCGGTCATCGTCTGGGGCAGCCAGCTGGTGATCAAGCTGATGGACAGGTTCCCCGTCATCATCGCCGCTGGCGGCATGCTGCTGGGCTGGATTGCCGGCACGATGCTGGTCACGGACCCCTTGCTCGCGCCTTACCTGGCCGATGCTGCTGGAACCGTCCCTGCGGCCGTTCCTGCCGCAATTCGTTACGGCGCTGGCATGGCCGGTGCGCTGCTGGTGCTGCTGGTCGGGCTGCACTTCAAGAAGCGCGCTGCGGCCTCGGCTTGAACACCGCCCAAGCCCAGTCCGGCACGGCCCGCTGGCTGGCGGGGCGCTTTGAGCGGGTCAAGCTGCTGGGCAGCGGCGCCAGCGGAATCGTGTATGCGGCCATCGACCATCAAGAACGCCGCTGGGTGGCGCTGAAGTTGCGGGCGCGCCAGCCCAGCGGCAATCTTGAGGTGCAAGCCGAAACGCAGGCCCGACTCGCCGCCGAAGGCCAGCAAGCGCAGGCTCTGCACCACCCCGACATCGTCACGGTGTTTGACTTTGGCACCCTGGCGGACGGCAGTTCCTGGCTGGCGATGCAACTGGTGCCGGGCTGCGACCTCACGCGCTACACCCTGCGCCAACACCTGTTGCCCGAGCCGCTGGTCCTGCAGATCGGCGAACGCCTGGCGCTGGCGCTGGCGCATGCCCACGCGGCTGGCGTCGTACACCGCGACATCAAACCTGCCAATGTGTTGGCGCATTGGCCGACCGACACTTTGAAGATCGTCGACTTTGGTCTCTCACGCAGTGCCAACAGCCTGACCACCGGCACCGGCTTGATCCTGGGCACCCCCCACTACATGGCCCCTGAGCTGCTGGCCGGCGCCGTGCCAGACGCCGCCAGCGACTTCTACGCTCTGGGCGCCATGTTGTTTCAGCTGCTCAGCGGTCGCTTGCCCTTTGAGGCGCAAAATCTTGGCGAGTTGCTGCAGCGCGTCAGCAATGAGGCGGCGCCAGATCTGCGTCAACATCGGCCCGACATTCCCAAGCCCTTGGCGCAGACACTGCAGGCCTTGCTGGAGCCCCAGGCGACGCGGCGCCTCTCTGACGGCAAGCCCATTGCCCAGTTGCTTCAGAGCCTGCGCCAGGCCTGGCCGCCACCGCCTTGACGCCGAAGGGTTACGTGCTGAACGGCGTTGCCCGGCACCCCGGGACTTCGCCACGTTGGGGCCACAAAACAAACAAAACACACAGCGGACCTGGGCCAAAGGTTTGTCTGCTGGCGGCTGCGGGGGTTGTTCCGGGGCACAATCTTTTCTCCGGGCAAGGCAAGGCGTGGCGTTTCACGATCTGGGGCGCGCCCACCAGACCCTCAGCATCCTGTTCGTTAGCCCGTGGCCGACCCAGTCCCCCGAATGTGAGCTCCACAGCCCCCACGTCACCCATGCACGTCGAACTGTTCGCGGCGATGGATCCTGGCCGAGCGCGCAGCAACAACGAAGATGCGGTGGCCCTGGATGCCAGCGTCGGGCTGGCCGTTCTGGCCGATGGCATGGGCGGCTACAACGCCGGCGAAGTGGCCTCCAACATGGCCACAACCTTCATCCGAACGGAACTCGGCCGCTGGCTGCGCGAAGCCAGCAGCCAGGCCAGCGACGCCGAAGTGCGCCGCGCCATGGACATCTGCGTGGACAACGCCAACCGCGCCATCTTCAACGCCTCCAATGCCAACCCGCAGTACGCCGGCATGGGCACCACGCTGGTCGTGGCGGTCTTCCGCGATGGTCGCTTGTTGCTCGGCCATGTCGGTGACTCGCGCTGCTACCGGCTGCGCGCCGGGCGTTTGCAACAGATCACTCGCGACCACTCCTTGCTGCAAGAGCAGATAGACGCCGGCATGATCACACCTGAACAAGCGGCGTTTTCGATCAACAAGAACCTGGTCACGCGCGCCGTGGGCGTGGAAGACACGGTGCTGCTGGAAACTCACGAGCACGACGTGCTGCCCGAGGACCTGTACCTGTTGTGTTCAGACGGTCTGTCGGACATGCTGTCTGACGCCGCGATCGCCCAGTTGGTGCTTTCCAACACGAGCCTGGAAAGCGCCACGCTGGCGCTGATTGCGGCGGCCAACGACGCCGGCGGAAGGGATAACATCTCGGTCGTCTTGGGGCGTGCCTCCGGCGGCGCAAGTGCCCCCCACAAGTCGTGGTGGCCGTTTCGGCGTGAGCCTCGCGGCAGCTGACAGTGGCATGAGAACCCGCGCCCAAAGCGCTTTGCGTGGTGCTGCCGGCACTGCGTTCGATTGAGGTCGTGCATGGGCAAGTTGGTGGTGTCGCTCGATGGTGTGGTCATCAAGGAAGTCCAGATCACCAAGGACAAGACGACCCTTGGCCGGCGTCCGTACAACGACATCGTCATCGACAACCTGGCCGTCAGCGGCGAGCACGCCGTTCTGCAGATGGTCGGTGCCGACGTCTTCATCGAAGACCTCAACAGCACCAACGGCACCTACATCAACGGCAAGGCCATCAAGAAACAACTGCTGTCGCACAACGACACGGTCGAGATCGGCAAGTACAAGATCAAGTACCTGGTCGACGAGAGCAGTGACCACGAGCGCACGATCATCGTCCGTCCCGGCAGCAACGCCCCCAGTTCGGCAGCGGCTGTCTCGCCCATGGCTCCGGGTTCGGGGGCCAGCAACACCCAGTCTTTCCCCGGTTCGGCGGGCGCCCTGTCCAGCAGTTCAATCGGCGCTGGTGCGGGTGCGGGTGCGGGTGGCGGTGCTGGTGCTGGTGCTGGTGGCGGTGCAACGTCGGCGCTGATCAAGGTGCTCAACGGTGCAGCAGCGGGCCGTGAGGTCGCACTCACCAAGGTCGTCACAACGGTGGGCAAGCCGGGCGTGCAGGTGGCCAGCATCACCAAGCGGCCCAACGGCTATGCCATCGCCCACGTTGAAGGCGCAGCGCGGCCCAGCCTCAACGGTGCCTTGTTGGTGGGTGACTCGGCACCCCTGCGCGACGGTGACGTGATCGAGCTGGCCGGCACACAAATGCAGTTCATCCACCGCTGACCACTGGCCGTTGAATCGCTGATGACCATCACCTCGCCGCCCGCCGCTCCGCGTGCGGGCAGGCACCCGGACTGACGATGATTTTTGAGTGGTTCAACGCCAAAGAGTCCAAGGCCTTTGGCAAGTCCTTGGCGCAGTTTTATGCCCAGCGTGCCGCGACCGAGGCCGACCGCAAGAGCAAAAAGTTCGTTGAGCGCAAACAGCGCGAGTTGCTGGACAAACTGGGTCAGCGTGTCACGCTGTTCAAGAGCAAAAACCGCTTGAATGTCTACAAGAAGGCCCAGGTCGGCAACAGCTTCAAATGGCACTTGCTCGACGTCGGGTTCGAGCCGAGCTACGTCGACGAGCTGACCAGTTGGGTCACTCACAAACTCTGACCGCGCAGGGCGTCGGTAACTGACTTCGCGCCGCATGGCCTGGATCAAACAACTCGGCAATCTGATCGGCCGCGCCGCAGCCCCCGCGCCCTTGCCGTCCTCGTCTCCAACGCCACGGCCGAGCCTTGACCTGGACCTGGCGGCAGCGCAAGCCAAAGCTGCTCTTGAAGCCGGTCATGCACGGGAAGACCTTGGCGATTGGCCCGGCGCGCTGGCCCTGTACTTACAGGCCTTGAGCCTGACCCCGGCCAGTGCGCGTGTTCACCTGAACATCGGCAACGTGCGTCTGGCCATGGGCGACGCCCTGGCGGCACAGTCTGAATACCAGCGCGCGATCGAACTCGATCCGCAGCACGCCGGCGCGCATTTCAACCTGGGCAATGCTCAGCTCCAGGGCAAGGAGCCGTTTGCCGCACAGCGCGCTTACCAACGCGCCCTGGCGCTCAAGCCAGATTTTGTCGACGCCTGGGTGGCGCTGGGCAATGTGCAAGGTGATCTGGGCGACGTGGCTGCCGCCGTCCTCAGCAACCAGCGCGCAGCGGCATTGGCGCCCGGGTCAGTGGCCATCCAGGCCAACCTGGCGGCGGCTTACCGTACAGCAGGCCGTCTCGAAGAGGCCGCGCAGACCTACGCCGCCGTTGTCGCCCTGCAGCCACGGGATGCCGCGCAGCGCTGCGAGTTGGCCAACGTGCAGCGTGAGCTGGGGCAGATCGAGGCGGCGGTGCAGACCTGTCGCGAAGCGCTTGAAGTCGACCCCCAATCGGCCGGCACCTACAGCCTGCTGCTGTTCTGCCTGAGCCACTCGCCACACGTGGACAGCGCGACGCTGTTCAAGGAACACCTGGGGTTTGCTGAACGGTTTGAGGCGCCCTTGTTCGCGAGCTCGGCCCCGCACGTTCGGCCCCACCCCAACGACCGGTCGCCCGACCGGGTGCTGAACGTCGCTTTCGTGTCTGCGGACCTGTGCAACCATGCCGTTGCCAGCTGGTTCGAGCCACTGCTCAAGCTGTTGGTCCAAGACCCGACGCTGGCCGTCACCATCCACGACACCGGCGGCATTGACGATGCGGTTTCAGCCCGCATGAAGCAGGGCGTTGTGCGATGGTTGAACGTGGTCGAACTGTCGCCTCAAGCTTTGGCAGAGAAAGTGCGAGCCGATGGCATCGATGTGTGGGTGGACTTGTCTGGCCACACCCCCGGCCACCGCCTGTTGAGCTTCGCGCAAAAGCCCGCGCCGGTGCAGATGAGCTGGATCGGCTACCCGGGCACCACCGGTCTGAGTTCAATGGACTACTACGTGGGTGATGCCTGCTACCTTCCGCCCGGCGAATTCGACGCGTTGTTCTCGGAAAAGATCATCCGGCTGCCGGCCAACGCGGCTTTCAGCCCGCTTGAAGATTCACCACCGGTGAATGCCTTGCCAGCGCTGAGCAATGGCTACGTCACGCTGGCCAGCTTCAATCGCCTGGACAAGATCGGCCATGACGTGGTGGTGCTGTGGGCGCGGCTGCTGCACGCGCTGCCGAGTGCCAGGATGATGTTGGCCGGCATGCCGCAGTCCGGCGGGCATGAGCAGGTGCTGGCCTGGTTTGCTGGCGAAGGGATTGCCGCCGAGCGCCTGGCCTTTCACCCGCGCAGCAGCATGCAGGATTACCTGCGGCTGCACCATCAGGCCGATCTGTGCCTGGATACCTTCCCCTACGGCGGCGGCACCACCACCTGCCATGCGCTGTGGATGGGTGTACCCACACTCACTTTGGTCGGGCAGGGCCCGGCTGGCAACACCAGCCGCTCGGCGCTGTTGCATCTGGGTCTGGCCGACGAATTTGTGGCGCGAGACGCTGCCGACTTCGTCCAAAAAGGCCTGGCCTGCGTGCAAAACCTGGCGCGCCTGGCGGCTTGTCGACACTCGCTGCGCGAGCGATTCGCCCAGTCGCCGCTGTCACAACCGCCGGTGGTGGCTGCGGCGATCTCCGTGGCCATGCGCCAGGCCTGGCAGCGTTGGTGCCAGGGTCTGGAGCCGGTGAGTTTTTCCGCAAGCGCCAACAAGCCGCGCAACAACCCCCCTGTTTCGTAGATCGGTGGCACCGGCCGCCTGCAATATTGCCGACTGACCCGCGCCGCGCGCCATGAATCAAACCCCCATCTACGTCACCCAACCTTTCCTGCCGCCGCTGGAAGAGTTCGTGCCCTTGCTGCGCGAGATCTGGGACAGCCGCATCCTGACCAATTCAGGCCCCTTTCACCAGCGCCTGGAAGCCGCGCTGTGCGAATACCTGGGCGTGCCGCACGTGGCACTTTTTGCCAACGCCACCTTGGCCCTGGTGACAGCCTTGCAGGCTTTGCGGGTGACGGGCGAAGTCATCACCACGCCCTACACCTTTGTGGCCACAGCCCATTCTTTGCTGTGGAACGGCATCAAGCCGGTGTTTGTCGACATCGAGCCCGACACGCTCAACCTCGACCCGGCCAAGATCGAAGCCGCCATCACCCCGCAGACCACGGCCATCCTGCCGGTGCACTGCTATGGCCGGGCGTGCAAAGTGGCCGAGATCGAACGCATCGCCGATGCCTACAACCTGCGCGTGCTGTACGACGCCGCGCATGCCTTTGGTGTGCGCCACGAAGACACCAGCGTCACTCGCCACGGCGACCTGTCGGTGTTGAGCTTTCACGCCACGAAAGTGTTCAATACCTTTGAGGGCGGCGCCATCATCTGCCCGGACGCCAAAGCCAAAAAGCGCGTCGACCAGCTGAAGAACTTCGGTTTTGTCGACGAGGTCACCGTCAACGCGCCAGGCATCAACGGCAAGATGAGCGAGTTCAACGCCGCGTTGGGTCTTTTGCAACTCCAGCATGTCGACGACGCCCTGGCCTGCCGCCGCGCTCTGGGCGAGCTCTACGTGCAGCGTCTGGCGCAGGTGCCGGGCATTCGTTGCCTGGACCTGGCCAGCACCAACTATTCGTACTTTCCGGTGCTGGTCACGCCCGAACACCCGCGCACGCGCGACGAGGTTTACAACGCGCTCAAGGCCCAGAACATCCACCCGCGGCGTTACTTCTACCCGCTGGTGTCGAGCTTCCCCATGTACCGCGGCCTGCCTTCAGCGCACCGCGACAACCTGCCTGTGGCCACCGCCGCGGCCGAGCAGGTGTTGTGCCTGCCGATCTACCCGCAGCTGGACCCGCAGGTGATCGACCGCATCGTGGCCATCATGTTGTCCGCTTGAGCTGGGGCTAACTGCAACATGAATTGCCATGCGCTATGAAGCTGGCCATCATGCAGCCCTATTTCCTGCCCTACATCGGCTACTTCCAGCTGATTGCAGCGGTCGACACTTTTGTGGTCTACGACAACATCAAGTACACCAAGAAGGGTTGGATCAACCGCAACCGGTTGTTGCTGAACGGTAGCGACACGACCTTCACCCTGCCCTTAAAAAAAGGTTCAGACTCATTGAACGTCATAGAACGCGAATTGGCGACCGATTTCGACCGCGCCAAACTGCTCAGCCAGTTCAAGGGGGCCTATCAGCGAGCGCCGCAGTTCGACGGCACCTGGCCCTTGCTGAATTGCGTTGTCCAGCATCCTGAGACCAACCTCTTTCGGTTTGTCCACCACGCCCTGACAGCAACGTGTTCGCACCTGGGCCTTCAGACCGAGATCCGTATTTCCTCATCCCTGCCGTTTGACGAGTCGCTCAAGGGCCAGGACAAGGTGCTGGCGATTTGTGCAGCGCTGGGTGCTGACGGCTACGTCAACCCTATCGGTGGCACCGAGCTGTACCAGCGTGCGGCCTTCGAAAGCCAAGGTCTGCAGCTGTCGTTCCTGTTGCCCTGCGCGCCACCGTATGCGCAAGGCGCGGCGCGCTTTGTGCCATGGCTGTCGATCATCGACGTGTTGATGTTCAACCCCTTGGCGCAGGTGCAGGACTGGGTGCACCACGGCGCCCGCTTGTTGGACGCGGGCATCGACGCAGGCATGGGCGCGGACCGCGTCGCCGAATGTGACCTCTCAAATGGCTCAGCGCCATGAGCCCACCACGCCGCTTGCACTGGGCCAAGCGCGGCCAGGTCTTCAAGCTGGCGGATCACCCAGGCCGACCCTGGCTGAACAGCCACGCCCAGGCTCCTGCCACGCTGGTGTTGGCCGACCGCGTGCGCGTGTATTTCTCGTGCCGTCCCGCACCCGACGCCCAAGGCCGTTATGTCAGCCACACCGCGTTTGTCGATCTGGCGCGCAACGACCTGACCCGTGTGCTGGCAGTTAACGACGAGCCCGTCATGGCGCTGGGCGCGCGCGGGTGTTTTGACGAGTTCGGCGTCTACCCGTTTTCGCCCATCAACATGGGCGACACCGTCCGCGCCTTTTACGGTGGTTGGACCCGTTGCGAGACCACGCCCTACACCGTCGCCATCGGCGTGGCCGAAAGCCATGACGGCGGCATCCGCTTCCAGCGCCTGGGCCCGGGCCCGCTCATCACGAGCAACACCGTGGACGCGTTCGAGATCAGCGGCCCCAAGCTGCGCCGCTTCGGCAGCCGTTGGTACCTGGGTTACGTGGCGGGCGTCGGCTGGCACGAAGTGGGCGGGCGCTTCGAGTCGATCTTCAAGATCAAACAAGCCACGTCAACCGACGGGTTGAACTGGCAGCGCACGGGGCACTGCGTTATCAGCGACGTACTGGGCGCCGACGAATGCCAGGCCAGCCCGGACGTGTTCGAAATGGACGGCCGTTTTCACATGGTCTTCTGCTTCAAACACGGCACCAACTTTCGTGACAACGCACGCGGCTACCGCATCGGCTACGCCACGTCGGATGACTTGGTGAACTGGCAGCGCCACGACCACTTGTGTGACCTGGGCGTCTCGGCCCAGGGCTGGGACGCCCAGGCCACCGGTTACCCGCATGTCTTTGAAGTGGACGGGCAGTGGCATCTGCTCTACATCGGCAACAACTTCGGGCGCGACGGCTTTGGCCTGGCCAGTTTGGTGAGCGCGTGAGCGAGACCGATGCGCCGCCCAAGGCCCGTTGGAACAAGCGTGGCCAGGTGTTTGACGTGCGCGACCACCCGCTGCCCTTTGCACCCGACGGCTTTGCGCAAAGCCCGCAAGCGCTGGTGCGCGAGCACGATGTTCGGGTGTACTTCTCGTGCCGCCAGCGCGACGTGTTGGGCAAGTTTGTCAGCCGCGTGGCTTACGCCGACTTTGACTTCGGCTTCACCCGCATCTTGCGCACATCAGCCAAGCCGGTCATCGCGCCAGGCGCGCCGGGCACGTTTGACGAACACGGCATCTTCCCGCTCAGCCCCTTGCCGGTGGGCGACCAGCTGCTGGCGCTGACAACGGGCTGGACACGCCGCCAGTCGGTTTCCACCGACGGCGGTATCGGCCTGGTGATCAGTCACGACGGTGGCGAAACCTTCATCCGCAGCAGCGCCGGCCCGATCCTCAGCGCGTCGCTGCACGAGCCGTTTCTGGTCAGCGACGGCTTTGCACTGGCGATCAATGGCCGCTATCACCTGTGGTACATCCACGGCGTTCGTTGGCTGGACAGCGGCGTGGCCGGTGTCGCCGCCGAGCGTGTCTACAAGATTGCCCACGCCGTGTCCAGCGACCTGGTGCAATGGCAGCGAACGGGTCGGCAAATCATCCGTGACCGCTTGAACGCTGACGAGTGCCAGGCCCTGCCCACCGTGATCGAACACGGCGGGCGTTGGCACATGGTGTTCTGCTACCGCCACGCGGTCGACTTCCGCGACAACCCGGCCAAGTCCTACCGGCTGGGCCATGCCAGCAGTGCCGACGGTGTGCGCTGGGACCGTGATGACAACGACTGGGCCTTGCCTGTGAGCTCGCAAGGCTGGGACGCCGACATGGCCTGTTACCCCAACCTCTTCAAACTGAACGGCCAGGTGCACCTGCTGTACAACGGCAATCAATTCGGCCGCTTCGGTTTTGGCCTGGCGGTGTTGGAGGACACATGAATATCCAAGGACGCGCGCTGACGCTGCGGGCCATCGAAGAACACGACCTGCCGCTGCTCCACCGCTGGGCCAATGACCCGGCCACCCAAGACGGCATTGGTGAACTGCACTTCCCCAGCTCGATGGACTTTCACCAGCACTGGTTTGCAGGACTCAAGGCCGATCGGCTGAACCAGCGCTTTCTGGTGCAAACACCTGAAGGCCAGGGCATTGGGCTTTCCAGCATCGTCAACATCGATTGGCGCAACCGCCATGCCTGGCATGGCCTGTTAATTGGCGACGCCTCGCACCGCGGCAAAGGTTACGGCGTGGACGCCGTCATGGCCACCGTGCGCTATGCCTTCGATGAACTCGGCCTGGAGCGGCTGGACGGCGCGATGATCGAATACAACCAAGCCTCGCTGGCCATGTACTGCGGCCCGCGGCTGGGCTGGCAGCAAGAGGGCCGGCGGCGCAATTACTACTACCGCAAGGGCCGGTTCTGGGATCAGGTGGTGGTCGGCGTGACGCGTCAGGACTACGCCCGCGTGGTCGCCGAGACGGCGTACTGGGGCACGCCATGACACGCTGCAGCAGACCTCAAACGGGCCAGGGTGTCACATGACCGCTGCCCGCGACTACAACGCCGAACTGCAGGACAACAGCGGCCGCCGCTACGCCTACGGCTTTGACCTGGACGTCATGCACCCATACCTGGTGCAAGCCTTCACGCCGTTTTTCACCGGTCAGAGGGTGTTGGAGCTGGGCTGCTTTGAGGGCGCATTCACCGAACGTCTGTTGCCGCACTTTTCCGACACCACCTGTGTCGAAGCGGCGCCCGATGCGCTGGCGGTGGCCCGCCAGCGCCTGGGCGCACGTGCCAAGTTCTTCGACGCCACGTTTGAAACAGTGGTGTTGCCCGGCCGCTTCGACACCATCGTCATGACCCATGTGCTTGAACATGTCGACGACCCGGTGGCCGTGCTCAAGCGCGTCAACGGCGAATGGCTGGCACCCGGCGGGCGCTTTCTGCTGGCCTGCCCCAACGCCAATGCGCCGTCGCGGCAACTGGCGGTGAAGATGGGTTTGATCACGCACAACGCCGCCGTCACCGAGGCCGAGGCTGCGCATGGTCACCGCCGCACGTATGCGCTTGACACGCTGGAGCGCGACGCGCGCGCCGCTGGGCTGCATGTCGTCCACAGGTCCGGCGTTTTTTTCAAGGCGCTGGCCAATTTCCAATGGGACCGGTTGCTGCAGACCGACATCGTCAGCCCGGCCTATCTGGACGCCTGTGTGGCCCTGGGCCAGGAGCACCCGAACCTGTGTGCCACT
>Ga0335397_10008776_pt1 | contig 12710 bp, 8 predicted proteins | sample MAT04_FD_205740 | JGI IMG/M metagenome (GOLD analysis project Ga0335397, IMG submission 205740) | Freshwater microbial communities from Lake Fryxell liftoff mats and glacier meltwater in Antarctica - MAT-04 (spades assembly) (version 2) ...
TCGGGCGAAAAAAAGCGGCCTATTACCGGGTCGTACAAGCGGGCATTCATATTGATGATTTTAAACACATCGAGGTGTTCATGGCTGGTATACCCACGGCTGAATAAAAAGCTGGTAGCCGTATTGTTTTGCGACCAGTTGTTGTATAGCATGCGGTTGCCCCAGGGTCTTATTTTTTCAAAGAACGTAAGGTAAAAGTACTGTTTTTTATCATAGATAGAGTTACATGCTTATAGTTAGCAGAAGCTGGATAATAATAGCTAGTATTTATACCAGCACTGATTACATTCCGATAGCTATCGGAACCGCACTAGCGGGGTAGATGAATAATTACGATACTCTTGTTTTGAGATTATTGAAACAGCATTTACTGAAAAGCCAGAAATGAAAAAGACCATAAGAAGACTTAATATTCTTACAATCCATTTTTTCAATATCTGAGTTAACAACATCATTCCTATTCAGCGATTTTTATTTCGATAACACATTTTGAAATTGCCCCTGTTATATCTGTTGGTCGCTTGTATTTTTGTTCTACATAAATTAATTCAATGCTGCTTCCAACTTTATATGCTGCATCAATTCCTTCTCTTGTCCATGTAGTTTTACCCTCATTACTTTCAATTTCAAACTCTGGATAATCATTGTGTCCCGACATATAAACACGAGAAATAATGCCTTTAATAGTGTGTATGGGAATCATGCCTTTTTCTATTGCATTAAACCATTCTTTGGTTCCGAACAATAATCCGTTTTCCGTTTTGTATCCTGCGTAAGAATTTTTATCAAGCGAGGCTTCTTGAATTATTTTGATTCGTCTGGAATCATTTTTAAGGTTATAAATCTGTTTTAAGTTCATAGCTACATTTATCTAAAGGGTTGCCAATTAATAAGTCTAACTTTTACTAGATCAGTAGTCATAAATTCTGCTCCACGGCCAATCATACCATTTGCAGGTAAGACTTTTGTGCCGTTTCGTAAAAGTGTGGGATTATTTAATATTTCAAACTCAACCCTTAGTGCAGGCGAGCTGCCTAAGGATAAACGCGATTGTGCTTTTGCAGCAGATTTATATAGGTCTTTAGTAAAATAAGTTTCTCCTGATAAACCACCTCTTAAATAACCTGTTTCCTGAATAGCCTTTAATTCAGCCTGTGACATATATCTAAAGGCATTACCTCCCCCCTTAGCGGCAACTACATCCCTTTCACCAAAAAAATCACTTTTTGCAGCGTTTGTATTCGCCACAAAAAACAACATTAGCCCGATTAAGTATATCCACTTTTTCATTGGTGCAAATTTACTATTTTATTCTCGCTTACCTTTTTTTTCAAGTGATTTTTTCAAGTGAAGAAAAAAGTTTGTACAGATTAAGGGTTTAGTAACGGCTCGATTTTTTATAAAGTAAAACGAAGCGTTGGCTTTGTGTGTAGGGGTTTTGCTTTATAAAAAATGAGCATCCAAAGGGGTTTGGGGCATTGGAAGATTGCCCCAATAAAATACCTGCGAAGCACCTTGCTGCCGCAGGCTCTGCACTTGCTTGACCGTAGGAAGGTGCATAATAAAACCAAAAAATAAATCTTTTTCTTTTGTTGCTGTCCGCTGTTCGGGTGGGTGCGTTGGCAAAAAAAAAGAATAAAAAAGGGCTTTGTGTGTCGGCTTGCTATTGCGTATAATGACCCGGGCAGCTTGGCGAAGTGTGAGGAACGAGCATTTTGCCAAGCTGGAATTATACGCAGTAGCAAAGGTTATTTTTTGGCGTAGGTTTTTGTTTGTGCGTTGGAACAGCTCTTTGATTTTTGCTTTTTACCACTAAAAAAATAATCAACAAAAAAAAAGCAAAAAGCAATGTGCTGTAGTGCGTTGGCTACAAAAACTATGACAAAAAATAACCGTGTGTGTTGGGAAGCCCTTTTTTATTCTTTTTTTTAGCGTGGGTTGGGTGGGTCATTAAATTCAGCAACAAAAGAAAAAGATTTATTTTTTACCGCTTCTTTTTTTACTTCAGCGGCTGGAAATCTCTCTGCAACGACAGATCTGACTTTTGATGGGACAGCAGTTGACCTCAATGGTTCATTATTAACTTTGTCCAATAACGGATACTTAACAGTGCAAAATAGCAGCTTTGGTGATGCTGTAATTTCCGGAAGTAACATCCACTTTAACACCCTCGCGGGTTATTGTTTCAGCACACAGTTTACTACGAATGTTACATTGCACGGTGTGTTTCAGGCTGCCGCAGGAATAAGTTTTGATGGAAGCATTATAAATCAGGGTATCCTTAGGAATTATAGTAACTATAGTTATTCATTTACGGTAGCAGGCAGTTTGGAAAACAATGGCTCTATCCTGAACAATAGTTATTACCTCAGTATGACGATTTTAGGTAATATTACGAACAACGGAACCTGGAACAACTATCAAACAACATTAGATGGGGTTGCTAATCAATATGTTTACCTGAATAATACCATTAGTGGACAGATCTTGCTGGATGCCAACAATACAGGCGCTGGTAACTGGTTTGGACCCACAGGAAATCTGACTGGAAACGCCAACTTTTCAGGGGCAGCCAATCAGGTCTTAATCTTCCTGAATCCGGTGACCAATGCATTTGCAGGCCAATACTACCGGACCGGCATCAGCAATTCCCGCTCTGTTTATATCAATAATCCCGCCACTCCTGCAAGATTGTTAACTATGAATTTGCTGCTTGAGGGATTGTATACGTCAGGTGGTATAATGCGCGCATCACTGGGAGGAGGTGCGACCCCTGTATTCGGTGCAACCATTGCCGATCAGGTTAGAATAGAACTTCATGCTAATAACAATTTTTCCAATGTTCTGTTTGTACAGGAAGCCGCGTTGTTGAGCACCGATGGCAACGTTTCACTAAATATTCCTGGTATTTATAATGGAAGTTATTACATTGCCATCAGGCACCGAAGTGGAATTGTTACCGTTAGTGCAACGCCTGTTACCTTTAACACGCCCACTGTTAATTACAACTTTAATACACCGGCTAAAGCATATGGAAATAACCTGGCACTGACCACTGATGGATATTATGCCTTGTATGGTGGCGATGTAAACCAGGACGGAGTGATAGATGCAGGCGACTTGATCCCTGTTGATAATGAGTCGGCTGAATTCGCAGTTGGGTACCGTAATTCCGATGTAAATGGTGATGGTGCCATTAACACCGGAGATATGACAGTAGTTTTCAATAATTCTCAGAATTTTGTAAAGGTAGCCTTACCATAAATATGGCTATCAGCTTCAAATGCCGGATTGATCAATTCAGTCCGGCATTTTTTTTAATAACGTATTTTGATTTATCCGTGTTTTAGCTGGTAACGGCTCAGTTAATCGTATTAATTGCTAATGACTTAATAGTGAAAAAGATTTGAGTATTTGATAGTCGAAATGGCCCTGATTACAGACCTCTGTTGTGACAGAAACAAAATATACTTTGTATCAACCAAATATTATATATTTGTCCGACTTTGTTGCGCAAGACACCGAAAATGATTGGAATCGAACATGCAAAAGTCAATGCATAAACCAACAGGGTTTGCAGTAATGCGGTGAAGGAAATGCACACCATCCTGGGAGTAAAACTAGAAAAATTATCAAATGCAATTGAAGCGGCTGGTTCACTTTGTGGTGGCAATGCAAGTCAATAGCAGATAAGCCGGTTTACGAACTGGCAACCTTGTTTTTAATGAATAGTAACGTATCTGACTTTGGCAGAAAAAAAAAATTGCAATTCGATTGCACTTAGTAGTTCGTTTTTCGAACGGGAATTTTATAAGAAAGAGAATACATGGGGTACAATAGTAGGATGAAAACAATACTAATTCTGCTGCTTGGGGCAGTTATGCTTAAGCCGGTATTCTCCCAAACGGACACTTTGTTCGCAGGAGGAAGCATCTGTTCGTCAGGCGAGTGGCAACTTGTTTTTGCTGATGAATTTAATGGCAATGAACTTGACCGTAATAATTGGTACACATGGTATCCTTATACCATTGACGGGAGCGACCAGTGTGAATTCTGCCGTGCTCATGGCGAAGGAGGGCAGATATTTGTTGACAGCAATGTTACCGTTACCAATGGTATCTTAAAGCTATCAGCCCGCCGCCAGGAAGTTGAGTGGTATAATGAAAAGCGGGGCTATTCATCAGGTATGGTTCACTCCCGCCATCAATTTGGCATGGGACGATATGAGATTTGTTGTAAACTACCTTATGGAATGGGCTTTTGGCCTGCATTCTGGATTTACGGTAACGAAGCTTCAGAAATAGATGTATTTGAGATTGGATGCCAGCGTCCTCGTCGCCATCATATGGGGATTATTACAGATAGGAAACATTCAACATTTGATAAACGAAAATGTTACCTAAAAAACTTCTCGAAAGATTTTCACATTTTTGCCATGGAATGGGATGCCAACTTCGTTCGATTTTTTGTTGACAACAAAGAAGTGTGGAAGGTCAGCCTCCTACAGCCAAAATGCGGGAAAATAATGCGACGTTGCAATCCGCAAAAGGGCAAATATAAGCTGCAACCTGCCTTCCCGCAGGCAGGAGAGAAATTTAACATTATTGCTAACCTTACAATTGGAACGGATAAAACACCATTTACAAAAGCACCTGACCAGCGAACTGTTTTACCTAACCAGATGGAGATTGACTGGATAAGGGTGTATGAGCGGGGCGTGAATAAATAAATTCTTGTAGTTTGGAAACGAGAGTTTAGTAATGTTCGGTTTTACAAAAATTCGGCATCGTTTCGGAACTATTAAGATATGTGCGATACCCGAAATTAAAACAAATTTGCATTTCCAGAGATGTTCAATGTCAACTCTATGGAGGGGAATTCAGAAAAACAGGATGGTTTCAGTTCGGATCTGAATTTCAGTTGTAATCAGCATTAAACATTCAGGTATGACTTTATTTTTTCTCCTTCCTTGGTGCAAAAATATACTCGAACAACATAATAAACAGGTAGAGTGCAAAAAAAGCGGATAATAACCGGGTTGTAAAGTCAGGCATTTATATTTATTGTTTTAAACACATCCAAATGCTCATGACTTGTATTTCAGTGGCCGAATAAAAAGCTAACAGCAGTATTGTCTTGCAACCAGTTCTTGTAAAGCTTACGATTGCCCCATGGATCGAAATGGTAGCTTTGTACGTTGTTTTACCTGCATCCATTACCAAATTGTACGAACCTAGGTGGGGTCGGTATGCTGTTAGTACATATCTTTGGGGGGACTCGTTTTGAACAGGACCGAATAACAAATTTAACCAATATTTGTTACCCCGAAAGTATTCGTTCGGCACTGGGTTTAGTCCTCTAATAAAACTCTGGATGCTTATTTTTCCAGTACTTCTCAAATTCATCCATTTTTAATTCAAATTTGTTACCACTAAAAAAATCATTTATTAAATTGTAATTCTTATAAATAGGGTCTGCTGTTTAACTCGCAAGGTCTTGTGGGTTAAATAATTATAGCTATATTTGGGTAATAAAATGCACGGATATATGGATAAGCCCCACAGAAAGCATGCACTTACCCCAAAATATATTAGTCCAAACCAATTGACCCTTGCCGGATTCGAGACTCCTTTTGAGCGTTTGCTCAGCCCCAAAAATCGTTGGGTTGTATTGGCGCACCTGATACCGTGGGATGAGATTTGCAGTTTATACCTGAAAGAAGTAAAGGTTAGTAACACAGGGCGTCCACCCTTAAGCCCCAGGGTGGTATTAGGATCAATGATTATTAAGCACCTGTGCAACCTTGATGACAGAGAAGCGGTCGATCAGATATCGGAGAACATTTACATGCAATATTTTCTGGGTTATTCGAGTTTCACCGATGAAGCGCCTTTTGATGCATCTCTATTTGTTGATTTTCGCAAGAGGCTTGGGATGGAAAATGTTAATGCCATAAATGAGCGGATAGTTGCTTTGAAAACTAAGTTTGAAGAAAAGAAAGTTCAAGCAACAGTTTCAAGACTCGAAGACCAATCAGGAAACAATGATTCGGAAGATGATAACAAAGGTCGTATCATATTCGATGCCACAGCCTGTCCGCAAGATATTGCCTATCCTACGGATTTGGATTTGTTATCACATTCAAGGCAAAAGGCAGAGCAATTGATAGATCAGCTTTATGTCCCAGCGTTGCATAAAAGAAAACCGAGGACCTATCGGAAAGTTGCCCGCAAAAGATATTTGAAAACAGCACAAAAGAAGAACAAGTCTCGTAAGGATATCCACAAGGCAGTTGGGAGTCAATTACGTTTTCTCGCTCGCGACATCCGCTCGATAAACAAACTGCTTGATACTTACGATCGTATTCCTTTTGAGCCAAAGGATTACAAATACTTTTTGGTGATAACCACGCTTTATGAACAGCAAAAGCAGATGTATGACAACCAAAGCCATAGTGTTGAACATCGCATAGTAAGTATCCACCAGCCACATGTCAGACCAATTGTGCGTGGCAAGAGCCAGGCAAAAGTTGAGTTTGGGGCTAAAATCCATGTATCACTCATTAATGGGATTTCCTTTTTGGACGAGCTTAGCTGGGATGCGTTCAATGAAGGAAGTCACATGATGGATTATGTGGAACGATACCGAAAGAGGTTTGGTTTTTACCCCAGAGAGGTGTTGGCTGACCAAATCTATTGTACGCGAGCGAATAGAGCAGCATTGAAAGAAAAAAGAATAAAGCTTTTAGCCAACCCCCTTGGGAGACCAGCGGCAGTGTCAATTCACCTAAGTCCGGGAGAAAGAAATCCAATCGAAGGCAAGTTCGGGCAGGCTAAAACCGGTTATGGATTAAACCGGATTAAAGCAAGGCCCAAAGGAACAAGCGAGGCGTGGATTGCCAGCATAATTTTAGTGCTGAACATGGTCAAATTGGCCGAGGCAGCACTCCCGTGCTTATTATTTGAAAAAGGCAAAAGTTTTTCAGCTAGCAGAATTTTGTATGCACTTATTAATCTTGTAGATGATATTCTGAACGCTCGGCTTTATCGGCTTCAAATATTGGCTTCTCAGCTGGTTATCGCTGAACAACGACTTTGAGTTTTTCAGCAGGCTCTAATTATCCAATCCTGAATTATCGTTATAATATTGTTGCTCCTAACTAATTGCAATATCAGAATTCCCTACAATAATAATAAGCAACATTGTAAATGTGCCTACGCTGTATTATTTAATGTTCAGCCAAACAATCATTTCAAATATTTATCCTCAATATCTTTTGCACTTTTTAATCTTTTTAATAAATATTCACAGGCTTCACTTTCAGATGTGAAATTTTTCTCTTGGTCTCGATTGCCTCTTTCATCAAATAAAAACACCTGCCATTCATGATATGAATTGTATAAGACCATTCTTCCAGGAAGTAAATCACCAACTAATGAATAGGACGTATCTCGTACTCCAAGTTCATCAAGCTTTTGTTTTAATTTTTTTCTATTCATATATTTATTTTTAGAAAGGAGCTATTATTCCTCGTTTTAATAGTATCTCAGCACTTACAGGAGATAAAAATTGTCTACCTAGTCCCATTTGCCCAAATGCTGGAGCAATAGTTGACGACTGAACAGAGAAAGGTTTCATTACTTGATATTAGCTATATAAACTTGTATTTGCATTTGGAGGTAAGGAACGCATATACATTGGTGTGCCTGCAGGAGAAAAATACTTTCCAGTCACATCACCTAATCTATCAATTTTCATTCCTGGTCTCAAATATTGAGTTTCCCATTTTCCTAAAGCACCATTATTGCGTGGATAAAAGTTAGTTAAAGACTGATTACTCGTATTAGATGAAGCCGCTAAAGATTCCAATCCAACAACAGCACCTGTCGCACCAGTTAACAAAAGCATTGGATTTGTGTATTGGCTTAAAGTTTCGCTAGCAGAAAAACACATCCCATTTGTATAAGTTGGATTCAACCAATATTCAATTGCATTTTCTTGCGACCAATTGGAATTGAGCATGCCCAGCGTTCGAATCTGTGCAGATGAAAGTTGTTGGTAAGCAAGGCCATAGGAAGCTTTCATATTGGCGTTAAAAAGATTGCTGTTGTAGTCATATTGATTGCGAGGGTCACGCATCTGATCATTCATCTTTTTAACGTCCTCCACTTTATTGTCCGGAACACGTACGATATCATTACTGCCATCTTTGGTTCGCATTATAACATTATTATCCCCGTCAACATACCACGTTGTTATTGCGCCACTTGGATCAGTATTCATAACCGGATTATTCCGGCAATAACTATACCTGTTCAAACTCTGTGTAGCTTCAAAATCCTGAATTACAGGGTCGGGCGAAAAAAAGCGGCCTATTACCGGGTCGTACAAGCGGGCATTCATATTGATGATTTTAAACACATCGAGGTGTTCATGGCTGGTATACCCACGGCTGAATAAAAAGCTGGTAGCCGTATTGTCCTGCGACCAGTTATTGTAAAGTTTACGATTGCCCCAGGGATCGAAATGGCAGCTATGTATGATTTTTTTACCGGCATCCATTATAAAATTGTACGAACCCAGGTGGTCGGTATGCACATAGTACATATCTTGTTGTGTGCCTGTTTTTGTTCTGATTGCCGCAACGCCTTCATCTGTATAGATGTAATCAATATATTTTGTGCCAGCCGATGTTACCTCTATTTCACATGAGGGCGAAACATAGCTGGTAGTTTTTATTAGTGTAATAATATTGTTTTCTGTCTTTTCCAAAGTGGTACTCTGCCGGTAGCCATCTGAGCCATAATCAATAGTATAGGAATAAACTCCTTCGCTAATGGTTGACGGGAGATTTAGGTTGTTGAACGTGGAATTGCATGTTGCTTGTGAAATCGAACAAGTGGCATTAGGGTATATCCGCCAAACTGCATTGGGACTAACAACATCGTAACTATAACCGCCAACCAACGAATTGGAAGTAATATTTCCTGTTGCTTCTATTTCGAAAGTAACCGAATTTGCACTTAGTGGTTTGATTGTGCCACTGGTATAATTGGTAAGTCTGTCGAGATTGTCGTAAAAATATGTTTCATATTGGTTTGTGCGGGTATCTTCTCTGCGATCGATCAACCCTTTTGGATTATAGGTATAATGAAGTGCCCTGTATTGGTCGCCGATTGAATAAGGTGTTATTTCAATCGGAATGCCAACTTTTTCCCCTTTGGTTTCGTCTAGTATAACATTGGATAAATTGCCTGAAATAATCTCGGTTACCATACCGTAAGTATCGTATAAATGTCTTATTCCGGTTTTGTTGCCAAAAACACAGCTTGAATGTTTTCGGAAATTATTGCGCCTGATTTCACAAATGAGCTCATTGTTGCCATCATCATATATACCCGAAAGCTCACCAAAATTGTTGTATGCATATTTTACTCGAAAACTGTCAGGATAAGTGTACAAATAAAGTTGTCCAATGCTATTATATTCAAATAACTCTGAGTATGGTTTGCTGTTTATTATTTTTCTTCGGGTTTGGATACGGCTTAATTCATCGTAATAATACATTTCGTCCAATGAACCATTAATTGTTTTGTAGTATAATTTTCCTTTTCCTTTACCCGGAGCATTATCATACCGGTAAGCATATTTGCGGTCAGCGTCATTACCACCACTGTGATTTTCGTTAATAACGCGATCAAGCATATCGTACTGGTAGGTTGTTTGATTTCCATTGGCATCGGTGTTTGAGGCCATTCTGCCAAAAGCATCAAAACTACTTGATGTTGTTCCTGAGTTTGGATCGTTGAATGAGGTTAAATTGCCGTTAAGATCCTGAAAGAGTTTAATTATGTTATTATTGTATGTATTTGTTTGAATCTTCAACAATACTCCATCAGTTTTCTTAAATTCATAGCTATAAGTGATAATACCGCCCGTATCCTGTAATTGAACAATTCTGTCAGGTAAGTCGTATGATTTTTTGATAAAAGTTTTGCGTAACTGATCTGTCACTTTAATACCAGTTTTTTCCGAGTTTATTCCATCATAAGTATACTGCTTGTTTAAATAGGGACCGATTTCGGTTTGTATTCTGCCTTGTGGATCGTAGGTGAATGCTGTCCATATTTTATTTTTATCCGGTGTATTAGGTACTGAGTATGGACGACTTACCTGAGTAATTTGACCTTTCGGATCGTAAACAGTTTGTTTATACCCCACTCCTACCTGACACGAAAACACTTCTCTGCCCAGCTTATCAATAAAAACTTCTATTTTAGGCGAAGCTGTTGCTTCTGTAATTACCGAGTACACAGCATTGGGAAACCATACCAATGCATTCCATTGTCGGGATGCAGTAACACTGGTTCTGCCGGGATTTATCCTTAAATTTTCTCTCCCGAATTCGTCATAAAAGTAACTTGTGATTAAACCATTCACATCCGATGATGTTTTAATATTTCCTGTTCCTTCAAAATAGGTAAAATCGGAGGTTTGTCCAAGTGCATTGCTTCGGGATAATACAAACCGTCCGGTAACATCGTATCCGATTTGCTCGCTTTGAGATTCAACATTAGAAGCTGATTTGGTTATTAGCTTCGGGCTTCCGAATGAATTGTATAAACTGTAAGTAGTGGTGATTGTGCTGCTGCTATTTGCATTAACAACATTGTTCAATCTGCCGTTAAGGTAATTATATTTGGTTGTGTACTGCAGTGATTCGGTGGATCCGGCAATTTTTTCGGTTAGGATTGTGCTGAATATTTTTTTTACTGTTTTTTCATTTGGCAATACAATATCCTGGTATTGATATGCTATATTACTACTGGAGAGAATGAGATTATTGCATAGCCTTGAGTCTTTTGTAAAACTATTCTGAATTCTGCCGTCTTCGTTTACATAAGTATCAGTAGTAGTTTTCACACCCGTAAAATAGTCCTGTTTTTCAGATAAGCTGATGTAAGAAAGAAACAGCTTTTCCCAGCTTATGTATTTCGGGGTAAAGGTTTCAATAAGTGCATAACCATTTTGGTAATAGGAATGACTGGTCAGATCAACATGTTCAAAATCAGTATTCATCGAACTCGAATCAGTTAAAATGAGTCCTTGAGAATGATTCGTGGATTTCATCCTTAAAAAACCCAAAAACTCACTCCTTTTCAGACTATACAGAACTTCAAAATACGTAAACGAATTACGTGTCATGTCGCCGCCTAATCCATTGGATGTATATAATTCAGATGCTAATGGGAAATAGATTCTCGACTCGTAATTTGAAGTGTAATAGGTGTAAGGCGCAGATGAAATAGTATAATTTACTAAAGTCTTGGCTCCATAGCCATTAACGATACTTTGCAGCAACTCAAACTGTTCATCCTTATAATAGTATAGGATATTTTTCTGGTCAGCATTCTTCATATACAAGATATCTGAACTACCATCCCCATTCATATCAGTGCAATAATATGTGTTTGCTCCAACATAATTAGGTTGTGTAAAAGAATTAACTATATAGGAGATTTTATGATAAAGAAGCTGATTATTCATATACCCGTCAGAATAAAACACATCCAACCTGATTTTATTATCGGGTTGCTTTACCGTAACTACAATATCATCCCGTCCGTCCCGATTCATATCACCAATTAAGGGAGGTGTTGATATTACTGAGTTATTATTAATGTTAAATGTTATTTCTAAAGGCATTAAAGTACCAAATGATGACCACATCCTGTCAGTTGAATTTACATTAATATTCACATTGCAGCTATGATTGTTGCCTGACCCAATTTTGGATATTCGAAGTACATCCTTCAATCCATCACCATTGAAATCACCGAAGTATAAGTAATCGTTTCCCATTTGCGCGATTTGGTCAACAACATATGGCTTGAACATATATGTTTTATTATCATATTCATAAATGGAAGTTGTAGCACCCATATCAATCATAATTTCAGCTTTCCTGTTATTATTATTGTCCTGTACCTTTAATTCCTGGCTTGAAAGTATAATTTCATTATGCGATACATTGTCATTCAATCCCCAAAAAGTTAATTTGGGAGTTCGCGAAGGTGTATAAAAAATAATATCATCTTTACCGTCACCATTCAAATCCCCTGGCAGTATTTGACTTATTGTATAGTTTGAAAATAGCACATTCATATCAATTGTTTCGGAATATGGCGCCACTGAAAGAAAATGCAAATAATGAAATGAAACCTGGCCACCTGATTCATTTTGAGCATAAACGATTTCATCACTTCCATCGCCATCAATATCAGCAGGAAAAGCAGGATATGTGGTTGAATATTTAGCAATAGACCCCAAAATATCTTCTGATAAGTTTCCTTTGCAGTCATTCGAAATAATTCGCCATTCATAGTAGGTTGGAGCATCAGGATTAGGTTTGCAAAAAAAGAAATCGGTGCATTTATCACTATCTAATCTAAACGGGACGTAGCCCAAACCAACAACATCGGCCGTATATGAGGTTGTATCGTTTACACTTTCGCCCCACACAATAACAGTTGGATTAAGTTGAACGTCTTTTTCACCTGTAAGTGTAATTGTTGTAAGGCGTGGCAATCTGGTGTAATCATACGAAAATGTATACTTTTTAACAAGCGATCCCTGGCAATATGTGTGTATCTCCTGGAGCAATTTGGTGTTTACACACGCCTGTCCTCTAATATAAGAGGTGTTATTTG
>Ga0335397_10008779_pt1 | contig 12710 bp, 10 predicted proteins | sample MAT04_FD_205740 | JGI IMG/M metagenome (GOLD analysis project Ga0335397, IMG submission 205740) | Freshwater microbial communities from Lake Fryxell liftoff mats and glacier meltwater in Antarctica - MAT-04 (spades assembly) (version 2) ...
CGCACGCTCTATCTGGACACGCTCCGCCATGCGTACGTGGATCTGGCCGACCCGACCCACCTGGAGTTCAGTTATACGCAGTCGATCGGGGATGTCGTCGACGCGCAGGCGCCGGCCGGCGCGCCTATCGCGGCGCTCCACCTGGGCGGCGGCGGCTTCAGCGTCCCCCGGTACGTGGCAGCGACGCGGCCGGGCTCGTTCAACCGCGCCCTGGAGCTGGACCAGGTCGTGGTCGAGGTCGCCCGCGAGGAGCTGGGGGTGGCCGCCGGACCTGAGCTCGAGATCGCGGTGGGCGACGCGCGGCTGCTTATCGCGGCCGAAGCGTCCGGCCGGTACGACCTCGTCGTGGGCGACGCGTTCGGGGGCCTTGCCGTCCCGTGGCACCTGGCCACGACCGAGCTGGCGCGCGAGGTGGCCCGCGTCCTGGCAGCCGGCGGCGTCTACGTGGCCAATGTCATCGACTATCCGCCGCTGGGGTTCGCACGCGCGGAGCTGGCCACGCTCCGCTCGGTCTTCACGCACGTGGCGGTGCTCGCGCCGCCGTCGCGGCTGCGCGGCACCGACGGCGGCAATCTCATCCTGGTGGCGTCGGACGCGCCCATCCCCGTAGATGCGATCCTCGCGGCCGTCCGGGCGCGGGGCGACACGGACGAGCTGCTCGCGGATCCCACGGGCGTCGCCGCATTCATCGGGGATGCCCAGGTCCTGACGGACGACTTCGCGCCCGTGGACCAGCTGCTCACGACTCGCTGAGCGGTCCTGCGGGGGCGGGGGGCGCCGCGACCCGTTGGGAACGCATCCGCCCCTTCCCTGCGAGGCTGAGATATCAGATACTGGTCTGCCCACATCACCCGAGGAGGCCCACGATGTCCGACCGACCGATGACCACCGCGACGCCCATCCTGGGCACGCTGCTCGACCGGCGCCGGTTCCTGCGCATCTCCGCGGGATCCGCCGCGGCCCTGATGGCCGCGGGCATGATCGGCGGCCGGGTCGCGCGCGCCCAGGGCAGCTTCGACGGGGTGACCCTCGACTTCATCGGCATCCCCGGTGAGGAGGGCCAGGTCGAGCTGGAGGCCTGGCGGGCGGAGAATGGCGTCACCCTCGCGGCCACGCCGTTCGGATCCTGGGATGAGGTGTTCGCCAAGCTGCGCACGGACACGTTCGACCTGGCGCTCGTGGCCAACCCGTACGTGAGCCTCTGGGGCCAGGCGGGCGTGCTCACGCCCCTGGACCTGTCCCGCCTGTCCAACTGGCCGGACGTGTTCCCGGCGCTCCGCGAGGGGGACTTCCTGCGTGACGCGTCCGGAAACGTCTACGCGGTCCCCATCGCCTGGGGCGACGGCCCATTCGTGTACGTGCCCGAGCGCGTCCCCACGGCGCCCGTGAGCATCACGGAGCTGCTCGACCCCGCATGGCGGGGGCGCCTGACCACGTTCGATGATCCCATCCTCATCTTCCACCAGCTCGCCGTGGCGAAGGGCTATCCCAGCCCCATGATGACCCGCGACCAGCTGGCGGAGATCAAGGAAGAGGCCCGGACCCTGGTCGGCAACGTGCGCACGTTCACGGGCACCTACCAGGACGCCACCGACCTCATGGTCCGGGGCGAGGTGGACCTCGCCATCGGGGGCTGGGAGGCGATGCTCGGCTGGGCGGAGGCCCAGGGCGCCACGCTCGACTTCGACTTCTTCGCGGAGTCCAACGGCGGCGGCTGGTGTGACAGCCTCGCGATCCCCAGCAACGCTGTGGACGTCGACGCGGCGTATGCCTACATCGACCAGATGATCTCACCCGAGGTGAACGCGCAGATCGCGTCCAACCTCGTGTCGGGCACCGTCAACAGCCGCTCGGTCGAGATGGTCGACCCGGCGGCGCTGATCTACGACTACTCGATCGTGGAAGACGTGACCAACCCCATCAAGTTCGAGGCGTGGACACCGCCCCTCGAGGCCGAAGGCGACATCGCGACCAAGCGGGACTGGGATGACGCCTGGGCCGAGATCCGCGCCGGCTGACGGCGGCGACACACCAGCACCGGGACGCAGCATCGGGCGATCGACAGGATGACAGCGGAGGCGGCGCGCGTCGGGGGCGGCGCGCGTCGCAGGAGGGTGCTCTCGGGGCTGCCGTTGCTGCCCGCCGTGGCCTGGTTCCTGGTGTTCTTCCTGGGCCCGCTGCTGGTTCTCGTCGCGTTCTCGTTCTTCACGTTCCGCGGCCTGGCCTGGGTCCCGGACCTGCACCTGGGCAACTACGTCGAGGCGCTCACGGACGCGGGCTTCCGCACCATCCTCCTGCGCACCGTGACCATAGCGCTGTTCGTGACCATCGCGGTGCTGCTCATCGCGTACCCGTTCACCTACATCATCACGTTCATCTTCCCGCGCCGGAAGCAGTGGCTCTACTTCCTCGTGCTGGTCACGCTGTTCGGGTCGTACCTGGTGCGCATCTATGCCTGGCGTACCATCCTGGGCGCCGAGGGCGTCATCAACGAGACGCTGCTCTCCGTGGGGCTCATCACCGAGCCCATCCGGGAGCTGCTCAACTCGCCGCTTGCGGTGGGCATCGCACTCACCAACTTCCTGGTGCCGCTCGCGGTACTGCCCATCTACTCTGCGATGCAGAACGTGTCGCCGGGGCTCTTGGAGGCAGGACGTGACCTCGGCGCCGGCCGCCTCCACCTGGTGCGGACCGTGGCCCTGCCGTTGACCATGCCCGGCGTCCGGGTGGCCGCGGCGTTCACGTTCATCGCGGCGGCTGCCGACTTCGCCACGCCCGCGCTTCTGGGAGGTGCGTCGGGGCGCATGGCGGGTGGCGCGATCGCGCGCGAGTTCGGACAGACGCTCGACTGGCCCCTGGGCGCCGCCCTGGCCATCACGCTCATCGGCGTGCTGGTCCTGGCCATCGGGGCGCTCTGGTTCGTGCTGGGACGGCTCGCGCGATGACCGCCCTGAACCGCCCGCACGCCGGCTCCTCTGCCCGACCGCGGCGCCGGCGGACCCGTCGGCCGTGGCTCTCGGCGCTGCTCGTCGGGGCGGTCATGCTGTTCCTGTTCGCGCCTCTGATCGTGGTCGTGGCGTTCTCGTTCAACAGCATCCCGCGCATGAGCCTGCCGCTCGCCGGGCTGAGCCTCCAGTGGTACCAGGGCCTGCTGGAGGACCCCGAGGTCCGCCAGGCCCTCACCCGCTCGCTGATCGCGGCCGTCGTCACGGCGCTCATCGCGGGTCCCCTGGGCGTGCTGGCGGCACTCGGGCTCCGGGCGCTGTCCGAGCGCCTGCGCACGATCGTGCTGGGCGCGATGCTGCTGCCCATCGTGGTGCCGGGACTGCTGCTGGCGGTGGCCCTGGCCATCTACTGGAACGGCCTCCTGGGCCAGCGCTACTCGCTCAGCGTGGCCATCGCCGGCCACGTGCTGCTGGCGCTGCCGTTCGTGATCCTGACCATGAACGCCGCCGTGTCCAGCTTCCGGTTCTCGCTGCTGGACGCGGCGCGGGACCTGGGCGCCGGTCCGTGGCAGGCGTTCCGAGACATCCTGTTCCCTCTCATCCGCCCTGCCGTGGAGGGTGCGGCGCTGCTCGCGGCGGCCATCAGCCTTGACGAGTTCATCGTCACGCTGTTCGTCGGTGGCCGGGACACGACGCTGCCGGTCCTGATGTGGGGCCGGGTGCAACGCTCGGTCGACCCGTCGCTCAACGCGCTCGCCACGACCCTCCTCGCCGCGACCACCATCCTGGCGTTGCTCGCCGCGCGGCGCACGACGGTGAAGCTGTGAGCGAACCGCGGCCGCAGACTGGCGCGCCCGCGTTCTCGATCCAGGGCGTCACGCGTCGGTTCGGCGACGTCCTCGCCGTGGATGACCTGTGGCTGGACATCCACGAAGGTGAGTTCTTCTCGCTGCTCGGGCCGTCCGGCTGCGGCAAGACCACGACGCTCCGGATGCTGGCCGGCTTCGAGACGCCCGACGAGGGCACGATCGCGCTGCGCGGTCGGGACGTGACCGAGACCCCGCCCAACCGGCGCGACACCAACCTCGTGTTCCAGCACTACGAGCTGTTCCCGCACATGACCGTGTTCCAGAACGTGGCGTACGGGCTGCGGCTGCGCAGGGTCCGCGAGCCCGAACTGACCGCGCGGGTCCGGGAGGCGCTGCGCATCGTGCGCGCGGACGAGCTCGCCGACCGCGGGGCGCGACAGCTCTCCGGCGGCCAGCAGCAACGGGTGGCGCTCGCCCGGGCGATCGTCAACCAGCCCGCCGTGTTGCTGCTCGATGAGCCGCTGTCCGCGCTGGACGTCAAGCTGCGCAAGCAGATGCAGCTGGAGCTCAAGGCCATCCAGCACCAGCTGGGCACCACGTTCGTGTACGTCACGCACGACCAGGAAGAGGCACTGCTGCTGTCCGACCGGATCGGCATCATGAGCCGCGGCCGGCTGCTCCAGGTGGCCACGCCACGGCAGCTCTACGACCACCCCGCGGACGGCTTCGTGGCTGACTTCGTGGGCTCGCTCAACGTGTTCGACGGGCGCGTGGCGGAGATCCGGGACGGCATCGCGACGATCTTCCCGGGGGCCGTCGCGACCGCGGACGGAGGCCCCACGCCGCGCCTGGCGGTCACGGCAGGTGCGCTGACGGTCGGTGACGGCGTGCGGGTCGCGGTGCGGCCGGAACGCGTCTGGGTGGCACCCGCCGATCAGGCCGCAGCCGAACCCGACGGCGCCCTGCTGAGCGGGACCGTGAGCACGGTCAACTACCTGGGTGCGGTGACCCAGATCACGGTCGCGGTCCCGGGAGTACCGCCCGTGTTGATCCAGAAGACGAGCGATGGCCGGCTCACCGGCATCGACGATGGCGTCCGGGTCCGTATCGGGTGGGCACCGGATGCGGCGTTCGTGCTGCCCCGTGACGGCACATAGGATCGAGCAGGAGGAGTGGACCGGGATGCAGGTCGGATGGGTCAGCGACGAGATGCACATCGCGCTCGCGGACGTCCAGTTCGAGTTCACGCACGGGGATGCGGTCGTGGAGTGCCGCTCGTCGGCGAGCGGCGCGGTGCGGGCGGATCTCGCCCTGGGCACGTGGCGCTGCGTGCTGACGAAGCCCGGCTACGGGCGCAAGACGGTGGCGCTGGCGGTGACGCCAGGCATGACGCCGCACCGGTTCCGGCTGCTCACGGATCGGCTGCTGGGCTACGCGTGGCCCAAGTGGGCAAAGGCGGGCGATCGGGTCGAGTTGCGCATCCATTCCCCTGAGCCCTACCGCGCATCGCTCTGGCGCTACGGTGAGGTGCCCGAGCAGGTGGTGGACATCGGGCGGTTCGAGTCGTTCGGGCCGGGCGGCGACCGTCAGATCGTGCCCGACGGCGACCTCTCCGCCACGGGCTGCGGCTGGAACCAGCATGGGCGCCGCTTCCCGGCAGACGACCGGAGCTTCATCACTGCACCGGAGCGCAGCGGTCTCTATCACGTCCATCTCGAAGGGGAGCTCACCGGCTCCTTCTTCACCTTCCCATTGATCGTCGCCCCGCGCGAGGCGCAGGCGAGGATCGCGGTGCTTGCCTCGAGCAACGACTGGAACGCCTACAACGATTTCGGTGGTCGAAGCAACTACGTGGGTGCCGCGGGCCTGGCCCTGGAGCCGGTCGTCAACCCCCATCAGGATGGCGCCTATCTGCGCGATACCGGCGCGAGGTTCTGGGATCGTGACGACTACGACCCGCTGAGCTTCGACCGGCCGGAGCCCGTGAACCGCATGGAGAAGGGCGTCACGCTGACCGATGTGATGGAGCGCATCGGGGAGGAGCATGTGGCGCCCGCTACCTGGCGGTTGCTGGGCTGGATGGAGCGTGAGGGCTTCGCGTACGACCTGTGGGCCGATCCGCAGCTGCACGACGGGAGCCTGCCGCTCGATGCCTACGGCGTCCTGGTCCTCGATGCCCACCCCGAGTACTGGACGCGCGAGATGTACTGGGCGGTCAAGCGCTGGGTGTTCGAGCGCGGCGGCCGGCTCCTGTACCTGGGCGGCAACGGCATCAACTGCGAGGTGGAGATCACGCCCGAACTGGGCGTCATCCACCGGGACACGGACCTCTCGGCGTGGGTCCCGGGTCGCTCCTACGAGGGCGGTCCCGGGTCCATCATCCCTTCGCGGTTCGGGCAACGCGTGGAGAACGAGGCATCCCTGCTGGGTGTCTCCACGACCCTCACGGGCATGGGCACCGGCGCGCCGTACCGCATCGTCGACAGCGATCATTGGTCCTTCGAAGGAACGGGTCTTGCGGCCGGTGACCTGTTCGGCGAGGAGTCCCTGGACGCCCGCAATCCGGGTGGCGCGTCGGGCCATGAGACCGACAAGATGAACGAACACTCACCGGCGGGCACGCGAGTGCTGGCGAAGGGCATCAACCCCTTCGACGGCGGCGGCGAGCTGGTCACGTTCGAGACGCCGTCCGGGGGCGAGGTGGTCTCCACCGGCTCGATCAGCTGGATCTGCTCGCTGCCCGTCTCGGACGCCGTGTCCACGATCACCGCCAACGTCCTGCGCCGCTTCAGCCGCTGACCCACGCCACCAAGGAGCCGACCACCATGCCCGCACCCACGACCAGCCAGCTGATCGGCGCCGTCGATCGCGATCGGACCGTCCGGTTCGCGACGGAGATCACGCGTCTCTCCTTCCCGGACGGCCGGGAGGGTCCGCGCGCCCTCCGCATGGCGGAGCTGATGGCCCATCCCCGCCTGGACATCCATGTCGATCCGGCGATGCCGGGCCGGCCCAATGTCATCGTCCGCCTGCGAGGCACCGGGCAGGCGCCCGGGCTGCTGCTCAACGGCCACATCGACGCGGGCTACGTGGAAGGCGGCTGGCGCCATGATCCGCTCGACCCGTGGGAGGAGGACGGCAAGCTCTACGGCGGCGCCATCAGTGACATGCTCGGTGGCGACGCGTCGATGATGGAGGCGATGGTCGCCGCGGCGTCCCTGCCGCCGCTCCCCGGCGACCTCGTGTTCCTGGCCAACATGTACCACGATTCGAACGGCCTGGGCACCAAGTACGCGCTCGCCTCGGACGACGACTGGCCGATCTACGGCATCAACGGCGAGCCGACGTCGATGAGCATCCTGACCGTGCACGGCGGCTGCGTGAAGTTCCAGGTGGAGCTGACGGGGCGCGTCGCGCACATCTCGCGTGCGGAGGAGGGTGTGGACGCGCTGGCTGCTGCGACGGCGGTCTACCAGGCCATCCGGGAGCTGGACTGGACCCATGAGCCGTACGCGGACCTGTCGCAGCTGCCGCGGACCCTCGTGGGCTCGCTCCAGGCGGGCTTCGCGCCCGCGGCGGTGGCACCGTCAGCCACGTTGAGCGGCGATATCCGCATCGTGCCGTCGCAGTCGTGGGCCACGGTGCGCGCGGACATCGAGCGGGTCGTGGCGGAGGTCTGTCCGCCGGAGGTCACCGCCAGGATCCATTGTCTCGTCCGTCAGCGTGCGTTCGAGGGACCGAAGACCGGCGTGCTGATGAACGCCCTGGCCGCAGCGCACCTGCGGGTCCGGGGCGAGCCCGTCGGCGTCAACGTGGATACCGCAGCGCAATGCTTCGTGACGGATGCCGTGGACATGCTCCAGGCGGGCATCGAGACCCTCGTCTACGGACCTGCGGCGTGGCACTACGAGCCGGACGAGTTCATCGAGATCGACGAGATGGTGGACGCGGCGTCGGTCTACCTCGCCACGGCGGCGGGCCTCATGGGCCTGGCCGACTGATCGTGGCAGCCGTGGAGCGCGTCCGCTGTGCCGTGATCGGCGTGGGCATGATGGGCAGCGAGCACGCCGCCATCCTGGCGCGCTCGCCGGCCGCAGAGCTCGTCGTCGCGTGTGACACGAACCCCGGGGCAGCGGCCGCCGTGCCGCCCGGCGTGCGCCTCGTGGCGGATCTCGAGGCGGCCCTGGACACGCCGGGCCTGGAAGCGGTGATCATCGCCACGCCCCAGTCCAACCATCGTGCGGCGGTCGCTGCGGCGCTCGATCGCGGGCTGGCCGTGCTCTGCGAGAAGCCCATCGCGCACACCCTCGAGGACGCGGATGCGATCGTGGCCATGGGGTCGCGGCCGGGGGCACGACTCGTCATCGGCCACATGTACCGCTTCGACCCGCGGTATCTCGCGATCGCGGAGGCGGTCCATGCGGGGGAGCTGGGGCGGCCGGTGCAGCTCACCTCGCGCGGCAACGTGCCGGACTTCGAGGGGCGCGTCCTGGCGGGTCGGACCACGCTCGCGAACGAGAACGGCGTCCACGTGTTCGACCTGTTCCAGTGGCTGGCGGGCCCCATCGAGCGCGTCTACGGGGAAGCCAGCGCCACCGGCGTGCTGGGGGATGGCCTGGTCGATTCGATCGTGGTCACCGTCCGCTTCGTGAACGGGGCCGTGGGCATGTATGCGACGAGCTGGATCATGCCGTCCGGCCTGGGATACGCGTCGGAGCACGTGTTCTCCATCGAGGGCGCCACGGGCCTGGCCTGGATCGATGCTCGCCAGAGCGACACCGGTATCGTGGGACCGGGCGTCACGCGCTTCCCGGCGTCCACCGCCTACCGGGACCCGACCGGCGTCCCCTACGGGCTCTACCGGACGGAGTTGGAGGTGTTCCTCGCGGGCGTCCGCGACCCGTCCCGATGGACATGGCCCGTGACCCTCGCGGAGGCACGCTCAGCCCTGGCGGTCGCGCTGGCCGCAGACCGCTCGATGGCCGAGGGGCGACCCATCACGGTGGAGCGGTGACCCATGGGCCGGGCCGTGCCGGGCCGTGCCGGGCCGTGCCGGGGCGGGCCGGCCGGGCCGGGGCGGCGGGGCCGGGCGGGCGACGGACCGGGCGGGCCTGACGAGATGACGTCCCGAGTGCCCGATCATGCCCCGAGTGGCATGGCTTCTGCACCCGGCCATGGGAATCGGCTCTCGGCTCGCGAGAGACGACTTGAACGGACGACACAGCAGGAGGTGACGTGAGTTACGCGGTGCGCAGTCTGAGCGTGGGCACGTTCGAGGAGCCGGGCCCGGCCGTGTTCTGGATGCGGCACTGGGACGTGTGGATCTCGTTGCGACTCCAGCTCATCCTGATCCAGGGCCACGGGCGGACCATCCTGATCAACACGGCGCTGCCGGATGACCTGGGGCCGCTGCGCAAGGAATACCCGGGTGCGATCATGTGGGGGGAGCCGGGCACTCGCGGCGCCATCACACGCGCATCCGAGGAGCTCCAGCTGCCGGCGCTGGCCGCAGCTGGCATCACCCCTGCGGACGTGACAGACATCATCCTGACGCCCATCGTGCGCTACACCACGGACACGCTGGACCAGTTCCCGGCCGCGCGCATCCACGTGTCGAAGCGTGGCTGGGTGCATTTCCACATCACGCATGACCACCCCCACGACTCCCGCGGCGCATTCCCGCGGGACTCGCTCGTCCATCTGGTGACGGATGGCTGGCCGCGCGTCCACCTGCTCGACGATGAACACGAGATCGCACCCGGCCTGCGCACGTGGCACTCCGGTGTCCACCACCGCTCCTCGATCGTGGTGGAGGTGGACACGGCCGACGGCATCGTGGCCATCAGCGACTCGTTCTTCGTCTACGAGAACGTGGAGGACGGCATCCCGCTCGGCCTCAACGAGTCGTTCGAGGAGATGGTCGCGACCAATGCGCGAGTCAATCGCACCGCGAACCACATCATCCCGCTGTACGACCACCGCGTGTTCGATCGGTATCCGGGCGGCATCATCGCGCCGGGCCGCCTCGCTGGGACGCACTGACGAACGTGCCCGCCACGCTTCGCCCGCTGACCCTTGACGACCTGCCGCGCATCCCGGAGGTCTTCTCCCTGGCGCTTTCGCCGGACGGCTCGCGGCTCGCGTTCGTGATCGAGACGACCGACGAGACCACCAACCGCGCCCGGCATCGGCTGGTGCTGCTGGAGCTCGACCAGGACGGCCGGCCGCGCGGAGGAACGCGCACGATCGCCCGCGGCAGCACCAAGTTGGGTCAGCCGCGCTGGTCGCCGGACGGGTCGCGCCTGGCCTACGTGGATGACCCTTCCGGCTTACCGCAGCTCTGGGCCTGGACGACAGCCACCGGGGCGCGGCGACCCCTGACGACCCACCCGAACGGCATCGGCAGCCCGGCATGGTCGCCGGACGGGGCGAGCCTCGTCGTCATCGCGGACGCCGCTCAGCGCATGACCGACCCCGTGCCCCTCGACGAGTCAGACCCTCGCAGGCGGGTGGTCCGGGTCAAGGGGCTCCGGCACAAGGTGGAGGGCCGCGGCTGGCTCACCATCGATGGCCCGCGCCGTCACCTCTGGCTGGTGGACGCCGCGACCGGGTCGTTGCAGCAGCTCACGGAGGGCGATGCGGAGGTGGGGTCCCCTGCGTGGTCGCCGGACGGCCGCGCGATCGCGTTCATGGCGGACCGCTCCGCCGACCGGGACCGCCACTTCGGTGGCGAGGCGATCCACGTCGTGGACGTGACCACCCGCGCGGTCCGTCGGCTGACCGCCGAGGGCGTCACCTGCGGCAACCCGGCCTGGTCCCCTGACGGCGGCCGGATCGCGTACCTGCGCTCGGAGTCACCGCTCCAGGTCGACGGCCACCTGGAGCGCCTCTGGGTCGCGGACGTCGCGAGCGACGAAGAGCGCTGTTGGACACGCGACCACGATCGGCCCATCGGCTTCCGACCGGGCGGTTACCGCACACCGACGGCGCCCTCCTGGACCCCCGACGGGGCGGCGGTGCTCCAGATCGCCGCGGACGGCGGCCGCAGCCATCTCGCGCGCATCACGGCGGATCGCGTCGAGCACCTGACGCAGGGCCGCGAGGTGGTCGCTGCGTTCACCTCCTCTGACGACCGCGCCCGGGTCGCGCTCCTGCGACACGACCCCACCACCCCGGCCGAGCCCTGGCTGTGGCAGCCCGGTCGGCCAACGCGACGTCTCTGGCCCACCTGGCCCCGAGCCCTGTCGAGGGCCCAGCGGGTCGACCCGGCCCCCTTCACCATCGACCGCCCGGACGGCACACCCATCGACGCCTGGTTGCTCATGCCGCCGCCCGCCCCTGCCGGCGACCAGACATCCCTCGTGCTGCTGGTCCACGGCGGCCCCCACAACGCGTTCGGGGAGCGCTTCACACCGGACGCCCAGCTCCTCGCCGCGGCGGGACACACGGTCCTGCTCGTGAACCCGCGGGGGAGCGGCGGGTACGGCGAGGCGTTCGGGCGGGCGGTGATCGGCGACTGGGGCGGCGAGGACCTCGCGGACCTGCTCGCCGCGCTGGACCACGTGCTGGCAGCCCACCCGGACCGGCTGGACCCGGCCCGCACGGCGATCAACGGCGGCAGCTTCGGTGGCTTCATGGCCACCTGGGCCATCACCCAGACCGACCGCTTCGCGTGCGCGGTGGCCGGCGCGCCCGTGACCTGGCTCGAGGGCATGGAGCTGACGTCCGACATCGGGCTGTCGTGGAGTCGCGCCGAGCGGGGCGCCCTGGACGCCAGCGACCGCTCGCCCCTGGCGGGCGCCGCCCGCATCCGCACGCCCCTGCTGCTCTACCACGGCGAGTCGGACCTGCGCGTACCCATCGCCCAGTCGGAGGCGCTCCTCGCCGCGATCACCACCGCCGGCGGGGAGGCGGAGCTGCTCCGCGTGCCGGGCGAGGGGCATGTGCTGCCGGGCGATGCCTCACCGGTCCACGCACGCCTGGTGCGCGAGGCGATCCTGGCGTTCCTGGCGCGCCACCTGGACGGCTGACGCCCGCCACACTGCTCGGGTGTCCATCGAGAACGGGCTGCTCCTGCTGGCGACGGCCGGCTTCCTCGCGTACGTGGTCCGGGGCATCACCGGTGGCGCGAGCGCCATCGTGTTCAACGCGCTGTTCAGCCTGCTGCTCGCGTTCGGGCTGGCGGGCGGGCTGACGCTCCTCGACGGTCTCTACTGGGTGGCCGTGGGGGACCTGGTGACGGGCTTCGTGCTGCTCGTCACGCTCCGCAGCCAGATCCGGTTCGAGCCCTTCATCGTCCGGTTCCTGGTCGTCAGTCTGCCCATCAACGTTGGCGCGACGCTGCTGCTGCCGCGCGTCGACAACGGGCTCCTCACGCTGGGTCTTGGGCTGTCCCTCGTCTTCGCCGGCCTCTACCTCGTGCTCCGACGCCACGCGGGGCACTGGGACGACCCGACGCTGATCCGGCGCGCCCTGCCCTTCGGCATCGCGGCGGGCGCCCTGGGTGGGCTCTACGGCATGGCCGGGCCCGTCACGGTGGTGTACCTGATGCACGCGGGATCCGACCCCGGTCGGTTCCGGTCGCGCATCACGCTGCTGTCCGTGTTCTGGAGCTCCTTCCGAGTGGGCACGCTGCTGCTCACGAGCACCCTCAGTGCGGACCGGATGATCCGGTTCACGCTCACGCTGCCGTTCGTGCTCGCGGGTCTCGCGCTCGGCTACCGACTCCATCCACGCGTGAGCCCTGACGCGTTCCGACTGATCCTCGGCACCGTCGTGGGATCATCCGGCGCCATCCTGGTCGTCCAGACCCTGACCGGCTGACGCGACCCGCGGACGCTGCCACCGATCAGCGGGCAGTCGGCGTCCCCCTGCGACCACGCACCGCGACGATGACCGCGCGGGCGAGGACCAGCCCCAGGAAGCCGCCCAGCGTGTTCATGAGCACATCCGTCAC
>Ga0335397_10008788_pt1 | contig 12702 bp, 11 predicted proteins | sample MAT04_FD_205740 | JGI IMG/M metagenome (GOLD analysis project Ga0335397, IMG submission 205740) | Freshwater microbial communities from Lake Fryxell liftoff mats and glacier meltwater in Antarctica - MAT-04 (spades assembly) (version 2) ...
GCCGGGAAATTGAATATCGGATCGCTGAAAAAAGTAACGAGCGTGTCGACGCCGCCATCATTGGAAAAGCCAAAGCCACGAATTTGCGGCCCGGTTGCAGGACCCACCCCCAGACTCGCGCCGAACATGCCGAGCTTTGTGTACATATTGCGTAAGTGCGGTACTTTGAAATTCTCGGTAATGCGGAATCCCTCGAACGACATCAAGCCACCGGTGCCAAATTGACCCGCCGTGGCATTCAGCGTGTGGCAATGGTTACAGCTGCCCAAACCGGTGATGTTGTTCGCATTAAAGTAAATATCGCGCCCGGCCTGTTCAGAGGCGGTGAGCGAATTGTCGAGCGCGCGCACCGGGTTCGGCGGCATCTTGAGCGCCATCGCGAAATCGGTGAAAGCCTGCATATCGGCATCACTCAAAGGCGTCTGGCGACCGAGCAGGTCCACGAAGGCAGGATTGAATTCCTTGTACGATGCTTCTTCCAGAGATTCACGCGCGCCACGCACGGTTTGCCGCGCGCTACCGATGCGATCTCCGCGCCAATGAGTAGGGCCGTTCTTTGCCATGCCGCGCAGCGTCTGCGTGGTCATCGGCCCCTTCATCGGATGAAATCGGGGCGTCGTTTTTGGGCTGTTCGCGACGTACGCGTTAGTGTTCGTCTTTTGGGGATCGTCGGGGTTGCCGAGATCCCACGCGAGGTGATCCAGGTCGGCAAACATGTGGCACGATGAGCACGCGCTGGTGCCGTTGCTGGAGGTGAAATTTGCGTCGTAAAGCAACCGACGTCCGTTTTTTACGCGCAGGTTATCGGGCGAAAACAGCGTGTTGGTTTTCAACACCGATTTACTGGCGGTGTCGATAACGCTGACGCTGTGCGCCACATGGGAGTAGACAAACAAGCGCGTGCCCGCACCGTTCAACGCGAGCCCCGCCGGGCCGTCGGGCACGTTGATGTGCTGAGCGCTGTTCGCGGCAAACTGGGCGCTGGCGATAGAAGCCGTTGGCAACGCGGCCACTTTAGCGGAACCGAGCGCTGCAACGTACAAAGTGTCGCCGCTGGGGCTGAACACCATCGCGGTGGGCTGCGCCAGACTGCGAGCTTTGTCGGCGGCACTAATCGCCTGTCCCTGCGGTACAGCAAAATTAACGTGCGAATTTAGATGCACGGCATCGACCGACTTGGCGGGAACGTCAACCACGCTGATGCGGCTTTCCGCCAAACGTCCACGCACCGTTGTGCCGGTCAGGCCCGGCCCTTCAAAGCGAATTTCGTTTCGCGCCTCGGTATTGCTCACATACACTTTTCCGGTCACGGGGTGTACCGCCATATTGAATAATGTCGTACCCAGCGCGCTGACCTGCGATTTGACGACCGGCGTAGCGGCATTGGCATCAATGGCAAACAGGTCGTAGTCGGGCAACGAAAACTTGACCGATGACGACCAGTCCGTTTTCGCTTCGTCACGCCACGCAGTGCCGTCGAACTTGACGATCAGGCCAGTTTCCGGCGAGCGCACACCGTCGCTACTATTGGCGGGCAGCGGCTTGCGGCCAATGACAACATCGCGATGAAGGGTGGTCGTGTTGTTGCCGGAAAACATCGGCGCGGCATAGACGGTCGAGCCGTCCTGACTGACCGCCAGCGCACGCGGCGTGTCGGCAAACAGCGTAAGAATATTGAGCGGATTACCGCTCAAGCTATCGTCCAGATTGGCGCCATCAAACACCCAGACATCCGCGCGGCCCTGACTCGGCGCATGCAAACTCGTCGAGCTGACGTTCGGACGATTTTGCCCACGAAAAGCAGCGGTGATAAACGCACGATCACGATTCGGCCCGGCAAACACGATGTCGCGCGGCTCATCGCCAACCTGCAAGGTGCGCAACACGCGCGCTGTGCCATCAAGCCGCACCACGCTGACCGAGTCTGACAGGTGATTCACCACCCACACTTCATTAGCGTTCCGCTCAGCCACCGCCACCGGTTCCAGCCCCACGGCGACGCTGCTGGCCAAGCGCAGCGAATCCCCTTCCACCGCATAAATTTCGAGGCAATGCGCCGGACGATTGGTCACGAACAACCGTTTACCGTCAGCCGACAACGCGATGGGTCGAACTGGACCGGACTCGAACACCGTCACGCTGCCCGCGATCCCGTCATCGGTCACTGCATCGGTCCCGGTTCCGCATTGAAACACGGGTTTTTGCAGGATCGAGCCTAGCGATTGTTCAATCTGGGCGTTGGCTGCACTGAGCTTAGTACTTTGCCCGCTGAAGCCGACCAGCCCCAAAAGGACAAGGAAGACGGCGGGAATCCAGTAGATATTTCTACGCATCGTTTTTCTCAGTGAGCCCCTATTGCGAGACAGTTTACGAGAAGCTGACGATTGTGCGCGCGATGCGGGTGCGGACGAAGCGACGACGTGCGGTGCGCTTCGAAAGCAGGCGAGCACACTGCGACTAAGCTCGTGTTCGCAAATGCCCCGCCCTCGTTGCACGCAACGCCGATTCGCTAGCCTTTCTTCCCAGCAGCGGCCATCGCCTTCGCGGGGTTGAGCAGGACGCGCCGACCGTCGGCAGTTTTTTCAGCCGTATCGCGGATGACGGCGATCACTTCGACCGGCGTGAGCTTAGGGTTCACAGCCAACATCTTTGCCGCGAGATTGGTGACCTGTGGCGATGCCATGGATGTGCCAGATAGCGCCACGCGATCTCCACCGGGGATAAAGCTTTCTACCTGATAGCCGTTGGCGTGGACCACGACTGTCGGTCCGTAGCTGGTGAACGATGCTTCATCGCCAGCGAGATCGACGGCACCGACCGTGATCAGGTTCGGCAGCACAATGCCTGCTGGAATCGCTTCCGCGAATGTGGAGTCCTGATTGCTGTTACCAGACGCGGTCACAAACAGGATGTCGGGCGCGCTGGCAAACGCTTTGGTCAGCGAATTTTTGTCCATGTCGAAAAGCTCGCGCGCCAGTGCCTTGCGCTCATCTCGTGTTTTGCCAACACCGCATTCTTCCAGCGCGCCTTCGACATCCAGCACCGTGCCCCCCCAACTCATGTTGACCACACGAATGCTGTTTTTCTTCAAAAAGTTGACGTAGGCCTGTGTGTTAACCGCCTCTTTCGCGCTCTGCTCGCGGCTGGGACAAGGTTCTGGCAACAGCTTTTCGTTGAACGATATCCGGGCGATCGCCAGGCGCGCATACGGGTTGCCGGCCATGGCTATACCTGCCACATGGGTGCCATGCTCGTAGTTGCCCGTCAGTGATATCTCTTCGATCGCGCTCTTGTATTCGTTCGCGTTGAGGTTCGACAAGTATTGCTTGATTTCGCTCGCCTCGGGGCTGTCAATGTTCGAGCGCAGATCAGACAAACCTTTACTGCGCGACTTCATTTTCGGAAGTTTGCTCTGCAGTTCAGCGGGGATCGGAAACAGTTCGCCAGTCGCCGGATTCGCCCATTTGTCGAACGCAATTAACGCAGGCTTTCCGCTGGCGTCGAGCAACATCTGGTTGCGGAATAGCGCGGAATCGACACCGCTGTCCCACACCGCGACCGGCACTGGCGCGTAACCGCGTCCGGCAGGCAAGTCAATATTCCGCGCAGCCCAGATATCCTTCTTTTCAACTTTGTTTGCGTTCAGGTACGTCGTGTAAACGTCAATCAGCGTCTTCTTGAGCGGCAGCTGCACCAGCAAGCCGTATCGGGCACCAATCAGACGCGGCACCTGCTCGGAACCTAGCACGCCCGTCTTGTCGACGGTCGGCTGCAACACCTCACGGACGCCGCCGAGCACCAGAGTCTCACCCGCCGTTTCAACCCGGCCTTTGCTGCTTTTCACGTCGTTGGAAATGACGGCGTACGGCATTGCTTTCAGCTCGGCCGCCATTTTTTCGGCGATAACTTTTTGAAACGCGTCAGCCGCAGTCTGCCCCGAAAGCCTTGCCGCCACCATCGCGCGCATTTGCATGCCGAAGAGCAATTTGTCAGCGGGCTTGTCCTGCAACGCGCGAATTTGCGCCGTGCGCTTCAATGCTGCGTCATATTTGCCCTCCAGATAATCCAGCTGCGTCAGAACGCCCAGCAACTGCCGCTCGGAAGCTTTGTCTGCAATGTCGTACTCGGCGAGCACTGATTCAATATCTCTGCGCACAGCGACCGCGAGCTTGGCAAACGCAACGTCGTCGCGCACCAGTTGCTCCAGATTTCCAGTCACGGGGTAAGAAAAGCGCGGCAGGTCGGCCGCACGGTCGATTCGTTTCTTGTTTTGCGCAGAAACGGTCAGGCTCGTGGCCCCCATCAGCAGCGCCAGCGCCATCACCAGGTAACGATTTAGCACGTCACTATCTCCAAAAAAAGAGTCGGCAACGCCGACCAATGCAGTGGATTATCGTCGGGCAGCGACGCACGGGTGAGGATCGTTGTGCTGCGGCCGCTTCCACCTAGCGCAATCTCGTTCCAGTCCGGCGCACGATTGGATAAACTGCACTCCCCGCTTCCTGCAACGATCCATCCCATGCCGCCACGCGTTGCCTCCCCATCCGACCCGGCTAACCCCAGCCTTGCGATCAAGCGTCGAGGCAAAATTGACGTCGCTGGCGCGAGCGGCAGCGGCGGAGTCCAGAGCCTCACGCGCGGCCTCACACTGCTGGAGAAGCTGGCTGACTCCGAAGGCGGCATTACGCTTACTGAAATTTCCAGCCGCGCTGATTTGCCGCCTTCCACGGCGCACCGCCTGCTCAACACGCTGGCCGATATGGGCTTCGTGACTCAGGCTAAGGATTCAGGGCTTTGGTATGTCGGGTTAAAGACTTATCGAGTGGGTTGCGCATTCGTTTCCAACCGCGATTTTGTGGGCGAGAGCCATCCTTATTTGAGAAAACTGATGGAGGCGTCTGGCGAGACCGCTAACCTCTCAATCCTTGACGGCACCTACGCCTGCTTTATCGGACAAGTGCAGTGCCATGAGGTGATGCGCATGCTGGTGCGGCTCGGTTCGCGCATCCCTGCGCATGCCAGCGGCTCCGGCAAGGCGATGCTTTCGGCGCTGCCCGAAGACGAGTTGGCCATCGTACTGCGTGACGCCAATTTGGTGCAGCTCACGACAAAAACGATCACCGATCCGCAAAAATTGCGCGCCCAATTCGCGACGATCAGAGCGCGTGGCTACAGCTACGACGATGAGGAAAACGCGATGGGTTTACGCTGCGTAGCCGCGCCGATCTTTGATGAATTCGCCGAGCCGATTGGTGCCATTTCGCTAGCGGGCCCGATTGCACGATTAACCGATGAGCGCATTTTGAAGCTTGGCCCGCTTGTTGCTCATACGGGGAGAGAAATCACCGAAAAGCTGGGCGGCATGGTGCCAGTCTCGGCGTAGACTCGCGGCTCCGCTGAGGTAACTGCCAGGCAGCAACTTTACGCCGTGATGACGGCTTCGCGAGGGCTACTGCGCGTTTTATGACTTTATCGGTTTTATACAAAAACAGTGTGGAGCCCCCATGCAAGGGTCGTTTCAGGCTAAAGTTGCTCACTTTTAAGCGCGCTCCAATCATCGAAAAAATCATACGGGTAGCCCACCATGACGGAAGCGAACATTGTTGCTACCATCGTCGCCTGGTAGAAAAATCCGAAGCTAGCCGCCACTCAGCTACTTCCAATACAACACACTGATCGAAGGACACACACATGAATGAACAGAATATTCGCGGTCTGATTGAGGACGTACGAGAGGGCAAACTGGCACGTCGCGACTTCATGACGAAAATGGTGAGCTTGGGCCTCGCAGCGCCGTTCGCCGGTCACCTGTTGTTGAACGCTGGCATCGCTCAGGCACAAACACCATCGGCCTACAAGCCGACCAAGCGCGGCGGTGGCGGGGCGCTCAGAGTGCTGTGGTGGCAGGGCGCGACGCTGCTGAACCCGCACTTCGCAACCGGCACCAAAGATCAGGACGGGTCACGCATTTTTTACGAACCGCTTGCCAGCTGGGACAAAGACGGCAATCTGATACCCAATCTGGCTGCCGAAATTCCCTCTGCCACGAATGGCGGGCTTTCAAAGGACGGCAAGACCGTCATCTGGAAATTGAAGCGCGGCGTGACCTGGCACGACGGCAAGCCGTTTACCTCAGCTGACGTCGTCTTCAACTGGGAGTACGCGTCTGATCCTGCCACGGCTGCGGTATCGATTGGCTCGTACAAGGATATGAAGGTGGAGGCAATCGACAGCCACACCGTGAAGATCACCTTCAACAAGGTCACGCCGTTTTGGGCGACACCCTTTGTGGGTGGTGCGCAGGGCTCGATCATTCCCAAGCATTTGTTTGAAGCGTACAAAGGTGCCAAATCGCGCGAAGCGCCAAACAACTTAAAGCCTGTGGGCACCGGTCCCTACAAATTCACCGACTTCACGCCGGGCGACATGGTTCGCGGCACGATCAACACGAGCTACCACCAGGCGAACAAGCCGTTCTTCGATTCGATCGAAATGAAAGGCGGCGGCGATGCCGTATCCGCTGCACGCGCTGTGTTGCAAACCGGCGAATATGACTTCGCGTGGAATTTGCAGGTCGAAGACGAAATTCTGGTCAAACTCGAAGTCGGCGGCAAAGGTAAAGTCGTCATCATTCCAAGCGGTGACATCGAGTTCATCCAGTGCAACTTCACCGACCCTAACCTCGAAGTCGACGGCGAGCGCTCAAGCATCAAAACAAAGCACCCTGTTCTCACCGATCCGGCGGTACGTCAGGCGCTATCGCTGTTGATTGATCGCGCATCAGTGCAGCAATTTATCTATGGTCGCGCTGGGATAGCCACTGCAGACTTCATTAACAACCCACCGCGCTTGCGCTCGACGGCGAACAAGCCAGAGTTCAACGTCGACAAGGCCATTTCGGTACTTGAAGCGGCTGGCTGGAAGAAAGGCAGTGACGGCATTCGCGAAAAGGGCGGCAAAAAGCTCAAGTTCGTCTACCAGACCTCGGTCAATCAACCGCGCCAAAAGACACAGGCCATCGTGAAACAGGCGTGCCAAAAAGCGGGCATTGAGCTCGAGCTCAAAGCGATCACCGGTGCAGTGTTTTTCTCGTCTGACGTGGGCAACCCTGACACGTACACCAAACTCTACTCTGACTTGCAGATGTACACCACGACCATGAACGCGCCGGACGCCGAAATTTTCATGAATCAATTTGTCTCGTGGGAATTCTCAACCAAGGCCAATAAATGGCAGGGCCGAAACAGCACACGCTGGTCAAACCCGGAATACGACAAGCTATACCGTGCTGGCGAGGGCGAGCTTGATCCGGTTAAACGAGCCGCGATGTACATCAAAATGAACGATATGGTCGTGCAGGATCACGCGGTCATTCCGGTCGTGTCTCGTCCGCGCGCACGCGCCGCCAACCTGAAACTCCGATTCTCGGAGAGCGGTTGGGACAGCGATTTTTGGGCGCTGCAAGACTGGTATCGCGAAGCCTAGTCCGGTAATGCGCGCATGACATTGTCCGGGACGTACGTCCTGCGCCGAGTGCTGATTGCCCTGCCCAGTTTGCTGGGCATCAGCGTCGTGCTTTTCACGGTGCTGGCGCTAGCGCCGGGCGACCCGTTCGGCGACATTGTTTCTAACCCGAACATCCCGGCTGAAGTCGCAGCAAACCTGCGAATAAAGTTCGGGATGGACGACCCGGTAATGGTGCGCTATTTCCGCTGGTTGTTCGCCATGCTGCAAGGCGACTGGGGATTCTCGTTCGCCAGCCGGATCAACGTGGATACGCTCATTTTGCAGCGTTTGCCGACGACATTGCTCGTCGTAGGTTCGTCGCAGATTCTGGCTCTGCTGATCGCACTGCCGGTTGGTGTTTATGCCGCAACGCGTCCTTATTCCCTGTTCGACCAAATCGCCAACACGCTGACCTTCGTTGGCTTTTCGTTGCCGACATTCTTCACCGGACTCCTGCTGATTCTGGTGTTTTCGATTCAGCTTGACTGGCTGCCGTTTGTGTATCGCGCTGACATTACATCAACCGGATGGCACTTTTACTGGGATCATTTCAAGCAGACCATCATGCCGGTCACCGTGCTCGCGCTGTTTCAGGCGGCCTCATGGACGCGCTACGTGCGCTCGGCGGCGCTTGATGTTGTGAAGCTGGATTACGTGACCACAGCACGCTCAAAAGGCCTCAAAGAACGTGTCGTCGTGATGAAACACGTCGTGCGCAACGCCATGATCCCGGTGGTAACTTTGGTCGCGCTGCAAGTCCCCGCGATCTTCGGTGGCGCAATTGTGACCGAGCAAATTTTCCGGGTGCCAGGCATTGGTTCGCTGCTCATCAGCGCAATTCTCGCTAACGATACGCCGGTCATCATGGCCGTCACCTTCGTGTTCTCGTGTCTGGTGATTTTCTTCAATCTGCTGGCGGACATTTTGTATGCGTGGCTTGATCCGCGTATTGCGTTGAGCTGACGCTATGGCGACAACACTTTCTCCCAATACTTCTGATGCGGTCATTGAGGCGGCTCGCCCCAAGCCCATCTCGCTCTCGCAAGACATATGGCGTCGCTTCAAGCGTCATCGGCTTGCCTTGTTGGGCACGGTGATCCTGTTCATCATTGTGGTCGGCGTGATCATCGGCCCGTGGATATGGACGGTGCCAATCAATGAAATCGACTTTGCTGCACGTCTCAAACCACCCTCGTGGAGACACCCGTTCGGTACCGACGATCTTGGCCAGGATTTGCTGGCGCGCATGCTTTACGGTGGCCGTATCTCCATGGCGGTAGGACTTGCCGCAATGTTCATCGCCATTGTTGTAGGCACCGTCATAGGCGCGATTGCTGGCATGTCGCGCGGCATCGTAGACACGGCGCTGATGTGGGTTACCGACCTTTTCCTGTCCCTTCCGCAACTGCCGCTGCTACTGCTGATCATCTACCTCTTCCGCGATTCACTGAAAAAAGTGGTCGGGCCGGAAGTGGGGGTTTTTGTGCTGGTGGTTGTAGTGATTGGCGGCTTTCGATGGATGCCTGTCGCGCGCTTGGTGCGGGCGCAATTTTTGTCGTTACGCGAGAAAGAATTTGTCGAAGCCGCGCGCGCGCTGGGAGCGAGTCGCACACGACAAGTCGTCCGCCATATCATGCCGAACGCGCTCGGTCCGGTGATCGTCGCAGGCACGATTGACGTCGCCGCAGCGATCATTGCGGAGTCCACGCTCTCCTTCCTCGGGCTCGGCTTTCCGCCCGACATCCCGACATGGGGGCGCATGCTTTTTGACGCCAAAGACTATCTCGACATCGCGCCATATTGGGCATTGTTCCCCGGCATGTTGATCTTTTTGACGGTGCTCTCGATTAACTACATTGGTGACGGCCTGCGCGACGCGCTCGATCCACGACGGGTGATGGGATGAGCACGATAGCCAAAGAGCGCATGCTCGAAATCAAAGACCTCAAGGTGTATTTCGACACCGAGGACGGTGTGTTGCACGCCGTTGACGGGGTGAGCTTTGGCATCGCTGCGGGCGAAACGTTGGGTGTGGTGGGAGAGTCCGGCTGCGGCAAAAGTGTGACTGCGAAGACGATCACCCGGTTGCTGGATATGCCTCCGGGGCGTATCGTCGGTGGCGAGATTCGCTGGAAAGGCAACGATCTGGTGAAGGCCAGCGACGAAGCTATTCGTGCGCTACGCGCACGCGAGATCGCGATGATTTTTCAGGAACCGATGACGTCGTTGAATCCTGTGTATAGCGTGGGCGAGCAAATTGCCGAGGTCGTACGCCTGCACGATAAATGCGGTCGCCGCGCCGCGATGGATCGTGCGACCGAGATGCTGCGTCTGGTCAATATTCCGAATCCCGAGAAGCGCGTTAACGACTATCCGCATCAATTTTCGGGCGGTATGCGCCAGCGCGTGATGATCGCCATGGCGCTGTCATGTAATCCGAAATTGTTGATCGCCGATGAGCCGACCACCGCACTCGACGTGACAATTCAGGCGCAAATTCTCGACCTCATGAACGAGCTGAAAGAAAAGCTCGGCATGTCCATCATGCTGATCACGCACGCAATGGGTGTGGTCGCTGAAACGGCGCAGCGCGTGGTTGTGATGTATGCGGGCAAAGTGATTGAAGAAGCGAGCGTTGAGGATTTGTTCCGCACACCGTTGCATCCGTACACGCAGGGCCTGATTCGCTCGATTCCGCGCATGGATCTGGCGGCGACGCATAAGCAGCGGCTGGAGGCGATCGGTGGCTCGGTGCCCAAGCTCATCAACCCCGCGCCAGGATGCCGCTTCGCCTCGCGCTGCGCCCATGTTCGCGCTGAGTGCAAGGCCGCAACGCCGCCGCTCATTGAAGTCAGCCCCGGCCACAAAGTCGCCTGCGTGTTGCACGCTGCATGACGAAGATTTGTCATGTTGAGCCGCGCGAAACGTCAGATGGCTGCGGCTATTGCGCTGATCAGGAGAGAGTCGTGTGCGATCTGATCCTTCGCCATGCTCAGGTTGACAAATAAGTGAATACCGCCCAGCCCATGCCTGAAGCCCTCCTCCGCGTAAAAAACCTGGTCAAACAGTTCCCGGTCAAGGGTGGTTTGTTCGGGCGTCAGATCGACAAAGTTCACGCCGTTGACGGCGTCAGTTTCGAACTCGCCAAAGGCGAAACGCTTGGCGTTGTTGGCGAATCTGGTTGCGGCAAGTCAACGACAGGACGCTGCATTCTGCGCCTGATCGAACCAACCTCGGGCGAAGTGTGGTTCGAGGGCAAAAACGTCACCGAGCTTGACCGCGAGGGCCTTCGCGCAACGAGTCGCGACATGCAAATCATCTTTCAGGATCCGTACGCCTCGCTCAACCCACGGATGACGGTTGCAGCGATCATCGGCGAGCCGCTGACGATTCACAAGCTCACGAAGTCTTCATCAGAGTATCAGGACCGCATCGTCGAACTGCTGGAAACCGTCGGCCTCAACGCTGATCACCTTCGCCGCTATCCCCACGAATTTTCGGGCGGTCAGCGGCAGCGCATCGGAATCGCGCGCGCGCTGGCCGTCAAGCCAAAACTCATCGTGTGCGACGAGCCCGTCTCGGCGCTCGACGTCTCGATCCAGGCGCAAGTCATCAACCTGCTCGAAGACCTGCAGGAGAAGTTTGACCTCACCTATCTCTTCATCGCGCACGACCTGTCGGTGGTCGAACACATCAGCGACCGCGTGGCCGTCATGTACCTCGGTCGCATCGTTGAAATCGCCTCTGCTCGCGAGCTCTACACCGCCCCGAGACACCCCTACACCGAGGCGTTGCTATCCGCAGTCCCGATCCCAGAACCGGGCCTCGTGCGCACGCGAATTCGCCTCGTCGGTGACGTGCCCAACCCCATCAACCCGCCCGCAGGCTGTCACTTTCATCCGCGCTGCCCGAAGGCGTTTGACCGCTGCAAGGTGGAATCGCCGGCGCTCAAGCAGGCAGCCGATGGACATTGGGCGGCTTGTCATTTGAATGATGTAGGCGGGTAGGGTAGGGTTTCAACGCTCGCTACTTGCTTTAAGGGAGTCTCGAAGCAACGCGGCACATGAGGCGAGATCATGCTCGGCAGCACGTGGTGCATCTCGATAAGACACACGTTCCTCAACGATGTATTGTCGAGACGTGATGTCATCGAATTCAACCATCGGGACAACATGCGCGTGCGCGTGCGCAATATCGCCGCCGGTAAATAGAAATGCAACCCTTGACACATTGGACACAGCCTTTAGTGCTTGGGATAACTGCTGTCCAACGCTCAGTATTTCCATAGCTATGGTCAACGGCAAATCGTCGAAGTAGCCAAAATGTTCGATTGGAATGATTTGAACGTGTCCGAGTCTTATCGGGTTGATGTCGAGAAACGCGATGACCCGCTCACTTTCATAGACCACATGCGCATTCACCTCGCACGCCGCGATGCGGCAGAAAATGCAACGCTCATGACTAGTTTTTTTCACGACATATCGCCGAAATTTCTAGTTGTCAATCAACAAATGGATTAACAATTTTCAGTTTACCGATCAGTTGCCCGTGTTGCATGTCCTCGCTGTACAAACGCGTGCACCCCGCCTCTTGCGCCGCTGAGACGATTAGCGAATCGTAAAAACTCAGCGCGTATTGGGCTTTGTTTCGGAGTGCGCGTTTAAACAAGCCCGCGCTGGGCATCACTCGCCACATGGGCTGAAGCACGGTCTCCAATAGCCTTGAAGCGTCATCACTGGAGATGCACGGTTTCTTCATCTTGTGTGTCAAAACGTTTAGCGTTTCTTGCACCACCTGATAGCTGACGACGCCGTTGCCAGCATTCAACGCCCCCTGGACCAATCGATTGGCTTTTTCGCGTTTATCGTGGTCAACAAGGTCGAACATATAAATGAAGACGTTGCTGTCGACAAAGTCAACGCTCATTCATTTCGTTCCGAGTGAACTTGCGACCACCCGTTCCGGCACCATCGAGCTTGAAGCGAATTTCGTCGATAACAGCCATCGCTTCATCAGCCTTGCTTTGCGGTGCCGCATAAGACTTGAGCCACAATCGAAACTGTTCGTTCAGCGTCGTGCGCTCAGCACTCGCCCGTTGACGCGCAGCTTCGATCAGATAGTCGTCGGCTGTTAGGGTAATGTTTTTCACAGCAATCACCTCAAATTACACGAATTTCGTGTACGCGATTATAGTGC
>Ga0335397_10008791_pt1 | contig 12700 bp, 12 predicted proteins | sample MAT04_FD_205740 | JGI IMG/M metagenome (GOLD analysis project Ga0335397, IMG submission 205740) | Freshwater microbial communities from Lake Fryxell liftoff mats and glacier meltwater in Antarctica - MAT-04 (spades assembly) (version 2) ...
CTGGTGTCGTCGACGACCACGTGCGCCTCGTCGTCGAGGGCCGCACTGGCCCGGATCGTGTCGTCGTAGTTGCCCTCGACCACCCGCACCTGCGCCCCCTCGGCGGCGATCCGGTCGACGCGGCTCGCGGCGGTGCCCGCCGGCACGAGCACCACCGCCGGCAGGCCGAGGAGGGCGGCCAGGTGGGCCACCGCGTGCCCGTGGTTGCCGTCGGTGGCGGCCACGAGGGTCAGCGGTCGACCCGCGGAGGCCACCGCGTCGCGGAGCTCGTCGAACGAGGGGGCCGGCCCCGGCTGACGGCCGAGCTTGGCGAGCACGGCGCGGTAGGTCGCCCACGAGGCGCCCAGGATCTTGAACGACGGCATCCCCATCCGCCGGCTCTCGTCCTTGACGAGCACCTGGGCTACGCCCAGTCGTGCGGCGGCCGATGGCGCCGGGCGGATCGGGGTCGGCGCGAAGCCGGGCAGCGAGGGGTGGAAGCCGTGGGGAGGGACCTCCCCGTGCGGCACGCGCTCGCGGTCGACGTGCGGGTTCGTGACGAGTCGCGAGACGGCCATGACCCGATGCTAGGCGGGGTGACCGGTTCCACGTCCGGCGGTCGGGACGCCGAGCCTAGACTGGGGCACAACACCTGGACGGGACGTGGCGATGGATCTCGCGGCGGCTGTCGGCCGGTTGGCCGGGCTGGAGCACCACGCGCTGAACGGCTCCGACTTCCTGCTCACCTGGGACCTCACCGACGACGAGGTCCGGGCGGTGCTCGCGGTCGCCGACGCACTGCGCGCCCTTCGCGAGGCCAACCGCAGCTGCCGGGTGTTCGACTCCGGCCTCGGCGTCTCGCTCTTCCGCGACAACTCCACCCGCACCCGGTTCTCCTACGCGTCGGCCTGCAACCTGCTCGGCCTCGAGGTGCAGGACCTCGACGAGGGCACCTCGCAGGTCGCCCACGGCGAGACGGTGCGCGAGACGGCCACGATGGTCTCGTTCATGGCCGACGTCGTCGGCATCCGCGACGACCTCTACGTCGGGCACGGCCACCGCTACATGAACGACGTCGCGCGCTTCCTGACCGAGAGCCACCGCGACGGGGTGCTCGAGCAGCGCCCGACCGTGCTCAACCTGCAGAGCGACGTCGACCACCCCACGCAGTCGATGGCCGACCTGCTGCACCTCGTGCACCGCTTCGGCGGCGTCGACGAGCTGCGCGGGAAGCGGCTGGCGATGACCTGGGCGCACTCGCCGAGCTACGGCAAGCCGCTGTCCGTGCCGCAGGGGATGGTCGCCCTGATGGCCCGGCTCGGCATGGACGTCGTGCTGGCCCACCCGCCGGGCTACGACCTGCTGACCCAGCCGTGCGAGGTGGCCACCAGGGCCGCCGAGCGCTCGGGCGGCTCCTTCACCGTCACGCACTCGATGGCCGAGGCGTTCGAGGGCGCCGACGTCGTCTGCGCGAAGAGCTGGGCGCCGTTCGCCGCGATGGCGGAGCGCGCGGCGCTGCACGACGGCGGTGACGCTCCCGGCATCCGGGCTCTGGAGCAGCGGCTGCTCGAGGGCAACGCCGAGCACCGCGACTGGACGACCAGCGCCGCGCTGATGCGCTCCACGAGGAACGGCGAGGCCCTCTACCTGCACCCCCTGCCGGCCGACATCACCGGCGTCTCGTGCGAGGCGGGCGAGGTCGACGCCGAGGTGTTCGACCGCCACCGCGTGCCGCTGTACGAGCAGGCGGGCAACAAGCCCTACGCCATCGCGGCGATGGTGTTCCTCAGCAAGGTCGCCGACCCGGTTGCGCGGCTCCACGACCTCTGGGACGCCGCCACGCCGCGCTGGCGCCAGTGACCGCATCCGCCCACCGAGAGGGGAGAGCACCCGATGCCACAGATCGACTACGACGCCGTTCGCGAGGCCGCGCAGGGGTACCGCGCCGACATGGTCGCCTTCCTGAGGGCGCTGATCCGCAACGCCGGCACCAGCTGCCACGAGGAGGCCAAGTCGCGCCTCGTCGTCGCCGAGATGGACCGGCTCGGGTACACCAGCACCCGCATCGACGGGCTCGGCAGCGCGATCGGGGCGATGGGCACGGGGGAGACGCTCATCGCGTTCGACGGCCACATCGACACCGTGGGCGTCGGCAACCCCGCGAACTGGAGCTTCGACCCGTTCGAGGGCTTCGAGGACGACGTGCTGGTGGGTGGTCGCGGGGCGTCCGACCAGCTCGGCGGGGTGGTGTCCGCGGTCTACGGGGGCCGCATCGCCAAGGACCTCGGGCTGCTCTCGGACCGTTACACCTACCTGGTCACGGCGACCGTGCAGGAGGAGGACTGCGACGGGCTGTGCTGGCTGTACCTCATCGAGGAGGAGGCTGTGCGACCCGCGTTCGTCGTCTCGACCGAGGCGACCGACAACGGCATCTACCGGGGGCACCGCGGGCGGATGGAGATCCGCGTCGACGTCGCCGGCATCTCCTGCCACGGTTCAGCGCCCGAGCGGGGGGACAACGCGATCTACAAGATGGCCGAGATCCTCCTCGACGTGCGCGAGCTGGGCGGCCGCCTCGCCACCGACGACTTCCTCGGCAAGGGCACGGTGACGACGTCGGAGATCTTCTCCACCTCGCCGTCGAGGTGCGCCGTGGCCGACGGCTGCTGGATCTCGCTGGACCGCCGGTTGACGCACGGCGAGACGTGGCAGGGGGCGCTCGCCGAGGTCGAGGCGCTGCCCTCGGTGCGCAAGCACGGCGCCACCGTCTCCTGCTACGAGTACCGGTCGACGGCCTGGACCGGCACCGAGTACGGCCAGCAGTGCTACTTCCCGACCTGGGTCGTTCCCGAGGAGTCGCCGGAGGTGTTGGCGACCGCGCAGGCCCACCGCGCCCTGTTCGGCGAGCCCCGCATCGACAAGTGGACCTTCTCGACGAACGGCGTCGCGATCGCGGGGCGGCACGGCATCCCCGTCGTGGGGCTTGGGCCGGGGCGGGAGGACCAGGCCCACGCGCCCGACGAGGTGCAGTGGAAGGACGACCTGGTCAAGTGCGCCGCCATCTACAGCGTGCTGCCCTCGATCTACTGCGACCTCGAGCGCTGACGCCCGGGTCGGGGTTCGACGCGGGTTACCGCGCAGGAATCGCTGGGATCGCAACCACTTCTGCGATGTAGGCCGCGTCGTACGGCGTCCATCGCCTCTCGCCTCCGCCCGCCCTGGTGGGGGATCGAGCCAGCGCGACTGGATGGTGAGGCACGGCGAAGCCGAACGGCGAGAACGCCGGCACCAGCCCGAGGGCCGGGATGGGCCCGCGACGGTGGCCGTCAGGGCCCGGTCACGGGAGCGGTCGTGCTGCGTGCCCCACGGGTCTTCTCGGTGCGTTCCCTGCGGCACCCCTGCTTGCGGATGCCGCGGCCCCGCCAGGACGGCGGCCCCCTGCGCCGGCCACCGACGCCCCGGCCGGACCTGGCCTCAGCCCGTCTCCGCCCGGACGTCGCAGAGGTCGCGCAGGTAGCTGCCGAAGCCGTCCTGGACCCGACTGTGCGCGCGTCCCGAGGTCAGCACCCGGGTGGTGTCGGTGGCGACCCAGCGGTCCGTGCGGGCACGCACTCGCTCGACCAGGTCGACGTCCTCGCCGACGGTTCGGTGCCCGAAGCGACCCACCTGCCGCCACCGGTCGGCGCGCACGCCGAGGTTGGCCCCGTGCACGTGGGCGTGGCCCTCGACGAGCTGGTGCCGCGCGTGCCACGCCGCCAGGGCGTCGCCGCGCGCGACCCCCACCGGCTCGGCGGTGCCGACGACGAGGTCGGCGCCTCGTTCGGCCCACACCACGTGCCGCAGGAGCCAGTGGCTCGCCACCATGGTGTCGGCGTCGGTGCAGGCGACCCACGTCGACTGCTCGACGGGGTGGTCCAACGCCGAGAGGCCGCGCTCGACGGCGGCGTCGCGGGCCGCCCCGACGCCCGTCCCCGGCAGCGTCACGGCCACGGCGTCGTAGCCGTCGACGATCGCGGCCGAGCCGTCGGTGCACCCGTCGAGGGCCACGGCGACGGACAGCCGGATGCCGGGTCGCGCCCGCAGCAGCACGTGAGCGGCAGTCGTCACCGTGCGCAGGCACGCCGGCAGGAGCGCCTCTTCATCACGGGCGGGGATCGCCACGACGACGTGGTCGACGTGGTTCATGCCCGACCCTCCCGCCGCGCGGGCGAGTCGGCGTCGCCCCACACCTCGATACGCAGGTCCTGGTCGACGTAGGTGGCCCTGCGCGCGCACCGGAGCTGGGCGAAGGCCTGCTCGTGGACGAGTGCCCCGTCCAGGGGCACGTCGGTCGTGGGGTGCTGCCAGTGGCAGAGCACGACCTCCCCTCCCGGCGCGAGCGCCGCCTCGCAGCGTCGAAGGGTGGCGAGGAGCTCGAGCGGGCTCAGGAAGTAGCCGACCTCGCTGAGGAGCACCAGGTCGAAGGGGCCGACGGGCAGGTCGGTCGGTGCCACGCCCACCTCCACGGTGGCCCAGGGGGCGCGTGCCCGCGCGGCCGCCACGGCGCGAGGGCTGGTGTCGAGCGCGACCACCTCGTCGCAGCGCTCGACCAGCGCCTCGGTGAGCCGGCCGTCGGCACAGCCGATCTCCAGCGCGCGACCGTAGCGACGGCATCCGAGCAACGCCAGAACGAGTGCGCTGCGACGCTCTTCGTAGAAGGACCCGGCGAAGGCCCACGGGTCGTCACCGCCGTCGTACATCCCGTTCAGCTGCTGCGCCCGGTCTGCCGCACGGCGCTCGAGCCGGTCGCTCGCGAGCGTCGGCAGGACGTGCCGGGGGTCGATGAGGGTCTCCACGAGCCGAAGGGCTCGCGCCAGGGATGCCGCCCCGAGCACCGGTGCGGCCGGGTGCCCGGTTCCGTCGGGGTCACCCCAAGCGGTGGTCTGCGAGGCGAACTCGTCGAGGGCGGCCCGCTTCCGCCAAGCCGCGTCGCACGAGGTCTCGACCGCCACGACGTCCTGCCACGGCAGTGCCTGTGGGGTTCCCCAGTGCCACAACCAGATCGGGTAGTGAGCCACGTCGGCACCTCTGCTTGCCGCGGCCTCCGCGCAGGCACGACCCAGAGCGTCATGGTCGGTGTGCCCGTCACCGACCCACGGGGCCAGCACCAGGGTGCCGGGGCCGGTGTGGTGTCGCAGGTGCTCGACGAGGGCGTACCCGTGCTGGTCGAGGCTGCCGTCCGGCAGGCCCAGGGAAATGACCTGCACGCCGGGGGCCAGGGCCTCCACGGCGCGGTGCACCTCCTGCCGCCGGCGCGCAGCCAGAGCCTCGCGCGCCCCGGCACCGCCGGTGGGGTGCGAGCGCTCGCCGTCGGTGGCAACGAGCACCTGCAGCCGGGCACCTGCCTGCGCCAGGTCCGCCACGAGGCCCCCCACGCCGAGCGTCTCGTCGTCCGGGTGGGCCGATACGACCAGCACCCGCGCGTAGCGGTGCGCGACGGCCGGCACGTCGAGGGCCGGCACGGCATCCCACCGGTCCGACGCGAGCCACACGCTCTCGGCGGTGCCGGGGTCGGCGTGGTGGAAGGGCACCGGTACGGCGCTCACGGCGCGGGGCCGGGGGGATGCTTCGTGGCCGGCGCGACCAGACGACCCAGGGCAGCCAGGTCGCGCTCGGCGTGGTGCTGGCGCAGGTAGAGGGTGAGGTCGGCAACCCGCGCCGCGTGCACGGGGTCGAGTGCCAGCGGCGCCGGGCCCAGGGCGTGCCCCACCGTGGTCAGCACCTCCTCGGCGCACCGGGCCACCTGGGCCCGAACGCGTCCGGCGAGCACGCGCCCGTCCTCGCCGTCGGCCCGGCCCGCGTCGATGGCCCGGGCGGCGTGGCGCAGAGTCAGCAGCGTGGCGTGCAGCGCGGCGTCGCACGCACCCAGGTGCAGGAGCGCCACCTGGTCTGGCGGGCGAGAACGTGCGGCATCCCACAACGCGCCGGCCACGGCGGCGGCCCCGCCGAACCACACGGCGGCCACACCGATCCCGCCCCAGGCGAAACCGGGACGGTCCAGGTACCACCCGGGGGCCCGGACCGGGGTGGCCGGAACGTCGGTGAAGGTCACCGTGCTCGTCGTGACCTCGCGCAGGCCGTGGGGCGCCCACGCGCCCGGGTCGACCGACACGCCTCCGTCGCGCAACGCGACCGTGAACAGCCCCGGCGGCTGCGCCTCGACGGTGGCCGTGACGAGGGCGTGGGAGACGCGGTCCGCGAGGGAGCACCAGGGCTTCACCCCCGACAGCTGCCACGCACCGTCATCCGCTGGGACGGCGGCCAGGGTGGTGCCCGGGGGTGCGGCCGCGTAGACGCCCCACGTCGTGCCCTCCGGCACCACGGTGCCCGCCTGGCCGAGGATGGCGACGGCGTCCCAGTGCGGCTCGACGGCGCGGGCCGTCGTGAGGTCGACGCTGCCCAGGGTGGCCAGGGCCGACAACGAGCTCCAGGTTCGGTGCCCCATCGACCGGGCCACGCTCACGAGGTGCAGCGCCAACGTGAGCGAGGCCTCGACGTCGCCCGCTGCGTCGCGCGCCACCCCGGCAACGGTGTCGTCGCCCCAGTCGGAGAAGGACCAGGCGGAAGGTGTGGCGTTCATCGCGGGCCGCCTACCCTCTTCGAGATCGTGCCAAACGGGCTCAGGCCGCAGACCCTTGGGAGCGATCCGTGTCGTCGGCGAGGAGGTCGCCGCGCAGGGTGTCGAGGATGCCGCGCAGGATGCGAGAGACCTGCATCTGGCTGACACCGATCTGGTCACCGATCTCACCCTGGGTGAGCTCGTCGACGTACCGGAGGCTGAGCACGAGACGCTGCCGCTCGCTGAGGGTCGCCACGGAGCGGCGCAGGGCATCGCGGACCTCGATGGTGCTGGCGGGGCTCGACGTCACCAGCAGGTGGTCGGCCAGGCTGGTGCCTGCTGAGGTGGGGGCGTCGAGGGAGACCGCATGGTAGCCGGCCGAGCAGCCGCGGGCCTCGTCGATGTCGGCCACGGAGACGCCCAGCACCTCGGCGACCTCGTCGTCCACGGGGTCACGGCCCAGCTGGTGGCGAAGGCGCTCCTCCTCGACGACCAGGCCGGCCCGCAGCTCCTGGATGCGGCGGGGCGGGCGGACGGCCCAGCCGTGGTCGCGGAACCACCGCTTGAGCTCACCCGAGATCGTGGGGTGCGCGAAGGCGGCGAAGCCCGGGCCGGCGCCGGGGCGGTACCGGTCGGCGGCCTTGACGAGGGCGGTGCGGGCCACCTGCATGAGGTCGTCGGTCTCGACCCCGCGCCCGCTGTAGCGCATCGCCAGGCCGTCGGCCAGCGGCAGGGTCTTCAGGACGAGAAGCTCGACGAGCCTGGCCCGTCGGGCGGGGTCGGTCTCGGCGGCCAGGTCGGCAGCGAGGGCGTCGACCTCATCGTCGAGGTCGTGGAGGGGGACTAAGGGGTCGTCATGCGTCACTGGGTCAGTCATCGTGGGTGCCAAGAGACTCGTCCTTGCTCAAGAGGAGGGGGTTTGGCACCGCTGTTGGACCAAGGGGATTTCGAGGAAGACGACTGGTTTGATCTACCCGATGTCTCGAAGATGCCACGACGTACGCACCGGTGGGGGTTTACGAACAGGGTGACTGCGAAACCCTGTCGAACCTGATGCGCCGAGGTCGCCACCGTCATCCCGGTGATGGCTGCACGAGAGCCCCTTACGGTGGTCCGCCGGAGCAGGTGACCCGCGGATCCGGTCAGAAGACCGGCTTGCCACCCGTCACGCCGAGCACCGTGCCGGAGACGTAGCTCGCCTCGTCGGAGGCGAGGAAGACGTAGGCCGCCGCGACCTCGACCGGCTGCCCGGGCCGCCCCAGCGGCGTGTCCGCACCGAAGCCGTCGACCTTCTCGGGCCCCATCGTCGCCGGGATGAGGGGGGTCCAGATGGGTCCGGGGGCGACGGCGTTCACCCGGGTGCCCCTCGCGCCCAGCTCCTGGGCCAGGTTGACGACGAGGTTGTTCAGCGCGGCCTTGGTCGCTGCGTAGTCGAGCAGGGCGTCGGAGGGCGCCACGGCCTGGACCGAGGTGGTGACGATGATGCTGCCACCGTCCTCGAGCTGCGGGGCCAGCGCCTGCACCAGCCAGAACGTGCCGAAGACGTTGGTGGCGAAGGTGCGCTCGAACTGCTCCGGAGAGAACTCACCGAGGTCCTGGTGTGCCATCTGGAAGGCGGCGTTGCAGACCAGGATGTCCACGCCACCCAGCTCGGACACCGCCCGCTCGGCGAGCTCGCGGGTCGCCTCCGGCGTGCGCAGGTCGGCCGCGTGCAGCACGACCCGCACCTCGTCGCCCACCATCGACGCCGTCTCACGGGCATCCGCCTCCTCCTCGGGCAGGTACGCGATGAGCACGTCCGCCCCTTCGCGGGCGAAGGTGACCGCCACGGCCCGACCGATGCCGGAGTCGCCCCCGGTGATGACGGCCCGCTTGCCGAGCAGGCGGCCCCTACCGGTCCACGACTGCACGCCGTGGTCAGCGGGCGGGCTCAGCTCCGCGTCGCTGCCGGGCCACTGCTGCTGCTGGCTCGGGACGACATCAGGTCGCTGGTTCATGAGGTGCCTCCTCGTGGCTGGGTCGTCGGCGGTAGGGCGTCGCCGCCGTGGACAGGGCCTTGCCGTGATGGACAGGCCCTACCCGCCGAGGAGAACCGCATTCCCCGACGGAGGCTGCCGCCACGACCATCGGATGTGTGTGCCTGCCCGCCGGCTCTCGACTGCACGGTTCGTCTTCCCCTGTCGCGGTGAGGGTTTCGCCGTCACAGGCATGGGGTAGACCTCGCCCAAGCCGTCGACCGACGACGGCAGACAGAGAGGACGGGGTACCTTATGGACACCCAGACGACCGCTCCGCAGACTCCCGCGGACCGAGCGGGCACCGTTGCAAACGACACCAAGCAGGCGGCGGGGGACGTCGCCGCGACCGCTGGCCAGGAGGCCAAGCAGGTCACCCGCGAGGCGAAGGACCAGGCTCGCGAGCTGTGGAGCCAGACCCGCCGTGACCTCACCGACCAGGCTGCCACCCAGCAGTCGCGCGTGGCCGGTGGGCTGCGCGAGCTGGCCGACCAGCTCGGCTCGATGGCCGGCTCCTCAGACCAGGACGGCATGGCCAAGGGCCTCGTCGACGACGCGGCTCGCAGGGCCGGTGACGTCGCGACCTGGCTCGACCAGCGTGACCCGGGCAGCCTGCTCGACGAGGCCCGTGGCTTCGCGCGTCAGCGCCCCGGCACCTTCCTGGCCATCGCGGCCGGCGTCGGCGTGCTGGCCGGCCGGCTGAGCCGCAGCCTCGTCGACGAGGCGCGCGACTCCAAGGAGTCGAGCGGCGCAGACGCCGGGTCGGCCACCAGCGCGACGGGTGGCACCGGCAGCACCGGCTACGCGGCGACCTCCGGCGGCTACGGCACCGGCGGCACCGGCGGCACCGGCAGCATCGGCGGCACCGGCGGCATCGGCGCCACCGGCAGCAACGGTGGCTCGGCGATGCCGACCGCCACCAGCCCGACCGCGTCGACGACGGCATCCATGCCGGTCACCCCTGGCGCCACCCCGGCCGCCGTGGCCGAGGGTGTCTCCACCGTTCCCGGTGACGAGCTGCCGGGCGGGCACCGCTCCAGCCAGCCCATCACGCCCGACGGCACGCCCAGCCCGATCACCCCCGACGGCCGGCTCACCGCCGAGGGCGACGACGCCCTGCGAGGGAACCGATGACCGAGCAGCAGCGGCTCCGCACCCCGGGGTCAGCCAGTGGCGCGGACACCCGGGACGACCTGCCGGACCCGTCTCTGCGTTCCGTCGGCGAGGTGCTCGGTGACATCACCAGTGACCTGTCGACCCTTCTCCGCCAGGAGGTCGAGCTCGCCAAGGCCGAGGTCAAGGAGAGCGCGGACCACGCGAAGGTGGCCGGCGGCATGTTCGCCGGTGCCGGCGTGGCAGGGCACCTCGCCCTGATCTTCCTCTCGCTCGCCCTGTGGTGGGCGTTGGGCGACCTCCTCGACAACCTCGGCTGGTCGGCGCTGATCGTCGGCGTGCTCTGGGCCATCGCTGCCGCTGTGATGGCAAGCAAGGGACGCGCCCGGATGAAGCACGCGACGCCGTTGGCTCCGTGCACCGTGGACACCACCAAGGACATCCCGCAGGCACTGAAAGGACACGAGACACGATGACGACCACCAGCAACAATCCTGACGCCATCCGTGCGGAGATCGACCGCACCCGCGGGCGCCTGAGCGAGGACGTCGACGTCCTCACCGAGAGCGTCCGTCCGAGCAGCGTCGCCAAGCGCACGGCCCAGCGCGCCACCGGCCGGGCCGGCCGACTGAAGGAGAGCGTGATGGGCACTGCCCACGACACCACGGGCGCCGGTGCTGACAAGGCGCACGACGCCGCGGACACGGTCAAGGACGTGCCCGACATGGCCCTGCGCCAGGCGCGTGGCAACCCGCTCGCGGCCGGAGTGGTGGCCCTGGCCGCCGGCTGGCTGGTGGGTTCCCTGCTGCCGGCGAGCGCAAAGGAGCGCGAGCTCGCGAGCACGGCCAAGGAGAAGGCCGAGCCCCTCGTCGACGAGGCCAAGTCGTTGGCCCAGGAGACGGCCCAGGGCCTGAAGGAGCCGGCCCAGCAGGCCGCTGCATCGGTCAAGGAGACCGCCCAGCAGGGGGTCGCGCACGTGAAGGACGACGGTTCGTCCGCCGTGCAGGACGTCAAGGAGACGGCAACGAGCGGCTCGACGGGCAGCTCGGGTTCGGCGTCGTCGATCTGATCTAGGGAGGGTGGGGCCGAGCGGCCTCCCCCTCGCAGCGCAGCCCGCCGACCCGTTTCCGGGTCGGCGGGCTGTTCGCGCCGTGGGGTGGTGCCTCAAGGGTCAGCAGAGAACGACGGTGAGACCCGGCCCAGCTCGGCCCGCCGACAGCGAGGCTCCCTCAGCGCCGGGCTCTGGGACGAGCTGTCCGGCAGCCGACAACCTGCCCGCTCCGTGACGACCTCACTCCGCCCACGTGGGGGCTCCTGCGGGCCGTTGTTGACGGATTTGCCGATGCGCGAGGTCGTCGAGTGAGCCGGACTCGCTCGAGCCGAGCGTGGATCCTGGGCATGTTCTGCTCACTCGAGTGGTCAATCTCGTCGGAGGTGATGCAGAGGGCGCGCCCTATCGCGCTCCGTGCATCACCAGGTACTCGCGCATGTCAAAGGCGCGGGAAGCCGCGACTTTGACATGCGTGAGTGATGGAGCATGTGCTCCTTGCTCGATCACGACCCTTGGAGCACGGTCCCATGCGACGGTTGAGTCATGACGGGCCTGACAGTTAGACCACCGTGGGCAACCTGGTTGGCATTCACGCTCGGTGGCGTGGCGTTCGTGGCGGTGATTGTCTACCTGCGTCCCCTCGAAGAGCCGACCTGGGCGAACGCCCTCATGGCGCTGGTCGTCCTCGTTGCCCCGCTTGCTACCAGGCCGCCAGCGACCATTCAGCGGCTCCTCATCTGCGCGCTGGTGTGGGCAGGTTTGGGCATGCCAGGGGCCTTTGTCTTTGGTGTCCCGGTGTTCTACGCGGGGTGCCTCCTGGGCGTCGCCCTGCTGGCGCGCCTCTTCCTCTTCGGAGAGCGAGACGCGCTGACGCCCCCTGACTCACAGCAGAAGGGCGTGACCGCTTGGCACAAGCCGGCACGTCCGCATATGCCGCGGGTAGGTAACCTCGGCACGTGCGTGAAGCGCTGACATCAGCCGAGCGCCACGGCCAGGCGCTGCACGACGGCACAGGCAGTGCGCAGCTCGACGAGCGCAGCGCGGGTGCCCTTGCGGTCCGAGCGGTCGAGGGCGCTGCGGACGGCTCGGACCGCGCAGGCCGCGCCGCCCAGCGCTCGGACTGTGCGTTGGTGCGTGACCTGGCCGGCGTGGCTCGCCGGCCGTCGCTGCTCGAACCACGACACCTCCGAGCCGACCCCGATGTCGCTCTCACCGACGACGGCGGCGGCCAGCGGCTGGGTGGACCTTCCGCGGACCCACAGCCGGACTGCGACCTCGGCCGCACGCGCCTCACCGAGGGTCGCCTCGAGCGATGCGACGGCCGACTCACGGTGGACCGTGGACGGGTCGGTGCTGCAGCCGCCCACGGCCAGCACGGCCGCGAGCAACACGGCCCCGGCGGTCGGCCGGGACCGGCCTGGGTCGTCGAGGTCGTTCACGGGGACGCGCCCGGCTGAGGTTGCCGGGAGCGTCCCCGTGGCCGCGAACCGTGAGGGGGTCAGCGCGATGGCGTGAACCGGTCCCACGCGCGGTGCTGCGACAACCCGTGGATGACGCCCGCCGCGACGGCCGCGACGTCACCGATGACGACCCCGGCCTGGTCGGCCGACAGGCCCAGCACGGCCGCGGTGTCGGGGTCACCGACGAGCCCGATGGCTTTGCCGTGGCGGAACGCCTCGTCGACCAGCAGGGTCAGCCGCGGGTCGACCGCCGGGGTGGCGCCGGCCGCGGCCTTGGCGTCGCGGCTCTGCCGGGCGTCGGCCGCCGGCGGCAGCAGCGCGGCCACGACGACGGCGTCGAACTCCACCGAGCGGGCCGTGAGCAGCGTGCGGTGGGCCGGCAGGGGGCGGTCGGGCCACACCGGTCCGCCCGTGGGGGCGAGCAGCAGGGGCACCAGCCGTTCCGCCGTCAGCAGGTCGTGCAGCGCCGCCACGGCATCCGCAT
>Ga0335397_10008795_pt1 | contig 12699 bp, 11 predicted proteins | sample MAT04_FD_205740 | JGI IMG/M metagenome (GOLD analysis project Ga0335397, IMG submission 205740) | Freshwater microbial communities from Lake Fryxell liftoff mats and glacier meltwater in Antarctica - MAT-04 (spades assembly) (version 2) ...
TAACTTCGGTTTCTTGGAAGTTCCCTCGAACTTTATTACTATTCGTTGTTTGCCTGGCAACTTGCCTGGAAACATTATTGTAGACGTATCGGAATTGGCTCAGGTTGGAGACGGTATTACTATCTCCCAACTTAATCTTGGCGAAGGTGTACAAGTTTTTGGTCACACCGACGAACATACAAGAGTAGTATTCATTTCTCCTCCTCAGAAAGAGGTTGAAGAAGAAGCTCCAGTTGTTGCCGCAGCCGAGGCAGCTCCAGCAGCAGATGCAGCAGCTCCTGCCGCAGAATAATACAAAAATTTCACCAAAAAGTTCAAAAGTTTTTTCAGAATTAGTTGTTAAGCTTACACTAAGCTAGTAATGCTGTTTTTAGCTATACTAGAACTAACAAGTTAAATTTGATTGGCTATATTTCTTTTGGAACCTACAACTGCACCAATAACAACTACTCCTGCTGCTATAAAAGCAGATCAATTAGAAATCTATAAGCAAAAGTTGGCTACTTTGGTATTGCCAGAAGCTTTACGCGAAAGATGTAGCAATTTAATTGCACGTAGCGAGGCTTTACGTAGTGCTGGCAACATTAATGCAATGTCCGAAATAGAAGTTATTTATCGCTACCTAGAATGGGTTGTTCAGATTCCTTTCGGCAAAGTAACTACAGATAACCTAGATTTAGTAAATGCCGAGCAGGAACTTAATAAAGAGCATTTTGGCTTAAAAGCTGTAAAAGAAGAGGTTTTAGAGTATTTGGCTACTCAAAAGTTGCTTACAATGACTGCAGAACAGCGCATTAAAGATAATGCTATTTCTCCAAGTAACCCAATTCCTACGGAATTAAACAGTCCTGTAGCTGGTTTTCGGGCCAAGGGAACTGTGTTATGTTTTGTTGGTGTGCAAGGTGTTGGTAAAACTACTATGGCCAGATCTATTGCCAATGCTATGGGCAGAAAGTTCTTTAGAATTGCTTTAGGTGCTTTTGCTAGTGCCCAAGACTTAAGAGGTTCTTCTAAATTTGAACAGAATGCAGAACCAGGTGTAATTCTTAAGGCAATTATTCGCTCTGGCACATTTAACCCGGTTATTTTGTTAGATGAGCTAGATAAAGTAAGCGAGGCAAATAACACCAAGGCAGATATTATGGCCACTTTGCTAGAAATCTTAGACCCAGAGCAAAATTTTGAGTTTAACGACAGGTATTTAGATTTTCCAATAGATTTATCTAAAGTGCTATTTATCTGTACTGCCAATAACATTGGAGGCATTAGCGCTGCCTTGCTAGATAGGTTAGAACCGGTGCGATTCTCTAGTTATTCAGATGAAGATAAAATTCAAATTGCTCAGACCTTCTTATTCCCTAAAGTTTTGGCAGAAACCGGAATTCAAGCCACTCAATTGCAAATAAATCCGGACGTCTGGCCTTTAATTGTTCGCCCGTTGGGCTTTGACCCTGGAATACGCCAGCTAGAGCGCAACTTAAAGCAAGTTGCCAGAAAAGTAGCCAAAATGATTGTTTCTGGCCAAACGGGCCAAGTTGTTTTAACGGTGCAGAACTTCCACGATTTTATTCCTCAAGACTTTGGTACCTACTTATAGGGCAGTAGTCGTTTTGTGGGTTTGAGTGATATTCTAAAAGATATGGAAGGAGAAACTACAATATTTGAAGAATTTAATCCTACTAAAGAAGTTTTAGACGCAGGCCTAAGTGAGGCGAAAGCGGCGCTTACAAATCTTGGCCTAAAAGAATTTGCAGATAAATTACCTGGACTTTCCGATGTAAAACTTTTTATTGGCTATGCTCCTAGTGATGACATAGAGGCAAATGGTGCTTTTGCGGCTTTTGTAGAAGAGGAAGAAGGTAAGAGAACTGGTATTAGCGTTGTGGCCGAACTTCCAGCTCATCGTTTTCCTAGTGATTATATTCCTGCAATTAAGGAGCAGCTTTTTAGGGGAGTCGTAGATTTTCTTGCTCCTGAACCAGAAATACATGATCTAGAACTGAAAATGCGTGCAGATAAAGAACTAAAAAAGGGTGCAAATGAGTTTGCAACTTTTGTATCTACAAATGCCGTACAGATGCAAAAAAATGATTTTGGTGGTTTTTTGCGCGCACTTTTCACCGAAAAAACGCCAGAAGTCATGCCAGATTTAGCTTGATTGGGTTGTTGCACAACACTATTCAGTGTTTGTAAAATATTACATAAGAACCTTCAGAATCCTTGACACAAAAGCCCCCTCGGGTCTAACATACAAGAGTAATGCAGACATCTAGAACAACAACTATGGCACCGTTTAATCACGCACTCGTGATTAACGCGCGTACGTCTTAGGAGGTTGTTATTCTATAAAAATTGAACCTCCGCAAGGAGGTTTTTTAATGTCTGTATTTTTGTTTTTTAACTGATTTGCAATTGTGGGTATAATCATTCCCCAAGTGCAACAGCTCTTTTACAAGTAGGATGATTTTGGTGTTGGGATTATGAAAGTTTCTCTGGCGTAATGCAGGGCGGCTGTCGTAATCCCAACCCAGATGTTGAGATTAAATCTTTTCAGGAGAGAAAAGTGAGAAATCATAAAAATGTTCAGGATCGGGTCTCAATCCCGATGACAGTGCAGAGACAAACCATCGGCAAGGGCAAAGGTGGCGGTAATGACAATAAGCCAAAGGCTGGTTCTGCCGGTAAGACTAGACTATACTGCACATACTGTAAGTGCGATCGAGAATTCCAAGGCATTTGGGGTACTAACTCACAGTTACATACTCTTAAGTGTAAGAGTTGTAAGAACTCCCCAAATACGCGGCCAAAACCAAGCTTGATTTAATCATCCTACTTTTATCGGCGCAGCTAATATTCTTTCATTCCTTATCCCCGAATGTTAGCTGCGCCACCAAATCTTCTATTCAAACCTATGGTTTCCACGCTAGAATTAGCTAGCTAAATTATCCTATTTGTATAAATGCCAAATTATTTTTTGTGCAAAACCGACCCCGAAACATACTCAATTGACGATCTTGCCAAGGCAAAAAAGACAACTTGGGATGGAGTAAAAAATCCAACCGCCAGAATTATCATTAAAAGCATGCAGCCAGGCGATATTTGTTTTCTTTATCACTCCCAAGGAGATGCGTGCATTGTTGGCTTAATGAAAGTTACCAGCGTGGCTAGAGACGACGTTAAGGAGCCAAACAGATCTTCTGTAATGGATGTAGAGTATATTGCTACTTTTGAGCCTGAAGAATTCATTACTCTTAAAGAAGTTAAAGAAAGTGGCGATTTTGATGACTGGACACTAGTGCGTATTGGCAGATTGTCTGTGCACAAAGTGCCAGAATCTTTCCTTAAATGGCCAAAAGTTGCCAAAGTCTTAAAGAAATATTTGTAATGAAAATAGTTGTTTCGTCTACCAACCCAGTCAAGATTGCTGCTACAGAGGAAGGCTTTGCAAAAGTATTTCCTGACAAGAAGTTTGAAATCGAAACTGCCAAAGTGCCTTCTGGTGTGCCAGATCAACCCCACGGAGATGAAGAAACATTATTGGGCGCAAAAAACAGAGTAGAGAATGCTCGTAAAGTAACGCCCCAAGCAGATTATTACGTTGGCATTGAGGGCGGAATAACCGATACTGGCAAAGAGATGTGGGCATACGCCTGGATTGTTATAGAAGATAATCTTGGTAAAATAGGTAAGACTAAAACTGCACTATTCGAACTTCCAAAAGCAATTGCTGACCTAATTCGGCAAGGTCACGAACTAGGCACAGCAGACGACATTGTCTTTAAAGGAGAAAATACCAAGCAAAAGAACGGTGCAATTGGAATTCTTACCAAAGACCAAATAACTCGCACAAGCTATTATGTTCACGCTGTAATTATTGCCTTAATTCCATTTCATAACCCAGAACTTTATTAGGCGACTTTCTTGCGCACCATTTTAATGGTGGGTATCTTTACGCCTGTTGGCAGTAGGTATGAATCTTCAGAATGTGGAATTAGCACAAAACCTTTGTGCTCGTAAAAACTTATTGCTTTTGTATTGTAAGTGGCAACGCTAAGTGTAATTTCTGGAGCCGCGCTTAAATCTGCTTCAACTTGTGCCATTAGCATGCTTCCTATACCTTTGCCTTGCGCCGTTGGAACCACGTAAATCGCGTGTAAATGATTGCTAGAACGCTTGTAATGAGTAAATGCTACTATCTGGCCGTCAAGTTCTGTAACGTACTGAACGTCTTCGCAAGTAGCAAAATCATATTCCTGTAGTTTAAGCATTTCTGTAAAGCGTCCTATTCTGGCATCTCGTTTTGAGTCATGAAATTCTTCGACAATATCGTGCTCTGTAACACTGTTCGCCAGACTAATATAGGTGCACATCCAAGCTTCTTTTTGTACGTTGTAAATTTTTTCTGCATCTGCAGCAGTTGCTAACCGGACATTAATGTTTTGCATTACAAATTTTAACAGTTAAGATTATCTTAATTAAACTTGCTGAAATTATTATGAAATTAAATGCAGTTGCTGTGACCTCTAAGGATATAGTCAAAACAATTAGCTTTTATGAACTCCTAGGCTTCAAATTTGAAGAGCACGAGGCAGATGCTCAACACGTAGAATCTATTCCAAATGGCAATGAAGCAAAGTTAATGATAGATTCGCATTTGCTTGCAGCCGAACTTATAGGTGCTGAACCAACAGCTTCTAATCACTCTGGTTTTGCAATTGAATTTGATTCTCCTAGCGAGGTCGATGAAGTTGCAAAAAATATTAAAGAAAAAGGCTTTGCTGTAAGCAAGGAGCCTTGGGACGCCTTTTGGGGACAACGATATGCGGTGGTGCAGGACCCCGACGGGTATTTTGTAGATCTCTATGCTAAATTGAGTTAATTCTCATATTACTGTCCAATAATGGAACCATCAGTTTCTAAACCTCTCTCAAAAAATAAAAAATTCATAATAATTTCAGGTGTGGCTGCGATCATTCTCTTATTAGTTATAGGAATTTTTGCCAGTGGCATACTAGACAGAAAAGAAAACGCACAACAACAATCGAATAATGATATGCAATATAGCTCTGGGGAAATGGCAACTACTGCTCCATATTCAGAGGGTGGAGGGTTATTACCTGCAAACACTTGTCCAGATTCTGTTGTAAATGAAAATGGCCAGGAATTCGGCATTGTTAATGGTCAAAAAATGCCAATGAATTTTCAAGATTTCAAATACTTCGATGCAAATTGTAAGAACGCCTCAAAACCAGCTGCATCTGCAAGCGATGCAAGTTACGGAGCAACTTATAAAGCTTTACCAGAATGTGTATCTGGTCAGACTTACTTCGATAGATTACCAGCAGAAGTTACTGCCTTAGGATCTATAATTCCATTGGGAAATGTTAGCGTACCAGATCACACTATTCCCACAGACCATATGTATTTCATCCTTAAGCGCTCAAGCGCCGGAGTTGAAGGAAAAACAATACCTTCCACAGTTGTTTCGCCAGGAAAAATTGTAGTTACTGGTTTTTCTAGAACAAGCGAGTCTAAGAGTGGTAAGCAAATAACCGACGATTTTGCGATTACTTTCTCTGCATGTAAGGGCATAGAGTTTTATCTTGGGCATGTTAAGACAATTACGAATACAAAACTTAACGCTTTAACATCTACCGAGGGAAAATGTACTACTACAACACCAGCCACAAATACCGAAGTAAAGACTTGTATTTACGCGACAGATCTGGTGCTAGAGGCGAATGAAATGATTGGCGGAATTGGCAGCGATACTCTAGGAGGGTTTGATTTTGGTGCATTTAGCTTCAAAGACAAGCTAGCATTTGCAAATCAGGGAATTCATCCTCCAAAAACAGCTTACGGACTATGTCCTTTAGACTATTTCTCTGCAACTGCTAAGCAGCAAGCTTACAGCATTATCGGCACGACGGAAAAAACTAGAACCGTTCAACCATTATGTGGATTAATAATGCAGGACAAAGTCGGGACAATCCAAGGTAACTGGTATTTAGGAGATACCTCTAAACAAGAAACCTACAGCAACTGGGATAACCATTTGTCTATTGTTCACGACAATGTAGACCCAACAATTGGTGTGTTTGCAATTGCTGGTCAAGTTACAACTCCAAAAGTAGTGAAGTTTAGACCTTTAGCTTCGGGCACAAAGAATCGTGAACCATCTACTGTTAATGCCGATGGAATTGCTTACTGTTATGAATCGGAATTGGCATTAGACGCAAATCGCTATACAACCGGGTCTGTCCTTGTACAGTTAGTAAACGAAAAGCAGATTAAACTAGAGTGGCGCGGAACCGATTGTACAAGTACAAATACCTTTACCAGTGCTGCAAAAGAATATAATCGTTAGTTGCACTTGGCTAGATAACTTTGAAAGAGTTCTTGCTGGATAGTCTCGGTTTGTAGCTTTTCTAAGCTGCAACTAGTTGAGACATAATCTTTGAATGTGCTATTGGTTCTGTAGTCATTCTCCTGTATTAGGTAAAACTCTTTTGTACCAACAGGGATTTTATCGGAAATTGTTGCAGCATAGAAATTCTTATCCTTAAACACAAACCATTCATTGCTGCTACCTACAACAGGCAAGTTCGGGTTAGGTAATAACTTTGTAACCTGTACTACAGAATTATCATAATTATGATTAAGATTCTGGCGAATAAGGTAAGCGTATTGCCCCAGCACAATTGCTGCTAGCATTGGTACCACTAGGTAGTAAAACCTATCTTTACTAGAAACTAAAGCCACAATTAGCCAGATACCCAAAGAAAATAACGCAACATAGTTAATGTTAGGACGTGGGAAGAGCGCTAATAGCAAAAGATTTATTATTGCTAATACGAAGATAAATGAATAAGTTTTAAATAATTTCTTTTGGATAAAAATCACTCCCGAAAGAATAATGACTGCTAGTTCTAGCAGATGCCGCTTATACTGAGCCTGGAAAAAATATTGCACAAATAGGTTGGTCCAACCAGTTTTACTGTTACTGGTTAAGAACGCTAATAGTGAAGCCAGAGCAGAGGAGTGAAGAGCAAGATAACCAATTGCACTAGCAATTGTAGCGATAACAATTTGAGCTATTCCCCATTTCCCTAGTTTTGGTTTTGCTGTAAAGAGATACGTTAGGAGTGTAATACCAGCAATTCCCCCTACAGGGTGAGTTTCTAGTGAAATTGCAGCCAACAAAACACCAATAACATATTGCTTATTTAGAAGCAGCAGTAAACTAGCACCAGTTAACAACAAAATTAACGCTTCTCCACGAGCAGAGTTAATATTGGCAATAAATGGCTCTAGTAAAATAAACAGCAGGAAGGTATTTAGCGCGAATTTCTTGTCGCCGTAAAGTTTTAGAATAACTTTATACCAACAGAATGCCGCGGCAATTACCAATATTAGGCCGACTAGACCAACGTTAAGTCTGTTCCAGCCAATAACATCAAAAACCGCAGAATAGACCACTGCAATTACTTTGCCGAAGTATAAAACCCCAGCCTGTCCGTCGTTAGATTGAAATACTGTATCTGTTTCTATTCCCTTATGGGTGTAGTTGTAATAAAAAGATAAGGACCAAGCCTCGTCTATGTTTTCTGTGCGATAGCGGGTAAGCAGAGCAACATTTACTAGCAGTGTTAAGGCAATTAAGATATACAAGAATTTGTTACTGCCGATGAACTTTAGGAGTTTCTGCATGGCTTAATATTAACAAAAAGCCGAACAAGCTTGGCGTAGAATACTATGTGTCGTTTCTATAGTATTGGTCGAAAGAATACAAAAGTTAGAAAATTGTTGTTTTTTCAATAACAATATATGGTCTAAGACCTGTAATTGTGGTTGAGTTAATTTGTATACTTGTTGTGAACATTTTTAGACTATTTAAATTACCGTAAAATATTTTAAGTGGTGTAGTACCTGGATTATTTGCGATTATTAACTTTACTTTTTGTAATGCGTCTATCTCTCTTACATTACTTAAATCTATGATAAGTTCTGTTTGCTGAGAGAAATCATTTGTTTTTAACTTCTTTACATCTTCTTGACTCAATTTCCTCTCCAGCTTCCTAATATCTTCTTCTGCGGGCAACTGTTCTGGGTAGATACCATTTTGATTTAATACTTTTCGAACTTCGCTACTATTGTGAATATGCTCAAACTTAATAGGATCTTTTTGTTGTAAATTCTTACGTTGTGTTTGAAAAGTAGTCATTTCTGTTGCCAAGTCTTTGGCTTTAAGAGTAATTGTAGGGATGTAGTCAGCTAGGGGTCTGCCTTTCCCTGTTCCAAGTATTCTTTTCATTTCCCGAGTATCTTTGTTGAATAAAGCCTGATCACCAGCTGATCTAATTTCTGCAATGCCTCGGCTATCAACTCCGTGTTCTGTAAGAACTCCAGAAAACTTCTTTTCTGTTTCGCTTAATTTCTTTCTGGCAATAACTCTCTCTAGATTAGTGTTCTTTTCTTGATTCAACTCTTGTCTTCTTGTTTGGACTGCAAAATATGATTGTGCAAGGGCAATGGCTTCTTTTGTCGGATCACCATTCTGGGCTATTAAATAACAAGCGTATCTCGTAAGTTTATAATCTGATACTTGCCTCATCGCTTCTTTGTCAGTACCAGCAGCGACTTTGATCATTTTACCGACTTCGGCAAAATGATCGCTAGGTTGTGGATAAGTTCTAGATAAAGATTCTTTTGCTTTAAGAATTACATTTTTAAAGTTTGTCCACTTGTCATATTCTAAAACTGGCATTAAGTCTCGAGCTAGCCAGAACTCTTGCCCAGAATTATCAGTTTTTCGGATTGAATCAAATAAGCTTTCATTTTTATCGAGGTTTTGAATGGTCATAATTAATTATAATTGTTGGGTCAACCGTGCAATTGGGTTATTGAAAGAATTTTATAAGGATTTACTGAACATCTAGAAATTCTGTGTCGTATCTTTCTTTGACTGGCGAACGTTCTTTATATTTTGTGCGAGTTTTCTTTAGACTCACGAATCTTCCACAGCGAAGCGAGGACTGATGATGGAGGATAAGAGAAAACTCGGAAAGGTAGTCTTCGACCATCATTTACTGACGTGGAAGATTCGTAAACACGGAAAGGTAGTCTTCGACCATCATTCCGAGTAATATTCACAGCTAATTATTTACTGACGTGGAAGATTCATATAACTCGGAAAGGGAGAGATTCGGCCACCAAATTCATTCGCATGGGCTCATGAATTTCTCGGCCCCGCCGTCAAAACAATGCCATTTTGGGCATTGTTTTTCCTCTTTTCGAATCTCCCCATAAAAAGTGGTAGCTATGCTCCAGTAAGACTGAAGCACATCTACCACTCGGTGTGACACCCGTAGCGAAGCAAAGTGGTGCCTCTGTTTGAGGCTTGAACAATTTACCTGAACTATACACATAGCTTGAATCCCCTCACTTTTTTTCTCTGTAGATATCGACTCAAAATTACGTTTTATTAGTTATTAAAATTCCGTTTAAAGACTCTCGCAAGCTCAGAGAATATATTATTACCTCGTGGCATGGTGATAAGTTACTAGAACTTTAATTTTAATATACGTATCTCTTAGTATTTTATAGTTTAATTTAAAATAATTTTTTACAATCTTTACATGTACCTTTTAAATTAAGTTCAAACTCTTCAAATTGAACTTCTACTGGAATTATCTTTTTCATTTCATCGTAATTGATATCTATTGGTATAACTTTTTCACATTTACCACAAAGAAAATGTTGATGATTATCTCCTTTTGTATTGAATTCGTAACTCGCTACGCCTTTCTTTATATGAACTTCTCGTAACAAACCTTGTTCTACAAACAAAGTTAAGTTTCTATACACTGTTGCTCTATCTATCCAGTGGAATTTTTCATAAACTTCACTAGCCTCTAGTAAATCACCATTTTCAAATATTTTTAAGATGGCTTCTCTTTTTTTAGAATGTCTTAATTCTTTCATAGTAAAGTATTGAGCATTAAATTACTGATATGATTTTTGTCAATATTGATACCAATGAACACAATTTCCGAGTAATTTTTTTTTGAATCCTTTCGGATACTTGCTTCTTCAATTATCATTTCAGTACCAGCAAAAGATATAAAAGCACCAGTATGATTTTCAAATGTAATGAATCCTTTAGCTCTTAATACATTATCTGGCCATATATTCAGTAGTTCATTAAATTTTTCTTTAGAAAACACTTTCTCTGATTTAAATATAAAACTACTAAATCCGTATTCCTCTGTTTCTTTCGAAGCTTGTTTCCATTCTGCTTCCCATTTTGGAGCATTCGTACCTCGTTCATAATCATACAGACCTGTATCCAAGATTTCAGCGAAATCTATTTTTCCTTTTGATGTTTTAATAATCTTTGCTGTTTTATTTAACTCTCTGCAGTATTGTTCTACTCGATTAATTTTCTGTTCAGAGGCAATATCTGTTTTGTTTAAAATTATTACATTCGTAAACTCAATCTGATCTATTAACAAAGGCGCTAATGCAGATTCAACTTTGTTCCCGTTTATATCTTCAATAATATCTGTCCTTTGATAATTCTCCCAAAAAGCATTTGCATCTACTACTGTCACTATTGTGTCTAGCTTTACCAAATCACGTAAATTTCCCATATAAAATGTCTGAGCAATTGGCAAAGGCTCACCAATTCCAGTGGACTCAATAACTATGTAATCTATATTGTCTTTTTCACTTAATTCTGTAAGAGAATTCAATAAATCTTCTCTTAACGTGCAGCAGATACATCCGTTGCTCATTTCAATAATCTTATCTTTTTCTTGTTTTACAAGCTTAGCATCAATATTTAACTCAGAAAAATCATTAACTATACAGGCAATTCTGTATCCATGATTTTCACTTAAAATGTGGTTTAAGAGGGTAGTTTTACCCGCTCCTAGAAAACCTACTAAGACAGTAACTTTTTTTAGTTTTTTTGGCATAAGTATTCAATAATGTGACTAAGTTGCATTAAGATGATATCGCGACATCTTCGCATTTGTCAAAAAGTATAGAAAACACTTTTTTATGTGAAATATTTGTCTCACTTTTGTGTTAATTTTTAGAGGGATTTGTCGGCGGGGTCACCAAATTTCCTGCAGAAATTTCGCGACCCCGCCGCAAAATAATGCCATTTAGGGCATTGTTTTTCCTCTTTCGAATTCCTCTAAATATGTTGGCTACTATCAAGATGCTTGATCGCACCCAACATACGGTCGGCAATGCGGAAGTTCGCAGAGCGAAGCTCTGGCAAAATGGAATTTTGCAAACCAATCTTTTTTCTTTCGCTTTTGGCGAAAGGTTGAGCGTATTTTTTCTTGATTGCCAAAAAACTAACCCAAAAACAGTATGGACAACATAAATTTACAAACCAAAAAGTTTTTCCTCTATGCCCGTAAATCCACGGACGAACCCGAAAGGCAGGTTTTGAGTATTGAAGCGCAAATTTTCGAGCTGAAAGAATACGCGCGAAAAGAAAATTTGCAGATCGTCCGTGAATTTGTCGAGAGCAAAACCGCCAAAGAACCGGGGCGAGAAATTTTTAATGAAATGGTGGCGGGCATAGAGAAAAACGAAGCTGAAGGAATTTTAGCGTGGCACCCTGACCGACTTGCTCGTAATTCCATAGACGGTGGACGAATAATTTACTTGGTGGATACTGGCAAAATTACCACGCTAAAATTTCCAACTTTTTGGTTTGACTGCACACCGCAAGGAAAATTTATGTTATCCATTGCTTTTGGGCAATCAAAATATTATGTGGATAATCTTTCGGAAAATATAAAGAGGGGTATTCGCCAGAAATTGCGAAATGGAATATGGCCCGCTTGGGCGCCATTGGGCTATGTGAACGACAAAAACGTCCGCTGTATCGCCGTTGATAAGGAAAAGGCAAAGTATATCAAGCGGGCTTTTGAAATGTACGCAACTGGCGAATATCCCCTCGCTCAAATCCGAAAGATTATCAATTCTTTGGGCTTGGTTGGCAAGAAAGGCAAAATGCTTTCCGTCTCAAATTATCAATATATGCTCAAAAACAAAATATATTTTGGAATGATTGAATATAACGGCGAATTGTATGACGGAAAGCATGAACCGATTATCACAAAGAAACTTTTTGATTTATGCCAAGAAGTGATGGCGAACAAGAGCAAGCCGAAATCGCTAAAATTAAAACCTTATGTGTATAGAGGATTTTTCCGTTGCGGAGAATGTGGCTGTTTCATTACCACTGAAACACAAAAAGGACATAACTATCTCCGCTGTACCAAACGGAAAAATTCTTGTTCGCAAAGATACGCCAGAGAGGACGCCATCACTTCTCAAATAAAAGAGGAAATCAAAAAAGTTTCTTTGTCTTCCGCTTGGGTCAATGCTTCAATTGAATATTTTGAAAAAGAGAAAATAAATATTGCCCAAGCGGAAAGCTCTTTTGCTCAAAAGACAAGAGATGAGCTTGTGCAGGTTGAAACAAAACTTGATCGTTTGCTTGATTTACAACTTGAAGGCAGTTTGTCGCAAACGGAATATGCCACTAAAAAGCACAAGCTCATTCTCGCTAAAAAAGATTTTCAGGAGAAAATCCAGTCTTTTGAGCGAAAGAGCAATAATCGGTTCGAACTTGCCATTGCCTTTCTAAAAGACGCCAACCAAGCCGAAAAA
>Ga0335397_10008798_pt1 | contig 12695 bp, 7 predicted proteins | sample MAT04_FD_205740 | JGI IMG/M metagenome (GOLD analysis project Ga0335397, IMG submission 205740) | Freshwater microbial communities from Lake Fryxell liftoff mats and glacier meltwater in Antarctica - MAT-04 (spades assembly) (version 2) ...
ATCAATAATTTTTTCATTTTGTTAGTTTTAATCCGTTAGATAATTTGGTTGCACCTATGCAACCAACCTCCTGCTTTGTTAACAACAATAAGGCTTATTTTGAATCTTTTTCCAGCTTCAATTTTCCAACAATAAAATCGCCCACTTTTTTTCCATACTCCGTACTTACCAGGCAACTTGGGTGAAAATGAATGCCCCCATAAAACCTGGCAAGGTTGTTTTCATCAGATGCCTGGCGGAAGGAAGTAAACGAACGGTTAGGAATGCCAAATTCCAGTTCACTGGTATCGGTATAGCTGAATGGTTCGCCATACATTTTGGTTAAAGCTTCTGCTGCAGCCGATGATACCGTGCTGTGCCCACAGGTATATTCCGGAAACGGCGGTGTTTGTAAATAGGGCCTCCACTCGGCATCTATATATTTGTTAATCACGGTTTCGGGCCTTGTCATATTACTCCTGAATTTTTCGTCCCAGCATTGAATAAAAGAATCAAACATGCAAATAGAGGTTAAGGCATAGGCCGCTACTGTTTTGGCAAAATCAGCCTTCGCCTTTATGGAAGCGATCCCCACAATATTCATCCAATGGCCCGGGGGTGAAAACTTTTTTGTCATAAACTGTACATGACCGCTTACATGTAATTCGTTGGGCAGATCGTTCCAGAACATGGCAATATGCTTTTGTTCGTCGGTAAGGCTATCAATAGCATTTTTTGATAACATCACCTGCTTATAGTAAGGGCCATTTTTATCGGTCATGTTAAAAGGGATGGGCCTGGGCGTCATGAATTGCGAGGCACTGTCCATCACAATGGTCCTTAATTCATTCCAATGCGGTTCTATAGCGCTTGCATACATGGGTGGAGTTGGAACCCAGCGGCCGGGTGTGTCGATGACGGTATATTTGGGAGCACTTCTTGTTTGAAGGTAATTATCCTTCTTACTCCAGTCCAGGATTGCTTTTGCAATGGTATCACCAAAGGACACTGAGTGTTTAAACATCTCGTCCGGCATTCCTTCTTTTTTCGCCAGGTTTTTTAAGCTGTCCACATAATCCTGCATGCTGCCTTCCGGAAAAGTTACTGCTTCACCCACTTTACAAAAAGCGAGCAAGGCTGAAAACTCTACATCAACAGGCTTGATAGTATCCAATGTTGGCATTGCGTTGAGTCCATTAATTTGCCCTGCCAGCGACTGGTATTTTTTGGGATAAGCTGCTGCAATACATTCATAAGCCGCTATATTGGCATAGGTATAATTGCGGCAGGCAACTATGGGCGAAAAATTATTAAATTTTACCACTTCGTTCAACTCCTTCACAGTTTTACTATAGGAGAATGGTTCGGGAAAATAAGTATTTTTTGGAGGCCCTGTTTGCTTACAGGAACTGGCAATTAAAAAAGCAGCTATTACGATCAATAGTTTTTTCATAAATAAGAATAAGTGAGTGAGTAATCAAACTGATCCGGTGCTGAAAATACCTTTATCAATAATGCAGATCGCTTTCATGCATGATTATGAAATCACCGGTATTACAGGAAAGTTTTTGCGAACAGTTAAAAATTAGATGCGGAAATTATTGGCTGGAAAATCAGGAGGTTGCTCAAGGGTTTTTGTAAAAAGACTGTTTACAAATATTTGGCTCTTAATAAAATGAGTTAAATATTTTGGCGCTGGTTTAAAAACGACTGCTGACAGTTGCTCTTCAAATTCACTGATGATTTTCTGAAAAGATTTTGATTCTGACGGCGATTTCTTTTTCCCGGCAGATGTTTGAATATCCGCAACCAGCCTGGAAAAATCAGCTTTTGCCGCCTGTATCTTCATCTTGGCGGTATTAGGTATACAAAGCATTTCGAGCGAGTCATTATAAATCCTGCATTTTACATACTTGTAAAAGATGCCATCTATTTCTATTTCACCGTCAATGCGCTGGAATGTTTTTGAGTTTTGATAATACGGAAGGTTGGTAGGTTGTTTAATGGAGATCAACTGCTGGTCGGTGTAATCGTTTTCATCAAAGGCCAGTTCCATCTTTTCATTTGCCTTGTGCTCCGTGTAAATCGCCACTATCTTATATCCAAAGATGTTAAAGGAAAATATCCCCAATAGTAGTATAGCAGCCAGCCGTGTCATTTAATAGATATTGCAAAATAGGTTTTTTTTTATGTTTTGCAAATAAAAAATTACAGAGGGCTTTGGAATAAAATGACTGCAACCGTTTGCGGCGAAATTATATGATTGATCTTATGCCCTTTGTGTTTGTCCATTGTCAATACCCGCGGGAAAGGCAGGGCCGTTGAAAATTGTGTTTAATGCGGTGATATTATTTGAATCGGTGAGCGGCCTTTACTGATACAGTGTTACAATGTTTTCCTTTTAATTTTTGTCAACTCCGCTTCCATCTCCTTTATATTTCTCTTTTCTGCTTTTGCCAATTCAATTGCTTTTTGCTGGGTGCTTTCTGCCTCGGCATAAAAAGCCAGTTGGTAGAGTAAATGGGATAATGTATCATAATACCCAGCAACCGGGTTTAGCTCAATTGAACGTTTGCTCCACAGTATTGCTTTGGTAAGGTAGGTACCATCCTTTGTACCTGATTTATAAAAAGTCCAGGCTGCATTGTTTAATTCTGTTGCGGAAATGTTTGGGGCATATTTAAATGAAAAGGATCTTGTTACCACACCATTGGGATTAACGATTTCACTTTTTTTCTTTGCATTCCGCTTAGCGGTCTCCATCGTTTGATGCTCTCTATTCTTTAAAGAATCTGTACTAATGGTCATATAATATTGATCATAAAAAATGACTGCTTCTCTTAAATAGGTTATCGTGTCTTTTACACCAGTGTAATATTGAAGCAACTTTAAGGTGTAATTCTTTTGGCCTTCCCTGTAATCTCTTGTTCAGGTACCCCTAGTAAAATTGGCGGCTGCATAGGCACGGTCAATATTTTTGTTTGCAATTGCACTTGCCATTGTGTTTGTAATTATGCCGTTGTTGATGGAAGTACGCTCTTCAATAATTTCGGTTTTGTAGATGCTGTCGATTATACCTTTATAAGTGTGGGCAAGTTTGTAAGCTCTTCCATCTGCAAGCGGACCTGCCTGTAAAATAAAAAGTACCTGTTGGTAATTACCGAGGTCGGCAATGGTTAAGGAGTCAACATATTTTTCTATCAATTCCGCATTGTCTTTTAACCCTGCGCTCTTTCTCCTGGAGATATAGTCCTTCAAAAAAGTTGTGCCATTCATTCCTGCTGAATATTCTTTATCAAAATCTACCAGCGATTTTCCAATGCTGGAATTTATAGCATCGTCAGCTAGGGTTATTACATCAGGCACCAATGACGTTATCACTGCATTTTTTGATATGACGCCCCCTTTGGTATCTAGAAAAACAAAAGAGGGAAAGCGGTAAATCTTATATTGCCGAATTAAACTGTTGCTTGCGGAATCTTCCCTTGCAACTTTATAATTGATGAAGCTTGAATTGAATTTGGCAACTACTTCAGGATTATTTAGTACTGCCAGGTAGTTGGTAACAGTGGCTGCTGGCTGCATTGTTACCAATATTGAAAGGGGCTTGTTTTGCTCAATTGATAACCTTTTTGCCTCTTCAAAAGATTTTTGATAATTAATTTTTTGCGATGATGAGCTTACATAACAAAGCAGGATAGCTGATAATAGTATGGTACTTTTTTTCATGGCTGAAAAGTAAACTAATACAATTGAATTAGTATAGAAAGCAGACATTAAATTTAGATGATGGCCATTGCCATTTAATCATCAAAAGTTCACACCGGTTTTGTAACTTATTAGCTCTATCTAAAACACAATCAAAGATCCACATTGGTATGTAGTACAAGAGGGCGACGCAACGATGTTTAAGAAGGGCTTCAATGCCTGGACCAAAAAAATTAACACAATGCATGCGACGGCTAAAGTGATCTTTTGAGAACGATGAATTTATAAGGTTTTTTATTTTAGAACGCTTGCTGCTATTGTATTTAATATTTTGGAGTTTTAAAATGCCGCTAAAGTAAATAAGATGAATTTACACTGACTGATTCAAAATTTTACTTAACTACGTACGTCTTCTTCCCTGAACCAATCCCCTTCAATGTTAGGCTTTTCCATTCCTTAGGTAAAGACGATTTTATTTGGGTAATACCTGCCGGGGTGATTTCCAAACCTCCAAACCCATTTAGTACTGCCTGTAAAATACCGCCGGCACCTGTTGCAAAATAAGGATTGGTGCCTCCCTTTGTTTCAGCGATTACATTAAACGGCGGCAATAAATTAGGAACATAGGAATCTTTAAAAAAGTGATATGCTTTTTCGCTGTCGCCGATTCTTGCGTATAGCAAGGCAAATATGGCCTGTGTCATTGCCGGTGTGCCTTCATCAGGCACTCTTACTGAATAATAATCCAGGTCCTTTTTTACTTGTTTTGGATCAGTAACTTCCTTTAACGGATAAGCCAGTAAATTTACATCCGCCTGCTTAATGCCTTCGCCTTTGTAGGTAGCATGCTCACTGGTAGTGCCATCCGGCATTTTTAAAATGGGAATATTATTGGCAACATTCATCCAATCGGCATCAGCGTCTATCCCTAATATTTTGGCTGCTTCCGTGGCAAATTTTAAATTGGCTTTTGCAGCGGCATTGGTAAAAGCGTTGTTATCTACATTCTCTGCCCACTCATCAGCAGCTACCACATTTTTAATATCGTATTTTCCGGGACCGTTTCTTTCCACCCTGCTTGCCCAAAAGTCGGCGGTGTTTTTCAGAATAGGCCAGCCTTTCTCCCGCAACCATTCTTTATCCTGAGTAACGCAATAATAATTCCAGGCAGCAAGGGCTATGTCGGCAGTTATATGATGTTCAAATGGCCCGCTCAACGCCCATACCGGTGTTTCTTCTACGCCGGTCTCTGCACTCTCCCATGGGAACATCGCACCTTTATATCCTTTGCCATAGGCATTTCTTTTGGCCGCTTCCAGCCGTTGAAAACGATATTCAATAATACCCTTTGCCAGTTCAGGATGCATTTGTAAAATAGCGGGAAACATCCACAATTCTGTATCCCAGAACACATGGCCATTGTATCCTAATCCACTTAAGCCCATTGGTGAGGGGCTGTTGGTAGCGCCATCCCGCACAAATGAGTAAAGATGATACAGCATGCTGTGTATATCCTGCTGTGTTTGTGCAACGGCTGCAGCCAGTGCGGGGCTTGCCGGTTCTATAATGATATCACTGGTCCATAATTCATCCCATGCTTTGTTGTGCATCTCTATCAGTCTGTCCCGGCCCTGCAACTTGGCAAAAATAGTAAGTCGTTCAGCTTCGTTCAACGGATCATCATGATGTGCAGATGTGATGGAAGAACCGATAATCGAATACCGGTAAGATTCCCCGGCTTTTAGCTTTTTTGCAAACTTTACCAGGTGCATGTTGTTATCCCACATTTCATGGATTACCCTTGGCTCGCTGCCATGTGCTTCACTAAAAATAAATGCATTGGAGGCGCACATTAATAATTTACCGGTCGGACTTTTTGCAGCCGAAGTGAGCAGGCTGATGGTAGTATGTGGCCGGTCAATTTCGTTGTAATAATTCTGTACATCCTTTAAAGCATCCGGCGCTTCCATGATGCTGGCACTACCCATGTTAAAATCTTTTTTTGCTGTAACGGTGATGTCCATTAAAACAGAATAAGGCAACTGCCGCAATGAATAATAAGTATAGCTAACGGTGGCAATGTCTTTATAATTGAAAGAAGTAGTAAAGTTGGCATGCTTCATATCGAGTGTTTGTTGCATATTGGTAACATCACTATTGGACAGCCGCCTGCCATCAATTTCCATATACATATTTAACAAATTGAAGCTGCGGATAAAATTACTTACCCGTCCTCTTCCATATAAATCATACGCACCTGCCAATACCACATCTTTCACTTTAAATGCTTCAGGGCTGCTCACAATACCTAACATCCCGTTGGCTACGGTGATGCCATAATAATTGGCGGGATTGATATTGGTGGCGGTGATTTTCCAGGGGTCCTGGGCAACCGAAATAGTATAGGGAAACAGTAAACAAAGGAATATGGCTAAGCGTTTCATAATAAAAAAATGATTTGATAAATAGTCGGTGAATTTAACTTTATTTGCCAATATTTTGCTTGGTGATAATAAAATTTTTCGTATTTATGAAAAAATGGGTAATAGGTATTTTAGCGGTTGTTGTGGTTTTAATTGGTTCAACTTATGTTTTTATTCCAAACACAATTAAGCTTAGGTCGGGTACAGGTATTAGAGCAACAGGAAAAGGTATTCACAGGATGTTGCTGGATAAGGCGACCGTGGCTAAGTGGTGGCCCGGAAATACGAGCAATGATAGTTTTTATCTGAATGATCATATATACAAGGTCGAAAATAGCAACATCACCTTGCTGCATATTTCTATTAACGGGCAACCAAGGTCGGTTACAACCGTTTTATTCTTCATTTCAATTATGATAGATTCTACACAGTTGGAATGGACCGGGTCTATGGTTACTTCCTATAATCCTGTTAAGCGATTTATAGCATACCTGGAGGCTAAAAAAATAAACCGGGATATGAACAGAATTTTGAAAAGTATAAACACATTTTATTCAAAACCGGAAAATATTTATGGCATTGAAATACAAAAAGCTTATGTTTCAGATAGCTTTTTAATTGCTACATCGGGCCAGTGTAAAGGTTATCCCACCAACCAGTATATTTATAGTCTTATTGATCAACTCAGAAAATACGCCCTTCGCCAATCCGCAAAAGAAAGCGGTAATCCTATGTTGAACGTAAAAACAAACGACAGCATAAATTTTGATGTAAAAGTGGCGATACCAACTGATAAACTATTACCATCCTCCGGCGACATCCTGCAAAAGCAAATGTTGGGCAGGGGCAATATTTTAGTGGCTGAGGTGAAAGGGGGCGTTGGAGTTACCTTGCATGCATATCAGCAGCTACAACTTTTTGTAGAAGACTACAAATATAGAACACCCGCTATCCCTTTTTATTCATTGATAACAGACAGGTCAATGGAGGCAGATAGCAGTAAGTGGATAACAAAAATTTATTTCCCCGTAATGTAATTCATACCTCCTGGAATGATTGGTGTATCTGCCCTGGTTGTGGAAGTCTTAAAATAATTGAGGAGGCTACCAAGCCCCAAAAAAATCAGGCACTTTACCAGTTTATTTTTTGGGGCTTATAAATTTTACTACCCGCATACTATCGTTATTTTTCGCCAGGATATAAGCCGGCTCGTCACCAATTTTTATTGGGCGCACCCTTCTTGTTTCTCCCTTTACGATAACCCCATTCAGGTTTTCATATTGAAAATTCCCTTTGCCTTTGTTAACCAGGATGGATCCTACATCAGCATCACTTCTACCGGCATGAATATTATTGCTGTAGTAATTACCCGCTAACAATATATCAGGTAGGTTATCGTCATTTACATCCACGATGGCTGCATCCCGATAGGCGGTCAACTGCGCTTCCCATGGCAAATCCCTAACTGAAAAATTTAAATCGCCGTTATTGATCAACACAACATTGGCAAAATAGTCAGCAGACGATATAGTGGACTGGTTTATTGACTGGGATGGAAAAATATCTTTGAACTCCGCCCTGGCAAAATCTTCGGCAAAAATAAATTTCTTTTTCAAGGTTGGTATCTGTCTTTGTAATTCATCCTTTCCTGCAAAAGTAATTTCCTTATTCTTCAGGTAATAAGTAATTACCTGCTCCTTTTTCCCATTGTTATCAAAGTCATTAAAGTATAAACGTACTGGTTTTGTTGTGGACGCCTGTAAACGATTGTTTAATCCCTGGTTACCAGCAATGAAGTCCACATCTCCATCATGATCGATATCAACAGGGAGTAAAAAATTCCACCAGCCTTTGTTGCCGGTCAATTCCTTTTTTTCAAATTTCCCATTGGTATTTATAAATGCAGTTATTCCGCCCCATTCGCAGGTTACGATCAAATCCTTGTCACTGTCATTATCGATATCATACCAAACCGCATTGGTTACCATGCCGATATTAGCTAATTCATTTGCATACTTATTGGTAACATCTGCGAACTTTCCTGTTCCGTCATTTTGCAACAAATAGGAGCGGGGTATTTCTCCATAGTTCCAAGGAACAGTTCTTGCCCCCAAAAACAAATCAATAAAGCCATCCCCGTTAAAATCATTCGCAACAATACAGGATGGAGTTATAAATTGATTCGTAAATGCATTGGCCAGCTTTTTGAAATTTGCCTTCCCATCATTCAAATAAATACGGGGCAACAAATGGTCATCTGTTCCATAATATTCATTGCCACCGGTGGCAATGATTAAATCAATATTGCCATCATTATTTACATCAGCCCAGATTGCATCTACATCTTCGTACATGCTGTCTTTATACATTTCAGGTTGATTCGTTTTTAAAAACTTTCCACCGGGTTGCTGTAAAAAAATGGCATTGTGAAAAGTTTTGGAAGCCCCTATAAAAACATCTTCCAACCCATCGTTATTGATGTCGCCTACCGCCAATGCAGGTCCTTCTGTTGAAAGCATATGAACAAGGAGCGGTTCCCTGTCAAATTCATTAAATTTATTTTCTTTATGTACATATTCCAACCCGGTTTCCCAGGTGATGTCAACCACTTTTTTTGTATTATTCCTGCTTAAATCGTGGATGCTATTATAATTAAATGCCGGTAACCCGGTTGTATACCTGACTGTCATTTGATGCGATGCCGTATCCATTGTTATTTTTTCACAGGTATTATCGGGCCATACTAAAAATGCTGAATCCAATTTGGTTGTTCCCCAACTAATATGCAGGGGTATTTCCATGCTTGACATAAAGCCTTTCACCGGATTCTTTTCATAGGCTTCTATTTTGCCGCCAGCAAATAAAATAACTTTTGCACCTATTGCATTTACATTTTTACCTGTACCAACCAGGTTTACGTCGGTGAAATTATTTGGTGTTTGAAGTGCTTTATTTTCATATAGTAATGCGGCATCATTTAAATTATTCACTACTACATCCAAATCACCATCATTATCAAAATCTGCATATACCGATCCGTTTGAATAAGTGGGCTGATCATTAGCCACAGCCGATTCCATATCTTCAAACTGCAGGTTGCCTTTATTTTTATAAAATTTATTGGGGATCTTTATTTCAGGGAATTTCCTCATGAGCTCCATATCCTTATCCTTCAGGCTGTTGTTTTGAATTTTCTGCTGAATCTCATTATTGTAGATAAAGTTTATATAATCCATGTCGTTGAGCCTTTTGGGAATACCGTTGGCGATAAACAAATCTTTCTGACCATCATTGTCGAAATCCATCAATAGTGGCGCCCAGCTCCAGTCGGAAGCTGAAACACCTGCATATAAACCCACCTCGCTGAATGAACCATTTCGCTTGTTGTACTGTAGATTGTTTCTTGAATACTGGTAGTTATACCCTACTGCTATTTTGCTAAAAAAAACATCATAATCATCGTCTCCCAATGAACGTTTTAAAATATAGGGATCCTCGGCCAGCATATCCATGGAGACTATTTCCGGATATCCATCATTATTGACATCGGCAATATCCACACCCATCGAAAATTTGCTGGTGTGCATCAACCGTTGATTATTTTCTTCGGAAAAAGAGCCGTTTTTTTGATTGATGTAGAGATAATCATTTTCATGAAAATCGTTACCAATATATAAGTCGGGCCAGCCATCCAGGTTAATATCGCTTACTGCAATACCAAGCCCATAACCAATTTGCGAACTGTTGATCATAGAAGGTTTGGTTGCGTCGGTAAAATGATTACCCTCATTTCGATACAGCCGGTCGCCGGATAAAGAATCGTAGGTATTTACAAATTGACTGCGGGGAGCAAATGAACTATTCTGATGAATGGAATGTTTCAACAGGTACATATCCAGGTCACCGTCCATATCATAATCGAAAAAAGCGGTGTGTGTGCTAAAGCCGGAAAAATCAAGCCCGTATTTCATGGCTTCATCCACGTAAAATGGTATTCCGTTTTTGATCCCCTTACAAATCAGCAGTTGATTTTTGCTAGTTAAGATTTTAAACTTACCAACTTTGCAAACATATATATCCAGCAAGCCATCATTATTGATATCTACAACGGATACCCCGGTTGACCAGCCCTTGTCTTGCGGAATGCTGGCCTCAACGGTTATATCTTTAAAATGCAATTTTCCTTCATTAAGGTACAATTTATTATCCCCCTGGTTGGATGCAAAGAAAAGATCTACACGGCCGTCCTTATTAAAATCACCGGCTCCTACGCCCGAGCCATTGTAAAAATACATGTAGTTAAACATGTTGAAATTTTCCGTGGGTGTTAACTGGTTTTTAAAGTGTAAGCCGGTTCTGTCATCCTTTAATACTTCAAATAGCATTGGACCTGACTTTTTAGTTCCATTATTACAGGAAGATATGTGGAAGATGCAAAAGGTTACACAGAATAAACGAAAAATATGTCCGATGGTAGTTATCATGCAAGCAACTCCGGATTGTTTTGTCATTCCAGTATTAATTTGATTTACCATTTACCTGGTATAAAGCAGGATGGAGGTCATTTTGTACAATAAGTATATACCGCACAGTTTTACCTGCAATTTCTTTGATATCTTTTATTTGCCCTCTTAAACTGATACCTGATTGTTTCGGATCAACCCTAACAAATTCTCCTTTGCCGGTATTTAGCAGTACATCGCCATAACTTGCATCCAGCCGGCCAAATTGAGGGGTGAACCCAAATAAATTACCTCCAATAATCAGATCAGGCCGACTGTCGCCGTTTAGATCTGTAGCTGTTATTGCATTCACGCTCGACAGTTGAACCATGGCAGGCATTTTGCGAATGGTAAAATGCCCATTTCCGTCATTGATGGCGACTATTGAACTGCTGTAATTAAATTCTTTTACGAAAGATCTTGCAATCAAATCACTGCTAAATAAACCCTGTACTGTTTTCTTTGCATAATCATCGGGTTTTAAATTCTGTTTCTTTAATGAAGGGAACTGGTCAATAATCTCCTTTCTCAAAAAGACCGGGACGTCTTTCCCTTCAATAGTTCTCGTTAAAAACTGGTCGGTGGAACCATTATTATCAAAATCATTTACCCACAGCTTTACAGGATTTTTTGCATCTGGATGCAGATAAAAGTTCTCCCCGATATTGCCAATAATAAGGTCCATTTTATTATCGCCATTTATATCAGCAGCTTCTACCGTTTGCCACCAGCCCAATAAATTTTGCAGATTTGTTTGCTTCAATTCTTCAAACTTATTAGTGCCTTTGTTGTAACGGAATATCCTGGTTGCCATCCATTCCCCCGTAATGATCAATTCTTTTTGACTATCACCATTTACATCTGCCCATACCGCCCCTGTTATCATTCCCGCATTTACAAGGTCAGGATTGAGGGTTGATGTTACATCCGTAAAATGCCCCTGCCCGTTGTTCTGAAACAAATAACTTTGTGGAGTAGCTCCATAACTATAAGGCACGCTCCTTGCGCCTACAAATAAATCTTCGTCGCCATCTCCATCATAATCATAATTAACCGCTACAGATATATTCATGTTGTTGGCTGGAAATGCATTGTCTGTAATCCCAAAATTTCCTTTTCCATCGTTCTTATATAACCGGTGTTGTACCCGGCGTCCCCCGGCTGCCACATCATTCCCCCCGGCTCCAATATATAAATCGAGGTCACCGTCTTTGTCTGCATCAAAAAATAATACCGCTACATCTTCAAAATCTTCAAATTGCTTAAATATTGCCGGTTGCTTTTTTAAAAAGCCTTTGGTTGTCTGCAGGTATAATTGCCCCGACTGGCCTTTTGCACCCCCGATGTAAACATCTTCCAGTCCATCACCGTTGATATCTCCTTTAGCAATTTTTGGTCCTTCTCTTGATAATATTTCGGGGAGGTTTCTTTGATCATAGAAATCCAGGTAATCGTCTTCTATATGCTTTTCCATAGTATTTTCTATGGGTTGCAATAAAGTAGCAGAAACAGGCTGAAGCATTGTATAGACCATTGTAGAACCTTCAGTCTGTTGAAGTGTGTGAACTTTGTTTATTTCCAGATGCCCATATCTGTTATACATCCCACCTGGCCATATTACGATTACTGAGTCTACATTTTTTACAGTATCTAAACCAATTATTTGTTTGTAATCACTAGATGACTGGAATCCCCTGCTGGGCGCTACTTCACGGTAATACACTTTACCTGCCGCATAAACTTTAATTTTACTGCCAATTGCAAATGAGTTATTTCCGCTTCCTTTTAATGATATTCCTATATAATTATTCTTATTTTTCTCCCTGCTGTTGTTTTGATAGATAAATGCCTTTTCGTTTACATTATTAATCACCATGTCAAGGTCGCCATCATTGTCCAGGTCACCGTAAGCAGCACCATTTGAAAAAGACGGCGTTGTAAAACCCCATGAAGCACCTGCATCGGAAAACTTAAGATCGCCCTGATTTTTAAATGCCTTATTTAATATAGGAACCGAAGGCATTTTTGAGATGATATCATCTACCTGTTCTTTTTTACCTGTAAGCACCATATTTTGGATGAT
>Ga0335397_10008803_pt1 | contig 12692 bp, 16 predicted proteins | sample MAT04_FD_205740 | JGI IMG/M metagenome (GOLD analysis project Ga0335397, IMG submission 205740) | Freshwater microbial communities from Lake Fryxell liftoff mats and glacier meltwater in Antarctica - MAT-04 (spades assembly) (version 2) ...
GATTCTCAGCCAAAGGATATTTACCCAAATATTAACTAAAAGAAAAGAAATTCCCACAAATAGCAATCTCAATACTGGATTTTTGTTATTCGTTCTAATTCGACAAATATTTTTCAGCCGATAACTACTTTCGGTGCCAAATCTTTTTCGATAATCTTCATATATATAATCTAAATTTATTTTAATTTTATAAGTAACATAAGCCAAGTATTGCACCCCATGTTTTTTACGCTTCCCCTTTCTATATTTACAGACAATCCATAAGTCAAAAGTGACTAAATCATCTTTATCTCTTGTAATGGTATGGGTAGTTTTATAACTTTTTCTTCCCTTGAAAAACTGTTTAATTCCTCCCTTTTTTCCTGTCTTGATAGCAGGCATCATAAATGGAATGTCTAATGCTTGCAACCATCTGATTACAGGAGTATTAAAAAACCCTCTATCTAGGTAGAGCTTTTTTACATTTATTTTAAGGGATTCAAGTTCTGCCAATAAATAAGTAATTATTGCTACACTAGTATCTAGTCGGCGAACACCTCTGACGGCTAGAGTTACACGCTTATTCTTGTTAATAACATATAAAGTTGCATAGGCGTAAAATGAGTGAGTACCAGATTTGGCTTGACTTCGATATATGTAAGGTAATTCCTGTAATGTTGGTTTACCATAATAGCAAATCAGATTTAAATCAATAGCTATTTTTAAACACCCTTTTTTTAATCCTAAAGGAATTCGACTTTTCAACGCTTGATTTATTTGTGCCTCTAATTCCTCAAAATTATTTATTTTCTTGAGATGATATCTAATATCATTAGAATTAGGGAACATTCTTTAAGAGTTTAGCTGTGTTCTCAATACTATCTCCACTACTTGCTGCTTTTACAAGAATCTCGAATAAAGTTTGTTGGTCACATACCCCTTGACTTTCAATTGAAAAATTTTCTACTAAACACTCAATAACCTCATCCAGAGTTTCTAAGTCTGTTAAAATCGGTTCTTCTGTAGACTTGCTTCCCTTGGCAATTTGATGAGATAAAACAGTCAATTTTTTCAGCCTAATATACGACACACTACTTTCATAATTTCATATTTACCACTTGTTCAAAATATCATAACTATTTTTTATATGATGAGTATCATAAAATACTTATTTCTCTGTAGTTATTTGTTGATGATGCCTGCTGTGCGCGTAGCGATCGCCCTTTTAGGAAAACTTTTTGGTTTACTGGCACTGGAGTTATCACAGATAAATCAACAGCAACGTAAGTTTCAGGTAGTGGGTAAAGGTAACAAACAACGTTGGTGTTTTTATAGTGAAGATGTAGAGATTGCTTTAAATAAGTATATTTTATATTATCGCCATGCAGATTCAAGAGCATTATTCACAGCCCAACACCCGACAACTAAAGTGATAACGCCCCTTAGTTACCGAGCTGTGAATGCAAATTGGAAAGAAGCGATTGGGCAAAGCCAGGATTTGATTGGCATTCGACTGCATGACCTCCGACATACCTTTGCAACTGAACGGGTGGGACTAATGGGGATTGAAGAGTTACGGGCATTGATGGGACACCAGAATATCCAAACGACTTTACGCTATCAGAAAGTAACCAGTTCTAGAGCAGAGTCAGTAGCGAAAATGGCTTTAGACAATTTGATAAATGATATATAAAATACAGGTATTACAAAAGCTTTATTAAAACAGTAAAAAAATTAAATAGTTAATTTAATACAGAGTATGTCATATACTCTGCATCAAGCGAGTGAGTTTTGGTGAAATTAGAACCATAAAGTCTGCATGATTGCAAGGATATTAACAAAACTTTGCATCGTGTCCCATTTTGCACGTATCCCGGCTGTACCCCATTAAGAAAGACGGCAAAAATTACTGTAGCGAAGCTTGTGCTAGTGGTCATACTACTGGAACAGGCTGCAAACATGCAGGCTGTGATTGCAAGGCTTGATTTGTATTTGATGTCCTTGATTAGAGAACTCCAGCAATAAGAAAATCTAATCAATTGTCAGGATAATACCTTGTAATACTGGGTAAGTTTTGAGCCGGGAATTTATTTCCGGTTCAAAGCTACTACCCATTTTAATGGGTTAAAAGACTCCCCAGAAATTTTAATTATTTTTAATTAAAATTTATATCGTAATCAATCAATTCATGCAGTAAGTCAAACAGTAGTATTTCAAAGTAGTAATTAAGCGCAATCGTGTATTCAATATTGATGGCGATGACGGTTGTGTGAAGTACTTATCACCACTAGTCAATATAAGGGCAAAGACTATGACTATGCTCAACACCATCAAGAAAACTGATGCAGAACTCAAGACTGATGTGCTTTCCGAACTCGAATATGAGCCAAGCGTCAAGGTAACAGATATCGGCGTATTGGTGAAAGATGGCACGGTGACACTCAACGGCTATGCAACCAGCTATAGCGAGAAATTGGAAGCCGTGCGTGCCGTTAAACGGATTGCCGGGGTGAAGGCGATCGCGCCCAAGTGACACAACTGCTGCCAATCAATGTTAGTCCCCATGACTTTCAGGCAAAACCAGAGGATGCTCAGAAGCTGGTTAAAGCCGATGTGCTGATCGAAAACGGATTAGGAGTGGAGGTATTTCTGGATGAATTGGTTAAAAATGCAGACAATTCAAACATGAAGATTATTGATTCTAGCAAAGGAGTGCAAACAATATCTACAGAAGCAATCCAAGGCAAAGCAGGTGCAAAACTAGATAAAGCCGGACATGAAGAAGTGAATCCCCATATCTGGCTCGATCCCAAGCGAGCCATCCACCAAGTAGAAAACATTCGGGATGGGTTAATTGCTGCTGACCCCAGTGGGAAAGAGATTTACACCGCCAATGGAGCCGCTTATATGCAACGGTTGCGAGAACTGGATACGGAAACCACAAAAATGCTGCAACCCTTTGCAGGTAAAACCTTTGTTGCCTTTCACGACTTTGCACCCTACTTTGCTCAGAGCTACAACCGCCGCATTCCCATGACGGTAGACGAACTGGTGGGCTTAGGTTGGGACAGGTTGGGGTTTCAGTTGCCTTGGGCAAACCGCAAAAAACGTGACCGTGCCGTTCGAGATGCTTTAGCACGGGTTAATGGCAGCCATCTCAGAACTAAACTACTTGGTGGGCTTTCGGGTGGTGAAACCAAGCGAATGTTGCTGGCATATTGTTTAGTTTACCCGCGTCGATTGCTGATTCTCGATGAAGCCCCGGCTGGGTTGGATATCCAGGCTGAGTCAGAGTTTTATCAACTGCTGTATCAACTCAAGCAAGAACAATGTTGGGCAATTTTGCAGATTTCCCACGATCTGGATATGGTGCGGCAGCATTGCGATCGCGTCCTCTGTATAAATCGTACCTTACGCTGTCAAGGAACTCCAACAGTGGCGCTTTCCCCCGATAGTCTCTCTGCTCTCTACGGAAAAGATTTTGTGCGATACCACCATTCCCATTAACCCCATTTGATTATGTTTCTTCAAACAGAACTCACCCACGTCATTGAACTGTTTCAACTACCCTTCATGCAACACTCTCTCAGTAGGGTGTTGACTTTGGGTGTTTTTAGAGGATATTTCCTCATACAGAATAGATGTCAAAAAATATCTTAAGATTAGCCCGATTAAAGCGAACATTTGTACTATAAAGAAATAATATTTTTCACCCAATTTTGGTATTTTGGGAATTGCGATGCCTACGGCGGGCGGTTACGCCATCGTGTAGCCTAGAGGAGGCATCGCCAGACTGCGGGCGGGTAGTCCATCGCGCTTCGGGCGGCGATGCCTGCGGTGTTCTCGAAGAATCGCCAGACTGCGCTCTCAAGAAAGCTCAACTTGAAAACGCTAGTCCTATAATAGCTTGGGCATTTTCCGGTACGATTCCCAAACAACCCGTCGCCTCACGCAGTTTAGCTGTTCCAGTAATATGATCGGCGTGGATGTGGGTTTCTAAACAATATTTCAGAGTTAGTCCTAGTTCTGTGAGTAATTGGCGATCGCGCTCTACCTGTTCTAATACCGAATCGACCAAAATCGCCGTTTTAGTTGCTAAATCAGCAATTAAATAAGTATAGGTGCTTGTTTCTGGGTCAAAGAGTTGTCGGAATAACATCATGGCTAACTCCAGATGAAATTGTTTCATTATCTAATATTATAACTATATAGTAATATATTTTCCAGGCTGGAGTTAGTTTTTTAAAGATACTTATCCCCCTGCGGGGAAAACGAAAGTAGGAACAGAGTCATCCTTTAGAAAGATTTAAGCAATCTATTAACTAAATTACCAAATAGTAATATACTAGAATAGTAAATAATATTTACTGAATCATATCCGAATTTTTCCCTGGACGGAAATTGGCCCCCGCACTGGGCAAAAACCCTGGTGGGTTCAGTAGTTTGATTTTATAGCAGGTTACAATCTGCTATAAATCCGTAAACATCGAGATTATGTTTTTTAAATGCACAGAGAAATGAAGTAAGAGCAGAGTCACGTAGAGAAAAAAGCCTGCCAATACTACAAGGATACAACAATGGAAAATATCATTAAGATTAACGACGAGCTAGGAGTAAAAGGTCAGTTAACACCAGAAGAGTTACGGCAGTTGAGGGGTTTAGGATTTAAATCCCTGTTAAATCTGCGTTCTCCTGATGAAGAAGATTTCCTTCAAGACGAACAACAGCAGGCTGAAGTGGCAGGATTACAATACCTCAACACTCCTGTGAATCTAGCGAACATCAATGATCAACTGACTAACCAGTTAATGCAGCACCTAGATAAGCTGGCAAAACCAACTTTGATTCACTGTAAAAGCGGGATGCGGGCTGGTTTAATAGGGTTAATTTATGTTGCTACCCGTCAGGGTATGACCGCAGAACAGGCTTTAGAAGCCGGGAAAAAACTGGGTTTGAATTTCGATGCTCATCCACAGTTGAAGCAGTTTATCGAGAGCTACATTTGCGATCGCTTCGCTGGCTTTCAGCAACGCCCTTCCACCAATTGAGAATTGTGTAAGTTATCACTACTGATATGGTATCTACATCTTCCATTCAACCATTTGTGAATATCTCCCCTTCTGAATTTGCCAACTTAGCTGAACCTCCCTTGCTGATAGATGTGCGTAGCAAGTTTGAGTATGGGATGTTTCACGCACCTGGGGCAATCAACCTGAGTTTGCCACGTCTTCTAATAGGCATGATACCGGGTTTATGTCGCTGGCTTTATCCCCAATGGTTTCGGGATTTACCCAAAAATGAATCTGTTGTTGTAATTTGTTTAACCTCCCACCGCAGCCCCATCGCTGCTGAATATTTGGTCAAAGCAGGTTTTACTAAAGTCTTCAATATTAGCGGTGGGATGATGGAGTGGCGGCGATTGGGGCTAGAAACTTGTACGGGTAAGTAATAATTTTGGTTTAATCGGGAGTTTTTTATGGCACCACACAGACAAATAACTCCAGACTGGTTAAAACGTCTGTTTGCTTGGGGAATGGCTAAAGCAAATACCGCAGATAACAGTGCCATCAAGTTGCAGGGTTGCAGCAGTTATGAAACTATGGCACAACTCAAACAGGCTTTCTTTGCCGATTTAGACGGACGTGTTTTAGAAATTGGGCCGGGAGCAGGGGCAAATCTCTCTTATTATCCCACTGATGTCCACTGGATTGGTATTGAGCCAAATCCTTTCATGCATTCTTATCTCAAGCAGGAAGCCGAACGCTTTGGTTTGCATAATATTGAGTTACGTTTAGGATCGGCGGAAAGGTTAGAGATTGAAGATAACAGCATTGATGTTGTTGTCAGTACCCATGTTCTCTGTTCTGTAACTGACCTTGTAACTACCTTACGAGAAATCGGGCGGGTACTCAAACCTGATGGTCGTTTCTTATTTATCGAACATGTTGCCGCTGAATGCGGTACTTGGACACGCAGAATTCAAGATGGAATTGAACCAGTCTGGAAGACAATGTTCGACAATTGTCACCCCAACCGTGAAACTGGGGAAATTTTAGAAAATGTTGGTTTTGAGAGCGTTGATTATCAACAGTTTAATCTTTCTTTTCCCATTGTCAGCCCTCATATTGCTGGAGTAGCTAGGAAGAAAACTGTCGAAATCATTAAACAGGATTCAAAAAGTTTAATTAACACTCAAATTGTTTAGACTCACAGTTTCAGATGTGTCGAACTTCTTACCCGCGAGTATTTGCCATTGGTGATTTGAAGGTAGGGTTGAATCAGGTAGTGATTGCTGCGGGGGATGGTGCTTTAGCTGCTACGCAAATTTGGCGAGACATCCGTCGTGCGAATGGTGCGCGTCGTTGGGAGGAGAATCTAAAAGTGAATGTCTAGTCAATGGCTTGTGGGGAGTAGGGAAACTCCCAAGAAACTTTTCCTCAGTTAAGCTGAGGAAACAGTTATTTTGAGAGGGTGCTAAAGGCTTTGATCTGTTCAAATTCTTTAGCCCGTTTTTGTATTTGGTTGCCAATGCGATCGCAAACTAATTCGCATAAATCAAAAATTACAGGGTCACTGATCGCATAGTAGACGCTAACTCCCTTTTGCTGACGGGACACCAAACCTGCTTGGGTCAAGACTTTTAAATGTTTTGAGAGATTCGCTTGTCCTAAACCCGTAGCTTCACCCATTTCGGTAACGTTCATCGGCCCAGTTCTGAGACAACTCAAAATCTGTAAGCGACTGGTTTCAGAGAGTACCTTAAAATACTCAGCAACGGGAGCAAGGATTTCTGAAGTGTTTTTTGGAGAAAGAGTCTCTGACATAAGGATTAAATTTCATATATAACCTATATTACTATATAGTTATGGTTATAGACAATTTTCATCATGGTTATAAATGATTCAAGCGATGAGGTTTTGACCTGCAAAGACTTTGCGATCGCAAGGCAAAGGCATGTATTTTCTGAAACTCCTCGTAGATAAGGATCTTGATGAAAAAATAGCCTAAATCATCAAACGCCCAAACCCTTGCTATTAAAGGATTATTGTGTTTTATATGCGTTTGCCCTATTGGTTATCATAAGCGGATACTCAATATATATACAGCAAGCTAGATATATGTGGCGCATCTAAATTCTACTTTTTGGAGCCAGAAAGACTTGCTGTGAGGTTTTCATCTGGAAAAATTAAATGCGTCTCAACTTAAAACATATTTAATTTGGCTGAGGACGAGAAAACTGGGAAGGTGGATTAAAGTTTTTTACTGGTACATCCTTGAGAGCTTTTTGCATAAAATCGCGCCAGATGGGAGTAACCATCCCTCCACCCGTTGCATCGTGAGCTAATTGCCCATTATTGGTAACAAGCAACCTCCACCTATCGCCCAGATTTCATCCCCCTGGTGCTTGGCATCAAGTGTCAGATTCACTACTTTTTTCAAGTATTTTTCATACCAGTCTTTCAAACACGTACTGTATATATAGGAATCCTATTTGATTTTTGAATAAGCTCCGTACATCTTTAGAGTGTCGAAATCAAAGTTAGTGTGTCTAATAAACCACTCGAACATCCACTTTAAATGCGAGAATGTTGGAATTAAGGCACAAAAACGTCGAACCCATGTTTTGGCTTGTAACCAAATATCCTCTATCGGATTTTGTACTGGGCAATTAGGGGCAAAACGGACACAGTGTATTTTCCATTGCTCGGTTGGTAAGCTTTGATTAACAGAGTCCAAAAAACCTCTAATTTCCTTGGAACGGTGGTAGCTAGCCCCATCCCAAAAAATTAGTAATCGCTGGTCGGGAGAGTTAGCTAGTAAGTATTCTAAGTAGTCGATAGTATTTTTTGAGTTCCCTGCATCATAAGCTTTGAGAACTAATTCTCCAAGGAGATAGTCAACTGCCCCATAGTATGTCTGCTTATCTCGCTCGTTCACAACTGGAACTGCTATTTCTTGGTCACTTTTTCCCCATACGTAACCACTTAAATCTCCCCACATTAAATGACACTCATCAATTAACAATACTCTCAACTTCCCTGTTTCGATTTCCTCTCGGTGAAATGCCCCCGCAACGTTTCAATCTCTTTTTTTTTCTGCAACAGCATTCTCGTCGGCTTTCGGATTTACCTTTGTAGTTTTCTTCCAACTGATTCCTGCTTCATCGAACAGGTCGTAGTAGCTTTGTTTTGACTCATAAACTACGTCATACTTAAAGGCTAGCTTATATTCCAGTTCGCCAAGCTCCCAGATATCTTTGGTTTGTAGCCAACTCAAAACTTCTTCTCGTTGCTCACCCAAAAGATAACTCTTCCTTCCTTTATAATTCAGTCGCAATCCGTCAATTCCATCTTGTTCGTAGGATTGTTTCCAAGCTGTTATTGACCCTCGTGATACGTCTAGAATTGTTTGAATCTCATCATACAAGTAACCTTGATAAACCAACTTTACTGCCAACGCTTTCCTTACTTCACGCGCATCTGGACGCAGAGTTATAAAATCTTGTAGTTCCGCGATCGCATAAAGTGCTATTTGCTCTGCTGACTGTTGCCGGGATACTCCTGCTGGAAGTGTCCCAGTTGGTAAATGCGGACTTATCATCGTTGCTTATTAGACTTGTATACATTTACGTATTATTTCGCAGTCTTGTTCAGAAATCAAATAGGAGTCCTATAGTATCTATTCTTATTACAGCACTTTCGCCTGCTATGAGGTACGCACACAGTCTCAAAAGTTAGGATAGGAAAGGGATGTGGGTAAAATTGTGCTTCATAATAGCCCGAAGTGCTGTAAGTGCGAAAATACTACTCCAAGCTATAGCTCATAAATACTATTTACTACAAATTAGTTAAGTACTAATGTACTTGTGACAGTTAGGGTGCGGAATGTGGGTTCAAAATGAGAATTGCTGAGGTGTAGAGGTCTAGATTGCATTGTCCTGTCGATGGTTTAGTAATTTCTCTAATTGTCCGATACCTGTAAAGTAGACGACCCTTATTTATGAATTCACTATTTTGTTATTCTGTCAATGCGTAAGTCCTAGTTTTGTAATAAAAAAACTCTTTTGCATAAAATTTGCCTTCTGAAGCCAGAAATAAATATAGAGGGAATGGGATTTTGTTAAGTCTGGTAAAAAAGGTGCGATGCCTTTTGTGCGAGACGCTACGCATAGCTTGCTTCCCCGTAGGGGTACGGCGGACGTAGCCATCGCATTGGGTCTTGGAAACTAAACTAAACAAGAAATGCTGATTTTTTCGTTTGTTCTTAACGTTGGTTGTGATCTAGAGTAATTTAGGTGCGTTTGCCTTGGATACCCTACACATCTATTTTTTGACGGGTATTTGAAGGGACATAAATCAAAGCTTTCATTAATGTGTGTGTGGTTATCACCCACATAAGAACATGTGGTGATAAGATTAATGAAATTTTCAGTTCAGTCATCATCAAAAATGGTACGCACAACCCCAGGACAGAAGATTCCAATTGATAAACTCCAAACCACGCTAGGAGAATTAGAGAAGCTAGAAGAGAAGGCTAAAGAAGAATTATCCCTGCGAGAGAGTATTTACTTTCTGCGTGAACAACTTCAATCAGCACTGAAGAAGGGCTATAGTTATCAAGACCTATCGAAGCTACTGGAGAAGAAAGAAATAAAAGTTTCAGCAGCGACACTTAAGCAATACTTAACTGAGATTGAAAAAGAAAAGCGTTCTCGTCAACGAAGAGCTAAACCAAAACAAGTTTTATCTTTTGAAGATTCGACTCAGACTTCAACAGAATCATCGGTAGCACCAGCAGTTATAGCAGTGACTGAGGACTCTCAAAACGCTCCGAAAGATGTAAGTCAATCAACGGAGGAGTCACAAGGGGACAAGGACTCTCAGAAAACTGCTAAAACTACTAGGCGACAAACGTCAAAAACTTCTAAGCCTAGTTCAGATATATTGAGTGAGTTTAATCAGTATTAGAGGTGGGTGTTATGCCGACGATTCATTTGGTAGATGGTGAAAAGGGTGGAGTAGGGAAGTCTCTAGTAACTAGGACAATGATTCAGTACTTTCTAGATAAGAAAATCCCGTTTGTACCAGTAGAAACAGATAGATCAAATCCAGATGTGGCAGGAGTCTATAAGGGAATATGTCAGTATGCAGTGTTTAGCGAGAATGAGCGGCAGGCTGATAAGGCAGATAGAATATTTGAGATGGCGACAAATAAGCCAGTAGTTGTGAATTTGGCAGCACAATCACATAGAGCAGTCTTTGACTGGATAGAAAGAAATCAGTTAATTGAACTAGGGAATTCCGAGGGAGTGACTTTTTGCAAATGGTTTGTCTCTACAGGAGGATATGATAGTCTTAACCTGTTTGGACAGTCAGTGAATAGCTACGGGGAGAAAATACCTCATATTCTGGTACGCAATTTAGGACTGTGTGATGATTGGGAGCATGTAGAGTCAGATGTGAATATACAGAAACTAATCAAAAAATATAAAATTATTGTTATAGATTTTCCGAAACTAGCATATAAAGAAAGAAACATAATAGACCAAAACAGAATGACCTTTGCTGAGGCAAGAGAGAATAAGGAATTTGGAATTATAGGAAGACAGAGAGTAGTAAACTTTCTGAAGCTTGCTTATGCAGAATTTGAGAAGGTAGGTATCTGGGATGAAGAGGTGAAATAAGGAATTTTTGGAGCTACCAGATACCAGGGTAAGCGCATCTAATTTTGTAGCTCTTGATACAGATGAAAATCTTAAAACTCTATCTTAATATCAATTTTCCATTCAAACTAGGACGAATTGTCGTAAATGATTGAAAAAACATGGTTCAAATAGCTTTTTATCTTTTTAAACCACATAAAGACGAAAATATCAATTCCACCCCTTAGCTCAGTATTTGTCTACGTTTTAGCTTTCATGTCGCCCCCTCAGTATTCCTAACTACAATAAGCCAGACTGCTTAATCCGGGAGTATTTACTAAGTCAGTATTGGCTATCCAACCATTACCGGATAACTCTCCAGGGAAACTTCTGGAAAGGTCGATTTCTACCCAAATGTAATTTTCAGATTTATATGAGTTAACTGCATTACCTGTAACCAAGTTCACAAACACAATTGTGTTTGGATTAAGTGTTGTAATATAAGCTCCTTTTGTACTTGGTTGACGACGTAGAGTTTCAGCTTGTACAATTTGCCGACATGCACTGCCAATAGTAGGTTTACTCCACAGGTTTGGAGCGTTGTTATTTGTCTGACAAAGTTTCAGCACAGCAGTTTGAATAAACCCTGAAGTCGGAGATTTAACTCTGACAAATCTATCTCCACTAGCTGGTATATATGCTAAAGCAATCTTTGTTTTTGCCGACAATATTCTGATAGCATTGGATGATGTTGAAGGTTCTTTAAAAATTGGAGTATCTACTTTAGTTGCACGACAACTCGACTGTGAATAATTGGAGGGAGTCTGTGTAATTTGAGCAAATACAGGTACACTCAGAGCGAACGTAGCAATCTTTACTAAAATAAAAATATACAACAACTTCTGGAATTCCACGTTTTTTCCTCAATCTCATTTACGAAATACTGTACATTAGATTCGGAACTTCTAAACTCTGACGTTAAAATAACCTACAAAAAATATTTTTAAGCATTACGAATATCATATAATGGCTTATTACTACTAATTACAAACTACTCACAATCCCTTAATTATGAATCAATCTAATAATAGTAGAATACTTGAACAGTTTGTTAATACAGTTATGGGGGTAAAAACTCTTAATCAAGAACAGCCTCTAAATACATCAATATCTACTACACAAGAAATAGATATCAGAGCAGTTTTAGTTTATACACTAGGTACTATCCTACAAATAGTAGTCATAATTCTTGTGTTGCTGGTCATGGAAAAATTAGTAATGTTGATTGATAATAATTCTTTTTTTCCGAGTTGGTTTAGCACTTTTTTGACTGGATTATTTTTTGCTCTATTAAGTATCCGTTCGCGAATTTTTTCTCTTTTAGATAATACCCGTTCTCGCCAGACCTATGACCAGGTAATCAGACCAAGATGGTCTCCTCCACCTTTAGTATTTCCCATAGTTTGGATGATAATTGCGGTTTTGCGGGTAATTTCTTCTGTATTGGTTTGGCAGCAAATGAATCACCAATTTTTAGTGCTGCCTTTAATTTTATTTGTGGTACATCTGGCTTTAGGGGATACTTGGAATACAATTTTTACTGTAGAACGGAGATTAGGTGCTGCTGTGACTGTAGTTATTTTAGGCCCTTGGTTATCTGCTGTAGTGGTGACGGCAATTTATTGGCAAACTAATCCTATAGCAGGAATGACTTTATTATTTTCTTGTGTATGGCTAACTGTAGCTGCTGTATTGGTATTTAAAATTTGGCAATTAAATGGATCTGAGCCATTGTATCCTTTAAAACTAACACTTATGGAGAAATAAATACTCAAAATTTGTGATGCTGTTCAGAATCTCATCCGCTTTTTAGGGGAAAGCGAATATTCTACAGACTTGATAAATGGACAATCTTTACAGGGCTGTTTTATTCTTTTATACGAACGTGACATACCTACACTGATGCAAGCATACAGTGTAGGCTTCTCAGTGACTCTTCTATGAAGACATTGACTGAGCTTTGTTTTGAATCCACGTCATGCCCTGCCGCAGATTTGAACAAGTACCAAAA
>Ga0335397_10008804_pt1 | contig 12692 bp, 7 predicted proteins | sample MAT04_FD_205740 | JGI IMG/M metagenome (GOLD analysis project Ga0335397, IMG submission 205740) | Freshwater microbial communities from Lake Fryxell liftoff mats and glacier meltwater in Antarctica - MAT-04 (spades assembly) (version 2) ...
CTGCTCCGTCGTCGTCGTGTTCGATTCCGCGATCCGCAGGCTTCTGAACACTGATGATTCCGGGCTTCAGAAACGACTTGGCGGCCATGCGAAGGTGCATATTGTTGCCTCCAGACGCATGGCCGATGAGACGGTACTCGACTTGGCGAGCGCGAGCGAACTCACTTACGTTCTCAGCAATGACCGGTTCGGAGATTTCAACGAAAAGTCAGCCGTGAAGGGTGGCCGGATCATTCAGCACGAGATCATTAACAGAAACGTTTTCGTCCACGATTTGCAGCTTCGGACAGCTTACGGTTGATCGGGACTAAACATGTTGGATCGGAGCTGGTTGGCAAATCGGCGTTTCCTGTGAGTGCCGTGAATATCGAGGGACATGGAATCCAGACAATTAACGCCTTTCGTGCAACATATCCGACTCTGCGTGAACTTCTTGCGGGCACGCCCTTTGAGGCTGATGCAGCTTCGATGCGGACGGAGAGCTTTGCGGTGCCCCAATCCTGAATCAACAGGGAGAGTGCCTGGGCTTCGTAATCGCCTGGCGCGGACGAGGATGGTTCAACGTACTTCCAGCGTCGATGCTTGAACTGGATTAAATTGAGATCGCCCAGCGTCGGTGTCCTTTAATTCCAATGGCTTGTGTGGAATTGGCCCCGTGACCGTCAGAACGATCGTGGCTGAACTTCCGAGACTCGAAAAACTCAACCGTCAGCAAGTCGCGAAGGGTAAACTCAAGAAAGTCGCGATCACAGCCGCGATGCGAAAGCTGATCACTATCCTGAACATATACTTGCCCGCACCGACCAGGTGTGCATCAATCCTGCGGCAGAGGAATTAAAAAGGCATACTAATATTGTTGTCACCAGTACGCCGCCTATGCGCCATCGACGCATCGAAAGAGCAGGCTATCCATCGCAAAGTTGCGTCCGCGTAGAAACTGGTTGCCGCGAGAATCTCCGTTAGTTTAACATGTATGAAGTTCGTTATGGCTGTGGATGGCGTCGATGGCTCATCGCGTCAGATTATTGGGTGAGAGAACTTATGCAGAAGTGGTATCTTTTCATCTGCGTTGCCGTTTTATGTCTTTCTTCTGCCGCTGCCGATGAGGAAACGGGGGAGTTACTTTGGTCGTTGCGAAAGCCCATCCGCTACGAACCACCAGAACTGGCCTCGCTGCAACACTCGGCCCGAGTTCGTAATCCGATTGATCAGTTTGTGCTGCGACGTCTGGAAGACGCGGGTCTGGAACCGGCACCGGAGGCTGGACGTCTGACGCTTATTCGCCGAGCGTATTTTGACCTGCTTGGTCTGCCGCCTACTCCTGAGCAGGTTGATGCCTTTCTGAAGGATGAATCGGAAGATGCATGGTCACGGCTGATTGACACATTGCTCGCATCGAAACACTACGGTGAACGCTGGGGCCGACACTGGCTGGACGTGGCCCGCTACGCTGACAGCGGGGGCTATGAGACCGACATCTATTACCGCAATGCATGGCGTTATCGCGATTACGTTGTCAAGAGCTTCAACGACGATAAGCCGTATGCCGTCTTCGTGCAGGAGCAAATCGCCGGCGATGAACTCTGGCCGGACAATCTGGACCTTGATCCGCGACGCGTTTACATCGTTTCGGAAGAGAAACAGCGGCATTTGGATGCCCGAATCGCAACAGGGTTCTATGCACTGGGGCCACGAATTCATGAGTCCGGCCTCGACGCTCGGCGGCTGGCTTACGAAACGTTGACAGACTGGGCCGACACAACAGCATCGGCCTTCATGGGCCTGACACTCGCCTGTGCACGCTGCCACGATCACAAGTTTGATCCCTTTACGCAGGACGACTATTTTTCGCTGCAGGCAATCTTCGCCGACGCCAGGGAAGTGGAACTGCCGCTGTGGAACTCGATGGGTGAAGCCGACTGGCGACAGAACTATCCGCGAGTCGTTGCTGTCCAGGAAGCCCGCGACGCCTGCCGTCTGTTTGACGCCGGAATGCAGGGGAAAGCAATGTCGTCGGACCAGCAGGCTCAAAAGCAGCAGCTTCTGGCAGCAATTGGTCAGGCCGTTTTGAATCTGCCGACTTCAACAGCCGGACAGGAGACGATCGCGTACGATGGGCTGATGCACATTCCGACAGCAAGCGTTCTCGGCCGCGAACACCCGGCACTGATCAAACCGGTTTACCTGCTTGAACGTGGCGAACTGCATATGCCGCAGCATCGAGAGCCTGCGGCGTTGCCGGCGGCGCTGGCTGCAGCCACAAAGACGCCTGCGGAGCTCCCGGTTCCTTATGAGGCTCGCAAACAGTTTGCTCTCTGGCTGACTCGCGAAGACCATCCTTTGACTGGTCGCGTCATTGTCAATCGAATCTGGCACTGGCACTTCGGCCGAGGCATCGTCGAAACGCCCAACGACTTTGGCAATATGGGACAGCCCCCATCTCATCCGGACCTGTTGGACTGGCTTGCAACGGGATTTGCTCGAGATGGATGGAAGATCAAGAACCTGCACCGCTTGATTATGAATTCGTCCGTGTACCGTCAGAGCAGCCAGTTCGGGACAGAGCGAAATCTGGCTGCAGACTTTGACAATCGGCTGCTATGGAGGATGAACCGCCGTCGCCTGGAAGCGGAATCGCTCTGGGACAACGTACACTCATCTGCAGGCACAATCAATCTGGCAATTGGAGGACCTCCGGTTGTTCCGCCGCTTGCTGAGGACGAAATCGCATCATTGCGAGACAAGTGGCACTGGGTGACTTCGGCCAATCCGGCCCAACACACGCGTCGCGGTATCTACATCCTCGTGCGGAGGAACTTCAAGTTCCCGATGTTTGAGGTTTTCGACTCGCCTGTCAGCTCGCAGAGCTGTCCGGTACGCGACGTCACTACCGTCGCTCCACAGGCTCTGTGGGGGCTTAACAATGCGTCTGTCTTTAATCAGGCGACGTACATGGCCGGTCGCGTGATCAATGAAGCTGGCGAGAATCGCATGGCTCAGATCGATCGCGCATGGCGAATCGCACTTGGGCGACCTCCAGATCACGACGAATTGACTTCGGCAAGTCAACTGCTCGACGAACTGGAGCAGTCGTCTCCTGCGCCCCTGATGTCACTGCCGGAATCGCTGAAGTCTGTCCCGCCGGCTCAGGCACAGGCACTGAGCAGGCTGTGTCTGGCTCTGTTTAATCTTTCGGAGTTTGCGTTTATCGACTGATCGAGACGCGGAAAACTGTATACTTCTGGCTCAAGAAAGCTTTAGACAATGACGACCATTCCGAATCGCCGCAGTTTTTTACTCCATGGAGGTTCCGGGTTCAGTGCTCTCGCGCTCAGCGACCTGCTCACGGCAGAATCCCAAGCCGCTGAGCAGCAGTTCCGCAATCCGCTGGCCCCCCGTCCTCCGCACGTTCCAGGTACCGCAAAGAGCGTGATCTTCCTGTTTATGCAGGGCGGACCGAGTCATCTGGAGACGTTCGATTACAAGCCGGCTCTTCGGAAATACGACGGGCAACTGCTGCCAGACAGTCTTCGTGATTTTGATCTGGCACAGATTAACACCGCTGATGCAAAAGTGATGGCTCCGCAGTTTGCGTTTCAGAAACATGGTGACAGCGGTCAGGAAATCTCAAGCCTCTTTCCACGACTAAGTCAGCATGCGGACAGGCTTACAATTATCCGGTCGATGTACCACGAGCTGTTTATCCACGGTTCCGCGATGATTCTGATGCATTCAGGGACAAGGCTGCTCGGCCACCCGAGTGTTGGTGCATGGGTGACCTATGGTCTGGGCTGTGAAAGCGACAATCTCCCGTCCTACGTCGCGATGACCGACAGTGTTTTTCGCAATGGTGCCTCGATGTATACATCCGGATTTCTTCCAGCCGTTTTCCAGGGGACGGCGATGCGAGCCGAGGGCGTACCGATTCAGAACCTGCGGCGCAATGCAGACATGACAGTAGGAGAACAGCGGTTACTGCTCGACCAGATCAACGCATGGAACCGGAAACATCGCGAAACGCGCCCGGGAGACAGCCGTCTGGACGCCAGGATCTCCAACTACGAGCTTGCATTCCGGATGCAGACAGCCGCTCCGGAGTTGATTGACCTGTCCGGTGAGACGCAGGCAACTCGCGAGCTGTACGGAGTCGATCATGGCCCGTCTGCTCAGTTCGGAAAAATGTGTCTGATGTCACGACGTATGGTGGAACGCGGCGTGCGTTATGTGCAACTCATCTCCAGTGACTGGGATGCTCATGGTGACTGCAAAGGCAATCATGAAGCGCAGGCTCAAAAGATTGACCAGCCAATCGCGGGTCTCATCACAGATCTGAAACAGCGAGGACTTCTTGAAAGTACACTTCTGGTCTGGATTGGTGAATTCGGCCGCACACCGATTCGTCAGGGATCCAACGGCCGGGATCATCACCCGTACGGCTTTTGTGCGTGGATGGCAGGAGGCGGCGTCGCCGGAGGCAGCACAATTGGAGCCACCGATGACTTTGGATTCAACGCGGTCGAAGACAAAGTGCATGTCAACGACCTTCACGCAACCATGCTGGGGCTTCTGGGAATCGATCATGAGGAACTCAGCTACTATTTCGAAGGCCGAATGCATCGATTGACTGATGTCGGAGGACAGAACAACCTTGCCAGGCGACTGGTTCGCAACTGACTGTATCACAGGGTTAGACTGCCGTTCGCCTGATATAGTGATCCGGGATTGTCACGAATCATGACAGCTATGTGATGATGTCAAAAGCCACCTGACCGTGTACATCTGTCAGGCGGAAGTCGCGGCCGGCAAAGCGGTAGGTCAGTCGTTCGTGATCCAGTCCAAGAAGGTGGAGCATCGTGGCGTGCAGGTCATGGACATGCATCCGATTCTCAATGGCATCCCATCCGAATTCGTCGGTCGCTCCGTAAACCATTCCACCCCGAACGCCACCGCCAGCCATCCACATTGTAAAACCAAATGGGTGATGATCCCGACCATCTTTTCCCTCTGCAGTGGGTGTTCGTCCGAACTCGCCGCCCCAGAGAACAAGGGTGTCCTCAAGGAGTCCACGGGCGTTCAAATCCGTTAACAGTCCCGCAATGGGCTGATCCGTCGCCATCGCATTTTTCTCGTGTCCCGCTTTGAGTCCTGAATGCTGGTCCCATGGCTGAAAGCCGCCGGTTGTATGATAAAGCTGGACGAAGCGAACACCGCGTTCCACCAGTCTCCGTGCCAGCAAACACTGGCGACCGAACTGTTCCGTTTCCGGCCGATCAAGTCCGTATTGGCGGTTCGTTGCCGCTGTTTCTCCCTTCAGCTCAAAGGCCTCCGGAGCGGCGGTCTGCATCCGAAACGCCAACTCAAATGATTCCATGCGGGCTGCCAGCGCATCATCTTTGGCCCGCTGTTCACGGTGCAGATTGTTCAGGCGGGAAAGCGCGTCCAGTTCGCGCCGCTGTCGCTCATGATTGACCTGTGTGCTGGCAAGGTTGCGCAGCGGTTCTGTTGGATTGGAGACCAGAGTTCCCTGGTAGGCCGCCGGCAGAAAGCTTGATCCATACTGGCGTGCTCCTTCAATAATCGGACCAGGCCCGATTGCCACAAATCCGGGCAGATTCTGATTCTCTGTTCCAAGTCCGTATGTCACCCACGCACCGAAACTCGGCCGCGAAAACACTCGTTCGCCGGTGTTCATCAGCAGACAGCCGCCTGGATGATTGGGATCATCAGTCACCATCGAACGAATGACGCAAATATCGTCGATTCGCGTGGCTGTTCGAGGGAACAGTTCGCTGACTTCCAGCCCCGACTGGCCGTGCCTTCGGAACTTCCACGGCGAAGCAAGCAGGTTGCGCTGCTGGCCCAGATACAGTTTGGGAGACGGCAAACCATTGTCCCTGTTGAGTCGCGGCTTCGGGTCGAAAGTGTCAACCTGTGACGGACCACCGGGCATAAACAAAAAAATGATTCTTTTTGCGCGGGCAGGGAAGTGCGGTCGCTTTGGTGCCAGCGGGTATTCAGAAGCGGTGCTCACACCGTTCACGTCGGCGACGGCAAGAGCCTCGTCTGCGAGCAGGGCAGAAAACACCACAGCACCGAACCCTGCTCCACTTCTGAGGAGTATTGAGCGACGATTGATATTAGTCGACATAAATGAACTCATTCGAACAAAGGATCACACGACAGTACCGTGCCCACGAATCAGTTTCATCGGAATTTGCCACCAGTTGCAATCCAATTTCGATCTCGGCAGATGTTGGTGCCCGTGCCAGAGTCACTTCGTAAAGCAAACGTACACGAGCCTCAGGGTCGTTCGACAGAGCATCCCTCGCGATGCGAGCTGCCAGCGTTGCGGAAACCTGATCCAGCCAGACATCATTGAGCAAAAACAACGCCTGGGGCGCAACGATCGACTGATTGCGGCGTTCAATGATCCCTCCGCCATTGGGTCCGTCGAACAGTGAGCTGAAGTCGGCCGTTTTCGCCCCGGTCCGCACCGACATCAGATACAGCGTGCGCCGCGGCACCGCAATTTCCAGAAAACCGGGACCACCAGGCGAAGGATCGAGCAATCCGGAAACTGCCAGCAAAGAATCGCGAATCGCTTCGGCCTCGAGACGCCGCCGTGGCATGTATGATAACAAACGATTCTCCGGATCGACTTCGTCAGCCAAACGCGACACGGAACGTTGAACCTCCGCTGCTGCTGATCCTGGATTCCCGGTCGTCTGTTGAGGTTCAGCCATGTCCGGGGGCCTCATACTGCTTTGCTGGTACACACTCGACAGCACGATCAGCCGATGCATGGCTTTCACCGACCAGCCTGATTCCATAAAACGAATGGCAAGGTAATCCAGCAATTCCGGATGACTCGGACGTTCGCCGCGAAATCCGAAGTTCGTCGATGTACGGACAAGTCCTGTGCCGAAATGATGCTGCCAGATGCGATTCACCATCACACGGGCCGTGAGCGGATTATTGCGCTGTGTCAGCCATCGTGCCAGCTCGCGTCTCCCACTGCCGTCATGAATTGTCGGACTATCCGCGTTAGTCAGCGACTTCGGAAAACCGCGTGGTACAGTCTTGCCTGGCTTCGCGGGGTTGCCTCGGATGTAGACCTGTGCATCGTGAAATCCATCATGCTTCGTTCCCGGCACGCCACCGTCCTGGATCACAACGGCGCGAGGGATTTCGGCAGCAGACTTATTCTTCAGAGATTGCAGTTCCTCATTTTCTGCGGCCAGTCTCTGGCGTGCTTCTTCGGAATAGGCATGCAATCGCTGCTCCGAATCAATCCAATAGGGACTTCGCGGCGACAGGAGTTCGTCGTACAGGTCCGCAGCAGGATCATTCTCCGCCAGCGGGACTTGCTCCGCAGTCGGAGTCAGCCAGCGAGAACGCAGTTCGTCCTCGACACGCACTCGCGCGGCATCATCGACCGGCATGGCATAGACCCGCAATTCGCAGAGGTCTCCTCGAAACCGCTGTCCGGTTCCCGAGCCTGGTCCTCCGATGTGCAGCGCCGTGATTGCCGGATCGCTGGACACGGAATCGATCGCCGTGTTCGCTCCGACCTTTTCGCCATTTCGAAAACACGTACCGCCGCCAGTTCCCCATGTCAGGCTGATCAACCGGAAATCAACAGGATTCGGTGCCGGAAGAACCACATCCCCGCTCGCACCTGTTCGGCGGAGAATCGCATGCAGACCGCCATCGGCCGTGGACATCAGACCCACGCCGTGCTGGCCAACCGCCGAATCTTCCCAGCCAACGAGGCGAGTTCCTGCGGCGTCCGGATCCGGGCGAAATACTGCAAACAGAGAGCCAGTGACGGGGACGCTGCGCGGAACCTGTAACATTGCGTTGCCATTAAATCGAATCACTGGCCGCAACCTGTCGTGAATTGAAGCCTTCGTCATTCGCGGGCCGGGCGTGTCCGTGATCGGAATGGCGTCGTCGGAAATCGACCCACGATCCGGCCACAGCAAGATCTGTCCACAGTTGTCGGTTGAGATGCTGCGGTCGTCGGCGCGGAATTGCAGCACCTGTGACTCAGCCAGAGATCGTGCGATTGGATCGCTGCTTTGATGCTCGCGCCGTTCATCAGCAATCGCTGCGAGCTGGTTCAGGAGTTTCCGGATCGCCGGTGCATCGGTGGACGTCGGTTCGTTACTCAAAACGTCATCCTTCAACAACTCGTTCAGTACGGGCAACACCGGTTGCCGTCTGAGAAAAGTCAGCCAGCGCTGAAGCGTCTCAGGTTCTGCATTGTGAGCCGTCGCAAACTCGGCAAGTGTCGGAGGTTTTGCATCATTGGCACGGCGAATGTATTCCACCGCCATTGGAAGGTCGTGTGGCAGCGAACTGACCACCTTATTCTGGAGGTACGCTGCGTACTCCCTGTCTGAGGAAGTTTGTACAAAGCCCGACAATTCGGCCAGCCGCTGCCGGTCGTGTTTCGACTGAGCTTCGATGGCCTTGATCTCGACCGCTGGCAGCAGTGGAACCCGAACCAGAGGCGTATTCCCCGGCACAGGACCGGGGATGAGTCGGGAGCTGAAGAAAATTCCTGCCAGCGAGTAATAGTCTTCGGTTGAAACGGGATCGAATTTATGGTCATGACAACGGGCACACGCGATCGTCATCCCCAGAACTGCTCTTCCAACCACATCGATCTGATCATTCACGCAGTCGGCGATCATCTGATCCTTATCGACATCTCCGGGAACAAAGTCCGCAATGGCCAGCATTCCTGTAGCGACCAGTGCATCGGCGTCGATCATGGCAGGATCATCTGGCTGCATCAAATCTCCGGCAATCTGCATTGCGACAAATTGATCGTACGGAAGATCGTGATTGAAGGCTTTCACGACCCAGTCGCGATAGCGCCATGCCTCGCGAAAATCGCTGTCGATCGGAAGCTGAATCAGATCTCTCGCGTCAGCATAACGAACAACATCCAGCCAGTGACGCCCCCAGCGTTCGCCATAGTGAGGCGATGCCAGCAATCGATCCACAACATTTTCAAAGGCCGCAGGCGACGGGTCATTGAGAAATTGATCGATCTCCGCAGGCGACGGCGGCAACCCCGTCAGATCGTAGGTAATTCGCCGGAGCAGTGTGCGCTGATCGGCAGGCGGGCCGGGCCGCAGTTCTCGTTTTTCAAGCGCGTTCAGAATAAAAAAATCAATCGACGAAACGGACCAGCCCTGCGACTGAACTTCAGGAAGTGCAGAATCAGACACTGGCTGCAAAGACCACAGATTGCTTTTGGTCGCAGAAACTGCATCGGAAGAAACCAGCGGATCGCCGCGTTCATCGCCAGGCCACACCGCACCGTCCTGAATCCAGCGGACGAGATTTGCAATCTCCTTTTCCGCCAGCTTTCCGTCCGGTGGCATCTTTAATTCACTCTGATAGCCCACCGCACGGATGAGCAGGCTTTTCTGTGGATCGCCGGGCAGGATGGCTGGCCCACTGTCTCCCCCGGTGATTGCCCCGGTGTGACTGTTGAGACGCAGTCCTGCTTCCTGCTTTTTTGGCCCGTGGCAGCCAACGCATTTTTCTGCAAAGAGTGGCCGTATCGCGGTCTCAAAAAACTCGACTGCGGCGCTGTCATCCCTTGACGAGCAACAAGCGTTTGGCAGCCAGCCCTGCAGCACCAGTAACAAACAGGGGAAAAAACGGACTAACATTCTCATCTGGTTCGTTCCGGTAAATCGGCACCAATCGACAACACCGAAACAAAGAGTGTCACCAACGCCGTCCCAATTGTAAAGGGCGCTGTCAGTGTATCAGAAGCGAATACCCGGCATCGCCCACTCAAATGCAGAACAAGTGGCTCGGAGTTGTTCAAGGTGGCATCAGTTCAGTTTCGGAGCGGAATCGCCCTGAATATCGGAGCGATATTCGCTTTCGACCTCCCCAAATCGCCGCTCGTCATCACTCAGCGTCATCGCATGAAGGCGAGCGCGAGTCATAACGACGTCATAGAAACCACCGCGAATCCTGCGGAAACCCGGTGAGGCATCAAACACCGAACTCGTCTGTTCTTGTACAAAAGTCGCCTGTGATCATAAAGTGACCATGTGGAAATGGGATGACAGTCGAGCGACTGTTCGAGAAAACTCAGAAAGGTCAGCATGACACCGGTTTCAAAACATGGCGTGTATCGCGGATTCCGACGTACTACCGGAATCGGGGCGTTGCCGGGTTCGATCGAACGTCGTGCCGATCCGATTTCGGAGAAATGTCGACTGACGAGAATTTCTTACAACGCCACTTTGGCTGAAGAAGAAGTCATCGACACGGTGGCGGAACTGAATGAAGAGGTTCCAGAGGACCGCGTTTACTGGTTTCGCCTGGAAGGTGTCGCCGATTCAGAAATGTTGCAGCGCCTTGGCGAAGCATTCGAACTTCATCCACTGGCGCTGGAAGATGTCGTGAATACGCATCAGCGATGCAAAGTGGAAGACTACGGAGATCATCTGTTTGTCGTCATTCGCCTGCCTTCGCATGAGGCCGATGGCGATATGATTACAGAACAGGTCAGCCTGTTTATCGGCGAGGGATTTGTGATTTCCATTCACGAAGGCTGTAATGCACTGGAAGTCGTGCGGCAACGCATTATGACCGCTCGAGGCCGGATTCGCGAGCACGGAGCCGACTATTTGCTGTATACGATCCTGGACCTTGTGATCGACAACTATTTTCCGATCATTGAAGAAATCGGAAATCGACTCAACGCCATCGACGACAAACTGGAATTTGGTTTCGATCCTGGACAGCGACTGGCAATTCGCGATGTGCGTGCCGACTTACTGCTGCTCCGGCGCACTGTCTGGCCGCAGCGCGAAGCAATTGCGGTACTCCTGCGCGATGATTGTGCGCTGATTTCGGATATGACGCGAACGTATCTCCGCGACTGTTACGACCACACCATTCAACTGATGGACGTCATTGAGACCTATCGTGAACTCTGCGCAGACCTGCGGGACTTTCACCTGGCAGAGATCAGTCTTCGCAGCAACGAAGTAATGAAAACACTGACAATGATTGCGACACTGTTCATGCCCTTAAGTTTCATCGCCGGATTTTATGGCATGAATTTCCATTACATGCCGGAGCTTGGGTCCCATTATGCTTACCCTTTGACGATTGCCGCCATGATCACCATCGGCAGCAGTTTCCTGTTCTGGTTCCGGCGGAAGGGCTGGATTTGACAGGATGGCATTCCGGCGGTGAGTCCACTGCGTGCGGTATCCCCTGGACGGACACTGCATGGGTGAGGGACTTGGATAGAAATGGCCAGCCCGAATGGCCAACCACACGGTTTCAAAGATCCGCTTTGTGCGATCCAGTTTGCTCTCGTCGAAACTTGTTTCGAGCAACTGGACTTTTAAATCACTCGCTTTGGTGATCACGGCAAACTGCAATCGCAGTTGTTTGCCGGGAATCACTTTGCGGACCAGATCGGCATACAGCAGGAGCTGATCCGACTGGTCTGCCGCCTGCTCCTGATCCCATGCCGAACGCGACGTTTTGAAATCCCGCACAACAATCGCGTCATCGGTTTCCAGCAGCAGATCGATATAGCCGAGCAGATCCGGGAGTTCTGGTATCAGGACACCTCGAAACTTTTCTTCAAAGCAGATGATTCGGCCTTCGGGTTGCGTGAGATCGCTATCGAGAAACTTCTGCGGCATCCGATCGGCCATCCCGCGCAGCGAATCGGCTGTTTCCGATTTGCCGAACTCGATGTTGTCTTCCGATCGGTCTCGCCAGCTCTGCTGATAGACATCCAGCAGTGTGTCGAGTGTCGGCAGAGATTCGCCACCCATCTGCGCTGTGATGTAAAACTCCAGCGCAGCGTGAATGGCACTGCCGAAAATCAGGCTCGACGACACACAGTCTTCGGCCAGCCCGTCCACATACCGAAACCGATACTTGAGCGGGCAGTTCTGAAATGTGCGCACAGCACTGTAGGACAGGTAATCGCGGATCACTGGTTGTTCAACAGCCGCGATCATGACCGTACCTCCGTGCGCCCGTTCTTAAGTTCTTCAATCAACGCACTGGCTTCGCGGATGCTGAGATCATCTATGCGATGAACCCGATACTTGTCACGTACGAGAACATTGGGATCGAGTCCCTGGCGTTTGGTGATGCCGAAAATGGCCCGAATCTGACTCTGCGTCGCCCGAGCCACCTCCATGCGAGGTTGCTGGCCGTCGCTGCTTGCATGGCCGTTGCTGTTCGCGTGGTCGTTGCCATTTGAATGGTGGACGTGGCCATTTCCATTACTGTGACCATTTACGTGCGCCATTTCTCCTGGACCGGCATCCGCTGGCCGCTGCAGTTCATCATCCAAACTCTGGCGCGTCTGCAGGTCCGCATCATCCAGTTTCACCAGGATTTGATCCTTTAAGACCGTCTGACCGGCAGTGACGTTCATCTCAATCACCTTCGCCAGCAGCCATTTTCCGAAACTTGACGCAAATTGACTTTTCGTGGCAGCGGACATCTTGAAAACTCCGAAATTTGATTTGTTGCACGATCTGCGATCCGGGTTCACGTCAGCCAGCTCTCCTATGGCACAGGCGCGTACGCAAATCCATCTGCCTGCCGATTCAGGATCACGGTCAATGCTGCAGTGGCAACGGGAACAGCATCGGCAACTTCGTTCCGTGCGATCT
>Ga0335397_10008806_pt1 | contig 12691 bp, 9 predicted proteins | sample MAT04_FD_205740 | JGI IMG/M metagenome (GOLD analysis project Ga0335397, IMG submission 205740) | Freshwater microbial communities from Lake Fryxell liftoff mats and glacier meltwater in Antarctica - MAT-04 (spades assembly) (version 2) ...
CTGCCGCCACGGCCGGTGCCACCGGTGCTGCCAATGTGGTCTATGCCGGCTACCAGATCATCCGCCGCAACGGCGCGGTGGTGTCCTTCGAGCCGAACAAGATCGCGGTGGCGCTGATGAAGGCCTTCCTGGCGGTGCATGGCACCCAGGGCGCGGCCTCGGCCAGCGTGCGCGAAACCGTTGAGCGCCTGACCGAAGGCGTGGTGCGCGCGCTGCTGCGCAGCCGCCCGGGCGGTGGCACCTTCCACATCGAAGACGTGCAGGACCACGTCGAACTGGCGCTGATGCGCAGTGGCCACCACGAGGTGGCCCGCGCCTACGTGCTGTACCGCGAGCGCCGTGCGCAAGAGCGCGCGCGCCAGGGTGCGCCGGCCGTGACCAAGGCGCCCGAGCTCTTCGTCACCGAAGGCGGCCAGCGCGTGCCGCTGGACATGCAGGCGCTGCGTGATCTGGTGGAAGCTGCCTGCGCCGGCCTGGGTGCCGACGTGAAGGCCGAGCCCATCATGGCCGAGACGCGCCGCAACCTGTACGACGGCGTGCCGATCGACGAGGTCTTCAAGGCCGCCATCATGGCCGCGCGCACGCTCATCGAGAAAGAGCCCTCGTACACGCGCGCCACGGCGCGCCTGCTGCTGCACACCATCCGCCGCGAGATCCTGGGCGAGGACGTCACGCAAGGCCAGATGGCCACGCGCTACGGCGAGTACTTCCCGCAGTTCATCAAGAAGGGCGTCGAGGCCGAACTGCTGGACGAGAAGCTGCTGCAGTTCGACCTCGTCAAGCTGGGCGCCGCGCTCGACGCCAGCCGCGACCTGCAGTTCGACTACCTCGGCCTGCAGACCTTGTACGACCGCTACTTCCTGCACATAGAAGAAGTGCGCATCGAGATGCCGCAGGCCTTCTTCATGCGCGTGGCGATGGGCCTGGCGCTGGGCGAGATCGACCGCGAAGCGCGCGCAGTCGAGTTCTACAACGTGCTGTCCAGCTTCGATTTCATGAGCAGCACGCCCACGCTCTTCAACAGCGGCACGCGGCGCAGCCAGCTCAGCAGCTGCTATCTCACCACGGTAGCCGACGACCTGGACGGCATCTACGAAGCCCTGAAGGAAAACGCGCTGCTGAGCAAGTTCGCCGGCGGTCTGGGCAACGACTGGACGCGCGTGCGCGCACTCGGCTCCTACATCAAGGGCACCAACGGCAAGAGCCAGGGTGTCGTGCCTTTCCTCAAGGTGGTCAACGACACCGCGGTGGCCGTCAACCAGGGCGGCAAGCGCAAGGGCGCGGTGTGTGCGTACCTGGAAAGTTGGCACCTCGACATGGAAGAGTTCCTCGAGCTTCGCAAGAACACCGGGGACGACCGCCGCCGCACGCACGACATGAACACCGCGAACTGGATTCCCGACCTGTTCATGCGCCGTGTGATGGAAGGCGGCCCCTGGACGCTGTTCAGCCCCAGCACCTGCCCTGACTTGCACGACAAGTTCGGCCAGGCCTTCGAAGAAGCCTACACGGCGTATGAGGCCAAGGCCGACCGCGGCGAGATCAAGCTCTTCAAGCGCATGGAGGCCAAGGACCTGTGGCGCAAGATGCTCTCGATGCTGTTCGAGACCGGTCACCCCTGGATCACCTTCAAGGACGCCTGCAATGTGCGCAGCCCGCAGAACCATGTGGGCGTGGTGCACAGCTCCAACCTGTGCACCGAAATCACGCTGAACACGTCTGACACCGAGATTGCGGTGTGCAACCTCGGCAGCGTGAACCTGTCGCAGCACCTGAAAGACGTGGATGGTGTGAAGTCGATCGACCATGAAAAGCTCAAGCGCACCACCGCCACCGCGATGCGCATGCTCGACAACGTCATCGACATCAACTACTACGCGGTGAAGAAGGCGCGCGACAGCAACCTGCGTCACCGCCCGGTGGGTTTGGGCATCATGGGTTTTCAGGATTGCCTGTACGAACTGCGCCTGCCTTATGCCAGCCCGGAAGCGGTGGAGTTCGCCGACCGTTCGATGGAAGCGGTGTGCTACCACGCCTACTGGGCCAGCACTGAACTTGCTGCCGAGCGGGGCCGCTACAGCAGCTACCGCGGCAGCCTGTGGGACCGCGGCATCCTGCCGCAAGACAGCCTGGCGCTGCTGCGTGAAGCGCGCGGTGGCTACCTGGAAGTGGACAGCAGCGTCACGCTGCAGTGGGACGCGCTGCGTGCCCGCATTGCCGAGCACGGCATGCGCAACAGCAACTGCGTGGCCATCGCGCCCACCGCCACCATCAGCAACATCATCGGCGTCGACGCCTCCATCGAACCGAGCTTCGGCAACCTGTCGGTGAAGAGCAACCTGTCGGGCGAATTCACGATCGTCAACGAGTACCTCGTGCGCGACCTGAAGAAGCTCGGCTTGTGGGACGACGTGATGGTGATGGACCTGAAGCACTTCGACGGCTCGCTGCGACCCATCGACCGTGTGCCGGAAGAGCTGAAGCGTCTGTATGCAACGGCCTTCGAGGTCGAGCCTTCTTGGCTGGTGGAGGCCGGCTCGCGCCGCCAGAAGTGGATCGACCAGGCGCAGTCTCTCAACATCTACATGGCCGGTGCCTCGGGTCGCAAGCTCGACGAAACCTACAAGCTGGCGTGGCTGCGCGGCCTGAAGACCACCTACTACCTTCGCACCACCAGCGCGACCTACAGCGAGAAGAGCACGGTGTCCGCAGGCAAGCTGAACGCGGTGTCGATGGGTGATGGCGGTAACTCATTCGGTAAGGCAGCCAGTGGCGCAGCGGCTGCGCCTTCGGCTGCTTCGGCACTGCCTTCCGAACCCGCGAGCGATGTCAAGTTCTGCTCCATCGACAACCCCGATTGCGAGGCCTGCCAGTGACGCTGACGTGAGACCGATGGCACGCATCGGCTCTGCATGAAGCAAGGTCGATGCGCTGCTGCAACAACGAGAGGTGTGCGATGTCAAGCAATGCTTGGTGTTCGTGCACAACACTCCGATAATTCGCATTGAATTGGAAGTACACACATGCTGGTCTGGGAAGACGAAGTTCAGAGCACACCGAAACAAGAGCCTGGCGCGGCGCTGCCGTCGCCGGCGTTCGAGCCCCTGTCGGCAAAGCCTGCAAGCGCTGCATTCGAGGTCGTCTCTGAGAACGCACCCGCAAGCGCGCCCACCGATCCGCAGTCCGTTGCGCCGCCGTCTTCGGTCGCTGCCGTCGCCAACAAGGCCGTGGTCAGCCATCGGCGCGTGAATGCAGCGGACAAACGAATCATCAATGGCCAGACCGACGTCAACCAGTTGGTGCCGTTCAAGTACAAGTGGGCGTGGGAGAAGTACCTCGCCACCTGCGCCAACCACTGGATGCCGCAAGAGGTGAACATGTCGCGCGACATCGCGACCTGGAAAGACCCGAACGGCCTGACCGACGACGAACGCCGCATCGTCAAGCGCAACCTCGGCTTCTTCGTCACCGCCGATTCGCTGGCCGCGAACAACATCGTGCTGGGCAGCTACCGCCACATCACCGCGCCCGAATGCCGACAGTTCCTGTTGCGTCAGGCCTTCGAAGAAGCCATCCACACCCACGCCTACCAGTACATCGTCGAGAGCCTGGGCCTGGACGAGAGCGAGATCTTCAACGCCTACAACGAGGTGAAGTCGATCCGTGACAAGGACGAGTTCCTGATCCCCTTCATCGAAGCGATCATGGACCCGCACTTCCACACCGGCACGCCGGAAACCGACCAGACGCTGCTGAAGAGCCTGATCGTCTTCGCCTGCCTGATGGAGGGCCTGTTCTTCTACGTCGGCTTCACGCAGATTCTGGCGCTGGGCCGTCAGAACAAGATGACCGGCGCGGCCGAGCAGTACCAGTACATCCTGCGCGACGAGTCGATGCACTGCAACTTCGGCATCGACGTCATCAACCAGATCAAGCTCGAGAACCCGCACCTCTGGACGCCCGTCTTCAAGGCCGAGATCAAGGCGCTGTTCGAGAAGGCGGTCGAGTTGGAGTACCAGTACGCCGAGGACACCATGCCGCGTGGTGTGCTGGGCATGAACGCCAGCATGTTCAAGGGCTACCTGCGCTACATCGCGAACCGTCGCGCGCAGCAGATAGGCCTGGAGGCGCTGTTCCCTAACGAGGAGAACCCGTTTCCGTGGATGAGCGAGATGATCGATCTGAAGAAGGAGCGCAACTTCTTCGAGACGCGTGTCATCGACTACCAGACCGGCGGCGCGCTGGCGTGGGACTGAACGCGAAGCCCATGACCGGCAACCCGCAGCACTCGCAGACCGCACCACGCAAAGACGTGGCGGCGGCGGGTGCACGAAAGAGATCAAGCATTGCGAGCCAAGGCAGGCACAGACCGGCATCAACAGCCGAGCTCGCGTCCCCGTTCACCGCACTGGGGCAACCGCTGGGGGTGAAAACCTTCCAGCAGACCACCGGGCGGTGGATCTCTGCGCTGCGACCTACAGCAGCGCGGAGCCTTTTGTAACTTGATCAAGGAGATCGTTATGGCAACTGCAAAAAAGGCCGCTCCGGCCAAGAAGGCTCCCGCAAAGAAGGCAGCCCCGGCCCAGAAGGCTGCACCGGCGAAGAAGGCTGCTGCGAAGAAGGCTGCGGCCCCTGCGAAGAAGGCAGCGCCCGCCAAGAAGGCAGCTCCGGCGAAAAAGGCCGCAGCCAAGAAGGCCGCCCCGGCGAAGAAGGCGGCGCCGGCGAAGAAGGCCGCCGCGAAGAAGATGGCGCCTGCGAAGAAGGCAGCGGCTCCGGCGAAGAAGGCTCCTGCTACTAAGGCAGCGCCTGCAAAGAAGGCAGCTGCTGCCAAAAAGCCAGCAGCGAAGAAGCCGGCTGCTAAGAAGACTGCCAAGAAGGCAGCTCCGGCTACACCCACCGCGCCTGCGCCTGCGCCCTCTGCCGCGCCTGCGAAGACGGCGCTGAACCCGGCGGCCGCTTGGCCGTTTCCAACGGGCAATAAGCCTTAACCTTCAGACTGGTTGGGCCGCTACATCAGCCCAACGCAAACAGGTCCTAGAGACCCGGCAGTGCCGGGTCTTTTTTTTCTTGTTGCTTTGAACTGCAACTCTGCAGTACCTTTCTACATCCACGAGGTGTCAGGCTGTCATGCGCGCAGTCGTCCTCTCCACAGGGAGTAGCTGATGAGTGAACTGCTTCACCGCTTACGCCGTGACCTCAATACCCTTACCGATCCCGTTGCCCGTGCGGAGATCGTTGCTCGAATCGCTGGAGTGCTGGCCCGCTCTGGCAAGTTTGATGATGCGCGGCACTCGATAAATGCGATTAAAGAGCAATTCGGGCGAGGTGAGAGCGGCCGAGTGACGGTTTGGAAGATGATTGCAGAGGGTCTCGTGTTCCATTATGAGAATCTGAGTCCTGCTGCTCTCGAGCGCATGAGCGGTGCCCTGGTTCTTGGGCGAGCGATGAACTACCCGGCTGCAGTGGCATTAGCCTCCGCATGGAAGGCTCATATTGAGTTTGAGCGGTCCGACTTCGTAAAGATGGCGGAATCCTTGGCCGCTTCTATGAAGAACGTTGAGGCCGAGGACCATGACGCCCAGACAAGGATTTCTATGGTTCTGGCAAACGCATTCATGATCTGTGGTGACCGATTGCAAATGCAAACTTGGTTTTTGCGTGGACGGAATCACGCGGTAAAGAATGGGGATCGAGCGAGCGTGGAGGCTCTTCAGTACAACAAGGCCGCATTCGCGACCGCGTGGGCGAGAGTTTCGAGTTGCACTGTTCCGCTAGAAGTCGACGGGCTGCTGCACCTTCGAGGTGAAGTAAATTCAGCTCGTAATTTGCAAGAGCTTTCAGGGATTGCGGCTTTAAATGGTCATATTCAGCTTATTCACGCGCGGCTTCTGATGCTCGAGCAGAGGTATCAGCTTGCTGTTGAGGCGCTTAATGTAGTTCGCCATACAGAACCCTTTGCGCAGCATAATTTCCATCAGTTATATATCGACTTAGAGGTTCAGTTCTGCACCGTCATGCTCGGTGGCACTGATTTCTCCATGGCTCTTCGCTACTCAGATGTATTGCGAGAGTTCGCTGGTCTGGACATTGACGAGCGCATCGTTGCGTCTTGGATGCTTGCGCGGATCGCAGAGGCTGCGGAGCTTGGTGAAGCACTCGCTGCGTTGGAAGCAGAGCTCCAGAGATTGCTCGCAACTCATGCGGCGAACCGGGGACAGTTGCGCGCAAGCTTGGCGTCGTTTGTGGACGACTGCACCACAATTGGTCCTTGAACGATCGCGATCCAAGTGGCAGTGAACCCATCAATCGCCCTAGCCATGGGCTCCTCCAGCGACTGGGACACCCTCCAGCATGCCGCCGCCATCCTCGACGAGTTTGGCGTTTCCTACGAGAAACTTGTCGTCTCCGCCCACCGCATGCCTGATGAAATGTTCGCGTTCGCCGAGGGCGCGGCTGCGCGTGGTCTGAAGGCCATCATTGCTGGCGCGGGCGGCGCGGCACACCTGCCGGGCATGCTGGCCGCCAAGACTGTGGTGCCGGTGCTCGGGGTGCCTGTGGCCAGCAAGTATCTGCAGGGCGTCGATTCGCTCTATTCCATCGTGCAGATGCCCAGGGGCATTCCTGTCGCTACCTTCGCCATCGGCGCCGCGGGCGCTGCCAATGCGGCGCTGTTCGCGCTGGCCATGCTGGCCAACGAAGACGCTGGCCTGCGCCAGGCGCTGCAGGATTACCGCAGGCGGCAGACCGATGCGGCGCGCGCGATGACGCAAGACTTGCGATGAACGCCGTCGCTCGCGATGCCGGCGCACAGCCGCCGGCACAAGAACCGTTGCCACGCCCGCCACAGCGGCCCCGCCTGCCGAGCCTGCCGAGCCTGCCGCTGCTGCCCGGCGTCGCGCGCCTGGGTGTTCTGGGGGGTGGCCAGCTCGGGCGCATGTTCGTGCATGCGGCGCAGACGCATGGCTATCGCGTCACGGTGCTGGAACCCGACGCGGCCAGCCCTGCAGGCGCTGCGGCCGATGCGCATTTGCGTGCTGCCTATGCAGACCCTGCAGCGCTGGCCGCGCTGGCCAGCGGCTGCGCGGCCGTCACCACCGAGTTCGAGAACGTGCCGGCCGCTGCGCTGCGCGCGCTGGCTGCCACCTGCACTGTGTCGCCGCCGGCCGACGCGGTGGAGGTCTGCCAGCACCGTGCGCGTGAAAAGGCGGCGTTCCTGGCGGCGGGCGTACCTTGCGCGCCGCATGCGCAGGTCGACAGTGCCCAAGCTGCTGCATCGCCCACACTGGCCGCGCTGTTGCCGGGCATCTTGAAGACAGCCAGCCTGGGCTACGACGGCAAGGGCCAGGCCACGGTGATGACGCTGGCGGAACTGCCGGCCGCGTGGGCAGCGCTGGGCGGTGTGGACTGCGTGCTGGAGCAGCGACTGCCGTTGCGGCTGGAAATCAGCGTCATCGTCGCGCGCGGTGCCGACGGCGATGTGGTGCACCTGCCTGTGCAGCAGAACCTGCACCGCGGCGGCATCCTTGCCGTGACGCAGGTGCCGGCACCCGACGTGCCCGAGGCCACCGCCGCGCTGGCCGTTCAACTCGCACAGCAGCTGGCGCAGGCGCTGGCCTATGTGGGTGTGCTGTGCGTTGAATTCTTCGTGCTCGAAGACGGCAGCCTGGTGGCCAACGAGATGGCGCCGCGCCCGCACAACTCGGGGCACTACAGCCTGGATGCCTGCGATGTGTCGCAGTTCGACCTGCAACTGCGCACGCTCGTCGGCCTGCCTCTGGTGGCGCCGCGCCTGCATTCGCCAGCGGTGATGCTGAACCTGCTGGGTGATTTGTGGTTCCGCGGTGATGCGTCTGCGTCTGCGTCTGCGCCTGCGCCGCTCACGGGGCTCACGCCGCTCACGCCGGACTGGCCCGCCGTGCTGGCGCTGCCCGGTGTGCACTTGCACTTGTACGGCAAGGCCGAGGCCCGCCGCGGCCGCAAGATGGGCCATCTCACGGTCACTGCGGCCAGCGCCGCGCAGGCTCGGGCCGTGGCGCTGCAGGCCGCAGAGTTGCTGGGCCTGCCGGCCTTCTAGCGGCAAGGCGCGCTGCCATGCCGGTGCTTTCGGGGCGCGACCCCCATGCTGTGCGCGAAGCTGCGGCTCGCTTGGCTGCGGGTGAACTCGTGGCCTTTGCCACTGAAACGGTCTACGGGCTGGGCGCCCGTGCCGACGACGATGCAGCCGTGGCGCGCATCTATGCCGCCAAGGGTCGGCCCAGTGGTCACCCGTTGATCGTGCATGTGGCCGACGCGGTCGCAGCATCTACCTTCGCAGCCGACCTCAGCCCTGCGGCACGGCGCCTGATGGCCGCGTTCTGGCCCGGTCCGCTGACCCTCATCGTGCCGCGGCGTGCCGGGGTGGCAGCGTCTGCGGCGGGTGGGCAGGACAGCATCGGGCTGCGCGTGCCGGCGCACCCCGTGGCGCTGGCGCTGCTGCGCGAAGCTGCGTTGTTGGGCGTGGCGGGAGTGGCTGCGCCCAGCGCCAACCTTTTCGGCCGCGTCAGCCCCACGCAGGCAGCGCATGTCGTGGCCGAGTTCGGTGCCGCGCTGACGGTGCTGGATGGCGGCATCTGCGATGTCGGCATCGAATCGGCCATCGTCGATTGCACGCGCGCGCAGCCTGCCTTGCTGCGTCCGGGCCAGCTCGGCCGGGCGCGCCTCGAAGCCGTGCTCGGCCGCCCGCTGGCTGCGCCCGATGCGGCTTCGCCACGCGCTTCGGGCACGCTGGCGTCGCACTATGCGCCGCGTGCGACCGTGCGCCTGTTCGACGCGCGTCAACCGCCCTGGGAGACCGCGCCTGAGGAGGCCAGGGCGGCTGAGTGCATCGCGGTATATTCGCGGGCTGTGCCGGCGGCCGCGGTTCTTGATGCGGGCTGGCAGCACAGGCCGATGCCGGCACAGCCAGCTGCAGTGGCCCACGAACTCTTCGCGGTGCTTCGCGAGTTTGACGCCGTCGGCGTCAGCGCCATCTGGGTCCAGCGGCCACCGCCGGGCCCGGCATGGGACGGCGTTCGCGACCGCCTGCAGCGCGCCGCAGCTTGAGCGCCCCTCAGGGCCTGGGCGGGCACCCCGAATTCGGAGCAAAGATGACTTTCAGCAGCAAGGCCCTCGCACGAGGGCGCACCTCGGCAGGCCGGTGGGTGATGATGGCAGCCGCGATGTCGCTCGCGCTGTTGTCCGCCTGCGGCGGCGGCAGCACGCAGTTCGACCCCTTCGTGCCCAAGCGCCTGCTCGTCTTCGGTGACGACGACAGCTCGCTCGACCCCAACGGCCGCAGCTACAGCGTCAACGCACTCGGTGAAAACGGCGTGCTGAACTGCAACGGCAACCCGATCTGGGTGCAGCAGCTGGCCGGCGTCTATGGCTTCGTCTTCGCCGAGTGCAACCCCGGTTTCGAGCCCGAACCCAGGGCGCGCATGCTGGCCATTCCCGGTGCCAAGGTGGCCGACGTGGCGGCCCAGGTCGAAGCGCAGGTGGCCGCGGGTGGTTTTCGCGACAAGGACCTGGCCACCGTGCTGGTGGGCACGAACGACCTGCTGGAGCTCTATGCGCTTTACCCCGGCCTCAGTGAAGCCACGATCATCGCCGAGGCCCGCGCGCGCGGCCGGCGCGCCGCGCAGATCGTCAACCGCCTGGTCAGCCTGGGCGCCAAGGTGGTGGTCTCCGACCTGCCCGACCTCGGCCTCACGCCTTTCGCGCGTGCGCAGAGTGCCCTGGGCGGTGGCGGTGTCGACCGCGCTGCGCTGCTCTCGCGTCTGACCACCGCCTACAACGAACAACTGGGCGTGAGCGTGCTTCTCGACGGTCGTTTCGTTGGCCTGATGCAAGCCCAGCTTCAGTTCCAGGCCATCGACCGCTTTCCGCCCGGCGCCGGCATCGGCAACGCCGTGGCCGCCATCTGCACGGCACCGCTGCCCACTTGCACCACAGCCACGCTGCTGCCCGATGCCGTGGCTGGGGCCTCGCTGTGGGCCGATGACATCCGCCTGGCCCCTGGGGGGCACGCGCAGTTGGCCTCTCTGGCCGTGAGCCGCGCGCAGCGCAACCCGTTCTAGCGCATCGTTCCAGCGCATCAGTGGGTTCGACGGCATCGGGGCACGCCACCGCGGTGCTTCGAGTCATCAGACCTCCGAAAGACGGTGTCGATGGCGCGGCATAAACTCGTTGCATGAGCCCGCCAGCCCCCTTGCCGATGCCTGCCGCGCCCCCCCGCGTGTTGGCCTTCGACACCGCCACCGAGAGTCTGGCCGTGGCCTTGGCAGCCCCTGGTGGGCCCTGGTGCGTGGACGCGCCCGGCGGCGCAGCGGCCTCGGCCACGCTGCTGCCGCAGGTGCACAGGCTGCTGGCCGCTGCGGGGCTGGTGCCGGCGGCGCTGGACTTCATCGCCTTCGGCCGCGGCCCCGGGGCGTTCACCGGTCTGCGCACCGCGTGTGCCGTGGCGCAGGGGCTGGGCTACGGCCTCGACCGGCCGCTGCTGGCCATCGACAGCCTGCTGATCGTGGCCGAAGACGCCCGCGCCCAGGCCCATGGTGGCGAAGGTTTCAGCGTCGGCGTGGCGATGGATGCGCGCATGGAAGAGAGTTATGCGGCCGCCTACCGCTGGCAAGGCGGTGCCTGGCACGTGCTGCACCCGCCAGCGCTGTACACGCTGCCGGCGCTGGAAGCGGCCTGGGCCGGGTTGCCCCTGCAGGCTTTGGCGGGCACCGCCTGGTCGGCCTTCGGTGAGCGCCTGGCGCGGCCCCAAGGTGCCGCCTTGTGGCCGCGGGAAGCCGGCCGCGCCGTCGCGCTGCTGCGCCTGGCGGTGCACGCTGCCGCTGCCGGCGAGGGTATCGCCGCCGCAGAAGCCCTGCCGCTGTACCTGCGCGACAAGGTGGCCTTCACCACGGCTGAACGCACGGCTGCACTCACCGCTGCACTCACCGCTGCACTCACCGCGGGCCAGGCGGTAAGACAAGAGGCAGCACCACCAGAGGCGCCGCGCAAGCCCGCAGCCACCACGCCATGAACGCGGTGCTGGAGCCGTACCCGAGGCGCCGCGCGATGACGGTGCGTGATCTCGACCTTGTCGTCGCGGTAGAGCAGCGCGCCTACAGCTACCCCTGGAGCCGCGGCAACTTCACCGATTCGCTGGCCGCCGGCTATCTGGCCGAAGTCTGGTTCGAGGATGAGGCCGTGGTGGGCTACTTCGTTGCCATGCCGGGTGTCGATGAACTTCACCTGCTGAACATCACCGTGGCGCCAGAGCAGCAAGGGCAGGGACATGGCCGCACGATGATGGCGGTGCTGCAGCAGCACGCGCTGGCCGCCAGGGCCGCCACGCTGTGGCTGGAGGTGCGCGAGAGCAACCACCGCGCCCGCGCGCTCTATCGCCGGCTGGGTTTTGCCGAAGCGGGCCTGCGCCGCGGCTACTACCCGGCCGTCTTGCGCCGCGAGGACGCGGTGGTGATGAGCCTGGCGATCGACGGCATGCCGCCGGATGCGGCCGCGCATGCCCTGGTCTGATCGCCAGCAGGCTTTGCTGCAGGCGATGGGCCTGCGCGTGTGGGCGTCGCCAGAAGCCGAGCCCACGGTGCCTGCCGCTGTGACTGCAGCGGCCGAGGCAGCGCCCAAGGCGCCTTCCCCGCCTGAACCGCCTGCACCGATGTCAGCGCCCGCGCCCGTGCCGGCGCGCGCCACTCGAGGCGCTACCAAAGCTGCCCCCCAAAGTCATGCGGATCCTGTCCGTGCCGACCTGGCTGGCCTGGACTGGCTGGCATTGCGCGAAAGCGTGGCGGCCTGTCGCGCCTGCGGCCTGTGCGAAGGCCGCACGCAGACGGTCTTCGGTGTCGGCCATCCGCAGGCGCACTGGATGGTCGTCGGCGAGGCGCCGGGCGAAGACGAGGACCGCGAGGGCGAGCCCTTTGTCGGCGCTTCTGGCCAGTTGCTCGACCGCATGCTGGCCGCGCTGAACCTTTCTCGCGGCAGCGACGGCCCGCCCGAGCGCAGCGTCTACATCGCCAATGCCCTGAAATGCCGGCCACCGCGCAACCGCAACCCGAGCGCCGAAGAACTGGCGCAGTGCGAGCCCTTCCTGGTGCGGCAGATCGAACTGCTGCAGCCACGCATCATCCTGGCGATGGGGCGGTTCGCGGTGCAGTCGCTGATGCGCAGCGACGCGCCCATCGGCCGCCTGCGCGGCCAGGTGCACCGCTACCAGGGTGTGCCGCTGGTCGTGAGCTATCACCCGGCTTACCTGCTGCGCAGCCCCGGTGAAAAGGCCAGGGCCTGGGAAGACCTGTGCCTGGCGGCTGACACCGTCGAGCAGGCCATCAGGTGAAGGCTGCCGCATGAACGGCGACGCCCTGCCCACGCCTGCGTTGCCGCGTGTGCTGCAGGACCGCATCGCGCAGTTCACGCTGCTGTGCAACAACGTGCCGGCGGCCATTGCCTACTTCGAGCGCCAGGGCAACACCTGCCGCTATGCCAACCGCGGTTATGCCGAGATGTTCGGCCGCACCGAAGAATCCATCATCGGCCTGAGCGTGGCCGAAGTCATCGGCGAAGAAGCCGCAGCGCAGATCCAGCCCCAGGTCGACCGTGTGATGCAAGAGCGGCGGGGCTCGCGCTACGAACGCGACATCACCGATGCCGCCGGCACGCAGCGGCATCTGGA
>Ga0335397_10008810_pt1 | contig 12689 bp, 12 predicted proteins | sample MAT04_FD_205740 | JGI IMG/M metagenome (GOLD analysis project Ga0335397, IMG submission 205740) | Freshwater microbial communities from Lake Fryxell liftoff mats and glacier meltwater in Antarctica - MAT-04 (spades assembly) (version 2) ...
GCGTGCGGGCGCCGAGGTCATGAAGGGCGCCGTGCCCGCGAAGATCCTCCTGCCCGCCGAGGTGCGCGCCGAAGCGCGCGGCGGTCGTACCCGCGCGCGCTCGACGTCGACGACCTCACGCGAGCCTGTGGTGCTCGATGCCTCGGTACAGCCGATCTTCGAGCGCCTGCGTGCGCATCGTGCCGAGGTCGCGAAGTCGAAGGGCGTGCCGGCTTACGTCGTCGCGCTCGATCGTACGCTCGTCGAGATGGCGCAGGTCCGCCCGAAGACGACCGATCAGCTGCTCATGCTGCACGGCATGGGGCCGGCGCGCGCGGAGCAATACGGAGACGGCTTCTTGCGTGTGCTTCAGCAGCCGGGGTGATCGGCGTCGCCTTCGAGGCAGCGGTTCAGGAAATTCACGAGGTCGCTCTTCTCCGGCAGCTTGCAGGTGCCGTCGCGGTTCGTCGCGCTCATCCACTTGATGAGGCGCCCCTGGTAGAGCCAGTTCCGCTCGCTACCGGAGCGCTCTTCGGGCGCGCCGTAGTAGTCGTTGTTCCAGTTGAAGAAGCTCGAGATGCCGTACTTCGCCTTCACGGCGAGGAGCTCCGGCGGTTCAAGCCGATCCGCGCGAAGAAGCTCGCGGGAGATACCGGTGCACCGTCGGGTGGCGCCAGTACGACCGAGCCGGCCGGTGGCGACACCGATCCGGCGGGTGGCGACATAGATCCGCCGCGCACGACTCCCGAGCCGACCCCCCCAGGCCCGACGCCGGACCCGACGCCGGAGCCCTCCGACCCGACGACGTGCGTCAGTCGCAGCGCATCTCAGGTGTGCGGCGAGGCGGCGCTCGACGGCGTCGAGTGCGGCCCCGTCATCGACGAGTGCGGGCGCATGGTGAGCTGCGATGCTGTTCCGGGCTTCGGCTGCGCGACCGGCGAGAAGTGCAGCGCGAGCCAGCAATGCCTTCCTGTCGCGACGACGCCTCCGTCCTCGACGCCTCCGTCGTCGACGACGACGACGACGATGTCCCCGCCCGTGACCGACACCCTGCCTGCGCCCGGCGATCCCGGCGACAGCGAGACGGAGAGCGAGCTCGAGGGCGACCCGTCGGCAAACACCACGAGCGCGAAGAGCTCGCGGTCGGCAGCGACGCCTACGGCCTCGTCCGGCTGCAGCGTCTCGTCACGAACCTCGAGCCGCGACGGCCTGCACCTGCTCGGCGTCGCCGTCGCGCTCGCCGCACTCCGGCGCCGGAAGCGCCGCTAGCGAGCTCACGCCCTTCGCCGTCCCTTTGGCCCGGACGCGGGAGCAAGCTCCGCTGATCGGACCAGAGGATGGGCACCTCACACGTTGCGGCGCGGCTTCGGCCCGCTGCTTTAGCTGTGCTCGTGTGCGCCGGTCGCAGACAGAAGGGTCTGTGCGCCCATCTTCACCCCTGCACCCGTCTCAGTTCGCCCAGGCGATCCCGGCCGAGCTAGTGATATGAAGATCGGATGCGCTCCGTCCTCGGCATCGCCACGGGTTTGCTCCTCGTCTTGGTCGCTCTCGGAGCGTGCGTCGGTGACGACCCGGTCGTAGGGCCGGGCTCGTCCTCGTCGGGAGCCTCGTCGAGCGGCGACGCCAGCTCGGGCGGGAGCGACAGCGGAGCGAGCAGCTCCGGGACGGTGGCGTGCGCGGGCGATACCGTCGACGCCTGCAGCGACTCGTGCACGAAGTGTACGCCTCCTACTGGCGGAACCGTCGCCTGCACGAACAGGCAATGTGTGCCGAGCTGCGGGACGCAGTCGCTCTGCGGCGATGCGTGCGTCGACATCCAGACTGCGGCGGCGAGCTGCGGGAAGTGCGGCCACTCCTGCGGCGCGGGGAGCTGCGTTGCGGGCGCGTGTCAGGCGATCACCGTCGCGACGTTCACGAGCGTGCAGGGGATCGCGGCCTCGCCGAAGGGCATCGTGATCGCCGCCGACTCGGCGATCAACCTGTGCGCCAAGCCGGAGGGCTGCACGGCGGCGACGTCGCTCACGACGATCAAGAGCGGCATCAGCCAGCTCAACAGCGTGACCGTCGCAACGACGGGGGCGACGTCGACCGCGTTCTGGGACGGGAACGAGGGCGACAACGAGATCGTCTACAGCTGTCCGGTCGACGGCTGCCCGGCGGGCCTCGCTACCGTTGTCGACAACGTCGTCAACGACTCGATCGGCCGCGTGATCGCGGGCCCGAGCACGGTCCTCTGGACGCGGTATCAGAGCTACTACGGTCCCTACTCGACGAAGTGCACCCTACCGGCGTGCACGACCAAGGACGTCGTGCGACCGGTGCCGGCGACGGGGCCGTACTACGACGACCTCAACCGCGAGATGACCGTGCCGTCGAAGATCTTCAGCGTCGGCGCGACGAAGACGATCTGGGCCACCCCTTACCTCAACAACGACAACAACAAGCAGCTCCGCTACTGCACGTACGGGACGTCGTGCGCCACGCCCGCGGAGATCAGCCGCGGTCCGTTCTACGGCGTCCGCGCGCTGACCTATTTCAACGGCAATCACTATGTCGCGATCGGCAATGACTCGAACACGACGAGTAACATCATCGGCCGCATCAGCGATGCGACGCCGAGCACGCCGACCCCGCTGGTCGGCGACGCCATGGGCATCGCCGCCGTGGCGGTGGACGCGAGCGGCATCTACTGGGTCAACGGCACGACGGGCCGCGTGGGCCGATGCGCGACGCTGACGGGCTGCACGGGCAGCGGCGAGACGCTCGCGACCGGCGAGACCGGCGCGAAGGACATCGCGGTCGACGACAAGTACGTCTACTGGGCAACGGCGACGGCCGTGCGCAAGGTCGCGAAGTGACGTCCGGCTGATGGCTCCCAGCGTCTCCGACGACGGCGTCGAGGCCATCGGGCGGTTTCCCGAATAGACAACTGAAGCTTTCACGGAAGAGGGGCGTCGGCGCGACGCGGGAGCGCACACTCTTCACGGCTTCGCGCGAGCGACAGCGCCCGATGGAGCGCGATCGCGAGCAGCGCGCCCACCACGTCCGCCGCGAGGTCGCCCCAGTCCGAGCTTCGCGTCTGGCTGAAGCGCTGGAGATACTCGTCCATTGCGAGCGGCACGAGCACCAGCAGCGCCGCGAGCACCGCACGGCCGTGCAGCGCGCGCGCCAGCAGGAACGTGAGCGTCGCGCCCATCGTTGCATGCACCACCTTGTCGATGCCGTGAGTCGCGACGAACGACGGAATCCTTCCCGAGTATGCGGCGAGCGAGAGCGCGATGACCACGAGGACGGCGACGTAGAAGTGGAGGGCGCGAGAAGGGCGGTGCGAAGGGGTCGGGGCCATCCTTTCATCGTGCCCGCTCGCGCACCCGTGGGCCCGCCGCTCACTCACGCGGCGCGACCGTTCGCACTCGTCACCCCTTCGGAAGGTGCAGAGCGACGAAGCTCCGGATCTCGCGCTCGACGCGCTCGCTCCGCACGAGGAGCGCGAAGTGTCCGGCGTCGATGTCGACGTAGCGCGCGCCGGTTCGGCTCGCATAGTCGTCCGGGTCGCTGGGGCGGACCATCGTGTCGTCGCGACCCTGGATGACCAGCGTGGGCACGTCCGCGGCGGGTGCCTCGGGATCCGCTCCCGAGAGGAGCACGACGCAGGCGAAGTCGCCCTTCATGCGAGGCGCGAGCATGGAAGCGCCGTAGCCTCCCGCGGAGAGCCCCGCGAGCACGAAGCTCTGGATCCCCCGTGCGCGGAGGAGCGCAACCGTGCGGCGCACGATGGCCTCGCCGTTCTCCGACTCCCAGTCCGCGACCCATCGCGTCGAAGGACAGGCGGTCGTGAGCCCCAACGAGGCGACGGCGCGCGCGATCTGCCAGCAGGGGAGTTCGAAGTTGCCGCCACTACCGTGCAGGAAGACGACGGCGCCTCGCACAGGTGATGGCGGCTCGATGACCACGAGGTCGAATCCCGAGGGTTGCTGGAGCCCGAGGTGCGTCGCAACGAGCGGCGAGGCGACGGCACCGTGCTCGCGATGCATGCGCGCGTACTCGACGCGCATCGCCGAGGAGACCTCGGCCGCGTCGTCGTGGAGCAGGCCGAGCGCGAACAGTGCGCGCGAGGCGTTGATCGCGACGTCGGACTCGTCGACCACGCGACTGATCCACCGTGCGCTCGCGCCCTCGCCGTCCGTGACGACCATCTTCGTGTCGCCGCCCACGGTAAGGATGCGCACGAGGGCGACGGCGACGAGGCACGCGAGCCCGAGCCGCGTGAGACCCCGCCGGCGGCGGAACGGCTGCTCGGGGAAGGGGAGCGTCGTCAGCCCCGCCAGCACGATGCCGAGGCCAATCACGTAGGCGACGGCCGACCACGTCGTCCCGCCCGTCATCACGAGCCAGAGGACGAACGCGTACGGAAGCGCCGCGAGCCACGCAAACACCCGGATGAAGACGAACCCCATCGCTGGCCTCCGACTCTATCGTGGGCCAGCAACGCGAGTCGGGAAGGCGCTCAGTCCTCGAGCGGTCGCCGGGGCCGGGTGAACGGCGCGCCAGCGAGCTTCACTTCGGGCCGCCCGAGAGGGTGCACGTCGACGAGCACGAGTCACCGTTCTGCGTGTTGCCGTCGTCGCACTGCTCGCCCGCCTGCTGGATGCCGTCTCCGCAGCGAGGGCGCGCCCGGCAGTCCGACCCGCACTTGCCGTACGCGGGCGCGGCGGGCAGAACGTTCGTGTCGTTGTTCGGGCCGTCGTCGCAGATCTCGCCGTAGGCGGCCTGCACGACGCCGTCACCGCACTTGGGGCCGGGCCCGGAGCAGTCCGCCTTGCACTTGCCGTAGCCGCCGTTGTAGGGACCGTCGTCGCAGTTCTCGGGCGGGCTCTGCATGATGCCGTCACCGCAGTACGCGCCGCGCGCCTTGCAGTCCGAGCCGCACTTGCCGTACGCGGGAGAGGCCGGCGGGACGTTCGTGTCGTTGTTCGCGCCGTCGTCGCACGCCTCGAACTTGGTCTTCACGCCGTCTCCGCACTTCGGGACGCACTCGCTCTTCGCGCGCGCGAAGCCCTTGAACGTGACGGCGTAGTTCGACTCGCAGCGGTTTCGCTCGGCCTGGAAGAGCGCGAACTCGTAGACCTTGTTCTGCACGAGCCCGAGCGCGGCGGCATTCGTCGCGCCGAGGGTGATCGACTTCGTCTGCGCGGAGTGCACGCCGCCGATGTCGACGGCGAGCTTGCCGTTGACGAAGACGAAGACGTCGTCGTCACCCGTGAACGTGAATGAAGGCGGGTTCGCGATCGCGGCCGCGTCGTAGAGGAACCAGAATCGCAGCTCGCTCGTGAAGTGGAAGTTGTGGTCTCCGCCGCAGTCGACGGTGCTGCTGTACTGGTTGCCGAACCCGAGCCCGTCGATCGGGAAGAACGAGTTGCTCGCGAAGCCGTAGTTCTCGGCCGGCGTCCCGATGTTCTGGTGAGTGAGCGGGAGCGTCCGGTAGAACGTGTAGTTGACGCGCGAGGCCGGCGCGGCACCGGGCAGGTCGCGGTACCACTGATCGAACGACGTCTTGCTGGTGACCGTGCTGCACACGCCGGTCGCGCCGCAATAGAACGTGGGCTTGCCGTCCACGGCGTCGAGCTTGCCGATGTGTGCGACGTCCGCGTCGTCGAAGAGCTTGCCGACGATGCCCGTCTCGGTCCCGCCCTTCGTGTTCATGTCAGGGTGCGCGTTCGGGCAGCCCGAGGCGACGTCACAGCCGACGGGCGCGGGGTTCGGCTTGTTGCCGCGGCTGAAGTCTCGATAGATGATCGGCTGGTCGATGATGGCGGGGAGCGCCTGCGCGGTGATCGCGCACGTGAACGGCGCCTCGATCTGGCAGGTCGACGAGCAGCCGTCGCCGTTCTTGGTGTTGCCGTCGTCGCAGGCCTCGCCGGGGAAGACGATGCCGTCGCCGCACGACCCGGTGCAGACGCCGCCGCTCTTCGGGCAGCTCGGCTCCTTCACGCAGGTCGGCGAGCAACCGTCGTAGGGAACGAGGTTGTTGTCGTCACACTGCTCGGTGCCCTCCTTCACGCCGTCTCCGCAGACGGTGGGCACGCACGGGCTCCCCGGCGTCGGGCACTTGAAGCCGTCCTGCAGCTTGCACGCGTTCGTGCAGCCGTTGGAGTCGTTCATGTCGCCGTCGTCGCACTCCTCGTCGCCGGCGCGGTGTCCGTCGCCGCACGCGGCGGCGAAGCACGCTGCGTTGAGGATCGGGCAAGCCCAACCGACCTCGACCTTGCAGGTGGAGGAGCAGCCGTCGAGGCTGTCGGGGTTGCCGTCGTCGCAGTCCTCACCGGCCTTGAGCCTTCCGTCACCGCAGGTGCCGATGAGCGCGCAGGGCTTGCCCGGCACGTTGCACGCGTAGTCGGCCTCGACGGCGCAGAGGGCCGTGCAGCCGTCGCTGTCCTTGGTGTTGCCGTCGTCGCACTTCTCGGTGCCCTCGAGCACGCCGTTTCCGCAGACGGGCTTGCCGGCCTCGAGGGCGGTCGCGTCACTCGTGGAGCCGTCGCCGGTTCCGGCGTCGCCGCGCGTGGGGTCGAACGTTCCTGTCGGCCCGCCGGAGGTGTTGTCGTTGGGGCCGCCGTCCGGGACGAACTGGGACGGCTCGGCGTCGTTCGCGCAACCTTGCACGGCGACCAGGGCAGCGAGAGAAGAAAGCAAGGCAAAGCTGACGAGCACGCGCATCGAAGGGACTCCTTGGGTCGTCGCGAGGGCGACGGATCGGCAACTCTGAAGTTGAGCGGAGAGCGAAGCGAGAGGCCACCTATCTGATCGTGCCCGATGCGGATCGCGACGCGGTTCGCGCACATGGCGCCTCGTCTGCCGCGCCGTACGACATGGCGCGAGGGACGCTACGTACCTGGTGCGGTGGCCGCGGCGAGCTCGGACTCGATGGCTTCCCACTCGGCGAGGAGCGCGTCGATCTTGGGGCCGAGGGCCTTCTCCTCTTCTTCGAGCCTGGCGACCTCGTCCTTCGGGGTCTTCTCGTAGAAGCCCGCCTCGCACCACTTGGCCTGGATGACCGCCTTGCGTGCCTCGGCCGCCTCGATGGCGGCGAGCACCTCGTCGCGCTTCACCGGCAGCTGCTTGATCCGATTGGCGCGCTTCTTCTGCTCCTCCCAGGAGAGCGCGGTCTCGGTCTTCGCGGGCGCACCGGCGGTCTCGACCGACGCGACCTTCTCCTTCTTCGCCTTCAGCACCACGGTGTCGGCGTCGAGGTGGTCGTCGCCGCAGCGCTCGAGGTACTCCTCGTAGGTCCCGGGGAAATCGCGGAAGCCGTTCGGGGTCACCTCGAGGATGCGCGTCGCGAGCGCCGACACGAACGCGCGATCGTGGGACACGAAGACGAGCGTGCCCTCCTCCTCGTACTTCTTCAGCGCCTCGATGAGCGCGTCGATCGACTCCATGTCGAGGTGGTTCGTCGGCTCGTCGAGCACGAGGACGTTCGGCTTCTCGACCATGATGCGGCAGAAGACGAGCCTCGCCGCCTCGCCGCCCGAGAGCGTGCCGACCTTCTTCATCACGTCGTCGCCGGAGAAGAGGACGCGCCCGAGCGCGCCGCGCACGAAGGCCGTCTCGGCCTTGGGTACCGCGTTCCAGATGACGTCGATCGGCGTGGCCTTCGGGTCGACGAGCGCCTCGTGATGATCCTGCGCGAAGTAGCCGACGCGCGTCTCGTGGCCCCACTTCACGGTGCCGGCGTCGGCGTCGAGGTTCTCGGTCGCGATCTTGAGGAGCGTCGACTTGCCGAGCCCGTTCGGCCCGAGGATCGCCACGCGCTCGCCGCGGCGCACCTGGAGCGACACGTCGACGAGGACCTTCTTGTCGCCGTACGCCTTCGACACGTGCGAGATCTCGAGCACGTCGCGGCCGCTCTTCCGCTCCGGCGTGAAGAGGAACTGCGGCGCGCGGCGTGAGGTCGACTCGAGCTCTTCGACCTCGATCTTCTCGATCTGCTTGAGGCGGCTCTGGGCCTGGCGCGCCTTCGTCGCCGAGGCGCCGAACCTGGCGACCCACGCCTTCTTCTCCGCGATCGTCGCCTCGGCGCGCGCGACCTCGGCCTCCTTGCGCTCGCGGATCGCCGCCTTCTCGCGGTTGAACGTGGAGTAGTTGCCCGTGTAGAGCGTGATGCCGCCGTAGTCGACGTCGAGGATGTGCGTCGCCACGTTGTCGAGGAAGCGCTGGTCGTGGGAGATGACGAGCGCGCAGCCTTGATATGCGGCGAGGAACTTCTCGAGCCAGCGGATCGAGAGGATGTCGAGGTGGTTGGTGGGCTCGTCGAGGAGGAGGACGTCGGGTCCGCCGAGGAGCACCTGCGCGAGCAGCACGCGAAGCTTGAAGCCGCCGGAGAGCGTCGCGAGGGGCTGCCGGTGCGACGCGACCGGGATGCCGAGGCCCTCGAGGATCGCGCTCGCCCGCGCCTCGAGCGTGTAGCCGTCGTGCGCGCCGATGCGGTCCTCGAGCTCTACGAGGCGCGCGGCGTCGGACGGGTCGCTGGCGCCCTTGACGACGAGCGCATGCTGCTCGGCGAGCGCGCCCGTGACGACCTCGTCACCGGCCATCGCGACGTCGAGGATCATGTCCTCGTCGCGCATGAAGCGATCCTGGCGGAGGACGCCGATGCGCGCGCCCTTGTCGATGACGACCGAGCCCTCGGAGGCGGGCTCGTCGCCGGAGACGATCTCGAGGAAGGTCGTCTTGCCGGACCCGTTGGCGCCGACGAGGCCGTACCGCGACCCTCGAACGAGCTTGAGCGACACGCCCTCGAAGAGCGCGCGCGCGCCGTACGACTTGCCGAGGTCCTGGATCGTGATCATCAGACGAGGGGAGGAGCGATGAGAGACGTGACCGCGAGGGTCGCCTCGATGGTCTCGCCGGCGATCGCGACGTAGAGCTGGCCGTCGTTGCGGGTCAGCTCGAGCTTCGTGTTGCGCTCCATCTTCGCCTCGATGGCGTCGATGAACTTCGGTTCGAAGCGCCAGACCTCGATGGCGTCCACCTTGTGGATCGCCTTCGTCGCGGCCTCCTTGCGGAGCTGGTGCAGCTCGGCGTGCGTGAAGATTGCCACGCGCCGCGCCGCCTTCGACGCCTTGTGGAGGCGCTCGGCCGAGGGGACGCCGATGTCGATCCACGCGAGGAGGATGCCCGTCGGATCCTTGATGGAGATCGGCGCCTCGCTCGCCTCGGAGAGGCCGCCCTTGCTGAACGCGATGCCCTCCTCGTAGGAGAGGCAGTAGGCGAGCGTGCGCGTGAGCATGTAGCGCATCGACTCGGAGGGATGCTGCGCGACGCGTAGATCGAGCGACTCGTAGACGCCGCGGTCGACGTCCGAGAGCGCGATCTCGATGTGATGCATCGTCGCGGTGATCGCCATCAGGCGGTACCGTTCGCGAGGCCGTCGTAGAACTCGCTCGTGAGCTTCGCGAAGAACGCGCGCGCCACCGGGCTCTCGATGCCGCGCTTCACGTGCGGCCAGAGGAGGGTTGCCCATGCGTCGAGGTCGGGCTCGGACGACGCACCGGCCGCCTTCAGCCACTCGCCGAACGTGCCGTCGCCGTGCTCCTCCAGGAAGGCCTCGATGCCCGCGCGCAGGCGCTCGCGCGGGACGTCGCGGCGGAGCGTCTCGAGCGCGATGTGCTCGGCGGCGATCTCGCTCTTCTTCGAGGCCGCGTCGTCGACGCCCGCAAGGAGCTCCTTCAGCGACTGCGAGTAGAGGAACGACGCGACGTTCTTCCGCAGCTCGATCGACTTCGGGTCGCCGCCCTTCGTGATGAAGAAGTCGGCCAGCTTGACCTTCGCCTTGCGCGAGAACGTGAGGAGGAATTTCCGGATCTCCGGATCGAGCCGCTTGTCGAACTCGCCGCGCATCGCGCCCATGCTCTTCAGGATCGCGCCGCCGCCGATGGGCATGCGCTTCAGGATGGCGGGGAGCCCCCAGTCCGCGAAGAACGGGTTCACGCCCTCGTTGAACTCCTTGAGCCCGTCGTAGAGCGTGTCGCGGATGGCCTCCTCGATCGCCTCCTGGTCGAAGATGTTGCGGACGAGGCGCTCGGGCACGAGGTCGGAGCGCTCGAGGAGCTCGTCGATCGCGAGGCGAGCCTGCGCGGGGACGTAGTCGCCGAGGCGAGAGTCGTCCTTCTTCATCGCGGCGAGCACGCGGCGATGGATGTCGCGTGACGCGGGAGCGAAGAGCGCCTTCACGCTGTCGGCGGTGAGCGCCCTGGCGACGCCCTCGGTGAGCGCGACCGGGTCGAGCACGTCACGCACGCGCAGCGTGAGAGCCCAGGCGTAGCCCTCGCGGAAGGAGCGGACCCAGTCCTCGCGGGCGGCATCGGAGCCGAGCCGCGCCTCGAGGAAGGCGATGTGCCTCTTCTTCAGAGCGTCGAGCGTCTCGGGAGAAAGAGCGGGTTCCGTCATCGTTCGCGCGCTGAGATAGCACGGCACCCGACACGAGCGCTCCTCCACCTCCAAATCTGCGGTGAGCGCCTTGGGCACTATCTCGATAGGTATAGCCTGATCGGGATGAAAGCCATTCTCGAGTCACGTCCGGGCTCCTCCACACTCTCTCCGCCGCCTCTCGAGACCGCGGCGACGGGGACGCGAGCGGTGCAGCGCTTCGATCTCGCGCGAACGCTCGCCGCTGCGCGCAACCCGGTACGCGCGACGGCCCTGGCGCTCGGCGCACCCGTCGCCGCGGTGAGGACCGCGAGGATGGTGGCCTTCGACCGCGTCCTTCGCGCGGCGCCGGCTACCGCCTCACCGCAGCCCGAGCAGGCGGCGGGATGGGCGCTTGCGGCGAGCCTCTCGCTCGTGGTGATGGCGTCGTTCGCCTCTGCCGCGGCGTGGGTCCTCCTCTTTCCGCACGTCTGATCGGCGTGGCTCAGAAGCTCGCGCCGAGGCCGAGGGTGAGGCCGCCTTCCTTGCGCGGCACGAGGCTCGGCGACCATGCGATGGCGCCCGGCTTGCGCCGCTGCGCTCGGTAGCGCGCGTCGGGCTCCACCGTCTCGTAGGAGAGCAGCGAGGCGTCGAGCGCGACCGCCGCGAGCACGCCGCTCACCACGCCGATGACGGCGCCGACCGGGATGCAGAGCTCGCCGCGGCAGTCGCCGTCGGCTGCCGCGCCGAGCAAGCCTCCGATCACGGGCACGACGACGCGCAGGCCGAGGCTCGCCGCGAACATCCCCCAGCGCCCGTGCGCGCCGTGGATGAACGGCGGCGCGAGGAAGTAGCCGCCGACGGCCACGACGCCGAGCGCCGAGGACTGCGAGACACCTGCTGCGATCGGCAAGACGAGGAGGGAGGTCCCGTCGGCGAGGAGTGTCTGCCAGCCATACCAGGAGGTCTCCTCCTGGTGATCGACGCGCCCTCGCCACGTGGCGTCCGCCGGAGGTACGGGCGGCGCGGCGACCGGTGCGGGTGCAGGCGCAGGTGCGGGCTCGTCCGCGTGAGCGAGCGAGCCGACGGAGAGGGAGCCGGCGATCAGGAACGCAGAAAGAGCGGAACGACGAGCCACGCGAGACACGATCATGCGCCGCGACCTGCAAGGCCAGGCCCAAAGTGGTTGAACCACTTTTCGCCCCGAAACCGCCGAGCTCTGCGCTCTCGAGCGCGGCCGGGGCGCGAACGTTCGTTCACGATTTCCCCGCTGCGCGGGTTTCACACCGAGGGCGCGAAACCCGACGCCGGGTTCGGGCGTATCGTGAGCCATGAACGCTCGGCTCTTCCTCGTGCCCGCGCTCCTCGCGCTCGTCGCTTGTCGCTCGGTCGGGGCCGGTTCCGAAGCGAAGCCGGACAAGACCAGCGGTGCCGCGAGCTCCGCCGCGGCCGCGCGAGCGCACGTCGGCACGGACCCCGGCAAGGTCGGGGCGGGCACGCCCCTCGAGGCGCGTCCGGGCAACGAGCTCGCCGCGTTCGCCGCCGGTTGCTTCTGGGGCGTCGAGGACAACTTCCGCCAGGTGCCCGGCGTCGTCGCGACCGCGGTCGGCTACACCGGCGGCACGACCTCGAGCCCGACCTACGAGCAGGTCTGCTCGCACACGACCGGTCACGCCGAGGCGGTGCTCGTCGAGTTCGACCCGGCCAAGATCACCTACGAGCAGCTCGTCGTCGTCTTCTTCAAGAACCACGACCCCACGACGATGAACCGCCAGGGCCCGGATGTCGGCAGCCAGTACCGCAGCGCCGCGTTCACCTTCAGCCCCAAGCAGGCCGAGGCCGTCGCGAAGGTCACCGCCGCCGAGGAGAAGGAGCGTGCGAAGAAGATCGTCACGGTGATCACGCCGGCGAGCCAGTTCTGGAAGGCCGAGGAGTACCACCAGCAGTACGACGAGAAGACGGGGACGCACTCGTGCCCGTTGCCGAAGGGGCTGCCGCCGAAGTCTATCTAGTGCCGCGCGCCCGAAGTTCGTACCCGTTTGAGTTCAGGCCTGCGGCGTCCTCGGGCCCTAGGTAGGGCTAAGAGACGAGAGCGGGCACGGGCACGGGCACGGGCACGTGGAGACGAGAGTTCACGCCGGGTTTGAATTAACGTGGTCGAGTTCCGTCCGACTGGGGATCGATGTCCGGGCCAGCCGCGCTGCAGATTGTTCTGCGCCGTCGCGTTCGCCGCTCGCTCGAGGCCGTGAGCCGGTCGAGTCGCGCGCCGCACGCGAGGGTCGTGCGTGCACGCATCGTGCTCTTGG
>Ga0335397_10008817_pt1 | contig 12682 bp, 12 predicted proteins | sample MAT04_FD_205740 | JGI IMG/M metagenome (GOLD analysis project Ga0335397, IMG submission 205740) | Freshwater microbial communities from Lake Fryxell liftoff mats and glacier meltwater in Antarctica - MAT-04 (spades assembly) (version 2) ...
AGGCTTTGGGCCGTTTCTATAAAAACCGTTTTCATCTCATCCATCAGTTTCATACTTGTTCTCCTGCTGCGAAGGTAACCAAGGATAACTCATATTCTCGGATAATTTATTTTTTCTAGTTCCCTAACAAAAATCACTCAAGCAGACGCGCAATCTGCCTGTCCACTTTGCCCATTGGATAATCATCCAGTTCGGTCACGCGCACCCATTTCAGGTTTTTATTTTTGGGGATCGGAGCACAGTCAGAGCGGAAGGCGTGGACTGTGACCTTGAAATGGGTGTACGCATGTTGGATGACGCCCAGCGCTTCTTTTTTCTTGACCTTCAAGTTGTATGCGGCGTTAAGGACTTTGGTCAACTCTTTGGCAGGGTCGGCGTTGACTCTGCCATTCGGGAATTCCCACATCCCGCCCAGCAGACCATCAGGCGGACGCTGCGCCAGCAGAACACGTCCGCGATTGATGATGACCGCCGCCGCGTGGATGTAATGCGGGGAGACCTTCTTTGGCTTCAATACGGGACGAAAATCCTGCGTTCCATTTTTGCGCGACTCGCAGATTTCAATGAGCGGACAAAGCAAACAGCGCGGGTTCTTCGGGACACAAATCGCCGTGCCCAAATCCATCAGAGCTTGGTTGTAATCACCTGCTTTTCCTTTGGGTAAATTTTGCGTGGCAAGTTGCCACAATATTTTTTCGCCCGCGGGTGAATCGGCGAACTCGCTGACATCGAATAGACGAGAAAAGACGCGGCGCAGGTTACCGTCCAGAGTCGGCTCGTCCATGCCGAAAGCCATGGATGCGATTGCGCCGACGGTATAGCGGCCAATCCCCGGCAGACTGCGTAAATCTATCAGATCGCGAGGCAACTCCCCGTTAAATTTTTCTGCAGTTAGTTTGGCGGCTTTGTGTAAATTGCGGGCGCGGCTGTAATAGCCAAGTCCTTCCCAGGCGTTCAAGACATCCCGCTCGGAAGCATTTGCCAGGGTCTTCACGTCGGGAAATAACTTCATCCATTTTTCAAAATAGGGAATGACCGTTTCGACGCGTGTCTGTTGAAGCATAATCTCAGACACCCAGACGGCGTATGGGTCAGGGTGGTTGCGCCAGGGGAGATTCCGCCCGTGATGATGGTACCAGTTGAGGAGGAGGCGGGGAAGCTTGGTCATCGGTGATTGGTGATTAGTGATTGGGGCAGGATTGAGAGAGTGGGGCGTTTTGGTAGGAGTGCGAGCCGAAGTCAATCACGCGGACGTCAAGGTAGCCGTCGCTTTGGCAGGCGAGCACGATGGTATCTGCGCCTTGCGGGAAATCCAAGACTTCCTTTGTGGTGAAGATCAAATCGTTGCGCTGGTTGTTGATCAAAAGAAAGCCGATGCGCGCATAGTCTTTGAGGGCATACACAGACCACGGGTTCGTCGAAGACATGCCTTCATTGCGGCGGTACAAACGCGGATATAACATGCGCCCTTCCAGCAGAACCGTGCCGGGTTGTAAAAGGAAAGCGCGTACTTCTTCGCCAGCATAACCGCTTGATGCGAGTTTTTCAATCAACTGATCTTGTGAAGCAGTGTAGCGAGGCTGAGCCAATCCCTGCGCGAACCACGGGAGCGCGCCGACAGCCATAAACGCCAAAATGATAAAAACAAATTGCGGGCGGAAATCCCGAAGCGCAACGGGCTTTGCCTCTGGTTGACTATACGCGAGGAATATTTTGTCGGACTTCGCGCCGAAGAGCAGGGTCAGTCCGCCCAGGATTTCGATTGCGCCGATGGCGAAGTAGAAATAAATGACCCAGTCCACGGGCAGGTTGTAGCGCCAACTGGAGAAGCGCGAGATGCCGTTGGCAAGGGTGTATCCCAGGTTAACCGCGAGCGGCAGCAGACCGATCCAGCCTGCGCGCCGCCATGCTGTGCCAAATCCCACTGCAATGATCGCAAGATAAAGAATGAGCAGCGCAAGGTTGTACCAGGCGAGTGCGCCATTCCACGCGACCCAATACAAATTGACCGGCGCGGACAAACCATCAAACTTTTCGATCAGCGGAAGCGCAAGCAAGCCGCCGATCTCGGTATTCAATATGTGCGCGGTAATAAATCTGGCGACATAGGCGGGGTTTGCAAGTGAAAATGAAACAATGCGCTGTCCCACGCTTTCCTTTGCGGGGTCAAACTGACTGAGGTCCAGATTTCCCGTAAAAGAATATTGGCTAAAAATGATCGCCGATTGGCGCGGGTCATCAAAAGTAAATTGACCTGTGACCGTATAGTTGTGCGCCAGCCACGGCAGGACGGTGAAGGTCATGGCGGCGGCAAAGATAACGCCGGCGATCATCCATTCTTTTGTTTTTCGCTGATAGACGAACCAGGCGAGGACAAAGACCACAGGCAGAACAAGCAGGGATTGGGTGCGGAACAAAAGCACCAAGCCGAAGAATCCGCCGGCGACCAGCGTGGATTTCAGGTCACGCCGCTCCAGCCACCAGATTAGGACAAGGCACAGGACAGCCAGCGCCATGGCAGTGGGAAAATCGGTGGTGAATATTTTGGAGTTTGCCACACGCGTATTGGACGAGATCCACAGTGCCACCAGCTCGCGGAAGATGGCGAATAGGGCAACGGTGACCCCTGCGGCGGGAGAGTGCAGTTTCTTTGCGAGGGAATATAAACTGACGGGGAAAAGCGCCAGCACCAAAGTCTGCACGGTGATGATGGCGGGGTAATTTTGTCCGAAGAAGAAATGCAGGACGGCAAGAAAAGTCACATACAGCGGGCGGGGCGGAATGCCACCAAGGTAGTTTGTGCCGATCAGCAGGCTTTGCGAGAGGTAGTCGTAGAAGCCCGCATCGGAGTAGGGAAATGGCATGTTCGCGGGCGGGGTGATGGGCGCGTAGAAACTATTTTGCAATACGCCGTCAGGCACACTGAGCCAGAGGGCAGCGGCGGTGAGGTAGAGAGCAAGAGGGGTTACAAGTTGCAGGTTTTTGTTTGCAGTTTGCAGGTTGCTGGTTGCATAAATGAGAATGGCAAATCCTACAAAAAGGGAAAGAAAAAACTGCCAGCCGAGGATGGCTACGCCGGGTTCGCCCCAGTAGGCCGTGTCTGGAGTGATGCCGATTTTGGTGACAGCGACGAAGAGAAAGACAGAAAGCAGAAGGCAGAAGCCGATCAGCGCGGAGAGATAAACAGGGCGGCGTTTTGAAAGTTCCTGCGGGCGAAATCCATTCTTTACAAAGAGCAGGAAAATAACAGATTGAAGCCCGATGATGAGCAGGTACCAAAGCAATGGACTGAGGCGCTGGTAATAGGGCAGGAGTCTCTCAGGGTTGAGATAACGCAAAAGAAACAGGATCAGGCTTGAGGTTAGAGCAAGAAGCGCGGAGGAAAAAATAAAAGGCGTATGCAATAACAAGTCGAAGCGGGATGAGTTGCGGCGGGCGAGAATGCCCCAATATATCCCAGCAAAGAAGAAGAGCGCGAGAATGCCAAGCAAGCCGAGGCGCGCAAAGGATAGCCCGCTTTCGGAGGGGACTAGCAAAAGCAGGAGGATGGCAAACAGAGACTCAAAAGCCGTGGTGAAGAAAAACCACGGCCATAAGAGAAAAGTATTGTTGGGAGTTTGTGCAGTCATGGATGCGAAACTAATTACGCACCCTCATCCCCTAGCCTTCCCCTTTGGGAGAGGGCTAGGGTGAGGGTGTATTAAAACTGAAATCCAGTGCGGGCAGGGACGATCTTGTATGAATAATTTTTTACATAGCCGGAGAGACGTTCCTGCAAGAGCGCCCAATCTGCCGAGGCAAGGATACGGCGCGCCTGAGGCAGGTCGGCGGCAATCAAGCCGACTTGAATTTGCGGGTAGGAGCCATAAATGGTTGCCCAGGCTTCAGCGGGCTGTAAGCCAAGCCGCTGTACGCCCGGCACGAATTCACCGATCACGAATTCAAAATATTCCTGATCGCGCTCGGGGGCGATATCCCAGGTCATGATCACTTTGACCGTCATTTTATATTAACCTTTTTGATAGTCCAAAACGACAACGTGTGTTTCTGAGGGCAGGCTGGAGCGCGTCACTTTGAGCGAGGGCTGCGCAGTGGGTTGGCTCAAGCCCATTTCCTTGATGAACTTGTTGAGGTCATCGAGTTTGATCTTTGAGTCGGGCGTGCCGTAGTGCATGGGGATGACGAGGTTAGGCTCCAACATGCTGACGACTTCGGCGGCTTTGGCGGCGTTGAGGCTGTTGCCGCCGCCGACCGGGATGAGCAGCACATTCACGGTCCCGAGCATTTCGATCTCGCTTTGGGTCGGGATCTGCAGCATGTCGCCAAGGTGCGCGACGGTGATGCCATCATAGTCAAAGACATAGACCGTGTTGCGGACTTTGTCCTTCGATTTCTTGCCACTGTCGGTTTGGACCGCTGTGATAAAGACACCGCCAATTTCAAATTCACCGGGGCCGGTCAGCACGTGTGTGGAACCTTTGACCGCGTCGCTGTTGTTGTGTCCGGGCGCGTCATGGCTAACGGTGACGATCTCGGCTTTTAGTTTGAGCGCGTCGTAGCCGACGACTGTGTTGTCATAAGGGTCGGTAACCACGGTGACGAAATTTCTCTCCGTGAGCCGAAAACAGGAATGTCCATACCAGGTAATTTCCATAAAGTGTTGCCTCCGAAGAGCAATTATAACCGATGGAGTAAAGGGGAAATAGGTGAGAAGTAAAAAGTGCGAAATGAGGTTGGGTTGCATTTGTTTTATAATCCAGCCTCAAAGGAAAACTACATGCACAAAACAAAACTAGTTCCCTATCTTGAAGCCCTGTTCGCGGTCATCGTCTGGGGCACGTCATTCATTGCCACCAAAATTGCCGTGGGGCAGATATCCCCCGTCGCGGTCGTCTGGCTGAGATTTGCAATGGGCATTCCCATTCTTCTAGTCGCAGTGGTCATGCGCAAACAATTCGCGTTCCCCAAAGGCAGCGAGTGGTGGTATTTTGCGCTGATTGGCTTTATAGGAATTACATTTCATCAATGGCTGCAATCCAACGGATTGCAAACGGCGCAAGCCACAACCACCGCCTGGATCGTTTCCACATCCCCGGCGTTCATTGCCATATTGGGCTGGATGGTCTTGAAGGAAAAACTCACTCTTTTGCAGTCATCCGGCATTGTGCTAGCCATGATCGGCGTGCTGGCGGTGGTCAGCAAAGGCGATCTTTCAACCCTTACCAATGGCAGGTTTGGCACATACGGCGATTTTCTGATCCTGATCAGCGCGGTCAACTGGGCGGTCTTCTCCATCCTCTCGCGGCGCGGATTACAGGTTCACCCGTCCACGCGCATGACGTTTTGGGTGATGACCATTGGCTGGCTGCTGACGTCCGTGGCGTTCTTTGCGGGCAGAAGTTACGCTGAAATTCCGCAACTTGATGCGCGCGGTTGGATTGCGATGATCTTTCTCGGCATCTTCACCACCGGCTTTGCATACATCGCATGGTTCGACGCGCTCGCTCAACTGTCCGCCGCGCAAACGGGCGCGTTCCTTTTTATCGAGCCGCTGACCAGCATGGTGGTCGCCTCGATTATTTTGAACGAACAAATTACGCTCGTTTCCGTTTTGGGTGGCGCAATTATTTTGGTTGGTATTTGGATGGTCAATAAACAATAATGATGAAGGATGAAGGATGAATGGAAGAGCAACGCGCGGCGCGAGTGTTGAAAAGATAAATAATGGTTGGAGGTTGAGAATACAGAAAGGGGATTCTTCTGGCTATCGGGATGCACAGCTCGATGACTATTCCCAACTCCCCAGGCATCGGTTTCCGCATCGTCCTGAGCGTAGTCGAAGGATAAGCCTCAGCCTGCGTGCAAAAATCTCAAACATTTCCGCCGCTGGAACGTGGGGCTTCGGCTTGTGGAATGATCCGTTTGGGCTGTCGCTTGGCTTCGGCGGAAGTCCGTTCCGCTTGCCGGCACTGCCGAACGCAGCCTGGTTCTTTTATGCATCGCCGCAAAATTATCTTTCATTCAAAAGCCCTTCGACTACGGGTTTCGATACGCCCTCGAAGAACACTCGGGCTACTCAACCCTCCGCTCAGGGCGAAGTTGCAAATGGATTTATGGCACAGACATTCCGTTCGCCGAAGTTTCATCCGCTGTTGATCCCTGCGGGATTGATATTTCCATTTTCAAGAAAGTTAGCACGGAAATTAATCAGCAAAGTGATTCAAGAAGACAGCATCTCCCTCTCCAATCCGGCAGATCACCGACAGCAAGCTGTCGGACTCCAGAGTCAAGCACAAGGCGTGGACGTGACTCAATGGCACAGATACAGGCTAGAGTGGGAAGAGAAGCGTGTATCCTTTTATGTAGACGATGCCAAAGTGTTTGAGTCGCTTGTGAGTCCGCATCCACCGCTGGGAGTCATCATCTGGATCGATAATCAATATGCCGCATTCACGCCCGAGGGCAAAATCGCGTTTGGGGTTTTGGAGGGGGAAGAAGAATGGTTGGAGATTGAAGAAGTAGTAATAAGTGAGAAGTGACGAGGTGAGAAGTGAAAAAGACCCCGAAGATCGGAGCCTTTTTACTTCTCGCTTTTTACCTTTTACTTTTTTACTTCTTACGCTTTTTTCGCCTTGGCTTTCGCCATTTGCATTTGCGCCACGGCGTAGATCAAACCAATGCCGATAGCAATTGCGCCAAGCCAGTCGGCATGGATTGGTAGAGACGCCGCAAATTTACGGGCAACGGTATCAAGAAAAATGCCCAGGATGAAGAGACCGCCAAACATGCGGTTGTGATAGAAACAGAAGCCTGAGAACCAGGTGGGCCAGAAAGCTTCAAAGCCTTTGGGCGCGGCATCGGGGCGCGGCTTGGACAACACACCCACGGCATACATGGCGCGCTGTAAAGCAAAAACGACGATCAGCATCAGGGTAGAAAAATATCCCGTGGCAACGAGGTAGAAGATGACGCCGTATGCCAGCACGATGGAAAGGATATTCACATAGCGGGCAGTGGTTTGACCGACACGCACCGGGAAAGTGCCGACGCCTTTCTTCTTATCGTCGACCATCTTGTCGATGTGCTTGCCGATGTTGATACTGGCAACACTCAAGCCAAATGGAACGCCCGCAAGCGCAACCTTGAAGACGTTGGAGATGTCGCCGCCGACGCCGAGAGCCAGCACAACGTACACGCTCGCGATCATGATCGGACCCCAGATCAGGAAGATGGCTAATTCGCCAAGTCCCCAATATTTGAAGGGCCAGGTATAGAAAAGCAGGACAATCGCGCCAAAAGCGAACACGCCGATGATGTATGGGTCGAAATTTGTATAAAACAATGCGAACACGCCTGAAAGTGTGGCAAGCACACCGCTGACGATGAACCACTGGATTTGAACGTTCTTCGACCAAAATTTTTGCACGAGCGGATGCACACCATACTGCGTGCGGAAGTAATTGTCCTTATCCACGCCGCGCGAGAAATCGGTGTAATCGTTGAGCAGGTTGTTCGTGCCGTGGGCAATGAACAAGCCGAGAGTCAGAATGAACCACGGGAGCCAGGCAAAATATCCATCGCGCCAGGCGAGGAAGCCTGCAATGATGCAGGAGTAAATTGTGACAGTGGTTACCGCGGAACGGGTGGCGATCAGCCACTTGGAGACGACATCAAGCGCTTCCCACTCTTTCTTGTCGTCCATCTTGATAAGTTCCCATGAGGCCTTGCGCCACATGGCAAAATTGATGTGCATACCTTCTCCTTGAGTAAGTGTTGGTGAATTACGACAAATGCCGCTACGAAAACGAACGTTCGGGATTATACAACTGTTTTGTGTAATAAAGTACTTTCGTCTGAGCAAGAAATTCGGCGGCGGTCAGGAGACCGCCGCCGAACAAGGTTTTTATATCTTTCGGGGCTTTAACTTTATCGCCAGAAGGCTGGAAGGAAAATTCTTAGGGCGACGTCTATCAGCAAACCGAGCATGAAGAGTGAGCCAAAGGAACGGTTATTGCGGAAGGCAATCGGCGCGAAGTAGAGCGGCCAGCCGCCCTGTCCATCGGGGAAGCCTTCGGGACGGGTCTCGGGCTTGGGCTTCATCAGAGGCGGAAGGCTTTCGCGCAAGGCGGGAATGGCAAAAAGGATAATCAACATGACCGGCGTGAAGAACTTCGCAAGGATCAGATAGCCTGTGAATAAATACGGCAGAACCATCATCGCAATTACGGCGTAACGTGCGGCTTTTTCGCCGATCATCACGGGCAGGGTGTGAATCTTCTTGGCGGTGTCTACGCTGATCTTGTCAATGTGCTTGCCGAAGATGACCGTTGTCACGCCCAAGACGTACGGCAGGCTGGCGATGGCGACCGACCAATTCCATTGATGGGTCAGCACATAATATCCGCCGCCGATCATGAGCGGACCCCAAACCAGCAGCACGGCAACTTCGCCGAGTCCGAGTCCCTTGAGCGGCCAGGTGTAGAACAAGACAAAGAACGCACCCGCCGCCAGCAGAATCCAGATCATCGGATCGTTGGCGTTGATGAAGATCAGATAAAAGCCGGCCACGAGCGCGAGGATGCCGGTCACCGCGAAATAGGTCAGATGTTCGCGCTTGGTCATCAAGCCAGAGGCAATGGGTTGCGCGCCGTACATGGTGCGGTAGTAATTATCCTTGTCCACGCCGCGCACAAAATCAGTGTAATCGTTGAAGATGTTGTTGCTGGCATGCGCCATGATGAGTCCGAAGACCAGCGCGATCCACGGGATGAAGCTGAAAGAACCGTCACGCCAGGCAAAAAGTCCGGCGAGCGCGGCTGAGATAAAGGTCATGACAAGAACCGCGGCACGGGTGGAGATCAACCATCTTGAGATGATATCCAACCCATTCCATTCTTCTTTTGAAACTTCGGGGATTACATTTAAAGCTTTCTTCCACATGGCAAAATTCATTTGGTACTCTCCGTATTACTAAAGTTTGGACTCAAATCAAGTCAGATAACCGATAATATTTCGCCCCATGCCCCCTCCCGACCTCCCCCAAATTCCGCGCTCTTTGGAATTTGGGGGAGGAGAAGTTGCACTACACTTCGCTGGTCATGATGAAGAGCGGCTTCATCTCGAAATTTTCATACTTCGGGCGATAGCGCTCAGTTTCATAAAAGCGGTTGACATCCACAAGTTTTTTGGTCGAGGTCACAATATCCAAAGGCATATTGTCGTAACGACCATTCTTCAAAACCACAAGCCTGCCGTGGATGCCGCCCAATACAAGATCGAGCGCCAGGTTGCCAAATGCCATGGGGACAATCGAGTCAATTGCATCCGGGTCGCCGCCACGCACCATATAACCAAGTTTTTGATTGATGACATCCACTGTCTTGCCGTTATTATATTTCGGCGAGATTTCCTTGATACGTTCGGAGACCAGATCACCGATGCCGCCCAACTTGGCATGACCGTACGCATCTGTGGAGCGGTCTTTGAAAATCATTTCGCCGCCTTCGTACATGGCGCCTTCTGAAATCAGTAGCACAGAATAATGGCTGGGGTTGGCATTACGGTCTTTAACCAGTAATTCAGTCAGGTGATCAATATTGATTTTATATTCGGGAATAACACAACGGTTTGCGGCTCCAGCCATTGTGGGTAACATGGCAGAAAAGCCGGCATAACGACCAAACACTTCAAGAACCAAAAAGCGTTCATGCGAACCGGCAATGGTACGCAGGCTGTTAGTCAGTGAAATAGTGCGGGTGACGCAGGTGCTAAAGCCGATGCAATAATCCGTGCCGGGCACATCGTTATCCATTGTCTTTGGGATGGCAACAACTTTGAAACCCTCCTTGTAGAGACGCACTCCGTAGCTGAGTGTATCGTCGCCGCCGATGGGGATCATGTAATCTATGCCAAGAAAATCAAGATTCTTGAGCACTTCGGGGGTTAGGTCATTTTTCTCTTCAGAATATTTATCCTGCAAATGCGCGGGGACACTTTCCTTCCTGACCTTCGCCGGGTTTGTACGCGAGGTGTGCAGGAACGTGCCGCCTGTGCGACCTGCGCGATTGACGATCTCCTCGGTCAGTATCTGATAATTATTGCTGTTGTCAGCGTCCTTTTCGCGGATAATGTCCACCAGCCCGCCCCAGCCGCGACGGATACCGATCACCTGATAGCCTTCACGCAAAGCACGGATCGTTACTGCGCGAATAGCGGGATTTAACCCCGGTACATCGCCGCCCCCAGTGAGAATACCAATGACACCTTTTTTTTCATTTGACATAGCAACCTCGCGAATTAATTTTGAACATTATACTCTGCACAACACAAACCGTCGAAGCAGTGACCCGCTCAAAGCGTGAAAAGATGCGTTGAATCGGCGCAGGCATCTGCCTGTAGAATTGTCGAATGTTTGGGCGCAGGAACTTTCGTCGACGCAGACCTCTTCAAAAAAGGATCAGCCCTCCCCCATTTCGGGAATCGGCTCAACGGGCGTGCGATTGGCGAGATAGTTTTCCACAAGGAAAATGATGAGCGCCGTCCAGACGATGCCAAAGCCGATCAATTGGTGGTGGCTGAATGGTTCCTTGTACAGAAAAACGCCGATCGTGAATTGAAGCGTGGGCGCAATATATTGAAGCAAGCCCACAACCCAGAGCGGAATGGAACGCGCCGCAGTTGCGAACATGAGCAAGGGAATGGTTGTCACAAGTCCCGCGCCGACCATGAGCAGGTCTGAGGTTGTGCCGGTGTGCAGAAATGCGGCGGCGCTGGTGGTTTCAACAAAGATTAGATAAACAAGCGCGGGGATGAAAAGAATGCCGGTTTCGATGGTAAGTCCGTACAGCGAGCCGAGCGGGGAAAGTTTTTTGACCAAGCCGTATAAGCCAAACGAAAATGCGAGGGTGAGCGCGATATAAGGCAGGCGTCCATACACATAAGTGAGGTACGCCACGCCAAGCGCGGCGAGAATGACAGGAATCCATTGCGCGAGGCGCAGCCGCTCCTTGAGGAAGATGACGCCCAACAAGACGCTCAGCAATGGATTGATGAAATATCCGAGACTGGTTTCAACAATGAAACTGGCGTTGACCGCCCAGACATATAAAAGCCAGTTCACGCCAATCAGAAATGCGGCAATTGTATAAATGCCGAGGACTTTGGCGTTTACGGTGGCGCGAAAGTCGGTCCATTGTTTGGTGAAGAGGATGACGACGACCAGGAGCAGGAAAGACCAGATGATGCGATGTCCGATCAATTGAATGGCAGGGACGTGATGCAGAAGTTTCCAATAGATAGGAAAAAATCCCCAAAACACGTATGCGCCGATTCCGTATAGAATTCCTTTTTTCATTTATGCTCCTTGGGAAGATTGGTAATTGGTAATTGGTAAAAAGGAAGACCTCGTTGTTTGGACAACAAGGTCTTTGATGAGTATGGGGTTATGTTTTTACAACTTTCTCAAAACCCATTTACATGAGGCAACTTCGGTTACATCACAGGCGACAGTATAGGACGGTTTAGAAGATATGACAAGAATTTATTCCCAATCGATGAAACGACGACTGGAAAAACCCGTTTCGATCTCGTGCCAGAATTGGATGCTGTCTTCGCCGTATTTCCAACACAGATAGACTTCCCTGTTATCGTGCAGGGCCACAAAGTCTATCAGCCCGAGGCTTAGGTCTTTCACTTCAATTCCCATGTCCTGAATTTTATGCAGAAGGGCATCCAGGCGGTCAAAGTCGGGGAGCAACTTGCTTAGTTCAGGGTTTCCGCCATTCCCCGCGGACTTCTGCACAACCGACCAAAATTCCGGCTGATGGGCGCGGATCTTTTCACCAATTTGCATCAGTTCAGCGATTATTGGGCGAACGCTAATCAGGGCTTCATTTGCTTCTTTGGGTGTGTAGTATTTTGGCATGGCGCGAGTATACACGGAAACAGGCGGGCATGCAGGCGTTCAGAGTCAATTTGAATTCGTGCTATACTTTTTGTAGTAATTTCATCTTTGACCGTCTATAAGAAGTTAGGCGTATCAGATTATTTACCTACTCATAAAAGGGATTTTCTATGGCACAAACTATCCAAGCAGTTATTCAAAAATTGATTAGTCTCCTAGAAATCCAAAAAATCGTTTTATCCGATACAGAGAAAAACGATTTTTTGTCTACGGGTTTTCTAACCCTAAACGGTCAGAGTTACACAATCCCTAACCCTCAGGCTCCAACTCGCTACGGAGTTAATATTAATAAAAATTGGTTTAGCGACAACTTTCAGAACAAGTCAAAACCTCAAATTCGCAGGAACGGACAGGTAAATGAAATCGACTTTAATCTTTTGCCAATAGGTAATAAAATATTTATTATTCATTACCTGAAATTACGCGAGTACGCGCTTCAACTTGAAAACGATAAACAAATATGGTTTGATAAGATGGGGAATGGTTATCGACCCAATTGCAGAAAATTTTTATTGGGTTGAAAATAACAAAAGATTTCCACTCGCCAGAATTCGCCATGCTGATGATTTTTCTGGCTTGGAACAAAACCTCAGTGATATAGACCTTCAGAAAAAGAATTGGAAAAAATGGAGAAGTTGGGCTGGACAAAACGGTGGGAATGTGACAAGCTAAACACTTGTCTTTGGTTGATCAAAATTAAACCGTCAGGTATCAGCAGGA